>Ga0308157_10009243_pt1 | contig 10973 bp, 6 predicted proteins | sample PhyBR1_FD_201035 | JGI IMG/M metagenome (GOLD analysis project Ga0308157, IMG submission 201035) | Phyllosphere microbial communities from UC Gill Tract Community Farm, Albany, California, United States - DLSLB.R1 | ecosystem: Host-associated > Plants > Phyllosphere > Unclassified | place: USA...
TGCGGAACTGGTGCTCGATGGACTGCGGGCGCACGCGGTTGACGACGATGCCCAGCGGCTGCAGGCGAGGGGAGAGGCCGCGGCGGATCTCCTCGATGGCGCGCAGGGCGCGGTCGGCGGCGGCGACGGAGAACAGTCCGGGTTCGGTGACGACCATGACCCGGTCGCTGGCGGCCCAGGCGGTGCGGGTGAGCGCGTTCAGCGACGGGGCGCAGTCGATCAGCACGAGGTCGTACTCGCCCTCGACGGTCGCCAGGGCCTCCTCGAGCTTCCACACGTCGCGCACGCTCGGGTGCGGTCCGTCGAAGTTGATGGCGGACGGGCTGCCGATCAGCAGATCGATGGTGCCCGGGTGCACCTTGGCCCAGCCGCTGCTGGTGATCGCCTGGCGGACGATCTTCTCCTTGGGGTTCTCCAGCACGTCGGCGATGTTGAGCCGGCCGGCGATCTGGATGTCCATGCCGGTGGAGACATCCGACTGCGGGTCGAGGTCGACCACGAGGGTGCGGATGCCGCGGGCGAAGGCGGCGGAAGCGAGACCGAGAGTCACGGTCGTCTTCCCGACGCCTCCTTTGAGGGAGCTGACGCTGAGTACGTGCACGTCGTACACGTTACCGTGCCCTAGTCTGAGGGGACACTCAGCCCCCGCCTTGCGCGTTGCTGTTCGGCGCGCTTCAACCTCTGAAGAGGTGTGCATGTTCCAGAAGATCCTGGTGGCCAACCGCGGTGAGATCGCGATCCGCGCATTCCGCGCGGCATACGAAGTGGGGGCACGCACTGTCGCGGTGTTCCCCTATGAGGACCGCGGCTCCCTGCATCGACTGAAGGCCGACGAGGCCTATGAGATCGGCGAGCGCGGGCATCCCGTGCAGGCCTACCTGGACGTCGAGGGCATCATCAAGGTCGCCCTGGACGCCGGTGCGGACGCCATCTACCCCGGATACGGGTTCCTCTCCGAGAACCCCGATCTGGCCGAGAAGGCCGCGGCGGCGGGGATCACCTTCATCGGGCCGCCCTCGCACGTGCTGGAGATGGCGGGCAACAAGGTCGAGGCAAAGCGGCACGCCATCGAGGCCGGTGTGCCCGTGCTGCGTTCGACCGCGGCATCCGATGACATCGACGCGCTGGTCGCCCAGTCCGACGAGATCGGCTTCCCGCTGTTCGCGAAGGCCGTCGCCGGCGGCGGCGGCCGAGGCATGCGCAAGGTCGACACCAAGGGCGATCTCGCTCCCGCGCTGGCCGAGGCGATGCGCGAGGCCGGCGCGGCCTTCGGCGACTCGCGGATGTTCCTCGAGCAGGCGGTGCTGCGGCCCCGGCACATCGAAGTGCAGATCCTCGCCGACGGGCAGGGGAGCACCGTCCACCTGTATGAGCGCGACTGCTCGGTGCAGCGGCGTCACCAGAAGGTCGTCGAGATCGCTCCGGCGCCGAACCTCGACGAGGGCATCCGCCGCGACCTGCACCGGCACGCGATCGCGTTCGCGCGCTCGATCGGCTACCAGAACGCGGGCACGGTCGAGTTCCTGCTCGAGACCGAGGGGCCGCGCACCGGTGAGGTCGTGTTCATCGAGATGAACCCGCGCATCCAGGTCGAGCACACCGTGACCGAGGAGGTCACCGACGTCGACCTCGTGCGCGCCCAGATGCAGATCGCCGCCGGCGCCACCCTCGCCGAGCTGGACCTGGAGCAGGACGACATCCAGCTGCGCGGCGTCGCCCTGCAGTGCCGCATCACCACCGAGGATCCGACCCAGGGGTTCCGCCCCGACACCGGCAAGATCACCACCTACCGCTCGCCCGGCGGCGCCGGCATCCGCCTGGACGGCGGCACAACGGCGGCCGGGTCCCAGATCAGCCCGTACTTCGACTCGATGCTGTCCAAGCTCATCTGCCGCGGGCGCTCGTTCGAGAGCGCCGTGTCCCGTGCTCGTCGCGCTCTCGCGGAGTTCCGCGTGCGCGGCGTCTCGACGAACATTCCCTTCCTGCAGGCCGTGCTCGACGACCCGTCCTTCGCGGCGGGAGACCTGTCCACCTCGTTCATCGACGAGCGCCCCCAGCTGCTGCGCGGCCGCGTGTCGAAGGACCGCGGCTCCAAGATCCTGAACTGGCTCGTGGACGTGACCGTCAACAAGCCGAACGGGGAGAACCCGCTGGCGCTGGACCCGTCCAAGAAGCTGCCGCAGCTCGATCTCGGCGTGCCCGCACCGGACGGCAGTCGGCAGCTGCTGCGTGAGATCGGCCCCGAGGCGTTCGCGAAGGCTCTGCGCGACCAGCAGGCGCTGGCCGTCACGGAGACGACCTTCCGCGACGCGCACCAGTCGCTGCTGGCGACCCGGGTGCGCACGCGCGATCTGCTCGCTGTGGCGCCGTACGTGGCGCGGATGACCCCACAGCTGCTCTCTGTCGAGGCCTGGGGCGGGGCGACGTACGACGTGGCGCTGCGCTTCCTCGGCGAGGACCCCTGGGAGCGTCTGGCAGCCCTCCGAGAGGCGCTGCCGAACATCAGCATCCAGATGCTGCTGCGCGGTCGGAACACCGTCGGATACACGCCCTACCCGACCCAGGTGACCGACGCGTTCGTCCGGGAGGCCGCCGAGACCGGCGTGGACATCTTCCGCATCTTCGACGCGCTCAACGACGTCTCGCAGATGCGCCCCGCGATCGAGTCCGTGCTCGCCACGGGAACCACCGTGGCGGAGGCGGCGCTGTGCTACACCGGCGACCTGCTGAACCCGGCCGAGGACCTGTACACGCTGGACTACTACCTGCGCCTGGCCGAGCAGATCGTCGACGCGGGTGCGCACGTGATCGGCATCAAGGACATGGCCGGTCTGCTGCGCCCCGCGGCCGCCGCGAAGCTCGTCACGGCGCTGCGCGAGCGCTTCGACCAGCCGGTGCACGTGCACACGCACGACACCGCCGGCGGTCAGCTGGCGACGCTCCTCGCCGCCAGCGCGGCGGGGGCGGATGCCGTCGACGTGGCCTCCGCGCCGATGTCGGGCACCACCAGCCAGCCCTCGCTGTCGGCGCTGATCGCCGCCCTCGCGCACACCGAGCGCGACACCGGACTCGATCTGCAGGCGGCATCCGACCTCGAGCCGTACTGGGAGGCCACGCGTCGGCTGTACCGTCCGTTCGAGTCGGGCCTGCCCAGCCCCACCGGGCGCGTCTACCACCACGAGATCCCCGGCGGTCAGCTCTCCAACCTGCGGCAGCAGGCGATCGCCCTCGGCCTGTCGGACGACTTCGAGCTCATCGAGGACATGTATGCGGCGGCCGATGCGATCCTCGGCCGTGTGCCGAAGGTCACGCCCTCCTCGAAGGTGGTCGGCGATCTCGCCCTGCACCTCGCGGCCGTCAAGGCGGACCCGGCGGACTTCGCCGAGAACCCCGAGCGCTACGACATCCCCGACTCGGTCGTGGGATTCATGGCGGGCGAGCTGGGCGACCTGCCCGGCGGATGGCCGGAGCCGTTCCGCAGCAAGGTGCTCGCCGGGCGCGCGGCGAAGCCCGGCATCACGCCGATCACCGACGCTCAGCAGACCGCCCTGGCGGGCACCTCCGACGAGCGCCGCGGCATGCTCAACGAGTTACTGTTCCCCGCGCCGACCAAGATCTTCCGGCAGGGCCGCGAGGAGTACGGCGACCTCTCCGTGCTGGACACCGCGGACTACCTCTACGGGCTCGTGCCCGGTGCGGAGCACGCGGTGGAGATCGAGCGCGGCGTGCGGCTGTACGTCGGTCTGGAGGCCATCGGCGAGGCAGACCCCAAGGGCATGCGCACGGTCATGACCACGCTGAACGGCCAGCTGCGACCGGTGGCCGTGCGCGACCGGTCGATCGCCGTCGACGTGCGCGAGGTCGAGAAGGCCGACACCTCCAAGCCCGGTCAGATCGCCGCCCCCTTCTCGGGTGCGGTGACGCTGAAGGTCGCCGAGGGCGACGTGGTGAAGACCGGTGACGCCGTCGCATCCATCGAGGCGATGAAGATGGAGGCGGCCATCACGACATCCGTGGACGGGGTGGTGGAGCGGCTCGCGATCGCCGAGACCCAGCAGGTCGACGCAGGCGATCTTTTGGTCGTGATACGTCCGGCGCACTAACCTTGGGCGGGCGCATGTGCGCCCGGCTTGGAGTAGTGACTGTGACCTCGAAGAACAACGTGGACCCCGACGGGGACGATTCGCTGGGGGTGCTCGACGACACCACGTCGTCCGACATCTCGGCCATCGGCCTGCTCGGCGGCACTGCGCAGGTCAGTGTCTCGCTGCCCACAGGCGGTGAGGACGACGACCTCGTGGACGATGCGGTCGTCGATGGTGAGATCGTGTCGGATCTCATCATCGACACCTCGGCCGTCGCCGATGCCGACACCCTGGCGCGCATTCAGCAGGACGCCTCGGAGATCGTCATCGAGCTGCCCGCGGAGGACCCTCAACCGGAGTCGGCGGAGGAGGCACCCGCCGAGGCGGAGCTCGTGGACGAGCCCGCCGTCGCCGAATCGCCGGTCACGACCGCACCCGAAGCGGGAGTGGTGGATGCCGAAGTGGTGACGGATGCTGCGGAGCCCGCGGATGCGGCGGAATCGGCGGATGCCGTGGATTCCGACGCTGTCGCGGCCGCGCCCGCCGTGAAGAGCAAGCCCGCCCTGAAGACGAAGGCCGCCGGGAAGGCGAAGCCCGCGCCGACGACGAAGCCCGCGCCGACGAAGTCCGCTCCCCGGTCGAAGTCCGCGGCGAAGGCCGTGTCCGCTGCGACGAGCGAGCCGTCGGCGAAAGCCGAGCCGGTCGCGAAGGCGACGTCTGCCGTGAAGGGCGAGCCGGTCACGAAGGGCGAGCCGGTCACGAAGGCCCAGCCGATCACGAAGGCCCAGCCGGTCGCGAAGGCCCAGGCGGCGCCCGCGACGGAGAAGCCCGATCGCCCTGTGGAGAGCACGCCGGCGGCCGCGACGAAGCCGGTCGGCACGCACAAGCCGGTCGCGAAGGCCCCGTCCTCGGCATCCGACGCACCCTCCGCGATGCCCGTCGCCGCTGCACCGGACGTCGCCGCACCGGATGTCGCGGTGCCGGACGCCGTCGCTCCGGTTCAGTCCGCCGCGGAGCCCGTCATCGAGACACAGGGACTCTCGGATCTCGAATCCGTGGTGGCCGCGGCGAAGGCCGAGCTGCGGCAGGCCATGTCTCCCGAGCGGCCCCGGACCCCAGAAGCAGCCCGGCCCGGCGCGGCCGGAAGACCAGAGGAGAACCGTCCCGTGGTGACGAACGACCCCGTATCCGCATCGCGCCCGGCGACCGAGCGGCACACCGCAGAGGTCGCTCGGCCCGAGCTCGAGCTCACCTCGAAGCGGCTCGACGATCTCGGCGACGGAGGTCGCGAGAGCGCCGATCTGCTCACCGCGGACCGCCTGCTCGACCCCGCGCGGATGTCCAGGCCCGAACCGGAGGGCGCCTGGAGCCACCTGCTCTACACGATCTCGGGCGGACGCATCAATGTCGGCGACGGACGAAAGGCGCGCGAGCGCAAGCAGCTCAGCGCCCGCATCGCCGCCCCGATGTCGGGCAACGCCCGCTTCGTGCCGGTGCTCTCGCGCAAGGGCGGGGTGGGCAAGACCACGATCACCGCGCTGCTCGGCATGGCGCTCGCCGACGCGCGCGACGACCGCGTGATCGCGGTCGACGCCAACCCCGACCGGGGCACCCTGGCCGAGCGGGTCGTGGGCGGCCACACGAAGTCCGTCCGCGATCTCGTGCGCGCCCAGCACGACATCCGCGGCTTCCACGACCTCTCCGCGCTCGTGGCACGCGATGAGACCCGCCTCGACGTGCTCGCGTCGGACGCGGATCCGCGGGTGTCCGAGGCCTTCGGCGACGGCGACTACCGCGATGTGGCCACCATCGCCGCGCAGTACTACTCGCTCGTCCTCACCGACTCCGGCACCGGCATCGTGCACTCGGTGATGGGTGCCACACTCGATCTCGCCGACCAGATCATCGTCGTATCGGGTCTGAGTGTCGACGAGGCCCGATTGGCGTCCGAGACCCTGACCTGGCTGGAGACCAACGGGTATGCGACCCTGGCGCGCGAGGCGATCGTCGTGCTGAACCAGTCCACTCCCGGTGCACCCCTGGTGCGCCTGAGCGAGCTGGAGTCGCACTTCTCCACGCGGGCCAAGCATGTGCTGCGCGTTCCGTACGACCCGCAGATCGCCGGCGGCGGAGCCATCGACTTCGGCAACCTGCAGCCGGCGACCCGCCGTGCGGCGCGCGAGATCGCCGCGGCACTGGTCGAGGGACTCCGGGCGAAGGCGGCCTGATGGCCGTTCGCGAGATCCGCCTGTACGGCGACCCCGTTCTCAGGCAGGTGTGCGCCCCGATCGAGAAGATCGACGACGGCGTGCGCGCGCTCATCGCCGACCTCATCGACACCGTGCAGCTGCCCGGACGTGCGGGGGTCGCCGCCAACCAGATCGGCGTCGCGCTGCGTGCGTTCAGCTACAACATCGACGGGGACATCGGCTACGTGATCAACCCCGTGCTCACCGAGGTGCGCGGTGAGAAGCAGCCCACCGGCGAGGGATGCCTCTCGGTCCCCGGGCTCTGGCACGACACTCTGCGCCACCCGTGGGCGCGCGTCGAGGGGATCGACCTCGACGGCGAGCCGGTCGTGCTCGAGGGGGAGGGGCTGCTCGCCCAGGCGCTGCAGCACGAGACCGATCACCTGGACGGCATGGTGTACCTGGGCCGTCTGGAGGGCGAGACCCGCAAGCTCGCGATGCGTCAGGTCCGCGAGAGCGACTGGTTTTGATACGCGCCGGATCAATGCTGCGAAGCAGCGTTGAAGCGGCGTCGTATCAACGTTGAGCGAGCGCAGCGAGTCGAAACGAGCCTGCGTTGAAGCGGCGTCTTGAGGGGCGTGGGGATCAGCCGAGCGGCGTCGTGGTGGTGTGCACCGGAGCGTCGTAGATGTCGGAGATCTCCTGGGCGAAGTCGTCCAGGATGACGTTCCGCTTGATCGAGAGCTTGGGCGTCAGGTGCCCGCTGGCCTCGGTCCACTCGATCGGCAGGATGGTGAACTTGCGGATCGACTCGGCCCGCGAGACGCCCTTGTTCGCGCGGTCTACCGCGCGCTGGACCTCTTCGCGGACGGCCGCGTTGCGACTGGCATCCGCCAGCGACATGTCGGCCGGCAGGCCGTTGTTGGCCAGCCAGGCCGGCAGCATCTCGGAGTCGAGGGTGATCAGGGCTGAGATGAACGGCTTCTGATCGCCCAGGACCACCACCTGCCCGACGATCGAGTTGGCGCGGATCGGGTCCTCGAGCATCGCCGGGGCGACGTTCTTCCCGCCCGCTGTGACGATGATCTCCTTCTTGCGGCCGGTGATGGTCAGGAAGCCCTCGGAATCGAAGCTGCCGATGTCGCCGGTGCGGAACCAGCCGTCGTGGAAGGCCGCCTCGGTGGCATCCGGGTTGTTCCAGTACTCCTTGAAGACGTTGATGCCCCTGATCTCGATCTCGCCGTCCTCGTCGAGACGCACGCCGACGCCGGGCAGCGCCGGACCCACGGTGCCGATCTTCGACTTGTCGGCCAGGTTCACCGTCGCGGGCGCAGTGGTCTCGGTGAGACCGTAGCCCTCCAGGATCACGACGCCCAGGCTGTGGAAGAAGTGCCCGAGACGCGCGCCCAGCGGAGCGGAGCCCGACACGGCGTAGCTGACGTTGCCGCCCATCGCCTCGCGCAGCTTGCCGTAGACGAGCCTGTCGAACAGGGCGAATTTCACGCGCAGCCCGAACGGGACCTTCTTGCCCTCTTCGAGGAGGGTCGAGTGCTCGACGGCGACGGCGGCGGCGGCGCGGAAGATCTTGCCCTTGCCGCCCGCCTCGGCCTTCTGCTCCGCGGAGTTGTAGACCTTCTCGAACACGCGGGGCACCGCGAGCAGGAACGTCGGCTTGAACGAGCCGAGTGCCGGCAGCAGGTGCTTGGTGTCGGGCTGGTGTCCGGTGCGCACACCGGCGTGGATGCCGAGAATGGAGATGAACCGCGCGAACACGTGCGCGGTGGTGATGAACAGCAGCGTCGAGGCGCCCGGGGTGGTGACCACCTTGTCCAGCGCCTTGGCGGAGTTGCGTGAGAGCTCGACGAAGTTGCTGTGGGTCAGGACGCAGCCCTTCGGGCGTCCGGTGGATCCCGAGGTGTAGATCAGCGTCGCGATGTCGGATCCCACCGCGAGGCCGCGGCGGCGCTGGATCTCGGCGTCCTCCACCTCGGCGCCCTGCGCGGTGAGCGTGTCGATGGCGCCCAGGTGCAGCTGCCAGACCTCGCGCACGAGCGGCAGATCGCCGCGCACCTCATCCACGCGGGCGAAGTGCTCGGGCGATTCCACGATGAGCGCGGTGGCGCCGGAGTCCTCCATGATCCACTGGATCTGCGAGGGGGAGCTGGTCTCGTAGATCGGCACCATGACGGCGCCGGCATAGAACAGCGCGAAGTCGATGAGTGTCCACTCGTAGGTGGTGCGGGCGATGAAGCCGACCTTCTCGCCGGGCTGGATGCCGGCGGCGACGAAGCCCTTGGCCAGCGCGATCACCGCGGTCTCGAAGTCCTTGGCGGTGATGTCACGCCATCCGGAGCCGTCCGGAACGGAGAAGAGCGCGAGCTCCGGCGTCTGCTGCGCACGGATGGCGAGCAGATCGGAGGTGTTCGCCTCGGGGTCGGCGGGGACGATCGCGGGGACTTCGAACTGGACCACGGCAGCTCCTTCGATACCAGTCGGACGGGTTGCATCGAGTCTAGGTCATGGCATCGAGTCGCACGAACAATGGAACTCGGTCGCGAAGGTGCGGCGGCGATAGACTGCCACACGATGTTCTACTGGCTGATGAAGTACGTCGCGATCGGGCCGCTGGTCAAGGCGATCTTCCGTCCCTGGGTGGTGGGGCGGGACAACATCCCCACCACCGGCGCGGCCATCTTGGCGAGCAATCATCTCTCCTTCGCGGATTCGATCTTCCTGCCCCTCATGATCGATCGCCCGATGTCCTTCCTCGCGAAGAGCGACTACTTCACCGGCCGTGGCCTGAAGGGATGGGCGACGAAGGTGTTCATGAAGGGCACCGGTCAGATCCCCATCGACCGATCCGGCGGCAAGGCCTCGGAGGCGTCGCTGAACACCGGACTGCAGATCCTGGGCCGCGGCGACCTGCTCGGCATCTATCCCGAGGGCACCCGCAGCCCCGACGGCCGGCTCTACCGGGGCCGCACCGGCATCGCGCGGATGGCATTGGAGGCGAAGGTTCCGGTGATCCCGGTGGTGATGGTCGACACCGACACCGCGATGCCGATCGGCAGTCGCGTGCCGAACATCATGCGCGTGGGCGCCGTCATCGGCGAACCGCTGGACTTCTCGCGCTACGCGGGCATGGAGAACGACCGCTACATCCTGCGCGCGGTCACCGACGAGATCATGATCGCCCTGCAGCGTCTGGGCGCCCAGGAGTATGACGACGTCTACGCCTCCACGGTCAAGGACCGACTGCCGCAGAAGGCCTCCCGGCGCCGCTGAGCGCCACCCCTGCGTGCCCTCGGCGGGTGCGTCACGCGGCGGCGTCGCACCGATCGCGGACACTAGGCTGGATGGATGCTTCACTCGCACCCCGAACTCGACGCATGGCGCTCGCTCCCCATCAAGCAGCAGCCGCAGTGGCCGGACTCCGAGCGGGTGTCCGCAGTGTCCGGGCAGATCGCCGCGTTGCCGCCGCTGGTGTTCGCCGGCGAGGTGGACAACCTCCGCGCGCGGCTCGCGCGCGCGGCATCCGGGAACGCGTTCCTGCTGCAGGGCGGCGACTGCGCCGAGACGTTCGCCGGCGCGACGGCGGACCAGATCCGCAACCGCATCAAGACGGTGCTGCAGATGGCGGTCGTGCTGACGTACGGCGCATCGATGCCGATCGTGAAGATGGGGCGGATGGCGGGGCAGTTCGCCAAGCCGCGCTCCAGCGACAATGAGACCCGTGGCGACGTGACCCTTCCCGCGTACCGCGGCGACATCGTCAACGGCTACGACTTCACCGAGAAGTCCCGTGAGGCGGACCCCGGCCGGCTGCTGCAGGGGTACCACACGGCGGCATCCACACTGAACCTGATCCGCGCGTTCACGCAGGGCGGTTTCGCCGACCTGCGCGAGGTGCACTCCTGGAACCGCGGCTTCGCACAGAACCCGGCCAACCAGCGCTACGAGCGGATGGCCGCGGAGATCGACCGCGCCATCAAGTTCATGGAGGCCGCCGGCGCCGACTTCGACGAGCTCAAGCGGGTGGAGTTCTTCACCGGCCACGAAGGCCTGCTGATGGACTACGAGCGCCCGATGACGCGCATCGACTCGCGCACGGAGACGCCGTACAACACCTCCGCGCACTTCCTGTGGATCGGGGAGCGCACCCGAGACCTCGACGGCGCGCATGTCGACTACTTCTCGCGCATCCGCAACCCCATCGGCGTCAAGCTCGGGCCGACCACGTCGCCCGAGACGGCACTCGCCCTGATCGACAAGCTCGACCCGAACCGCGAGCCCGGACGCCTGACCTTTATCACGCGCATGGGCGCCGGCAAGATCCGCGACGCGCTGCCCCCGCTGCTGCAGGCCGTGAAGGACTCCGGCGCGACCCCGCTGTGGGTCACCGACCCGATGCACGGCAACGGCATCACCACGCCCACCGGCTACAAGACCCGCCGCTTCGACGACGTCGTCGACGAGGTGCGCGGATTCTTCGAGGCGCACCGTGCCGTGGGCACGTTCCCCGGCGGCATCCACGTCGAGCTCACCGGCGACGACGTCACCGAGTGCCTGGGCGGGTCCGAGCAGATCGACGAGGCCGGCCTCGCGACGCGCTACGAGAGCCTGTGCGACCCGCGCCTGAACCACATGCAGAGCCTGGAACTGGCGTTCCTCGTGGCCGAGGAGCTCGAGAAGCGCTGAC
>Ga0308157_10009244_pt1 | contig 10972 bp, 11 predicted proteins | sample PhyBR1_FD_201035 | JGI IMG/M metagenome (GOLD analysis project Ga0308157, IMG submission 201035) | Phyllosphere microbial communities from UC Gill Tract Community Farm, Albany, California, United States - DLSLB.R1 | ecosystem: Host-associated > Plants > Phyllosphere > Unclassified | place: USA...
CGGGCGGCTACGCGGTGGCGCTGGCGGCCAGCATGCAGCACATCTTCGGCGTGGGCGGCCACCCCGCAGAGGCCGCCGCCGACGGCCAGTCCGCCGAGGCGGCGGGCACGGGGCCCGGCGTTTTCTTCGCCACCAGCGACATCGGCTGGGTGGTCGGCCACAGCTACATCGTCTACGGCCCGCTGATCGCCGGCATGGCCACGCTGGTGTATGAGGGCCTGCCCACGCGGCCCGACGCCGGCGTGTGGTGGGGCCTGGTGGAAAAGTACCGCGTGACGCACATGTTCTCGGCGCCCACGGCGGTGCGCGTGCTCAAGAAGCAGGACGCATCCTTTCTGCGCCGCCACGACGTGTCGAGTCTGCAGGGCCTGTGGCTGGCAGGCGAGCCGCTGGACGCGCCGACGGCCGAGTGGATCGCCGATGCGCTGGGCGTGCCGGTGATCGACAACTACTGGCAGACCGAAACCGGCTGGCCCATCCTCACCCTGGCCCGCGACGTGGAACCGCAGGCCGCGCGCCTGGGCAGCCCGGGCCGCGCGATGTACGGCTACGACGTGAAGCTGATCGACGAAGCGACGGGCGAGGAACTCACCGAACCCCAACAGAAGGGCGTGCTCGCCATCGAGGGGCCGCTGCCCCCCGGCTGCCTGCAGACGGTGTGGCGCGACGACGAGCGCTTCGTGCAGACCTATTGGCAGAGCCTGCCCGGCCCCATGCGCTACAGCACCTTCGACTGGGGCATTCGCGATGCCGACGGCTATTACTTCATCCTGGGCCGCACCGACGACGTGATCAACGTGGCCGGTCACCGGCTGGGCACGCGCGAGATCGAAGAAAGCATTGCCGGCCACCCGCAGATCGCCGAGGTGGCGGTGGTGGGCGTGGCCGACGCGCTGAAAGGGCAGGTCGCCATGGCGTTTGCCGTGGTGCGCGATGCGGCGGCGCTGGCAGACGATGCCGCGCGCCTGAAGCTGGAAGGCGAGGTCATGCAGCAGGTGGCCCAGCGCCTGGGCGCCGTCGCGCGCCCGGCGCGCGTGCATTTCGTGGCGGTGCTGCCCAAGACGCGCAGCGGCAAGCTGCTGCGCCGCGCGCTGCAGGCCGTGGCCGAGCGGCGCGACCCCGGCGACCTGACCACGATGGAAGACCCGGCCGCGCTGCAGCAGGTGAAGGAATTGGTGGGCTAATTTTGGTGGACTGATATCTGGGGGCGCTGCTGCCGTATCTGTTGTTGCCGGTCTTTGGCATGACCAAGCTCGCACTGCGCGCGGCAGTATTTGGCCGCGAGCGCTTTGCATCGAATGCAGAAACGTCGGCAACGCGCCCTGCAGTGCTGCGGTCAGCGCCCTCGCTGCCGTCGCTGGGCCTTGAGGCTGAGCTACGGCGGTGTAGCAGGCTTACCGACCGTGTTCGATATCTCGTTCTGTTCCATGCGAAGGTGCTTCGCTACTCCGCACTCTTGTGAAACCGAGTTTTTAGATATCGAAAGCCGTGTTTTAAAAACGGAATGAGGCCGATGGGCTTATGCGTCGGCCCTATGTTTATTTTTTCTTTAATGACAAGAAGGTTTCTTCGAGCTAGATACCTTAGAAGAAAAAATGATTCATCCGTCCTTAGTTGAGCATGGTTGGTTAAATCCTCAATAGTGACACTGCCATAAACCAATAGAGCGAAAGCCCGAATGTAGCGCGCCTCCCTGAATGGATCCTCCAAGACGACCCATTTCTTGAGGGAGTATCGAACGGTTTTTCCGCTTGCTTCTAAATTTCTTGCTTGAGAAAGAAAGTCGAAATTATGGCGGGGTGCTTTAAATTTCCTTGTGGTGGTCTTGAATTCCTTGAGGAAAATCGTGCATCTGTTGAGTGCATCGACCAATTCTATAGCCGAATAATTCAGCGGGAGACACTCCAGCCAAGGTGCCTCTGATGCATTATCAGGGAAAACATCGCCAATATAAATTATGCAACCGTGATTTTTTTGCAAATGATCAAAATTTAAATCTTCGGTTACAACGACATCTGCTGAAGTACCAACGACATCCGCCCAACGCTCTACAGATTGTTTGCTAGCAACCGTTAAAATATTTCTAAACCTTAAGCCCACAGGAAAACTCAAGTACGAACTGTTTATTCTTGAAATTTTCTTTAGCATGGAGGTCGAGTCCGGCAGGCTGGTAATTTGATGATGTCTACCCAATTGTTCCCCGGCGCATTTTCTTGCACACTCATCATCAAATTGCCGCATTTAAAGGTTTTGTGCTGGAAAGATTGGTTTGCTACGCACGCAATAACTCGAAAACTCAGGTAATAAATTGCCTTGTAAATTTACGATTGCAGACTAGTAAATTATCGACGTATTACATGCGCACCTGCAAATCATCTGAATTTCATTTCCGACTTAGAATTCAATCCGTCCGATAAAATAAATTCAAATTTACCTCCGGCCGGGATGTTTTCAAGAGGAATGCGAGCGAATCCGTCCGTTAAATCGATGGCAAGTGTTACGGTTTTTTCCCCGTGATGCCTTATTGAAAGCGATGAATACTCGTTACTATTCCAGCGCAAATGTAGATAATTCTCTTTAAACTCAAAAAGCACGCTCTCAATGCCAGCCTGTTTTGTGTGCTCTGCTTTTTTCGCAGAAAATTTACTAAAAAGAACTCGGTCTCCGTTCAATATTTCTAACTTTTCAAGTCTGCCTGGATTTTCCAGAGAAAACGCAAATCCGCTGGAGGAGGGCAGATGATCGAGTGGACTTGCTGAAAATCTATGATTGATCACACCCGTGGCAGTCGTCAATCTCGCAATATATGGACCTTCCGATCTTGTAGTTTTAGAATTTCGTATATTTTTTAACGGCAACAAATAAGTATCGTTCCCATCAAAATATCCGCTAATCAAAATCGTATTCTCTGAATCGTGTGAATTTTGTTTGAGAGTTTCATTTGCCGCTGCGGGATTGAGATAGCGCTGCATTATCCGATAATTATAATCAGAAAATGCGTCTTTGCCGCAGTAAGACATTAGATCATGAGCCCGCACATCACGTGGATCAATGAAACTTTCACTTTCAAAGTTATACCCCCAGACAAAACGCCCAGGAGCACCTAAATTAGCATTGGCATAGGGGTATTGGGGATCAAGTCCTTGTGTTGCTCCACAGGGCGCATGCCCTAAACTTAGGTTATGTCCGACTTCATGCAGAGTAGTATTCCGCGGAACCGGGTGATTTGGCCAAAAACCTGCTACCACACTGACTCGACCTGGTCGGAATCCCATTCCAGTTGTCCCATAGGTTGTTTTTGGCACATAAGCTACGTAATAGTGCGTGTGATCGGCTTTGTCTGCAATCCGAACTGACTCAACTTCCAGAACCAGTTTGCGCATGGTATTTGGCCATTCACCCTCGTTCTGCGGCATCCGAATCGAAGAAAGAAAAGGGACTCGGGGCGCATACGCGACTGCCGCAAAAGGCATTCTCGATTCGAGTAGCGTTGCTACGGAATCACTCAAGGCGCCTATGTTGCCGTCTAGCTGAACCGGGATGGCTACCAGCGTGGCTTTATAAGACGGAATTACCCTGGGTGTTATCGTTTTTGACAGTGATTCCGAACTAAAACTCACGACTATTTTCATTCCCGCTACGACAGCTGTGGAGTCCAAGACCGCAGAGTAATGTGTCGCCTTGCTCGGTACTTCAGTGCTGGCTCTCGATAGCTCTTTGGGTGGTTGCAATGGCGTTTCATCTTGGACCTTTACTCCCTTTGAATCAACGACAGTAACTGTCCCTTTCGGAAGAATAGCGGTGTTATTTGTAACCACCATGTTAATGAGGACCAGTGCTTTTTTCCCGTCTACAAGCACCAGTTCTTTATCGTCGCTCATATAAGACTTTGACTGCGCAATCTGAACGTTTGCCAAAGTGAAATTTGAAATGGGTGGTGGCGGTGGCGGAGCTGGAGCTGGAGCTGGAGCTGGAGCCGGAGCTGGAGCTGGAGCTGGAGCTGGAGCTGGAGCCGGAGCTGGAGCTGGAGCCGGAGCTGGAGCTGGAGCTGGAGCTGGAGCTGGAGCTGGAGCTGGAGCTGGAGCTGGAGCTGGAGCTGGAGCTGGAGCTGGAGCTGGAGCTGGAGCTGGAGCTGGAGCCGGAGCCGGAGCTGGTGCTGGTGCTGGTGCTGGTGCTGGTGCTGGTGCTGGAGTTGGTGCCGGAGCCGGAGCTGGAGCTGGAGCTGGAGCTGGAGCTGGAGCTGGAGCTGGAGCTGGAGCTGGAGCTGGAGCTGGTGCTGGTGCTGGTGCTGGTGCTGGTGCTGGTGCTGGTGCTGGTGCTGGTGCTGGAGCTGGTGCTGGAGCTGGAGCTGGTGCTGGTGCTGGTGCTGGTGCTGGTGCTGGTGCTGGTGCTGGTGCTGGTGCTGGTGCTGGTGCTGGTGCTGGTGCTGGTGGAGGATTACCAGTTGGCGACTTGTCGGCGGACTCCCCGCCACCGCCACAGCCACTGAGCAATGCGAAAGCAGCTATCGCGGTAGCCATCCGCTTTTTTCCGAACTTCGGAACGATATTGGTTGTCTGCGTCATTTGTTGATGCTAGTTTTCGTTTTAAAAAAGTGGCTGCCAACTGGTATCTTTTTCATGAGGGTCTTATGCGAAAAGCTTTTTCTGAATTTTTTTGGTTTTAAAACCAGTTGCACTGCACGCAGGAAATGGAGTGATTGACTTTGGTCATCTGATTGCTCTTCACTGTATCGATGAATCAAAACTCTATTAATTTCTCCACATCCTGCACTTTGCGGCGTGCAAGCGCAAGATTCGCTTTAAGTTTGTCGAGAACTATATAAACGAAAACCCCATCTTTTGAAGCCAGCGGTCTGATAATGTGATATTGCTTACCTAGGGTAATCAAAATATCATCGATTGTGTCTTCGACCCCAAGAGAACGCATTGTTTTTATTTTGGCCCTCACCACCTCTGTGTTACCGGCGGCGGCGAGTTCCATATCCACTCCAGTCCCGGCACTACCCAGCAGCATGCCGCTGCCGCTATCCACAATTGCCGCGCAAATCGCACCATCAATCTCGACCAACTGTTTCAGCGATTCATTAATGCTTGCCATGACGATTTTTCCAGGGAGTTATAAAATATCTAAAAATAATGAAAGTGCGCCGATTACAGAGGCTGGTTTAATCACTCTCCATTTCACGAACAATTTCTCCAATGGACCAAAAAACTTGACCTAATAATGCGTCTTTGTTTACCACGACACACAAAATACAGGGCGGTTTCCCGGCAACGGAGTGAAGAACTACGGAATTTGCATCTGCTTCAAAGGTAAGACGCCTGCATTCAGTACTCTGGATTTCCCGTCCAACAGCGCTCGCCATTGCCATCATCGAACTGGCCATTGCGGCAATACGACTGCCCTGCAGTTTTCCACGATTGAGTACGGAAGCAATCTCGAAGCCGTCTGGTGTTGCAAGCAAAGCCAGTTGTAAACCGGTGGTAGAAGAACCATACGCAGTCAGCAATCGCTGTCCTCGTTCAATCAATGACGAATTAAGACGTGGTAAAGGCCGTGACATTTGATTAAGTGCGCAGAGAGAGCATTGAAACTAGGACTTGAAGCGCATTGAGCAGTTGGGCGCGAGAGCGCACATCCACTTCCATCACAGGCATAACACCGTGGCCTGTAGCGAGAAGGGCATTTGCGAATGACTGCACCGTAGCGAGAGGGGCGGGGCGGCTGCTGAGAACTAAAACCGATGGCGATTGGCCAGCCGCTGCTGCTTTGGTAAGCAAGGTTCTCGCCATTTCAACGGCATCATCGCTGTTAACGTCGATCAATAGAAACAGACCGACTGAAACAGAAACAATCCAGTCACGAACGAAGTCGAACCGGTTCTGCCCAGGACATCCACAAACTTGCACGAACTCGCCTTCACCCAGATCTATCCGGCCAAATTCAACGCCTACTGTGGTGAATTCTTTAATATCGATAGCTTTATCTGAATTAGGGACATCGCAACCGACCATTCCATTGCTGCATAAAGAGCGTAAGGCAGTGGTTTTACCAATACCCATTGGCCCTAGGAACGCGATGCGCGGTATGGGGGTAGCAGCAACTATTTCAGTCATTGCCGGTTGCCTCCCGTAGCCAACGAGTGAGCCGACGTACAAAACCTTTGTGCGTAAGTGTGAAGCCTGCTGACGTCGGCGCAAACACTTCCGGCAAGCCCTGCAGCTCAGCGGCTGATTCCAAAAGATTGCGACGACGTAATTCATCCAGTAACTCAGCAACTTCCCGATGCCCAATGTCGCAATGGGTTTGAAGCTGCTCGACCGAGACGTACTCATTCGCAATTAAGGCCAGCGCTCTCGTGCAGGCAAGGGTGTCGTACGGTGAATCAAGAAAGATCCACGCCTTCAAGCGGTGGAGGGGCGCTGTACTTTTGTCTATGTCCAGTGTGAGAAACACACCCAACTGCTGTTTAGCGGGAACTGCCGTGTGTGAATGTTCCGATTGTTCGCACATCGGTACGTCGGCGGGAGTCGTAATAGCCTGTATTACCTGCTTTCGCGCTTTCCAATCCATTAAAAATACCGCCGCACGATCAAGTATGTCGATGACTTGAGCAACCGTGTAGTCGGCAGGCAGGCAGCCTGCCCACTCGATTCCTACTTGGGTAGGGGGACCTTCCCAACCAACCCATACCACGCATGGGAAAAAAACACCAGAATCAGTGATATTTGATGCGTGATCGATAAGCACAACCTCTGCATTAAATGTCTGCGTCTTCTCCCAGGAAAAAACGGTTTTTGTTCGTGCAACTGCAAATTTTTGCCAGAAATCTTCGTGCGATGCCTGAGTGAGCATCTCAAAAGTAATGGTCCCTCGCATATTTTTTCTCATAATATTTTCTGCGCCATTGAATGAAAGCTGAACTTCAGTAGTAGAAGATTTCTAGAAGAGCCGATTGATTGTTTTTCTTTCTGCGTCAAGAGCTTCTATCATTAATTGCACGCTTAATATTTGAGCAGCGATTCTTCGTAGACAGTCACTAGCGGGCTGCATGTCCAAACCTAGCTTTCGAATTGCGACCCCTAGCCCATTATTCTCTGCACCAAGCAGACCCTGATGCAATGCAGATAAATGGGTCTGTAGCGCCAAATTTTTTAGAATTTTTAAATATATTTCGCCTGCAGAGAGCACTTCTTTCAGACCCTCAACTTCTGCACCCTGTTCTATAGCGAGCCATTTCTTGGCATGAGCAATAGTTGCGGCAAGCGAGTCTGTTACTGATATAGCGGTGTCAATAGCGAGTTGGGTAACTGACCCCACATGTCGGGAAAAATCAGAATTTCCCCACTCTGCATCTCGGGACAGCTCCCTTATTGTCACGATGGCTAGTGCTCCGTTCATTAAGTTAACCATCTGAGCACTGATTAAAAATAGGTACGATAACTGATTTTGTACAGTTGCTTGTGCTTTGAAATTCTGCTGGCAACCAATATTAATATCGTTTGATTTAACTATTTCAATGAATTTGCGAAATTCATGCATCGTTGTTTGGCTAGAAAATCCTGACTTCGTGCTCACTCCATATGGCATTTTTAGTTCCTTCATGAGTACGAAAAGAGACATCAGAGGATGAAGCAAGCTTGCGCTGTATGCAAATACGCCCAGAAATTCTTCGTTGCTTCGAATGGTTCGTTTTTACTACGGCTGCAGAAAGCACGCCACGTGCTATGCGCGATTTACGAAGCGCATAACAGTTAAGCGCTATTAATTTGCAAAAAAGAGCGCAGGCAGGAACTTTTAGGCATGCGCCAGCGTAGGATTTGTTTCATTCAATGTCGTATTTCTTGAATGATGAACTACCTCCCTTGCTTCAACTGCAACGCAGTTGAATCTTCGCCACCGTCAGGAAGCACTAATTTATTTTATTAACAGCGTTATTGCCGCCTTGAGGGCTGTCCAGCCAATTGGAAGGTCGGTAAGTCTCGTCCCTGACTACTAAATTCGGTTGCGCAAATTTGCTGCCGACAATGCAAATCACTTTTAAAAGACGTGATGTCTATTTGCTAACCGCCGAATTTTTCGCAATTCCTTCGGATGAGTGCAGACCATGTTTTTGACATCCCGAGTGGCTGTGCGCCCGCTTAGCAAGCTCAAGCTCTGCTCGAACCATCGTTCTTCAGCAGGCACCGCCAAAAACTCAGGCTTTGCGCGAGCCAAATCACTAATGCTCACCTTTTCTGCCTTGATGGGGTTTCGCGCCTTTTCAGGAGGGCCGGTGTCGTTCAACAGGGATGCTCACGCGACCCTGTCTGCTGCCGAGTGGTCAAACGACTGCAAGGGCGCCGACGATGAGATTCCGCATGCAGTCAACCACAAAGGCGTGGCAGCGCACACCTCGCAAGTGGCCATTGCCCTTGAGGTATTCACCGATGCAAACCTCCACTCACGGCTAGCTGAACTCAAGATGAAAACGGATGCCGAGTCAGGGACGTAATCATGATTACAGAGTGCAAGAATTTATCGGATTTTCGAGCCTAACGCTTATTCAGGATGTTTTAAAAATTCCGTGAAAGTGTTATTCGCTAAAATGATATGGCCATCGACGCAGAAAAAAAATCTTCCTCTGTTTCTCGTATTATCTTTCGGAGTCGAGACGTTGATGAATTCACGAACTTGTTTAGTTCGCTTCACGCACCTGTAAGCGCTGTAGCTAGCTTAGGTAAACCATTTGAGATGTCGGCTGAGATGCTCAGCAGCGGTGGAGTATTTGTATCGAAGACTATATCATCTGACATAGATTTGAAGTTCAATGATGTTTTCGATGGATACGGACTAACGCTGCCTTCAAGTGGTAATTTTTCGACATATGACATCAAGAATGACATATTAGAGGCGAAGAAAGGCTTTGGCTTAATTGTAGATTCAAGAACGATAACCGGGGTGTCAATGAAAGGCGGCAGCAATTTCGAGAGATTTAAAATCAATACTGCTGATTTGCATCATCAATTGTCAGATTTGATCGACCAGCCAATCGTTAGGCGTGTTCAATTCTCACCACTCGTTTCCCTTACAAGCTCCGCAATGGAGATTGCGAAGAACATAATGCGGATCATGTGGGAGGGGTCAACAGGAGACGCTTTTCTTTTAAAGTACCCTGCCGCAATGGCGAGCCTGCGCGAAGCGCTACTCAACTTGATGATTCACGGTGTGCCTAATAGCTATTCAGCTCAAATTAACAGCCGAGGGGCATTGCCCAGTCCAAAAAATATTAAAAAAGCAATTGACTACATGGTCGCCCATGCAGCAGGGCCCTTGCGTCTGGCGGAAATCGCTTTTGCTTCCGGTTCCAGTGTTCGATCATTACAGAGCGGCTTCATGCAATTCAAAGGGATGTCGCCAATGGAGTATTTAAGGATGATTCGCCTCTGCGGGGTGAAAGCTGAAATTGCTTCCGGCCCCAGCGAGAGGAAAATTTCAGACATCGCGTACTCATGGGGTTTTGTTCATCTGTCTTCCTTTGCAGCTTTCTACCAGAAAGCCTTTGGAGAAACGCCCTCGGAAACACGGCGACGCATGTCAGGGTAATAATTTCGAGAAAGCTTCGTGAACAATGCTTTTCGATGATTTTTATTCTGCTCGTCTTATCGATGGGCGGATGAATGGCTGGCTAATTTATTAACCGGTTCGCGACAGCTGCAAATCCGAAGCATTGCTCTCCGACTCTGGCGGCGTCTAAAGCAGCATTGAGCGCCAGATTATTGGTTTACAAAGCAATAGCTTCGATTACATAAAGAATTTTTAAGACGCGATGTCTATCTGCTAAATCTCCGAATTTTTCGCGGTTTCTTCGGACGAGTGCAGACCATGTTTTTGACATCCAAAGTTGCTGTGCGCGCGTACAGAGAAGCTCAAGCTCTTCTCGAACCCTCGTTCTCTAGCAACCACCGTCACAGCTCAGGCTTTGCCTAGCCAAACCACTCATGTTCGCTCTAACTTCCGCCTTGATGGGGTTGTGCGCCTTTTCAGGAAGGGCGGCCTCGTTTGGCAGGGTCGCTCACGCGGCCCTGTCCGGCGCCGAGTGGCCAAGTGATTGCAAGGGCGCTGGCGATGAGAGCCCGCATGCAATCAACCACAAATGCGTGGCAGCGCACATCTCGCAGGCGTCCACTGCCCGTGGGGCATTGAGCAGAGGGCACGTCCACTCACGGCTAGCTGATCTCAAAGGAAAACTGATGCCGAGTCGGGTCGTCTTCATGATTAGAGAACTCAAGCATTTATCGGAATTTTGGGCCTAACGCTGACCCAATCTTTTAGCAATTCTGTCAAAGCGTTATTCGCTAAAACTGATATGACCATCGACGCAGCAAAAAACTCTCCCGCCGTTTCTAGAATTACCTTCCGGAGCCGGAACGTCGATGAATTCATGAGCATGTTCAGTTCGCTTCACGCTCCTATAGCCGCTCGACCTGGCCCGTGTAATCAATTTGAGATGTCGTCTGAGATGCTCACCAGCGGCGGGATATGTGTGTCGAAAACTATATCATCTGACATAGATCTGAAATTCAATGATGTTTTCGACGGATACGGACTAACCCTGCCTTCAAGTGGAAATTTTTCGACGTACGATGTTAAAAATGACGTACTTGAAGCGAGGCAAGGCTTCGGGATAATGGTAGATTCGCGAACGGTAACCGGGGCATCCATGAAAGGTGGCAGTAGTTTTGAAAGACTTACTATCAACACTGTGGATTTACATCGCCAACTTTCTGATTTGATTGACCAGCCAATCGTTAGGCGCGTTCAATTCTCACCACTCGTTTCGCTTACTAGCTCCGCAATGGAGATTGCGAAAAACATCATGCGGATCATGAGGGAGGGGTCAACAGGAGACGCTTTTCTTTTAAAGTACCCTGCCGCAATGGCGAGCCTGCGCGAAGCTCTACTCAATTTGATGATAGAGGGTATGCCT
>Ga0308157_10009245_pt1 | contig 10971 bp, 9 predicted proteins | sample PhyBR1_FD_201035 | JGI IMG/M metagenome (GOLD analysis project Ga0308157, IMG submission 201035) | Phyllosphere microbial communities from UC Gill Tract Community Farm, Albany, California, United States - DLSLB.R1 | ecosystem: Host-associated > Plants > Phyllosphere > Unclassified | place: USA...
CCACGATTATCAGCGCGTTGGTAAAGGTTTTGCCAACGCTTCAGAAACGATCGTTCTTATTGGCGCCTACTGGACGCGCAGCAAAAGTTATGCGTCACTATTCGGGCAGAAAAGCATTCACCATCCATAAAAAGATATATCGTAAAAAATCCGCAGCTACGTTAGATATGGATTTTACTTTATCGGAAAATCTACATGAAGATACTTTATTTATTGTAGATGAATCATCTATGATATCAGATTCCGGTGAACATTTTTTTTCCCGGAGTTTATTAGATGACCTGATCCGTTATGTGCAATCGGGCCAAAACTGTTGCTTAATGTTCGTTGGCGATACGGCGCAGCTTCCGCCCGTTGGTATGCAGGAAAGCCCAGCTCTGGATCCGAATTACTTCGAAGCAAACTACCATCTAAGGGTCTTTCATTATGAACTTCGGGAAGTTGTTCGACAGGAAAAAGCATCAGGTATACTCTATAATGCTACCAAAGTGCGAAACGATATCCATTTGGAAAATCAGGGTGGTGGACTCCCCTTTCCACAATTCCATACCAAGGGATTTACGGATATTTTCCGTATGAATGGCGATCGGCTATTGGAAGGACTACATTATAGCTATGACTACTTTGATATTGAAAATACCATCGTGCTTTGCCGCTCCAATAAATCTGCTAATTTATATAACCAGCATATTCGAAATCAGATTCTCTTTCGCGACGAAGAAATTACTGGAGGCGATCTAATAATGGTAGTACGGAACAATTACTATTGGCTCCAGCAACATGACGAAAAAAACACGGGATTCATTGCCAATGGCGATCTGTCGAAAGTTCGGAAGGTCAGCAATATACACGATCAACATGGCTTCCGCTTTGCAGATGTCTCGCTGGAGTTTATAGATGATGACGAACTAGAACCGATAGTATGCCGTGTTCTACTTGATAGTTTGCATGTGGATGCGCCCAACCTGCCTCGTGAACAGCAGCTGCAGCTATATGAATCGATTGCGTTGGACTATGCAGACATACCGACTAAAAAAGATCGCTTGGAGGCCATAAAAAAAGACCCTTATTATAATGCCTTACAGATTAAGTTTGCTTACGCGATCACGTGCCATAAAGCACAGGGCGGACAATGGCCCTGTGTGTTTGTAGATCAGGGATATTTAAATGACGAGATGCTCAATATGGAGTTTTTACGTTGGCTTTACACCGCTATCACCCGGGCCACAGCACAATTATTTTTGGTTAACTTTAATCCTAAATTTTATGGAGAATAAGGTTTTTGAGCCCCAACTTGTCCAATTTCTGAAAGTCGATATCCGACAATACCCGGCAAAATCATTTAATCTGGATTTTATTCAGAAACATGGTTTTACAGTAGCTAGTTTGCTTGCGTATTCTTATCATCCCGACAACCAGGTTTCTTTTCGGGCGGCGTGGCTGCTCGAACATGTTTTTATACAACAGCCATCGCTCATTGCCCCCTTATACGACACTTTCCTTATCGGATTATCAAAGCAGAATCACTGGGGAACAATCCGCAGCTATACCAAAATAGCGATGCTGGCTACAAAGCGTAAAACAGCGATACCCCATACCAAAGAACAGGAAGAAATAGTAATTGAGCAGTGCTTTAATTGGTTAATTAACATAAGTTGTCCGGTGGCGGTGGTTGTCAACTGTCTCGATATATTGTATAACCTGCGTAAGAAAAATCCGTGGCTAGAAGAGGAATTAAAAGCACAGATTCAGCATTTGCTCAAAAATCCGACACCTGCATTGGCGAGCAGAGCAAATAAAATATTAAAACGAATTTCCTAGTCGCCTATCAAATGTCCATAAGGCTTAAGCAAATCCACATTATCAAAAATCACCTTACAAATACCCAATATGGGTATAAATAAAATCATGCCTGCCGCACCCCATACCATCCCTCCTAATAATAACCCCATAATGGTAAACAGCGGACTAAGTTTTACGTTTCCACCGGTAATTTTTGGCGTCAGCACATAGCTATCCAATTGTTGGACGGCTGCAAAAAAAATCGCGACGATGATCGATGTCGTCAACGAATCTCCGGTTATCAAGGTATATAAAACGACAATAGCGCCACCTAATACCGAACCTATATAAGGGATGACATTTATCAATGCCGCTAAAAGCGCAAAAAACAAGGCGTTTCTTACCCCAATGAGAGTCAACCCCGTGAAGTAGATAACCGATAGTATCAATACAACCAAAAAAATACCGCCAACGTATAGACTGGAAACCTTTGTTATTTTTCCTACGATTGTCTTCGCATGACCTACTTCATCATACCCAGCATGACGTTTGACCAATTGAAGGACAAACCATTTTATACGTTTTCTGTATATCAGCATCATAATCGTATAGATGGTGACAATTAAAATGTTACCCGCTAAGGAAACAATAGAGAAAACCGTACCACCCACAACTTCACCAGCCGCATTAGACCACTCCGATAATTGTTTCTGAAGATATTCTTTTTGTTTTATTCTGGATACATTAAAATGTTCAGTAATGAAGGCATGTGTTTCATCCAATACTACGTTTATCCGCTTCCCAATAACAACAATATCACCACCAAGACCTACAAGTTCACTGAATAATACATACAGCACGGCCATTATAATCAATATACTAACTAACACGACCAAAACTGCAGCCCAGCCTCGCTTCATGCCCCAGTGTTCTAATTTTTGACAAATAGGTACCAGTAACATAGCAAACAACGCGCTGGTAACGACAGGTACAAGAAAGCTTTTCGCATAATATAGGATTGCGAAAAGTAAAACAAAAAAAAGTAAAACTTGGTTAAAGCTCCTTAATGTCGTAAACTTTCTATTTGTAGAATTCATCACGTTTGAAAAACAAGCAACTACATAAAAAGTTGTGGAGGAAAAGAAAATATACAATATTTAGAACAACGTATTCCCTCGGTGGAAGGTATTTTTCCCTAAGTGTTTGAAGGCCATCTCCGTACACTCACGACCGCGAGAAGTACGCATGAGGTAACCTTCTTGGATCAAAAACGGTTCATATACCTCCTCAATCGTTCCTTCATCTTCTCCTACAGCTGTAGCGATCGTTTTCAGTCCGACGGGCCCGCCTTTGAATTTATCGATGATGGTGGTCAGAATCCGATTATCCATCTCATCTAATCCATTTTCGTCTACATTCAGCGCATTCAGTGCATACTGTGCAATGGCCTTATCAATGGATCCGTTGCCTTTGATCTGCGCGAAATCCCGTGTCCTTCGGAGCAAAGCATTGGCAATACGAGGTGTTCCTCGGCTTCTCCTTGCGATTTCATAGGCTCCCTCTTCGGTAATGGGTGTATTTAAGATATGCGCCGATCTTAGCACGATAGTAGTCAATAACTTCGCGTCGTAATACTGAAGTCGTGAGTTAATTCCAAAACGAGCACGCAATGGAGCAGTTAACAGCCCCGATCGGGTGGTTGCGCCGATCAATGTAAACGGATTTAAGGAAATCTGTACCGATCGAGCGTTAGGACCGGTTTCTAACATAATGTCAATCTTGAAATCCTCCATCGCGGAATAGAGATATTCTTCTACCAAGGGACTTAAACGGTGGATTTCGTCGATAAACAAAACATCTCCTTCCTCCAGATTTGTCAGAAGACCAGCTAAATCTCCCGGCTTGTCCAATACTGGTCCAGAGGTAATTTTGATGTTTACACCCATTTCATTTGCAATAATATGGGATAATGTGGTCTTTCCTAGCCCGGGAGGACCATGTAACAATACGTGATCCAGTGCCTCGCTACGTAGTTTCGCAGCTTTGACAAAAATAGAAAGGTTTTCTAGTATTTTCTCTTGCCCCGTGAAATCCTCGAAGACTTGCGGACGCAATGCCCTTTCTATATCCCTATCAATGGAATTCAATCTTTCTGGATTCGGATCAAGATATTCATTCATATATACGCGAAGTTAACTATTTATATTTCTTAAACCAACTCTCTACTTTTAGTTGGATAACCCCAAAAAAAGCTTCACGGAATATGCGTGTACTCATCTTCGAGATCCCCTCTGTGCGATCGGTAAATATAATAGGTACTTCTACGAGTTTGAAACCATATTGGATGGATGTAAATTTCATTTCAATCTGGAAAGCATAACCGATAAACTTAATGTTGTCTAGTGGAATTTTTTCTAACACCTTCCTGGAAAAGCAGACAAAACCAGCTGTAGCGTCCTGGATAGCGATACGCATAATAAGCCGTACATACGCTGATGCAAAATAGGACATCAATACCCTGCTCATAGGCCAATTCACGACATTGACACCTTTTATATAGCGGGACCCAATGGCCATATCGGCTCCATCCAGACACGCTTGACGCAGGCGTATTAGATCGTCCGGATTATGGCTAAAATCTGCATCCATCTCATATATATAAGTGTAGTGGCGTTGCAAAGCCCATCGAAATCCGTGGATATAAGCAGTCCCCAATCCCAACTTCCCTACTCTTTCCTCGATAAACAGGCGATCGGGATATTCCTGTTGCATAGCTTTGACAATAGATGCTGTTCCATCCGGAGAACCATCATCTACAACCAAAACATGAAACGGAATCTGTAAAGAAAAAACCTTCCGAATAATTTTCGCTATATTTTCTTTTTCGTTGTATGTCGGAATAATGACTAAACTATCTACCACGTTCGCTGAAATATGAGGTAATTTTTCTTAATCAATGCCATGCGTCATTTTCCGCAACTTACCGCTGAAGACCAACAATAACAAAGCTGCTACAATGGGAATGGATGCAATGATGTAAAAGAATATCGACATGGAATATTCTTCAGAAATCTTATCAATATACGATCCGGTCATTCCGGCAATAAAATTCGCGATAGCAGATGCCGTAAACCAAAGTCCGAAAAGCAAGCCCACAAATTTCTTTGGTGAAAGCTTACTGATATACGATAAGCCTACCGGTGATAAACAAAGTTCGCCTGTCGTATGGAAGAAGTATGCAAGTATCAGCCATACCATACTAACCGTAGCCGTTGTTGCTCCCTTCGGAATGGAGCTGGCTCCAAAAGCTAGGGCAACAAAACCTACGCCTACCAGCAAAAGCCCCATAGCAAATTTTACAGCCCCCGAAGGGTTCCATATTCTCTCCCACATTTTACTGAAAGAAGAAGCTAATGTAATGATAAAGAAGGAGTTTAAGATCTGAAACCAGGAGACCGTCACTTCTGTTTGTTCAGCACTGAATTCTCTGTATACCTTCCAGATGCCTAGTCCCCAAATAATCGCAAACGACAACGCCGTAAACATAATCGTTAACGGATAAGCAGAAGCAATTTTTTTAGAGAGACCATATAATACCCATGTGACGATTATGATTGGGAAAATGGTCAATGCCGCATCGACCCATTTAAAAGTTAGTCCGGCACTACCCTCCAAAACCCGTTGTGTATAATCTTTGGCAAAGATTGACATAGAACCTCCGGCCTGTTCAAAAGCGAAGAAGAAAAACACGCTGGCCAACATCAAAACTCCGGCGACGATAAGGCGATCCCGAACGACATGTTTAGGGGTCTCTTCGTCTGTAATCTTCTCTACGTGCTCTTCGGGTTTATGTTTTGTATCGGGCTTCTCTCCAATAATACCAAAAATCTTTTGTGCAAAAAAGAATTGTAGCATACCAAAAAACATGAATACGCCTGCCAGACCGAAACCGTAATGCCAACCAATTTTCTCCCCAATATAACCACATAACAACATGCCCAAAAAGGCTCCCGCATTGATGCCCATATAGAAAATGGTATAACCAGCATCTTTTTTTGTACTGGTGTCGGGATACAATTGTCCCACCATAGAAGAGATATTGGGTTTGAACAAACCATTTCCGAGAATCATTAAAACTAACCCCAGGTAAAAAAAGTGATCTCCAAATGTTTCAAAGGCCATAGACAAGTGACCCAAGGTCATGGTCAAAGCTCCAAGTAGAATTGCTTTCCGATAACCTGTGAGCTTGTCCGCGATCATCCCACCAATCAACGGCGTGAGATAGACCAATCCGGTATACCATGCGTAAAGTTGCATAGCGTCGGCATTTGTCCACCCCCATCCGCCTTTCACAATTTCTGTGATAAGAAAGACCGTCAATAGAGCGCGCATCCCATAGTAGCTAAAGCGTTCCCACATTTCTGTAAAAAACAGCACAAACAAACTAGCGGGATGTCCCATCACCATTTTATGGTCAATGCCCTGCGTTGCTAGGTGATTTATCAGGACTTGGTCTTCTTTTTCTTGATTCATCTCTTAAATTTTTCTTATAAAAATCAAAAATCCTTAGGTTTTTTCCTAATTGATTTTGGTTACTTCGCTACAAAGAAAATAAAAATTCTGGTTTTTCCAGTAATCTCCATTTTTTATTTTGTAAAATTTCAATTACGGGATAACCGATTTTTATAAGGTTTTAAATCTCTCCAAAAGTTTTTTAGTTGCCAAGATACCTTCTACTTCGGGCAACTTTTTACCTTCATATTCAATTCCGACATAGCCCTTAAACCCAGCGTCTTTCACAATTTGCATCATGCGGTGATAATCGATGCCCGTTTCGTTGCCATTTGCATCAAAATCATGAGATTTAGCACTTACTCCTTTGGCATAAGGCATCAAATCCTCGACCCCCTGATAACGGTCATATTCATAAAAATTACCAAAATCAGGTAAACTTCCGCAGTTTTTCTTCCCCACTTCTTTCAATACACCTGCCAACCAATCACCATGCGAGGAAATACCACCATGGTTTTCTACGACAACATTAATCTTTGCTTTTTTTCCGTAGTCCGCCAAGGTACCCAAGCTGTTCACGACACGTTGCGCAACCTCTTCTGGCGTTCCTTTTCCTGCTGCATTTACACGAATGGCCTTACATCCTAAAAAAGCGGCTGCATCGATCCACTTATAATGATTGTCAACGGCTTGCAGTCGCTTCGTATCATCTTCATCGCCTAGATTTCCTTCTCCATCAACCATAATTAAGACATTCTTCACACCGTTGTCCTTAGCACGGTGATTTAAATCTTTAAGGTAAGTCATATCTTTCGCTTTGTCCTTAAAAAATTGGTTTACGTATTCTACTCCGTAAATATTAAATTTCTTGGCAGCAAATTCCGGAAAATCGATATTTTTTAAATCTCCAGCAAATAATGTTTTGTGCAATGACCATTGCGCTAATGAAATGTCAAACCACGATTTTTTTGCGGCAAAAACGTCCAACGACGGAGCTATCATTACACCTGCTGTGGCTAATCCTAGGTTTTTTAAAAAAGTTCTTCTTGAGTTCATGAATTTTAAAGGTTTAATTAAATATTAGCCCATCCAGATGTTAACACATCGGCAATGTGCTTCGTCTTGACGGGGAGTTGATGCTTATCAATGTAAGCCTGTATCTGTAATAAACAAGAGCTATCTGTTGAAATAATGTAGTCAGCTTTTACGGCCATCGCACTTTGCACTTTCTGCTCAGCCATCGCTGCCGATATGCCTTCAAATTTCACAGCGAAAGTCCCCCCGAATCCACAACATGTTTCTTGATCGCGCATGGGAACAACCTCAAGACCACCTACTTGGGTAAGCAATTGTCGCGGCTCATCTTTAATTTTACACTCTCTTAATGCGGCGCAAGAATCATGATAAACTGCCGTCCCCACTAACTCAGCACCAAAATAATCTTTTTTTAACACATTTACCAAAAAGTCGCTCAGTTCGTAAATATTCGATTGGATATTACGACAGCGGTTATGTACCGTAGTATTCGTAAAAAGGTCGTCGTATCCATTTTTAATCATACCTGTACAAGAGGCCGATGGGGATACGATGTAATGATCTTCAGAAAAATCGTCCAGAAATTTTAGTCCAACTTTCTTAGCCTCATCCCAGAATCCTGCATTATATGCAGGTTGCCCACAACACGTTTGTTTCGGATTGTAGATTACTTCGCAACCTGCCTTTTGAAGCAATTTCAATGTGCTGAAAGCAGTTTCTGGGTAAACTTGATCTACAAAACAGGGTATAAATAATTCTACTTTCATAACGTCATTGCTTTATTAAATCGCAGCAAGCGAAAGAGTAGACCACATCCAATGATAAAAAATACAGAAAGAAATAAAGCAGAGTAACGTATGTTGTGAGTAAACTGCTCTATCAATCCGAACGAAAATAAACCTAACACAATAGCCAATTTTTCCGTAATGTCGTAAAAACTAAAAAAAGATGTCGTATCCTTGATGTTTTCTGGAAGAAATTTAGAATAGGTAGAACGTGATAGAGACTGAACTCCGCCCATTACTAGTCCAACCAAACACGCTAAAACGTAAAACTCTGTTTCGGTTTTTATAAAAAATGCGGACACACAGACACCGATCCAAACAAACACCACAGCAATCAAAACCTTAATATTGCCAAATTTTGTAGAGAGCTTGGACATTAAAAAAGCACCGAATATAGCTACTAATTGAATTAACAATATGGTAATAATGAGTTTAGAGCTTTCGAGTTGAAGTTCTTTAGCACCAAACGCAGCCGCTACGATCATTAACGTCTGAACACCGGCAGCATAAAAGAAGTATGCTGGTAAAAATCGGCGAATACGCTGCATTTTTTGAATGCGGCGCAGCACAATACGATACTCTATAATAACCGTACGAAAAACTTTTTTCGAAGCCAGGATTGCGGATTTTTGGTTATTCGGGAGCACAAAAAATGGAATTGTCGAAAAACCAGCCCACCACAGCCCCACAAGTAAAAAGGATAATCGTGGTCCAAAGGTCGAATCTGTTATACCAAACCAATCGGGCTTTAAAATAAACACCAAACAGATTAGTTGTAAGGTCACGCAACCAACATAACCATAAGCAAAGCCCTGTGCACTCACACTGTCCTGCTTATCTACCGTCGCGATTTGCGGTAAATAAGAATTGTTAAATAAAACACCTCCAATATAGCCCATAGCCGCTAAGCCAAACAATACTACCCCTAACTCTAATGTTTCCAGCTTAAAAAAGAAAAGTCCCATACAAGCTATGGCACCAAAATAGGTGAAGAACATCATCATAGTCTTCTTTTTCCCTTGTACATCCGCATAAGACGAGAGAAAAGGTAATACACAAGCCATGAAAAGATAAGAAAAAGCCAACGCAAAGTTGGAAAGAGCGGTATTGACTACCTCAAACCCAAAAAAACTAACCACATCACCCTTTTCCGCAGTCTGCGTGATCGCTGTGTAATAAGCAGGAAAGATGGTCGATGTAATGACCAGATTATAAGCCGAGTTCGCCCAGTCAAACATGGACCAAGACCGAATCAAGCGTCTGTTGTTTTTTTCAATGACACGCATAAATCAAAGCGAAGATACTATATGTTAACAGAAAATTAAAAATTCTTCCGTATAAAAGTTATAATCCGGGAAACTTCCTGACGAACTGGCATTGGAGATCCAATAAAATTATTATGAAGAAAAGAAAACGCTAAATTACGCCCGCTACGGGCTTGAATATAACCGCTCTGACAATATACACCCTTAAGCGTTCCTGTTTTTGCCCAAACAAAGGGCATCCCGCCGTCTAATTGATAGGTGTTTCGCAAAGTGCCTTCCAATCCGCCAGCAGCAAATAGATAATGAAGCTCATCGACATCATTAACCTCTCGCGCTATCATCAGTAGTAGGTCAACTAAAGCCCTCGGTGTAACCTTATTATAAGGTGATAAACCACTACCGTCGTAAAGATCAATTTTATCCATAAGATAAGCAGGATAAAAAGTAGCCATATCTTTTCTTAATCGAGCAGTGAGGAATGCATGGTATCGATTTAAAGCGACAACCATCATTAACTGTTCTGCTAAAAAATTATCGCTGGTCAACATCATTTCCCGCAAAACATTTCGTGTAACAGCAGAATACAGGGTGTCCACCTTTATAGGTTTAGGGTAGCTAATGAATTTCACCTGTTTATGTAAGGTGTCCTGCAATAATTGTACAAATAGCTTATCAGAATATTTGAAGGGTTTTTGGGTTATATAACTGTTTGGAATGTTGGTATTATTAATCAAAAATGTATTATCGTTCCAATCTCGGCGAATCCAGAAACGATCAGTAGCCACCCCATCGCTAGCAATATCAACCTGAAAACGCGCTGGGGAAACTCGAAGTTTATGCCCTACACTTCGGAAGGTAGCCACATTGCCATAAATGGGAAATGCAGTTATTTCTGGCTGATAATATTCGTCGTAGTCTTCCATGGCCCATCCCATCCGGTAAAATGGCTCGTCTGCAGTCAGGTCGCCTACATAAAACAGCTTTTTATCTGTCTCGGCTAAGAAATTATAGACTTTGCGTGTGTCCAATTTAGGATGTAGAAAGGTAGGGTCACCTGTCCCCCAAAACAACAACGAGTCTCCCTTTTCAATATAATGGAGAGCGGGAATCGAATCTCCTAAATTTTTCAGTGCGGTAAACAAGGTGAATATCTTCGTGTTGGAAGCTGGAGTAAAATACTTATCTTCATTCGTTCCCAGCAGAAATTGATGCTGGTCCATATCATAAAGGCTAAAGCCAAATATATGATCTTTAAATATAGGTGATTGGTATAAACGACTACTTATTAAGGAAGTATCTTGTGAAAACGTAATGTAAGTAGAAAAGAAAAATATAGATAGGACAAGTAACAATTTAGTCATGAGCGCGCTTTAATACATACTTGATCCCACCGATAATATGCTTTTGAAATGAAACTTCATCAAAAGACTCCTCCGTATGTCCAAGTCCCGTATAGAATGTACGTCCGCCATCGAACTCTCTAAACCAAGCTATTGGATGAAACTTTCCCATGGTGCCACCTTTATAGCTTTGCTCATCGAGGGTCATCAGGACATGCAAGCCGGGCTGTATATCTCTAAAATCGTACCATT
>Ga0308157_10009247_pt1 | contig 10968 bp, 12 predicted proteins | sample PhyBR1_FD_201035 | JGI IMG/M metagenome (GOLD analysis project Ga0308157, IMG submission 201035) | Phyllosphere microbial communities from UC Gill Tract Community Farm, Albany, California, United States - DLSLB.R1 | ecosystem: Host-associated > Plants > Phyllosphere > Unclassified | place: USA...
GGTACTTGCGCCGCAACCACCCCGAGCAGTGCAGCTTGCCCGCCGCCGTGAGCATGATTCTGGAAAGCGACGCGCCGCAGCTGCTGGCCACCTTGCAGCAGGACGAGGAAGTGCGCGGCCTCATTGCTTCGATTGCCAGCGCCAGCAAATCGGAAAACACGATAGCCGGGGTATTCTCAACCATTCAGAATTACTTGGCCGTGCTCAACACGCCCGAGATTTTTTGGGTGATGAGCGGCGACCAGGTGCCGTTCGACCTGAACCACGACCAGACGCCGGGCGTCCTGGTGGTGGGCAACGACCCGGCCCTGAGCACGACCTTTTCCCCGCTCATTTCTTTGATTGTGGCCACGGCCATTAAGCGCCTGAACCAGCAGGGCCGCTTGCCGAGCCTGGTGCTGCTCGACGAAGCGCCGACCCTCTTTATTCCCAACTTCGCCCAGATTCCGGCCACGGCCAGGAGCAACAAAGTAGCCACGGTGTACGCGGTGCAGGACGTAGCGCAAATGGAAGCCCTGACAAGTCGGCAGGAATCCGAGATGATTCTAGCGAACTTGGGAAACCAGTTTTGGGGCCGCACCACCAACACGGCCACGGCCGAGCGGGTGAGCAAAATGTTCGGCAAAGTAGACAAGCAGTACCGCTCCAAAACCGAGGGCAGCAGCAAGACCAACGAGTGGAATTTGCTGAAGCCGACGACGCGCACGAGCAACACCAGCGAGTCGGTGAGCATCCAGCAGCGCGACAAGTTGGAGGCCCAGCAGGTGATGCGCTTCGACGTGGGCGAGTTCGCGGGCCTGGTCGTGGAGAGCAGCCGCCCGGAGTTCCGCGCCACCTTCCGAGCGGAGCCCAGCAAGGCCGTGAAAATTGCCCCGTTCCAGGAAGCCAGCCCGGCCGAGGTGAGCCAGAATTACACCGCCATCAAAGCGCAGGTGCGGGCCATTGTGGGGGGAGCTGAGGGAGCAGTTGAACAGCCCCAGGATTTTGCAATTGCAAAACCAAGCACCCCTGAGCAGGCCCCGGTTACTCCCTCGACAGCGGAGGAAGACGACGTGATGAAATGGTAAATAGCCGTTCTAATGAGGACTTATAAAACCTCGTACTTCGACAGACAGAAGGTAATAGTTAGCCGGAAAGGGGAGGTTTTATAAGCCGACCAGCCGACTTGAAAGAAGCCGGTTTAGCAGCTCACAGGAAAGAGGGGAGGCCATGTTACCTTGTTACTTTGTTACACGGTAGCCGGTCTTTTCTTCCCTCTTGTTCTACTAGCCAGGACGGACCAACCAGTGCGAACAGGACCACCCAACGGCGCGAGAGTACCCTAACGACCTCGTTCTGATAAGAAGCGAGCAGGAACGCTATTCGCTTCGCTTCATACCGTTCCGCTCGCTAAATAACAGCTGTTATTTAGGTAGTTAGCGTATATTGCTTCGATAGTTTGTAAACGGTGGTGTTTACAAGTTAATACAAGTAGCTGATAATCAATTTAGTATTGTTTACAAGTATGTCAACAACGGCCAAATTCATTCGGGCGGACGACCCGACGCACGAGGCTCTGCAACAACTGGCGAAGGAGCACAAGCTGAGCAACACGAAGCTGCTGGCCGCGATGGTGGAGTACTTCCGGGTAACCAAGGCGGACCCCCAGCAACCCGCCGCCCCGGACCTGGCCACCAGCCTAGCCAAGCTCACGACCAAGCTGGCGGAGTTGGACAAGCGCACCATTGGATTTATTCGGGAGCAGGAAAAGACCTACCTCAAACCCATTCTGGCCGAGGTGCAGGCCCACAAGATGCTGAGCACTCCCGCCCCAAGCGCCCCGGCCGGGTTGAGCGACGCCCAGGCGAAGGAGTTAGGCGCTTGGTTTTTGCGGGTGCTCTTGCTTGGGGTGCGCCCTGATTTGCTATCCCCGGAAGCCGTTGCCAGCGAGCCGCAGCTGAGCGCCGCGATAAAAGGAACGGAGCCCGACCCGACCCTAAATAACATGAAGGGAGAGCTGATTAAAGTCTTGCGACTGGCGTTGCCGCCCGAGAATATAACCCCCCGTTTGCGGGACATTTCCCTACCCAAATCCGCCTAATGGTTGCGAAAATACCCAACTCCGGCAAGGGCCTTTCCCAGCGGTCGGGCAGCAGCGGCGGCCTCGTGGACTACTTGGAAAAGGAGGTGCAAGGGCAGTGGTTCAGCCTCGACCGCGAGGACGTGCCCGCCGCCGAAGTCACGCAGACGCTCGACCGCAACAAGCGGAATTTGAACCGCGACGCCGACAAGTATTACCAGGTGATACTAGCCCCGAGCCAAGCCGAACTGCGCCACATTGGCAGCGACCCGGAGAAGCTGCGCGAGTTCACGCGAGCCGCGATGGAGCAGTACGCGGCCAACTTTGGGAAAGGCATCGAGGGCAAAGACCTGGTGTATTTCGCCAAGGTGGAGCACGAGCGCACGACCAGCCACCAGGACCGGGCGGTGCAGCTGAAGGAGGTAGAGAAGGGCCAAGCGAAGGAGGGGCCGCAGACCCATATTCACGTTATCGTCAGCCGGACGGAGAACCTAGCCCGCTACACCGAGCGCAAGAAATCGGGGGAGCTGGCCCGCAAGAACCCGTACCACCTAAGCCCGCTGACCAACCACAAAGACACGCAGCGCGGCGTGGTGCAGGGGGGCTTTGAACGCAAGCAGTATTCGGAGCGGGTAGAGCAGGCGTTTGACCAGGCGTTTCGTTACGAGCGGCCCCTGACCGAAACTTTCCGCTACGCCCACACCATGCAGCACGGCACCCCGGAGCAGTGCGCAGCCTTGCGGGTGCAGGCCATCCAGGAGCAGCAGGCCGCGCAGCAGCGCCAGGCGGTGCAGCAAGCGGCCGTGCAGCAGCCGGTGCCCGAGCAGCGCCAGGCCGTACCGCTTCCCGCGCAGGCGCAGCAGCCCGCCGTGCCGGTAGAGCAGCCCCGCCCGCAGCTCACGCCCGCCGCTCCTGAGCAGGCCCCGGCTCCCAAGCAGGAGCGCACCAAAGGCCCGCGAATGTGAGCGGAGCAGCACGAGCGTAGCGTATTTGGCCCCTAGGCCGGAGCGGGCAGCAAATACGCTACGCTCGCCGCCTTAAAACCGCGTTTCTAAGGTGTTACGGGCATTTTCCCGTATCTTGTGGTATGGAAAAACAAGCTGAAATCAACGCCGCCACCGACGAGCTGGCCGTGTTGGAATTTGACATCGACGCGCTGCAAAGCAATCACGGCTTGCCGGTGGACGAGGCCGACCTAGAAGCAAAGCAGCGGCGAGCCCTGGAACTATACGCCACGCTTAAGGAGCTACGCGCCACACCGGACGCGGCCCGCAGCTAGACGTTTAGCCACTTCCTTTTGCAATTGCAAAACACCGTACATGAAAACTGAAGACGAAATCAACGCCTACGTCGAGAGCCTAGACCGCAAAGACGAGCAGCTAGAAAACGAAGTAGTGCGCCACCAGCAGCTGCACCAGCTCTACCCGGATGCTGGCCACGAGCGCAGCCGCGCCCTCGCCGAGCGGCAGCTGCTGGCCGTGCGGGCAAAAGCCGCCGCCTTGGAGTGGATACTTGAACCCAGCGGCGGCTACATACCCCAAGACTAGCGGGTTACCAACAACACCGGCCCTTGTAGCACCTGGTCGTCGTCGTCAATATCGTAGCGGTTTCCCGAAACGGCTTCTAAGGCGGTCATAGCGGCTTGATTTGTAGGGCCTTCACAATCAAAAACCGAGTAGGCCACGTAATCGGGGCCGCAGTCCAACACGTCCACCAGGTCACGAGCACAGCCCAAGTGCGCGGCTACCTCGTCGGTTACTTGGGCATACCCCGCAGGGGAAGGCAGCGACAGCCCGGCAGCGGGCACCACTCGCGGCGGCTGATTGGGTAGGTACAGGGAAGCGTTCATATCAGAGCCGAGAAACTTTGGAAACGTAAGCTACTGAGGAAGCCCTGAGCACACCAAAACCGCCGCAATTCGCCCCGCTTTATTTTAGGCACGATTCCCCCAAAAACGGCCTTTTTAGGGGTTTATACGGGTTTTTTGGCGTATATTGTAGTATGACAGGAAGCCAAAAAAGACAGATGCGCAAGCGGTTCTGCGCGCACCTTTACCCGGTTAAAACTTTCCGAGGCGACCCCACCCGACCGGCCTACACCTTGTACAGCTTAAACGACTACCCGACCTATTTGGCGGCGATGAATGAGCTAGACGAGCTGATAGACCAGTGGCCCCGCAACCAGCAGCGAACCGTGGCCCTGTTGGCCGTGCGAAAGGCGTTTTTCGACAACGGGGCCACGCATTGGGAAGTCGGGATGGTGTACGACGAGGACCAGGAGAACGTACACGGCCTGATGCTCAACGAGCGCAGGCGGCGCGAGTGGGTGGACCCCGAGAAAGCCGCCCGCCACGCCCAAAATTTCGTGCTGGCCGAGGCGGCACTAGTGGAGAGCCAGCGCCGTAAGCAAGGCCCCCCAACCGGGAAAGGGCCACGCCAGGCCCCACAAGCCCCCCGGCAGGCGCAGGCCCTGGTATTCACCCGAGCCCAGCCCCAGCCGAACAACCGGCCCGCCGCCCGCCCCCGCTACACGGCCGCGCAGCTGCAACGCGACCCGCTGGCCTATCAAGCGTCGGTGAACGAGCTGGACGAGTTACTGGAGCACTGGCCGTACAAGCGGAACCGCATTCTGTACTTGCTGGCCACGCACGACGCCCTGGTGCAGCGCGGCGGCCGAGCGGCCGACGAATCCCAGCTGCTCGACCCCGGCAACCCCGCGCACCAGGCCGAGCGGGCGCAGCGGCTCCAACGGGCCGCCGCACGAGCGGCCGACCCGCAGCGGGCCGACCGCCACCACCAGGCCGAACGCGAGGCCCGCAGCTGGCTAGAGTGTCAGAAACTATACCCCAAAACGAGGCCCTAAACCGGAAAAGTACCACGCCGGCCACGCCCCGGACGGAGGCCGAAAACCGGCACTTATTCCGAGAGTTGTCCGACAAGTAATCTTATGTTAAGTAACAAAAGGAAGGAACAAGAGGGAAAAACACCCGCCCGCTACTACCCCCAAAATCCTGTTTGTCTATCATGCCCAAAATAGAGCTTGCCGCCCAGGGAGGCGACCAGAACCCGCGCACCGCCCACTTGCGCCCCGTCATCGAGTACCTACTAGCCCAGGGCAACCGCCCGGCCCAGTGGTGGCACGAGGACGGGTGGCGGTCGGACCCAGGGGGCGAACTGCATTACGCCTTTACTGACCCCATCGACGCGGCCCAGCTGCGCGAGCGGTTTGCCTTTCCGCCTTCCATTGTGCTCGATGACACCGGCACCATTCGGGACGGGGTGAACCGGATAGACATTTACCACCAGCAGCCCCCGAAGCGGTTCAGCTTTGAGCAGCCACAGGAATAAACGCCAATCAGATAGCGGGTTGCGGTGTGAAAACTAAACCTAAGGTTTTGTTGCACTAAACTCAATTCACTGAAACGCGCTACATTAGCTGTTAAACTAAATGTTTAACAAAACCCGATGAAGCAGCCAAAGGGAGCAACAGAACCCGAGTTAAGTATAACACTTCCCGAAACGGCGGCAACAGAACCCGAGTTAAGTTTAGCTCCTGCTGAAACGGCCGAAACAGAACCGGAACAAAACACAACTAAACCCAAAGCCAAGGGGGGGAGGCCCCGGAAAGCCCCGGACACGGGCCTTTGGGCGATTCGGGGGGTAGATATAGAAACGCGGGCCATCGTGGAGAAAACCGCCCAGCGTGCCGGTAAGACCATCGGCCAGTTTGTAAACGAGGACATGCGTTCTTTCTGTCAGGGCCAGCTCACCCAATCGCAACTGCCCGCCAGCCCCCGCGACTTGCAGGTGCAGGTGGAGCAGCTGACCCAGCTAGTCGAAGGAATTGCCGCCCGTATGGCCGAGCCCGCCCGCAAGGGGTTTTGGCAGCGGGTATTCGGCAAATAGCGGGGCTGAAGGTTGGCCTTCATTAGTAAACCAAACTCCGTTTGTGGTACTTTGTACCAGAAGCCGCCCGCAGCCTTTCAGGATGCGCTTAGCGGCACCCATTTGAATTAGAACGACAGTATGGCGCTTAAAACGATAGACCTCTTTGCCGGTGCAGGAGGCTTTACCCTAGGGTTTGATAATTGCCGCACCGGAACCAATAACCCGGTATTTGAGACGGTTTGGGCCAATGATTTTAACAAGGAGGCAGTTAATACCTTCAATGCAAATTTCGGCGACCACTGCGTGCTAGGGGATATTGTGGATATTCTGGAAAGCCCAATGACGAAAATACCACGCGCCGACGTGGTGGTGGGCGGCCCGCCTTGCCAGGGTTTCAGCTTGTTGAACAAGAACCGCGAGCTGGACCCACGCAAACAGATGTGGATTCCCTTCATGGAGGTAGTTCGGCGGTCCGGCGCTTCCGTTTTCGTGATGGAGAACGTACCGGAGCTGCTGGCTTCGGCCGAGTTTGAGCTATTGCAGGAACTCGCCGCCAAAATGGGCTTCAAACTGAAGTGGGCGAAGCTGGTAGCCGCCGACTACGGAGTGCCCCAGGTACGCACACGAGCGTTTGTGTTCGGCTCCAAGTTGGGCGACCCGGCCGACGTGTTCCCCCCGAAGCGCACCCACCGCGACCCCCGCGACACCAAGCCGCTGGATTTAAGTCTTTATGTGCCCAACCCAAAGCCGTGGGTGACGGTGCGCCAGGCCATCGAGGACTTGCCCGAGCCGGTAGGTATCGAAATTCGGGGCGAGAGCGGAACGGAGGCCCTACACTTTGGCCGGACCCCGACCGCGCTTAGCGTCGAGCGTTACAAGGCCATTCCCGAGCCGGGCATGAATCGGTTTGACCTATTCCGCAACGCCCCCCACCTAACCCCGGACTGTTGGGTGCGCAAGACCAGCGGCGGCACGGACCTGTTTGGTCGTTTGTGGTGGGACCGGCCATCGGTTACCATCCGTACCGAGTTCTACAAGCCGGAGAAAGGCCGCTACCTACACCCGGAGCAACATCGGCCCATTACGCACCGGGAAGCCGCTCGTTTTCAGTCGTTCCCGGATAATTTCGTGTTTAAAGGCAGCAAGGTGGAGGTAGCCCGGCAAATCGGCAACGCCGTAGCGCCTACGCTGGCCACTAAAGTTGCCCAGGCGGTTCAACAGCACATTCGCAACCACAAGCGGGCGCCAAAGGCAGCACCGCAGCAGGAGGCGGTAGCGGTCTAAGCAATCCGACGTGGACCGTATTTCGCCCGCCACTCGCAGCCGTGTTATGTCGCGTGTCAAAAACACCGACACGAAGCCCGAAATGGTGGTACGGCGGCAGTTGCGGCAGTTGGGGTACGGCTACCGCCTACACCTTCGCTCGTTGCCTGGTTCGCCCGATATTGTGCTGACCAAGTACCGGAGCGTGATTTTCGTGCACGGCTGCTTTTGGCACGGCCACAGCTGCTCACGCGGTAAGCGCCCCAGCACCCGCACCGAGTTTTGGGACGAGAAGCTGAACCGCAACCAGGCCAGGGACGCCGCCGCCGTGGCTGCTTTGCAGGAGCAAGGGTGGCGCGTGCTCGTCTTATGGGAGTGCCAGACCAAGAACCCGGAAACATTAGCTACCGAAATCCAATCATTTCTGCCCCCAATTGCTCCTAATGCCTGATTTATCGGCCCCCGTTCGCCAGCAGCTGCTAACACTTCTTGAAGATTTCGGCAATCTGGCCGCGACAACGGAGGTCCGAGAGCGGGTTATTGCGCTGATACCCGCATTCCACGCGCTACGCAAACTAGGGACGACGCTTGTACCGGAAGCGGCGACCGCAGGAGCCCGCGAGCGAATCCTGACCTACTTCCTCAAATACCCCCGCGCCATCATTCACACCGACGAATTGATGGTGGTATCGGGCATAAGCGACTACCCGCGCCGCATCCGAGAGTTGCGGGTAGAGCGCGGGTGGCACTTGCTTGGCGGCGTAACCGCCCGCCGGATGTACGAGGCCGGGGAGCTGGACCTACCAGGCGTAAGCGCCCAGGACATAGCCGTGATGGGGCCGGACGACTATGTTTTGTTGTCCGAGGTGCAGGACCGCGACGCGGCACACCGTTGGCGGCTGGCCAACAGTATTCGCCGCCGCACAGAACTGAGCGGTCGGGATAGAATGCTGGCCTACCTATTGGAAAACGTCGGGCGGCAGGTTTCCGGGGAAGAACTTGACTACGTGGCCAAAATCAGCGACTGGCCGCGCCGGTGCCGCGAGCTGCGCACGGAGGAAGGGTGGCAGATGATGACCCGCAATTCCGGCCGCCCCGATTTGCCGGTGGGCATGTACTTGTTAGAAAGTGCTGAGCAGGCACTTCCCCACGACCGGCGTATTCCTGATTCGGTACGGGTAGAAGTCTTGCAGCGCGACGATAACAGGTGCCGCAAATGCCAATGGACGTACACGGAACAGAGCCCCAGCGACCCCCGGCGGCTTTTGGAACTGCACCACCTCGACTACCATTCACACGGCGGGGCAAACAACACGGCCAACCTTATCACTTTGTGTAATGTGCATCACGACGATGTACACCGGGAGCACATGAGCGGAGCCGACGTTCTGGCTTGGGTAGAATAGCCCTTAGCGGCTGCTGATGACACTTTATCGCCCCTTTGTCGGCTTATCGAATAGCGGCCCAGCACTGGCTTTTTTCAGGCCCAGGATGGTGAGCAGCAGACCCGAAAGCGAATGAGCTTTGGCGTGTTTGCCCGTTTTTAGGTCGTGGGCGAACTTGTTGCAGGCTGCGACGTGCGCGGGGCTGGCTAGAATCTGGTCTACCAGAGCAGGCGTGGCGATGCTCAACTGACCGAGCAGGCGGCGGGCGTTGTCCACCTGGTGCGCGGCTAGGCCGGGGGCCTCATCCGGTAGCACCCCGAACGCCAGCGGCAGAGCCACCGCTTGCGGCTTGACCGTGAAAACAATGTTTTTGAAGCCCCGGCCCACTTTTTCCAGCTTGTAACCAATCAGCAAATCCGTTTTCTCATTGATTTGCTTCACGGCCACGTCGAGCACGTTCTTCTTGAACATTGATATTTCCGTGTATTCCTCACGGCCTTTACTATCGGCAAGACTGAGGGTTTTTTTCAGGTCAAGGATAGCCATTTTCTTGGTTTCGCCTTTGTCCTTCCACTGGCTGCAAATCTGATAAATGCGCTTCGCGTGCTTGCTAGTCAGACTTAGAGCGGCTTGCACCTGAAAGGAGGTGAAGTTATTCTTGAGGTCAAACAGATATTGGGTAGCATACTCGTTGAACTCCAATTCGATAACACCCGTCCCAAGGATATAATCAATCCGTTTGAACAAGACGAGCTGCCGGAATACTTCGCGCCCGTTGTGCAGCGTATTTATTTCGTGAACGCGGCCCATCATTTCCTTTGTGGATTCGCGTAACTGCTTGTAATTGTATTGACTACCCGTAGCCTTCTCCATTTCGGGGACCGTTATCTGATACACAGCGTCCGGGGCATCCTTCCGCAGCTTTGAGAGCAGCACCAGGAAGATATTGGATTGAGTTTCGGTGTATTCATACCGGGCATTAGTCAGCGCGTTATGCTGGCGTACTTCTAGGTCGGACTTCATAGCTAGTAGCTTGATTGCAAGAGCAAAGCTAACGAACCCGAACACTAATAAAAAACACTTCGCCAAATCTGTTCGGGTTCACTTATAATCTGTTCGCCTTTCACTTATAATCTGTTCGGATTAGCCCTTATTTCCGCTTATAATCTGTTCGCCTTCACTTATAATCTGTTCGCCTTCACTTATAATCTGTTCGGATTAGCCATGATAATATATTGTATTTCAATTAGTTGTGAGCCCCTCAAATAGCAAATAAGGACAAATAAAAAAATACACAATTGTGTTTCGCGTGAGAAAAGGCATTTAGAACTAGTGCTGGCGGCCGACCGGCGCAGCCCAAACAAAAACAGCAAAGTCCTAGAAGCCAGTAATTTGCGCGCATTTTATAAACTGTATATTATTGGTAATCAATGGTATAAACGCTTATTGTTGTGCTTATTTGTGCGACCTTGTGCCACGGTTTACTGTCCGTTTTTGGGCTCCTTTTGGGGCAAAGCCGTACCGTAGGACCGGACTTTTTACCTTTCCGGCATGACGACGCTTTTTTATTGGTTGGGCCACTTGATAGGGGCTTTGATTTACGCTGCTATTGCCCAGCTCGCGGCCCGGCTGCTGCACCAGGCACTGCCCCAGGTATCGCGGGGCTTATACCAGGCCATCGGCTTGCGCCGGACCCCGGACGACTGGCTAGTGTCCTTTGTGCGCTTCGCGGGCCTGTTTCTGCTGGCCACCGTCGCGGGCGGCTTTCTAGGGTTGGGCGGCCTGGTTACTTGGGCGCTGCTGGCCTGGTTCGGCTACAACGTGTACCGCGCCGCTTCCGGCCCCCAGGACGCCGCGCAGCCCGGAGCCGGGGACCAACCGCTGAGCTTCACCCTGCGCACCACCAGCGGCCCAAACGTGCGGCTAGGCAACCCGTTCCGGGGCACCTTCATTGCGGGCGGCGCGGGCAGCGGCAAAAGCAAGTCGATTATTGAGCCCATTCTTCAGCAGGCGGGCACTTTGGGCCTGACCGGGGTAGTCTATGACTTCAAATTTCCCACGTTGGCCGAGGAAGTAGCGGGCAGCTACCAGGGCAGCCCGGTGACGCCCTATTTCGTCAACTTCACCGACCTGAGCCGGAGCCACCGGGTAAACCCGCTCGCGCCGCAGCTGCTGGCCACCGCCAGCTTTGCCCGCGAGGCCGCAGCCACCATCATTACCAACCTCGACGCCAAGGCCGCGCAGCAGCGCAATTTCTGGATTCAGTCGGGCGAGGTGCTGCTGGCCGGGTGCATCTGGTACTTGCGCCGCAACCACCCCGAGCAGTGCAGCTTGCCCGCCGCCGTGAGCATGATTCTGGAAAGCGACGCGCCGC
>Ga0308157_10009251_pt1 | contig 10962 bp, 7 predicted proteins | sample PhyBR1_FD_201035 | JGI IMG/M metagenome (GOLD analysis project Ga0308157, IMG submission 201035) | Phyllosphere microbial communities from UC Gill Tract Community Farm, Albany, California, United States - DLSLB.R1 | ecosystem: Host-associated > Plants > Phyllosphere > Unclassified | place: USA...
CGGTCAGCGCGAACGCGCCGATGGCCTCGCCCTCGGCGATGGCGCGCACATACTTCTGCTTCTGCGCTTCGCTGCCGTGGGTCAGGATGCCGTTGCAGAACAGCGAGTTGTTGACCGACATGATCGTCGAATGCGCAGCGTCTCCGGCGGCGACCTCCACCATCGCCAGGACGTAGGCGATCGGGTCCATGCCCGCACCGCCGTAGGCTTCGGGCACTTCAATGCCCATCAGACCGTTCTCGCCAAGCAGGCGGATGTTCTCCAGCGGGAACTCGCCGGTGCGGTCGTGGTGTTCGGCGCTGGGCGCGATTTTTTCCTGCGCGATACGGCGCGCAACGTCCTGCAGCATCAACTGCTCTTCGGTAAAGCTGAAATCCACAACACCCTCCCGGGTACAGAGTGATAAGGGCCGCAGTGCGCGCGACCCGGTCGGGCGATTGTACCGGGGGGCGGGGAAAGGACGCCTGACTTGACCGCAGCGCCGCCAAAGGACGAAAATATCTCTATATCGCGATAGGTAGATATTTATGGATCTCGAGGACTGGTCCGTCCGGCTGAAAGTGTTCGCCGACGCCACCCGGGTGCGCCTGCTGGCGCTGCTGGAACAGGAAGAACTCACCGTGGCCGAGCTGTCGGCCATCACCACGCTGGCCCAGCCGCGGGTGTCCACCCATCTGGCCCGGCTCAAGGAAGCCGGCCTGGTCCGCGACCGTCGCTCGGGCGTCTCGGCGTATTACCGCTTCGATGACGCCGCGCTGGATCCGGCGCAGCGCGCATTGTGGCATGCCCTGAGCACCGGCAGCGACGATCCGCTGCTGCGCCAGGATGCTGAACGCGTGGCCGCGGTGATGGCCAGCCGCGCCGCCGACCAGAACTGGGCCGACAGCGTCGCCGGCGACATGGAACGCCATTACTCCCCCGGCCGCACCTGGGAGGCACTGGCGCGCACCGCGCTGCCGCTGCTGGAAACCGGTGACGTGCTTGATATCGCCTCCGGTGACGGCGTATTGGCCGAACTGGTCGCCCCGCATGCCAAGCGCTATGTCTGCATCGATACCAGCGCGCGCGTGGTCGCCGCCGCCAGCGAGCGCCTGCGCCGGCTGGCCAACGTGGAAGTGCGCGAAGGCGACATGCACGCCCTGCCCTTCCCCGACCAGAGCTTCGATCTGGTGGTGCTGATGCACGCACTGACCTACGCGGCCAAGCCGGCCCAGGCCGTCGCCGAGGGCGCGCGCGTGCTGCGCCCAGGCGGTCGCCTGCTGCTGTGCAGCCTGGCCCGTCACGAACACCGTGCGGCCGTGGACGCGTATGGCCACGTCAACCTTGGTTTCAGCGACAAGGAACTGCGCAAGTTCGTGGAGAAGGCCGGCCTGGTCGTCTCCAGCCTGGAAACCGTGACCCGCGAGAAGCGCCCGCCGCATTTCGAAGTCATTTCGCTGATTGCCAGCAATCCCTGAGGTCTGCCCATGCCATCCCTGCCCTGGCTCCACCCCGACCGCGTGCATGCGCTGGAAACGGCGCTGGCCCAGCGCATCCTGATCATCGATGGCGCCATGGGCACGATGATCCAGCGGCACGGACTGGAGGAGGACGACTACCGCGGCGAACGTTTTGCCGGGGGGTACGACCATCATCACGGCCCCGGCTGCGACCATGCCGCACCCGGCGAGCCCCCACAGGGCCATGACCTCAAGGGCAACAACGACCTGCTGTTGTTGACCCGCCCGGAGGTGATCGGCGACATCCACACCGCATACCTCGAGGCCGGCGCCGATCTGGTGGAGACCAACACGTTCAACGCGACCTCGGTCAGCCAGGCCGACTACCACCTTGAGCATCTGGTCTACGAGCTCAACAAAGCCGGTGCCGCGGTAGCGCGTGCCTGCTGCGATGCGGTAGCGGCGACCACGCCGGGCAAACCGCGCTTCGTGATCGGCGTGCTCGGCCCGACCAGCCGCACCGCCTCGATCAGCCCGGACGTGAACGATCCGGGTTTCCGCAATACCAGCTTCGATGCGCTGCGCGAGACCTACCGCGAGGCCATCGATGGGCTGATCGACGGCGGTGCCGACACCCTGATGGTGGAAACCATCTTCGACACGCTCAACGCCAAAGCCGCGCTGTTCGCCATCGAAGAGGTCTTCGATGCCCGCGGCGGGCGGCTGCCGGTGATGATCTCCGGCACCATCACCGATGCGTCCGGGCGCACCTTGTCCGGGCAGACGGCAGAGGCGTTCTACGCCTCGGTCGCGCACGGCCGGCCACTGTCGATCGGGCTGAACTGCGCGCTCGGTGCCAGCGACATGCGCCCCCACGTGGAAACCCTGTCCACCGTGGCCGAGTGCCTGGTCAGTGCACACCCGAATGCGGGCCTGCCCAATGCCTTCGGCGAGTACGACGAAACCCCGGAAGAAATGGCGACCACGCTGCGCGAATTCGCCAGCGCCGGCCTGCTCAACCTGGTGGGCGGCTGCTGCGGCACTACTCCGGCGCACATCCGCGCGATCGCCGAGGCGGTGGCCGATCTGCCGCCGCGCCGCCTGCCGGCGCCGCCGCTGGAAGACGCGGCATGACCGCACCTGCTCCCCGTTCCCGTTGTCGTTGACCTTCCTCCGCCAGCCCGTGCCAGCCTGCCCATGACGTCTTCCCGCCACACCCGCCTGTCCGGTCTCGAGCCGCTGGTCATCACCCCGGACCTGCTGTTCGTCAACATCGGCGAGCGCACCAACGTCACCGGCAGTGCGCAGTTCCGCAAGCTGGTGAAGGAAGAGCGTTACGAGGAGGCGGTGGAAGTGGCGCGCCAGCAGGTCGCCAATGGCGCGCAGATCCTCGATGTGAACATGGACGAGGGCCTGATCGATTCCGAAAAGGCGATGACGCGCTATCTGAATCTGATCATGTCCGAGCCGGACATCGCGCGCATTCCGGTGATGGTCGATTCGTCCAAGTGGAGCGTGATCGAGGCCGGGCTGAAGTGCCTGCAGGGCAAGAGCGTGGTCAACTCGATCTCGCTCAAGGAAGGCGAAGCGCAGTTCATCGAACAGGCCCGCAAGGTGCTGCGTTACGGCGCGGCCGCGGTGGTGATGGCCTTCGATGAGGACGGCCAGGCCGATACCTGCGCACGCAAGGTCGAGATCTGCACCCGCGCCTACCGGATCCTGACCGAACAGGTCGGCTTCCCGCCGCAGGACATCATCTTCGACCCGAACATCTTCGCCGTCGCCACGGGTATCGAGGAACACGACAACTACGCGGTCGACTTCATCGAAGCCACCCGCATCATCAAGCGCACCCTGCCGCACTGCCATGTCTCCGGCGGTGTCTCCAATGTGTCCTTCTCCTTCCGCGGCAATGAAACCGTCCGCCAGGCGATCCACTCCGTGTTCCTGTTCCATGCCATTGGCGCGGGCATGGACATGGGCATCGTCAATGCCGGCGCGATGCCGATCTACGATGACCTGGACCCGGAACTGCGCGAGCGCGTGGAGGATGTGATCCTCAACCGCCGCCGCGACGGCACCGAGCGCTTGCTGGAGATCGCCGAGCGCTACAAAGGCAAGAAAGGCGAAGTGCGCGGCGAAGATCTGGCCTGGCGCGAGAAGCCGGTCAACGACCGCCTTGCGCATGCGCTCGTACACGGCATGGACGCCTGGGTCGAGCAGGATACCGAAGAAGCGCGTGCGCGCTCGACGCGGCCGCTGGATGTGATCGAGGGGCCGCTGATGGACGGCATGAACATCGTCGGCGACCTGTTCGGCGCCGGCAAGATGTTCCTGCCGCAGGTGGTCAAGTCCGCACGCGTGATGAAAAAGGCGGTGGCCTACCTGCTGCCCTACATCGAGGCCGAGAAGGCGCGCAGTGGCGACACCGCCAAGAGCAACGGCAAGATCATCATGGCCACGGTCAAGGGCGACGTGCACGACATCGGCAAGAACATCGTCGGCGTGGTCCTGGCCTGCAACAACTTCGATGTGGTCGATCTGGGCGTGATGGTGCCGGCGCAGAAGATCCTCGACGCCGCGCGTGCTGAAAACGCGGACATCATCGGGCTGTCCGGGCTGATTACCCCCTCGCTGGAAGAAATGAGCCACGTCGCCCGCGAGATGGAGCGGCAGGGCTTCACGATGCCGCTGATGATCGGCGGCGCCACCACCTCGCGTGCGCACACGGCGCTGAAGATCGACCCGCATTACAAGGCGCCCACGGTGTGGGTGAAGGATGCTTCGCGCGCGGTCGGCGTCGCGCAGTCGCTGATCTCGCGCGAGCTGCGCGATGCCTTCGTGGCCGCCAACGAGGCCGACTACGCCGACATCCGCCAGCGCCACCGCAACCGTGGCGATGCCAAGCGCCTGGTGCCCCTGGCCAAGGCACGCGCCCAGCGCTTCATGGGCGACTGGGCGAACTACACCCCGCCGACGCCGCGCAGGCCGGGCCTGCATGTGCTCGACGATTACCCGTTGGCCGACCTGGTCGAGGTGATCGACTGGACCCCGTTCTTCCAGGCCTGGGAACTGGCCGGCAAGTTCCCGGCGATCCTGACCGACGAGATCGTCGGGCCCCAGGCGACGGATCTGTACCAGGATGCCCGCGCGATGCTCACCCGCATCGTCGAGGAGAAGTGGCTGACCGCCAAGGCGGTGTTCGGGCTGTGGCCGGCCAACAGCGTCGGCGATGACGTGCACCTGCGCACCGACAACGGCCCGGCCGTGCTGCACTTCCTGCGCCAGCAGGTCGACAAGCCGGTCGAGCGCCCGGACTTCTGCCTGGCCGATTTCATTGCCCCGGCCGACACGGGCAAGCAGGACTGGATCGGCGCGTTCGCCGTGACCGCCGGCATCGGCATCGACCCGCACGTGGCCCGTTTCGAGGCCGACCATGACGACTACAACGCGATCCTGCTCAAGGCACTGGCCGACCGCCTGGCCGAAGCCCTGGCCGAGCGCCTGCACCAGCACGTACGCATGGATTACTGGGGCTACCAGCCCGATGAGCAGCTGGACAATGAGTCGCTGATCGCCGAGAAGTACACCGGCATCCGCCCTGCCCCGGGCTATCCGGCCTGCCCGGAGCACAGCGAGAAGGCCACGCTGTTCCACTTGCTCGATACCGAGCGCACTGCGGACATGCAGCTGACCGAGAGCTTTGCGATGCTGCCCACCGCGGCGGTATCGGGCTATTACTTCAGCCACCCGCAGAGCCAGTATTTCGTGGTCGGCCGGGTCTCCCGCGAGCAGGTGGTGGACTATGCCAAGCGCAAGGGCGTGGATCGCGTGCAGGCCGAACGCTGGCTGGCCTCGAACCTGGATTACGATCCGGAATGACCGCGTCACCCGAGCCACGGTCGGGTGCTGCCGGCATAATGCACGGGTAGGCACCCACTGTTGGCGGGTGCGCGCCCTCCGAGACCCTGCATGACCGCCCCCACCCGCGACGCCGTCCCGGCCGTCCGTCTGTCGTCGTTCTACCTGTTCTACTACGCCGCCCTCGGCGCGTTCACGCCCTACTGGTCGCTGTTCCTGACCTCGCGCGGCATGAGCGTCACCGCGATCAGCGTGATGATGGGGCTGTGGTATGCCACCCGTATCGTCGCGCCGACCACGTGGACCTCCATTGCCGCCGCCTCGCCGCGCCCGATCTTCTGGCTGCGGCTGGGCTGCGTGCTCACCCTGCTGACGTTCTGCGCCTTCCTGCTGCCGTTGCCGCAGCCCTGGCTGTACCCGGCGATGATCGCGTTCTGCTTCTTCTACAACGCAGTGATGCCGCAATTCGAATCGATCACGCTGACCCACCTGGGCAGCGACAGCCATCGCTACGGACTGATCCGGGTGTGGGGCTCGCTGGGTTTCATCGTGGTGGTGATGCTGTTTGGCTGGATCATCGAAGGTGACGGCGGCGCCGGCAATGCACACCTGCTGCCGTGGCTGATGCTGCCGCTGTTCGGCTTGCTCACGGCCTCGGGCTTCGCCAACCGCTATGCGCGCAACCTGCAGCGCAGCGACGGCGATGCCACTGGTTTCTGGCAGATCGTGCGCAAGCCGCAGGTACTGGCGTTCTTCCTGGCCGCCTTCATGGAGCAGCTGTCGTTCGGCCCGTATTACACGTTCTTCTCGGTCTACATGGACCACCACGGCTACGCGACTTCCACGCTGGGCGTGTTGTGGACGGTCGGGGTGGTGTTCGAAGTCGGCGTGTTCTTCACCATCGGCCGCTTCTTCCGCCGCTATGACGCCAGCTGGATGCTGCTGATCGCCCTGCTCAGCTCCACCGTGCGCTGGGCGATCACCGCACTGTTCCCGCAGAACCTGCCGGTGATGCTGGTCGCCCAGACCGCGCATGCACTGGGCTTTGCGGCCTTCTTCGCCGCTGCGATGCAGATGCTGGCCACCTACTTCCCCGGCCGCCTCAATGGGCACGGCCAGGGCGTGTTGTACGGCTTCTCCTCGGGCGTGGGCGGTGTGCTCGGTGCGTTGATCGCGGGCCAGCTGTGGCCGATCGATCAGGGCCGCACCGCATTCCTGGCGGCCAGCGGATTCGCGCTGGCCGGCGCCCTGCTGTGCTTCTTCGCGATCAGCCTGCCGCTGTTGCGGGCCGCCCGCCGGAAGCCCGGGGCCGTGTAGCGCCACGCCGTGCGTGGCCCTGCCGTCACGTTGGTGCCGGTACGCTCGGGACTCCCCAACCCCGGAGTCCCCATGCGACGTTCCCTTCGCCTGCCGACCCTGTTCACCGCCCTCGTGGCGGCCTGCGCCACCGCGAACGCGGCCCCCCCGATCATTCTCGACAACGCCCGCGTGTTCGACGGCGAACGCGACCTGGGCATCACCACGCTGACCCTGCGCGATGAGCGCATCGCACACATCGGCCCACCACCGCCCGCACTGGCCAAGGGTGCCAAGCGCATCGACTACCAGGGCAAGGTGATCCTGCCCGGCCTGGTCAGCAACCACATCCACGTCGGCAATACCGACGGCCTGGAGCATGGCGACCGCTTCTACACCCGTGATCACGTGCTCCGCGACCTGCAGCAGTTCCAGCGCTACGGCATCACCACGGTGACCGCGCTGGGCATGAACGGCGCTGCGTTCACCACGATCCGCGCCGAAGTCCGTGACCAACCCACGCTCGGTGCACAGCTGTACGGCGCCGGTGGCGGCATCGGCGCGGCCGCAGGCGCCCCGCCGGCCAAAACGATGGGGCTCGAGCACGATCCCGTCTCACGCCCGACCACGCCCGACCAGGCCCGCGCCGCGGTCCGCGCGCAGCAGCAGGCCGGGGTGGACGTGATCAAGCTGTGGGTGGACGACCTCGGTGGCCGCTTCCCGATGATGGCGCCGCCGATCTACCGCGCGGCGATCGATGAGGCGCACCGGCACCAGCTCAAGGTGGCCGCGCACATCCACGACCAGGCGCCGGCAGCGGATCTGGTCGAGGCCGGCGTGGACATCATCGCGCACGGCATCCGCGATACGCCGGTCGCCCCGGCGCTGGTCAGCGCGATGCGCGACAAGGGCGTGTGGTACATCCCGACGGTCAACATCGACGAGGCGAATTATCTATACGCAGAGAACCCGCAGTGGCTGCAGCAGCCGTTCGTGGCCAACGCCCTGCCGGCAGCCGTGCGTGAGCGCTGGCAGCAACCACAGTGGCAGAAGGCGCAGCTGGCGGGCGATGGCATTCCCAAGGCACGCGCAGCGGTGGCCATGAACCTGCGTAACCTGAAAACGCTGCACGAGGCCGGCGTGAACATCGGCTTCGGTACCGATGCCGGCGCGATGCCGCAGCGCGTGATCGGCGTCGCCGAGCATCGCGAGCTGGAGCTGATGACGCAGGCCGGTTTCACCCCGGCGCAGGCGTTGCAGGTAGCCACCGCCGACGCCGCACGCCTGCTTGGCCTGGACGATCGCGGTCGGATCGCGGTCGGTCGCCGTGCGGATCTGCTGGTTCTGGGGGCCAACCCGCTTGAGGACATCCGCAACAGCCGCCGGATCGATGCGGTCTGGCAGGCGGGCCAGCAGGTCGCCGGCCCGATCGAGGCCGAAGCAGGCACGGCTGCCCGCGACTGATCGCGGGCGATGGGATTCAGGGGGCGGCGGCCGGCGCCGTCGCCTCCAGGCGCTTCAGCTGGGCCTTGAAATCAGGCAGCAGCAGACGATTGCCATAGCCGCTGAGATGATCGCCATCGAAGAACAGCGGCTTGCCCTCGCGGGTCGGCAGGCACTGCTCGCCGGGGCACAGCAACGGCATCGGATCCCAGATCGACGCCCCCGGCAGCGCATCCGCCACCTGCTGCAGGCCGGCCAGCACCGGCGCACGCAGCTGCTCGATCTCGCTGCGCGGCACAGTCATGCCATTGACGCAGATCGGGTTGTGCCGGTTGAACACATCCGAGCAGCGGTACGGTGGCGCGGGCAGTACCGGCTTGGGCGCTTCCAGCACGATGTGCACGCCGCGCCCGGCCAGCGGGGTGAGCTGAGCAATCCAGGACGCGACCTCGGCCCTGCGACCGGCATCGGCCGCCGCGCTCAGATGCTCGGCACGCACCTGCGCGATATCGAACACGGTGTACTGCTCGGACAGACGCGGCAGCCGCAGCCCGGCCAGCAACACCACATCGCCCGGCTGCGCACGGGCCTGGATATCCTCCAACACGTTGCGCACATACGCATCACACGCCGGATTGGGGCCCTGCCAGGCACGCAACCCGACCAGCGCGCAGCCCCCGCTGCCGTACAGCCGGATCGTTGCGCCATCCAGCACGGCCAGGCGCTGCAACATCTCGTGGTAGGCCAGCGCATGCGAATCACCGGCCACGAACAGCTGGCGCGTGGAGGCGGCGCGTCCAGGGCACTGGCCGCGCTCGTACAGGCGTGCCTGCCCGCCCTGCACCGGCACGTTGCTGACCCGCACGCGGCAGTCCGGGATTTCCTTCTTGAGCCCCTTGGCATAGGGATACCAGTCCAGCGGAGCGCGGCTGACCACGCTGAGCGAGGTGTACTGCTGGGTCTTGACCAACGCCGTCTGCAGCCCGGCGCCAAGCACCAGCACGGCCACCCCGACCGCGACCCAGCGTGCGTTGCTGATGCGCCAGCGTCCGCCATGCCGCAGGGGCTGTTCCACCCAGCGCCAGGACAGCCAGGACAGCAGCGCCACGCACAGCAGTGCGGCCGCGCCGGTGGCCACCGTCTCAAGGCCCACCGTCCAGCGGAACAGCACGAAAACCGGCCAGTGCCACAGGTACAGCGAATAGGACAGGCGGCCGATCGTCACCATCGGCGTGGTCGCCAGCGCGCGGCCGATCCAGCCCCCTGGCGCGCGCTGCAGCAGACCAAGCAGGCCCAGCGTGCCCAGCACCGGCCAAAGCCCGTCGATCCAGGGCGAATGGCCCGGACGCGCGGACCACAGCCCATAGCCCAGTGCGCCAACGCTGAGCAGCAGCAGCGGCGAGCGCCAGCTGATGCCGCGCGGCGATGCCGTCAGCGGCGTGAACCGGCCGCTGAGCGACAACACCTGGAACAGCAGCACGCCAGCGCCCAGCTGCCAGAACCGCGTGGTGGTCAGATAGAACGCATCGATCTCATGGCCGCCCTGGCGCGCACGGAACACCGCATACCCCAGCGATGCCGCGACCGCCACGCCGAACAGTCCCAGCGACACCCAGCGCCCGCGCGGGCCTTTGGCCCAGGCCAGGAACAACAGCGGGAACAGCAGGTAGAACTGCTCTTCCACGCCCAACGACCAGGTGTGCGTGTACGGGTTGAATTCGGTGCGCGGTGAGAAGTAATCGTTGCCGGTACTGGCCAGCACCCAGTTGCTCAGCCCGACGAAGGCCATGCGCCCGGTCTTGTCGCTGGTTTCGCTGAGCCACGATTCGGGAATCAGCAGCGCACTGAGCATTGCCGTGAACAGCAGGCAGACCACCAGCGCCGGGGCGATGCGGCGCATGCGGCGCGCATAGAAACGGGCCAGCCCGGCCCAGCCGCCCACCGCCGGCAGGCGATCCACCGAGGCACTGACCACGAAGCCGGAGATGACGAAAAACACGTCCACGCCGGTGAAGCCGCCGGGCAACCAGCTGGCCTTGAGGTGGTAGAGGATGACCGCCAGCACTGCGATCGCACGCAGGCCATCGATGTGCGGGAAATACCCGGGACTGCGTTCCTGCATGGCCCTGCTCCTGACATGCAACGGGCGCCTGCCGGCGCCCAGTGCATTCAACAATGGTGGCGTCGGCTTACCAGACCAGGTCGTCCGGCACCTGGTACTGCGGATCGGCGTACGGATCTTCGCCAGCCGGTGCATCCGGATCGACCTTCAGCGCCACCGACGGTGCGAACACCGCTTCGGCCTCGGCCAGCACGGCGGCGGTGACCAGCACGTAGCGGCCGTTCTGCTGCAGCACACCGAGCTCGCCGGCATTGAGGGCCTTGAGCTGGTCGGCCGTCACATAGATGCGCTTGATCTTGCCGCCATAGGGGAAGTGGCGCGCGATGTCGGCTGCTTCGGCGTTGAGGGACTTGCCTTCCAGCAGGACCTCCAGCTTGGCCTTGGCCTCGCGGCGGATACGCGCCTCTTCCTGCTTCAGGCGCTCGGCCTCGATGCGGTCGTCCTTTTCCTTCTGCGCACGGATCGCATACGCCTTGGCGAGATCGATATCCTCGCGCGAGCGCGGCTTGCCAGGCGCGCCCTGCGGCGGGCGGGCGCCGGCAGGACGGCCCTTGCCCGGTGGACGGCGATCACCGTCACGCGCGGGCCGCTGGCCCTCGCCGGGCTTGCCGGCCGGGCGTGCGCCCTGCGGCTTGCCGGCCGGTCGGCCATCGCGGCGCGCATCGGGCCGACGGTCCGGCTTGCGGTCGTTGGTTCGTTCGGGTTTGGGCGCGGCTTTGAAGCCAAGGCCCAGCAGCTGGTCGCGGAGAGTATCGCTCATGACGTCAGATCAGTAATGCGGAGGCGGCGGCTCTTCGGCCG
>Ga0308157_10009252_pt1 | contig 10961 bp, 14 predicted proteins | sample PhyBR1_FD_201035 | JGI IMG/M metagenome (GOLD analysis project Ga0308157, IMG submission 201035) | Phyllosphere microbial communities from UC Gill Tract Community Farm, Albany, California, United States - DLSLB.R1 | ecosystem: Host-associated > Plants > Phyllosphere > Unclassified | place: USA...
GATGCTTTTTGCTTTACAATTAATATGAGCTGAAACAATACCGCTCACTGTCGCAATTATTAACAAAATAAACCCGGCCATAATTTCCCTATAAATTTTTTGATATTGTCAGAATTACGAGGCCAATAGGGTTTACATCACTTTCTGAACATTCAAATGAAGATGTATTGTTAGTAACTTTGATCCTATTACCCGGAAGGCGTGACACGGTATAAATATCTTTATTTCCATCAATATCTAATAGCCAATCACCATTGCCAATGGTCTGAGCGCCCCCTTCTACGATCCATGACATCGAGGCGCGTTGAATATATAGGGGATTACTTAAATCAAGGCCAAAAAGAGAAAGATTAAAACTCACATCAGGCTGATTCTCTAATGTGCCTCCGGAGAGTTTTCGCGCGGGTATGGATGGTATCAGCTGATCCGCTAAATCTCTATTAGGTAGTGCCTCATCCTCATGGCCAGTAGCTAACCAAGAAAGAGAAACCCCCGTATCAAGTGCGCATGTAATGACAACATCACCTGGAAAATAATCTCTGCGAACCCATGCGCTCATCGTCGCTGAAGGAATATCAAGCAAGTCACCAAGCTGCTTCTGCATAGTAAAGCCATATGCGTGCATTATGCGATCCAACACTGCCCGTCCGCCATTAGCCAGCATAGTGTCGTGAAGTTTCTTCCCTTTAAGAGAGGGATGCTTCACTCCATCTGAACTTACATTTGCAAGTTCACCATTAACCAGCCATCTAAGGCTTACTCCCGTATCCAATGCGCATTGAACGATGTAATCGCCGGGTAAACTCTGGCGAGCTACCCAATTTTGGATAGTAGGTAACGGAATTTTCAGAAGTTCCGCTAGCTCTGGGCGTGAGCTAACCCCATAAGATTTAAGGATTCTCTCCAGTATGGCCTTAACATCGCTGTTGTAATTGGTCATATACCCTTCAAATAATCCAATATGATCTGTTTACACAAACCCATTTGGAATATATTATCCACTTCGTTAGTGAAAATGCACGCCAATGCACCGTAAATACTGCCAACTGGAGATAATCCCCGATGACCAATCAAATTACAATACCTAGCGGCCCCGATCTGATGACTTATGAACAGTTAGCACAGGCTTATGGTTACAGCCTTCGCACTGTGAAGCAGATGGTTGAAGACGGTGATCTGCTTGTTATGCCACGTAAAAAAATTGGCGGTGCTGCACGCATCAACATGGTTGCCTTCCGCGCGCGTTTGCTCGCTCAAGGTGTCAACTGCCGCTACGTCGCTGCGTAACAACTTAATTATTTAAGTTGAGCAAAGGAATGACCATGTTTGATTTCAAGACTTCCACCCATAACCACTACGAAGACGCCTGTCGCAAGTTTGCGCTGTCTCACAACATGCGGGAGCTGGCCCAGCAAGCAGGCATGAAAGTGCAGACGCTTCGCAACAAGCTGAATCCTGATCAGGTGCATCAGCTGACCGTTCCAGAAGTGCTGCTGCTTACTGATCTGACTGAGGACGCGACTCTGATGGATGGGATGCTGGCTCAGCTGCACTGCCTGCCATGTGTTCCTGTCAATGAACATGCCGCTGAAAAATTTCCGGCTTACGTGCTCAATGCCTCCGCTCAGGTGGGAACGCTTGCTGCCAGTGCTGCTAATCACGCCAGCATTACCACCTCATGCCGTCGCGGGATTGTTGAAGCTGCTAATACCGGCATTCGCTGCATGATGCTGGCGGCCCTCGCTGTCCAGACTCGCGTCCACTCTAACCCTGCGTTGTCGGGTACTGCTGATGTGTTAAGTGGTATCGGTGCATCTATCGGGATGGTGTGAAATATGGCTTTTTCAGTAGCTCCGCTTCTGAAGCAGCAAAGCCCGTCCCACGCATACGGCCACGGCTGGATTGCGGCAGATAAGGGCAGACGCTGGCATCCGGCAATTTCACAGGCCGAACTGCTGGCAGGATTAACCGGTAAGAGGAAAGAATCATGGGTTACAAAGCTGAGAGTATCACTGTTCAGATGAACGTGGGGCAGCGTGCAAGTGCGCTTAATCATATCTCCGTACTTCGCACGATGATGTATGGCGATTGCAGCCACGAACTCAAACGCTTTATCGCAGACATGCGCAACAAGCGTGATGTACAGGCTGAACAGAATGGCCGCGCACTGAGCGCAATTTTCTTCCTGGCAAATATCAGTAAAGAACGTCACAGCGTTGATTACAGTGAACTGACGAGTGACGAAATTACAGCGCTGATTAGTGCAATGAATCACTTAAAAGCAGTCGTGAGTTTATTTCCAAAGAATCTGACGTTACCTAATTAATTAACCCAACGAAATTAAATGGCGTAAACCCGCCGGGCATTTTTTTGCCCGAATTTAGGAGAAAGAAAAATGCGAAATATCCAGCCCCGTAACTTTAAAGCTGATGACGATGCGCTAAATGCCCTGCTGAGCAAGGCCAAAACTGAGCAGCGTTCTGATGATGCGCTGTCCGTTTCTATCCGCCTGGCCGCGCTGGCAATTCATGCCCGCAAACAGGAAATGTCAGCGGCGGAAATCATTGAGCTTTTGGACAAAGAAGCTGAACGCTTTGAGAACCAGGCGCAGGAGCTGCACTGATGGCTGATTCAATGGACATGGTACAGCAACGCGTGCAGGAAGAGCTGGCGCGCAATCTGGCTAACGCGACTCACCGCCCGACAGGGGCGGGTGAGTTTTTCTGCCTGTCGTGCGGTGAAGAAATACCGGAGAAGCGCCGCCGCGCACTGCCGGGCGTTTCCCTCTGCGTGACCTGCAAAGGAATCAGTGAGCTGAAAAGCGTGCATTACAAAAGGGCGGCATTATGAAAACCATCCTGAAATGGGCCGGCAGCAAGTCCGGCCTGATGCCTGAACTGATTAAGCACCTGCCCGCCGGTAATCGCCTGGTTGAGCCGTTTGCCGGTTCCTGTGCAGTCATGATGAATACGGATTATCCGGCCTATCTGGTGGCGGATGTTAATCCCGATCTGATTAACCTCTATCGTCAGGTTAAAGAGCATACGCGCCCATTTATTGTTGTGGCGGCCTCGCTCTTCAATCAGAACAAAACTGAAGAGAGTTATTATAAGGTTCGTAATGACTTCAATTTCACCGCGTCGCTGCCACTGCTGGAGCGCGCTGCGCAATTCCTCTATCTCAATCGCCACGGCTACCGTGGCCTTTGCCGTTATAACAAACGCGGCGAATTCAATAATCCTTACGGCAATTATGAAGAGCCATATTTCCCGCTGGCCGAAATCGAAGCGTTTGCCCTGAAGGCTCAGCGCGCGACGTTTGAATGCCAGGGTTACAGCGAAACCCTGAGCATGGTCCGTGCCGGTGATGTCGTGTACTGCGATCCGCCGTATCACGGCACGTTCACCGCTTATCACACCGATGGGTTCAGCGACGATGATCAGCACTCGCTGGCCTCCATCCTGCTGGGTATCTCTGATCATAACCCGGTCATCGTTTCAAACAGCGATAACCTGTTTACCCGCAGTATATTCCGCGAATTTGAACTGACGAAAATCATGGCTTCCCGCTCTGTTGGCGTGGCTGCCGGTGAAGGTAAGCGCGCATCCGAAATCATTGCAGTCCGTCACATGAGTCTGGCGGTGTAATGACTCAGGTCTACGCATATCCTTGGAATGCCCCAAAAAAGGCAATCAATCCACAGATGGACCCGGCGGAAGTTGCGCCGGTGTCCGCGCTTTCAAACCTGATCAGTCTTTATGCTGCAGATAACGAGCAGGAGCAGCTGCGTCGTGAGGCAATGAGTGATGAGGTTTGGGACCGCTATTTTTTCAACGAGTCCCGCGATCCTGTCCAGCGCGAAATTGTGCAGGACAGAATCATCAGCCGGGCAAAAATGGCCCGCGAACAGCAGCAACACAATCCCGATCTGGTTATCGTTGCCGATGTCAGCACGCAGCCTTCGCACATCAGCAAGCCCCTCATGGAGCGCGTTAAGTTTTTCCACAATCTCGGCAGGCCGCAGGCTTATTCCCGTTACCTGCGCGAAACTATCCGCCCCTGCCTTGAGAGGCTGGCCCGCGTGCGCGAAAGCCAGATTTCAGCCTCATTCCGTTTTATGGCCGGTCACGACGGGCTGGACGGCCTGCTGGCGTTGCCTGAAATGAACCAGAATCAGGTCAAGCGTTTATCTACGCTGGTCGCTGCGCACATGAGCATGTGTCTGGATAAAGCCAGCGGCCATCTGTTCGTCAGTGACGACGTGACGCCGGAGCAGGTCCGGCAGGCGTGGGAACTTGTTGCAGCGGAAGCGATGCGCCTGGACGTAATACCCCCGGCCTTTGAGCACCTGCGCCGCAAAAAGCGCCGTCGCAAGCCCGTGCCCTATGATCTGATCCCGCCCTCGCTGGCTCGTATGCTCTGCGCGGACTGGTGGTATCGCAAGCTGTGGCAGCTGCGCTGTGAATGGCGTGAAGAGCAGCTGCGTGCCGTCTGCCTGGTCAACAAAAAAGCCTCCCCCTACGTCAGCTTTGAAGCGGTGATCCATAAGCGAGAGCAGCGCCGGAAGTCTCTGGAGTTCTTCCGTTCACATGAGCTGGTCAGCGATGAAGGCGATACGCTGGATATGGAAGACGTGGTGAATGCCAGCAACAGCAATCCGGCTCACCGCCGAAATGAAATGATGGCCTGCGTTAAGGGGCTGGAGCTTATCGCGGAAATGCGCGGCGACTGCGCCGTGTTTTACACCATCACCTGCCCGTCACGTTTCCATGCCACCCTGAACAACGGCAGGCCGAATCCGAAGTGGACCACATCCACCGTTCGCCAGAGCAGTGATTATCTGGTCGATACGTTTGCCGCCTTCCGCAAGGCCATGCACAAAACCGGTATGCGCTGGTATGGCGTGCGGGTTGCTGAGCCACATCACGACGGCACAGTACACTGGCACCTGCTGTGCTTCATGCGCAAAAAAGAGCGCCGTTCAGTCACTGCACTGCTGCGGAAGTTCGCAATCCGGGAAGACCGCGAAGAGCTTGGCAACAATACTGGGCCGCGCTTTAAAGCTGAACTAATCAACCCGCGCAAAGGTTCACCAACCAGTTATATCGCTAAATACGTCAGTAAAAATATTGATGGCCGTGGCCTGTCTGATGAAATCAGTGCAGAAACAGGTAAATCACTGCGTGACAGCGCAGAGAACGTCGGGGCGTGGGCGTCACTTCATCGCGTTCAGCAGTTCCGCTTCTTTGGCATTCCGGGCCGTCAGGCTTACCGGGAACTGCGACTGCTTGCCGGTCAGGCGCTGAGAAATCAGAGCGATAAAAAAGCAGGTGCGCCCGTGCTTGAAAACGCGCAGCTGGACGCCGTGCTGGCCGCAGCAGATGTGGGCTGCTTTGCCACCTACATAATGAAACAAGGCGGCGTACTGGTTCCGCGCAAACATCACATCGTCAGAACGGCTTACGAGCTCAACGACGAGCCAACCCCTTACGGCGATCACGGCACCCGCATTTATGGTATCTGGTCCCCGTTAGTGGCTGGCCGCATCTGCACGCATGCAACGAAGTGGAAAATGGTTCGTAAGGCCGTTGACGTTCAGGAGGCGACAGCCGACCAGGGCGCTCGCGCCCCTTGGACTCGTGGCAATAACTGTCCCCCTGTAGGAAAAATGAACATTTCAGGGGGCAGTCCGGTATCTGTTGAACCTATAGAATCATGTGAAACGCCTCTGTATGGCCCGGCAGACTTCGACAATATGACCAGAAAACAGCGCCGGGATCTGCTGGCGCGTCTTCGGGTGGTGAAGCCGCGCCAGAAGCAGAGTTATAAGCAGGTAATTGAAGATGTTCAGCGGGCTGCTCTTGTTGCAGAGCTGAAAACGAGGGGCTTCACCGGTGAAGAAACTGAAACAAATCTGCTTCTGTGCGGTGGCAGTCTCAATTCAGGCGCGGGGATGCGCATTTTCTATAAGAACGGGCGGCTGCAGGAAGATGATAAATGGAGTCAATGGATCTGAACTGAGAAAGCTGCCATAAGCGAAGCCGTTAGTCAGGAGAAAGCAAGACTTTATCTAATCAAAATAACAGGTTGGTACCACTAAAAACCTTACGTTTCGTTTTCAGATTAGGTCCGATTGAATGAAAAAACATTTCACATTTCGTAACGCATCTACTACTGTATGGTTATACAGTCTTTAGGGTAAAGGGAGGGTTAGATGGACACTCAAGATTTGGCACCGATAAACCGTAAGATGGCTTGCGTTCAGTTCATTGCTGAGGTGTCACTTATAGCTAATTGCAAGCAATCTGATATGAAATTGGCGATGAGTATCATCGCTGAGTTAGCGCATTCGAGCTGCGAAAAAGTCCCCGACGATGAGATTTTTTACGCTGTGGAATAACTGAGTAAATGTTATGCGTATAGAAATCATGCGCGGTATGAATCCGAAAATTAGCCAGTCGGCAATGGATGCATTTGATGCCGAAATCAACAGGCGTGTAGCTGCACTTTGCCCTGATGCAGAGGTGCAAGTGAGTCTGGGTAGCCACACACGAATCGAAATGGTGGGCATAATGAGCGATGAAGACAGGAGATGAGTACGCCAGTTGCTGGAAAATGCTTGGGAAGATGATCGCTGGTCATGTTGAGAACTTCTGGCTCTTCAAGCACTACGAGATACTTACTGCTCATTGCCATGGCATTAGTTATAATGCGTCCATGATTTTAGGGAGACATTCAATGCCAACGGTAGTATCACTTTTTTCAGGTTGCGGCGGTTCAGATGCAGGTGTCATCAATGCTGGCTTTAACGTTTTGATGGCCAACGACATTCTGCCCTATGCACGTGATGTCTATCTTGCTAACCATCCTGAGACTGATTATGTTTTAGGCAGTGTTACTGAAATTGAACATTTTCCGAAATCAGATTTGCTGGTTGGTTGCTATCCATGCCAAGGATTTAGTCAAGGGGGTCTAAGACAAGCTGATAGAAAAATCAATACTCTTTATTTGGAGTTTGCCCGTGCCCTTAACTATATAAAGCCTAAAGCTTTTATCGTTGAAAATGTTTCAGGAATGGTGCGAAAGAATTTTGATCACTTATTAAAAGATCAAATCCGTGTCTTCACTGAGGCTGGCTATAAAGTCCATTATCAAGTTCTTAATGCAATGGATTTCGGTGTACCCCAAGAAAGGAAACGCATATTTATAGTTGGAATAAAAAATAATCTGGGAGTGGATTTTAGCTTCCCTAAAGCAACGCACGGTGTTGAAAATAAACCTTTCACCACAATTGGTGATGCTATAGGTCACATGCCTGAATGGCCTGTAGGTGAATATTATGATTATGATTTTCATTGGTATTATATGTCTAGAAACCGTAGGCAGAATTGGGATCAGGTATCAAAAACTATAGTGGCAAATCCCCGACATATGCCCCTTCATCCAATTAGCCCATCTCTTGAGAAGGTCGGACCTGATGAGTGGAAATTCACTGCAGATCTGCCGGCCAGGCGTTTCAGTTTTAGAGAGGCGGCCATTCTACAAGGATTTAATGACCTTTCTTTCCCTTTGACGGAAAAGGCAACTATGAATATGAAATATACAGTTGTTGGTAATGCTGTACCGCCTCCATTATTTGAGGCGGTCGCGAAATCAATTCCAGATACAATCTGGTAATAATTTTAATAAGCTGGGATGACGCCCTTGAAATCATTTTCGAAATTGATAAACCAAGGTAATGTCACTATTTCATCCCAGCCACTTAGCTTGTCTATCAAAAAAAGTATTCTCATCCTATCCAACAAGACAACTCCTGACGTTGGGCGTGAGGTTACCCATTGGCCTGTTGAATCTCGATAGAAAACAGGTGTAAACATGACTGATGGATATGAGAAAGTTGTATGGAAATAAGGTGACAAGTTTATGGAATGCGCTTCCAATGTCTTTTTCGGCCATCCTTCTTCCTGTGCTCCACATTGTCCTAAAATAGCGAAGTTACAGTTTAAACTATCTTCGAAATTTACCGTTGCAACCAAATCGAAACCTGCATCACCTGAGCTACTACCTTTATCAATTTCATCTTCATCAATTCTTTTTACACCGAGATCACGCCCCATAATTCTGAGAGCTTTACGCAGATCAGTAGTATAGTATTCTTTTCTGTCATCAGAATTCGCATCAAAGATTCTAACAACACCATGGTTAGGTAACAGTGATTTCATTGCATATTTGCAAATTATAGCAAATCCCTTAGCCCACCGTTGTGCTGCGCCTTTAAGTTTAATGAAAGACCTTAAACGGGAACAACACAGAGAAAACACATAAACTCTATGCTTAGAGGTTAATTTAGGCAAAAGGAATATCTCATCCCCTTCAATTGTAAAGGGATAAATATCTTTTAAAGATGCCGAACGGTGACTCAATTGCGTCCAAACGTTCTCTAATTGTTCTTCAATGCGATCATTCAAAACCGCATCAGGTGTTTTGCTGCTAATCGAAATTTCGTGATCAACTTCATCAGCACTAGTATTTGATAAATTAAGCAGGCTCGAAAGGTCGCTAGAATGAAATGAGTCTCTACCCGTATAACCTATTAGGGTTAATAGCTCTACTAAATCTGCTAACAAATGCGGTGTGTTGGGGTGCATATCCCCTACATCAAAAGTCGTCATCTCCGCGTTCCTTTTCAGCTAATTCCTTTCCAATCATTTTGATGTTTTTATTTATTCTTTTGGCAACATCGTAAGCGCTACTGTTAAACTCAACATTTGCAACCATTCCAGCAGCTTCAATCATTAATGTCTCAGCTTGATAAAGCAATTCTAAAAAATCGTCGCTTAAGTCTGAGGTTAGTTGATAAGCGACAGTTAATGCAGCACCGTCACGAAATTGCTGAAGCGCTCTTGTATTGTTAACTACTGCGGCAAGTTGTCTTAGATTTCGAGACTCTCCAACTTTAGTATTACCGTCTTTGTCCTTGAGATAGAGCCATTGTGTAAGCTCTTTGATTCTATCTTTTTTCAATGAAGACGGGTCTACAATAGGATTAGAAGATACATACTCGCCATCTATAACATCGTCGACGCCAACGAAAGCACCTAATTTTTCGTCAGCCAATGCTGTAGAAAGCACAGCAAATTTTATAGACTTTTCGTCTAACCCATCAATATCATAAAAATCTTCATCTTCAATCTTTTTATAAACAGCTAGCGCGTCGAGATTCCTCTTAATATGATCTCTTCGACTTCCTATTATTTTAGCAACTTCCGAGTATCTTTCAGAAGGCTTAAGTTTTTTATTTGTGTAATTAAATAACTGCTCAATGTATCTTGCTTTAGAAAGAGGCTCCCATTGTTTAATACCGGTAATATGCCTGAAACCCAAATATGGTAAAACATCTTCGCGTTTATCTTTAACAATTACTGGCAACTTATCGAACTTGTGTTTGTTGTCAGCACTAATTTGCTTCATCCGCGAACTAGGTTTACTACACAGCGAAGGATCCAAAATTAATTTAACAGAAGTTAATCGTCTATTACCTTCTACAATTTTAAACTTACCTTTAGCGTTAGCGTCGGGAATAGCTATTAATGGTTCGCCGTTAAAAAAACCATTCTGCGATATAGCACTCATTAAATCTTCAAGAGAAGTTGATGTAGCAATGTAATCAATCATTTCTTCCTGAGACCGATTAACACTGTTAGGAAGACGGGGGTTCTCGTCATCCAAAACCAAATCATCTAAATCTATCATCCGTACATCAGACATATCGTCATCCTCTAAAATCGATGGTCTGTAACTTTATCAAAATGGCACCTCAGTTTAGTTACACAATACCGCAGTGTGGCTCGAAACTACAAACATCTCATTGTGCATGTCCATGCTGCATGAATTCGCATGATCCCAAAAGGATCTCCGCTGCTCCAGCACGCCAGTGATGGCGAGGTTTTGCTTAAATCATGCAGGTGCATGAAAACCACTGCATAAAGCGGGCAGGCGTGGCGGGGCTACGAGCGCGCGCTGATAGGGGCAGACGGTCAGAGCGCGGCGCATTTTCCGGGCCGCTAGCTCGTCGGTGGCATCAGCTCAGGTCCGAGGAGAAAAAAAAGAGCGCCCCGTACGATGGTGCTGGGGCGCTCTGGCGGGGCATGTAATGAAATCAGTCATGAACGAACTAACTTAGCAAGTTGCGAATTGAAGCCACATTAAAGTTTCGTACTGAACCATTGCAGTAAAGTGTCAAAGCTTGCCATTTCTTCCTTCAAAACTTTAAGAAGTAAATTTTATCGTGTTGTGCGAATTTTGCACTTGATTAAATGGCTAGCTGCAACTTAAGTTAAGTGAGCTTTTAAAGATGACGTTGTTAATTACGGTCAAAATGTGGTCAACCAAAAACAGAACTATGAAGGATAAGTTCTGTCTAATCTGTACAGATAAAGCGCTTAATGCCGTGGCGCATCTGTGCTAAACTTCGCCGCCCCATACGGGCAGTACCTGTAAATCGTTAAGAATTGAACCGGTTTACGTGGGAAGGTTAAGGAGGTTTGTATGCAAGAGTTAGTGATGAAAATGTTCGGTCTGAATGGTTATGTGGCAGGTGGTAAGGCCATGGCTGATCGCTTAGAAAAATCCGGAGTTAAGGACATAAGCGTTGTCGGTCGCGGTTCGGTTATCGTGCGTGAAAACGGAGAGAAGTTATCTCAGTACCGTGAAGCAGCTAAGCGTTTTGTAGAGCAAGACGCTAATGCTGTTGCTGCAGGAAGCAAGGACAGCGACGACGACTAATGTTCGCACTTCTCATAATTCCATTGCTCGCTAGTGGGCAGATAATAATTTCCTCACCCTACAGAATTAAAACCTACTTCCGCTTACACAGATATGATGGCCAGCTTCTCTACATGAAGATGGCCACATATGGCATATGGTGTCTGATCGCCTCTGTCTGCGCCGCTTATCTGATG
>Ga0308157_10009253_pt1 | contig 10960 bp, 6 predicted proteins | sample PhyBR1_FD_201035 | JGI IMG/M metagenome (GOLD analysis project Ga0308157, IMG submission 201035) | Phyllosphere microbial communities from UC Gill Tract Community Farm, Albany, California, United States - DLSLB.R1 | ecosystem: Host-associated > Plants > Phyllosphere > Unclassified | place: USA...
CTACGCTTTCCGTGGCGCTAACATTCAAAACATCTTAAACTTCGAACGCGATTATCCAGATTTGAAAGTTTATAAGCTAGAACAGAATTATCGTTCTACGCAAAACATTGTAGAGGTTGCCAACAGCATTATTGCCAATAACAAAAACCAGTTAGAGAAAAACGTATTCTCGGCCAATGAGCAAGGCGATAAAATAAAAATCTCAAGAGCTTTTACCGATAACGAAGAAGGCAAGCTGGTAGCAGAAGCCATTGTACAAGACCGTTCTGGCAATGGTTTAGCGTATAACGATTTCGCAATTCTTTACCGTACCAATGCCCAAAGTAGAGCAATGGAGGAGGCTTTGCGCAAACTTAATGTCCCTTACAAAATCTACGGCGGACTTTCTTTCTACCAACGTAAGGAGGTTAAAGATTTAATTGCTTATTTCCGATTGACCTTTAATCCGGCAGATGAAGAAGCGCTGAAACGCGTAATCAACTATCCTCGTAGAGGTTTGGGCGATACGACTATAGATAAAGTAGCCGTTGCTGCCGATAAAAACGACATTACCATGTGGCAAGTGGTTTGCAATCCTCACCAGTATTTGGACGGGCGTATACCCAACCAACTGAATGATTTTGCCATGATGATACAGGCGTTTGCAGCACAAGCCAAAAAATTAGATGCCTACGAAACTGCTTTGTACATTGCACAACACGCCGGTATTTTAAAAGAACTGCACAGCGATGACAGTGTAGAAGGCAGAGCCCGTTACGAGAACATTCAAGAGTTGTTAAACGGTATTAAAGAATTTGCAGAACGTGAGGATATTGAAGACCGCAGCCTAGCTATTTTTATGCAAGATGTGGCTTTGTTAACTAACGATGACAACGATAAGAATAAAGATAAAGACACGGTTTCGTTAATGACCATTCACTCGGCCAAAGGTTTGGAGTTTAAAAATGTGTTTGTAGTAGGGCTGGAAGAAAATCTGTTTCCGTCGCAAATGTCGTTAACTTCTAGAACTGATTTGGAAGAGGAACGTCGTTTATTCTACGTGGCGATTACTAGAGCAGAGAAGAAATTGACACTTACTTATGCCACGTCTCGCTACCGCTGGGGAACATTAACTTCATGTGAACCTAGTAGGTTTATTAACGAGATTAGTCCTAAGTATTTGGAACTAGACATGCTTAAACAAGCAAAACCAAGTTTTAGCAATGGAGGGTTTGATACCGAACGTAAAAGCTGGAGCCAACAGCGGGAACTGCCACAAAAACCAACTACGCAACAAACTACGTTTAAGCCGAAGCCAACTACTTCTATTTTACCTAAAGCGCACGTGCCTACCGCAGGCTTTGCGCCAAGCGCTCCACATGAGTTTCAAAATGGTATGGAAGTAGAGCATGAAAAATTTGGTTTCGGGAAAATTGTACAATTGGAAGGTACTTTGCCAGATGTGAAAGCAACGGTGTTTTTCCAAGGTTTGGGCAATAAGATGTTGTTGTTAAAATTTGCGAAACTGCGTATTGTAAGGTAGTTGGTTGGTTTTTTGGTTGGTTGGTTTTTTAATTCCCAACACTCCGTTGTTAACCGTCATTTCGAACGCAGAGAGAAACCTAGCATTTAGACATTTACGTTTACAATGTGCTAGATTTCTCTTAGTCGTGCCTTCTCATCCGAAATAGCGACCGACTATTGTGTGCAGCACTTTCCGTTGTTAACCGTCATTTCGAACGCAGAGAGAAACCCAGCATCTAGATATTTAAGTTTTACAATATATTTTTCTTCGTCGTGCCTCCTCATGAAATGGCGACCGACTTTTGTTCCCAGCACTCCGTTGTTAACCGTCATTTCGAACGCAGAGAGAAATCTAGCATCTAGATATTTAAGTTTAACAATGTGCTAGATTTCTCTTCGTCGTGCCGCCTCTTCGAAATGAAGACCGACTATTGTGTGCAGTTCGAAAAAAACTAAATATGGAACGAGGTGAAATCTAACAATTTCAATATCACAACTTGTTAGATTTCTCTCTGCGTTCGAAATGACGACCGACTATTGTGCGGTTCATCAAACCTGTAACTCATAACATAGCTTATAAAGCTACAACTTTCGCAACCACTCGCCCACAATACCGTTTCGAGAGGAACGAGAAAAATCTTTGAGCTTAGTTTGCGAGAATTAACTCGAAAGATTTCTCGGCTACGCTCGAAATGACGACCGACTAATGGACAGTTTACAAAACCTGTAACTCATAACTCGCAACCTAAAACTTTTTCCTTATATTTGGACCAACAAATCATTCCGGTGAATTTCATAACTGAAAACATCTTTGGAAGTTTAGGGTTTTCCCTTAGTCTATAACTTCAGTTTCGGTTATTTCATAATGATTTGATATATAGTTTTACCTTTTGGTAATTTCAATTTTTGCAGGAATTTTGCATTTTGCTGTTTTAGCAGACCGTTGTTAATTAAACCTGATGGAAGCGAAAATATTTTTTGTAGTGTCATCCTGAGCCTGTCGAAGGATATTAGGTTTATTGCAGACGCTTCGATAAACTCAGCGAGAAAATAATAAAAGAAATACCGCAGACACAAAATATTGTAGCGTACAGCGGGACTAATTTGCGATGAAATACTAACTTCAGTTTTCAAAAAATTTATCCTACCGAAACTTTGAAATAACCTCAAATAATTAATTTTACATAATGTATTAAACAAACATTATAGGATGAGAAGAGTTTAAGAAAAATCTTAATTCTTAATGTTTAATTATACTTAGCATTAAATAGAAAATGAATTTCGATTATAATACTACACGAAGCGAACTAATTTTAGCGGAGTACGGACGTAATGTACAGAACATGGTGAAGTACATCATTACGCTGCCAACTAAAGAAGAACGCAATAAATATGCACAAGCAGTTATAGATTTAATGGGCTTTTTAAATCCACATTTACGCGATGTGGCCGATTTTAAACACAAACTTTGGGACCATTTACACATCATTTCTGATTATAAAATTGATGTAGACAGTCCATACCCTAAACCTGTACCAGAGACTAAAGAGATTAAGCCAGCTCACATTGGTTATCCGCAGCAGCGAATTAGGTACAAACACTATGGCAGAACGGTTGAAAAGTTAATTGAAACTGCGATAGCGGAAGAAAATCCTGAGCGCAAAGCCAGCATGGTACAAGGCATTGCCAATTTCATGAAAATGGCCTACGTACAGTGGAACAAAGACAATGTTGCCGATGAGGTAATCCTTAAAAACTTGGCAGAGCTTTCTGGCGGCAAATTAGCGTTAGAAGAAAACATTAACTTGCAAAAAGTTGAGTTTAGGGCGCAAAATCCTAGACAGAACAACAACAACCGCGGTCGACAGAACAATAATAACAACAACAAAAACCGCCAAAACAACAATAACAACAACAACAACCGTCAACGTAACAATAAACAGAGACATTAACAGCATACAATGAACGCATTTGAAATTATAGGCAGCAAGAAACTAAAGGGCGAAATTACCCCTCAAGGTGCTAAAAATGAAGCTTTACAGATATTATCGGCGGTATTATTAACCGAAGAAAAAATTACCATCAGCAATATTCCAGATATTAAAGATGTAAACAAACTAATTGAGTTACTTGGTGATTTAGGCGTAACGGTTGAGCGTTTAAACAAAGATACTTACACGTTTGAAGCTAAAAACATTAACCTAGAGTTTTTCTCTTCTGATGTTTTTAAAGCCAAAGGTGGTGGTTTACGTGGTTCTATCATGATTGTTGGGCCACTATTGGCTCGTTTTGGTAAAGCTGCAATCCCTAAACCGGGAGGTGACAAGATTGGCCGCCGCCGTTTAGATACGCACTTTTTAGGTTTCGAAAAACTAGGGGCAAAATTTGTTTACGACCAAAAGCAAGAATTCTTTAACGTAGATGCCACTAACCTTACGGGTACTTATATTTTGCTAGATGAAGCATCTGTAACGGGTACGGCAAACATTGTAATGGCGGCAGTTTTGGCCAAAGGCACTACTACAATTTACAATGCTGCTTGCGAGCCTTATTTACAGCAATTATGTAAAATGCTAAACCGCATGGGTGCAAAAATTAGTGGTATCGGTTCTAATTTACTAACCATTGAAGGCGTAACTAAATTAGGTGGTACTGAGCACAGAATGTTGCCAGACATGATTGAAATTGGTTCTTTCATTGGTTTGGCTGCAATGACCGAGTCGGAAATTACCATTAAAAATGTGCAGTATGATGAGCTGGGAGTTATTCCAGAAGTTTTCAAAAAACTAGGTATCCAATTAGAACGTCGCGGCGACGATATTTACATTCCTTCGCAAAAACACTACATTATTGATACTTTTATTGACGGCTCTATCTTAACCATCGCCGATTCGCCTTGGCCTGGTTTTACGCCAGATTTATTGAGTATTGTGTTGGTGGTAGCTACACAAGCAAGGGGTTCGGTATTAATTCACCAGAAAATGTTCGAAAGTCGTTTGTTCTTCGTAGATAAACTAATTGACATGGGTGCACAGATTATCCTTTGCGATCCGCACCGTGCTACCGTAAATGGTATCGACAAAAAGTACAAATTACGTGGTATCAGCATGACTTCGCCTGACATTAGAGCTGGTGTTTCGTTGTTAATTGCCGCACTTTCTGCCGAAGGTAAATCGACCATTTACAACATTGAGCAGATTGAGCGTGGCTACCAAGATATTGATACGCGTTTACGTGCTTTAGGTGCGCAAATTAGGCGTATAGATGGCGCTGGACCAAGCCATTAGAATTACGATTGTAGACTTCACTGGCTTTGTCATATTGAGCCTATCGAAATATAATTTACAGAAAAGCAGGGCTATTGCATCAAACGATGTTAGTCCTGCTTTCGCTTTTAGTCCTCGCTACGTTGCGCTAACGCTCTCACTTCGCTGTGGGCTAATCCGCTCAATCAGGTTTAGGTGGCAAAGTCTTCCTTACTTAGGTCAAAAATATCCACTCAATTTTCTTACTGGGTTAATCTTTGTTCCTGCTAGTCGAGATTTGCAATCTCGACTTTAATAGACGCGGATTTTAAATCCGCAGATAAAGCGTTCCAGATTACAAATCTGGAACAGCGGGAGTATTCGAAACAAAGTATTCGTTGGCGGGGACGCCAACAAAAGATGCCCACGTTGGCGTCCCCGCCAACGCGTATCTTTAACATTTAAAAGTTTACTGTTTCGAACACTCCTAATTTGCAATTTCAGATTAACTAACAAAAACTAAAAACACCAACTATCAAATTATCCTTACTTTTGCTGCAAAGTAAAACTTTTGAAAAACTACATCAGCAACTTAAGAAACATTGCCACCTTCGCAGTAATTCTACTGCACGTAACTGCTCCATTTGTATTGCAGTTCAACAAAATCAGCTTTGCTTCATGGCAGTTGGCCAATCTGATCGACTCCACACTTAGATTTGGAGTACCAGTTTTCGTAATGATTTCGGGAGCGATATTGTTAGATCGCAACGAGCCTCTAAACACATTTCTAAGTAAACGCCTGAAACGAGTTTTTCTGCCCTTTCTATTTTGGAGCATCGTTTATTTCATTTTTGTATATGCGGGTAGCTTTCAAAAAGCCTCTGTTTTACAACTTTGTCAAATTTTTATAAATAAACTGCTTAAGGGAACATACTATCACCTTTGGTATGTTTATATGATATTGGGAGTGTATCTTTTTATTCCAATTATTAGAAAATGGGTACAAAATAGTACTAAACAAGAACTACACTATTTTTTGCTTTTGTGGTCAATAACGCTTTTTATCAATACAGATGTCGCAGAATATATCCCTAGCATAGAAGTTTTATATTTTAGCAAATACTTGGGGTATCTGGTATTGGGTTATTACCTCGACAAACACGTAGAAACAACGCCTGCGAGAAACACTTTATATCTCGTGTTGTTTATTGTGGGAGTTACATTAACCCTGCTATCAACCAGTTATTTATCTGTAGCAGCTAATAAGCTTAACATTACCTATTACAATTACTTGTCGCCAAACGTTTGTTAATGGCTATTGGAATTTTTCTTTTAGGAAAAGGCCTGCTAAAAACCACAAACACAACTTTAACCAATTTAGATAAACACAGCTACGGAATTTACTTAGCACATGTTTTGGTATTGCATTATGTATATCGAATTATAGCACCACTTAAATTTAATACAGGCGCACCATTATCTCTTTTACTATTTATTGTAGCCGTCTCTCTTATTACTTACGGTATCTCTTACCTTTTAGTTAGGGTTTTATCGATAAACAAAAAGGTAGCCCAGTTTATTACGTAAATAGCACCCATTCTTCACTAAACCTGATACGAAGACTCTAATGCAGAACAAAATCCTACCATTCGGAATTTGAGATGAGACTTTAGATAAGGTTCTGAAAATACACGTTTGCGTTACGCCAACGAATACTTGTTACGAACCCTCTTAAACGCAAATTAGGAAAGGATAGATTGTTGATAGTATAACTGTGAGTTTTTTAGCCCCGATTGAAACGACAGCCCCGAGGAACGAGGGCTACAGTGTAAAGCGGGAAGTACTTTAACAATGGCACTCGCCCTTGCGCTCTAAAAAACAAAAATCCCCCTAGCAACTGCCAGAGGGATCTCAAAATCAAATAATCAAATACTATTTCTTGTTATCCAAAGCTTGTTCAATACGATCAGACAAATCTTCTAAGTGATATTTGCTTAAAGTATCTGCTTGAGAATTTGCTTTAATTGCTTTATCTAACTCACGCAATTGCCCTTTAACTACAGAAACAGCGTCAGTTTGGCTAGCAGATAAACCAGTTGGCGCACCACCTCTACCACCAAATACAGCTGATAAACCAGTAGGCGCAGCAGGAGGATTAATAATAGTGATCAATCTATCTACATAAGCTTTTTGCAAGTTTCTGCGATAAACATCAATTGGAGCGCTACCTTTCAATTCTGTGAAGATAGAAGCGTTCAAATCTTTAAATAAATCAGAAATTTTGTATGCAGTTGCACCATCAGCAGCTTCTGCAGCAATTAAGTTGCCTAAAACTCTTGTAGAAACTACACGCGTTAAAGCCGCATTTTGCAATTTAGAAACTACTACCAACGGACTTTCGTTAATGTTATCTAAAATAGACTGGTCTAATAACCATTTTGGCGTAGTAAACACTTGTGCATTTAACCAATTAGCAGCTTCTTTTTGAGTAGCGGCTGGTGTACGTTCATAAATTAAACCTGCTTGGTCTACTGTTTTTGGGTTTTCGTAAATACCACCAATGTTTTTACTCACGTGACCAATGTAACGGCCTAATTGTGTATTTAACTGACGATACATATTACCCAACTCATCATAATTTTCACCAGGCTGTTTTGTCCAAGTTTTAAGGTTGGCTAAAATAACCTTCATGTTTTTAATACCATAGTCACTCGCTTTCATGGCATTGTCACTTAAATCTTCACTTTGCGAATGTGGATCATCAGGATTTGTTTCCGTACCGAACCAAAGACGACGGTTTTTAGCAGCTTCAACAGTCATTTTATCCAATATTTTCATATCAGAAGCAACGTTTTTGCTATCTGGAAAATATTTGTAGCCCCATTCAATCGCCCATTTATCGTAATCACCAATACGTGGGTATAAACCTACTTTAGAGATATTATCTTCTGGTTGTGCTACATAGTTAAAACGAGCATAATCCATGATAGATGGCGTATGACCATTTTCTTCTACCCATTTTTTGTTACGTAAATTTTCTACAGGTACCGTTGAACTAGAACCGTGGTTGTGACGTAAACCTAAAGTATGGCCAACTTCGTGAGAAGAAACGAAACGTATTAAATCACCCATTAATTCATCACTAAAATTTACCGTACGAGCTCTTTTATCTACCGCTGCAGTCTGAATAAAATACCAATCGCGTACTAAACTCATTACGTTATGGTACCAGTTGATGTGGCTTTCCATAATCTCGCCAGTACGTGGGTCAGAGATACTCGGACCACTCGCATTAGGAATTTCAGATGGTTTGTAAACGATAGCCGAGTTACGGGCATCATCTAAGCTCCAAGTAGAATCTTGCGCTTTAGTTGGCGCCATTTTACCAATAACGGCATTTTTAAAACCAGCTTTTTCGAAAGCTTTTTGCCAATCGTTAACACCAGCAATTAAATAAGGCACCCATTTTTTAGGCGTAGCTGGATCGATGTAGAAAATGATTGGTTTAGCGGGCTCTACTAATTCGCCACGTTTGTATTTAGCCATGTCTTGTGGTTTTGGCTCTAATCTCCAACGTTTTACCAATTCCAAATCTTTCACACCTTGCGGATTTGCATCAAAGTCAGTATATCCAACCGCAAAATAACCCACTCGAGGATCGAAATATCTAGCCTTCATTGGAATTTTAGGCAACGCAACTAGTGAAGTGTTAAGTTCTATGGTGATAGAACCAGCAGCTCCGCCACCACCCATCATGCCACCACCACCTGCACCACCAGTAGTCGGTGCAGCACTCATACTATAAGTTTTAGTAACGTTAATTTCTGTGTTAGTAGGGAAAGTTTTAATAGAATTGATAAAACTTCTGTCTGCTAATTGAGCACCTAAACGAAATCTAGTTTTCGCCGCTGGCGAAGAAAAATAAAACACATCGTTATCACTGTTAATGAAGTCTGTAGCATCAACAACAACACCTTTATTGTCTTTAGCATAAGCAGCAACATTAAAAGAAGCCGCTATATTCTGTACCGTAGAATTTTGTACATTCTTGTACATTGAAGAGGTAGAATCTGGGCTATACGCTCTAAAGCTAATTTTGCGAATAAATAATTTGTTGTTCGGTCCTCTTTCAAATCTAATTACCGAGCTACCAATTTGGTCGCCAGCGTAAACTTGATTATCTCTTAAAGTAGCAGACGACTTTGATATTCTACTTACTACTAGGATATCTTTGTTCAATACAGAATCTGCAACCTCAAAGAAAAACTTGTCATCAATTTTATGAGTGATGACTAAGCCGACTCTAGTTTGAGCTTTATCAGTAATTACCTGATTGTAAGGTTTAGGTTTAGCAGCTGCAGCTCCCATTGCGCCAGGCGCCCTACGCGTGCTGTCCGTAGGAGCAGCACCTCCTTGTGTTGGTCGTTGAGCGTGAGCAAATGTCACAGCTCCAGCAACCATTAATAGTGTAAATAGATTTTTCTTCATCAATCTGTTTAATAAGTTAATTGTGAAGTAAAAATAAGTTTCCAACTACGAATATTTCATAATTAGCTATAACTTCTTAGTTACATGACAAAGAAAAATTAGACTGATTATGAAGAATTTCTTTAATGCAGAATTTTAAATACTAATTCTTTCAATAAATCTCCATCAGAAGTATTTCCTGAACTATCTAAACCCTTACTTTTCAAATCGTATTCTCTCAATAAACTGATAATATCGAAAGTTTTACCGGCGCTAAAAGTTCTAGCGGCAGCTTCATAATCCTTAATAAAATACGGACTAACACCTAGCTCTTTGGGCGCATCATTTTTATTAGGCAGGTAGTGATATTTTAAAATTTTGGAGAAATAAGAATTGAGGTTCGCCATCACCATGATCATAGGATTAGCTTTTGGATTGCCAGCAAAATAATTGATGATCTGGTTACTTTTCAGCACATTGCGAGTAGCTAAAGCTTTCTGCAACTCAAAAACATTATACTCCTTACTAATACCAATATTGCGTTGAATATGGTCGGTTTGGATAGTAGTTGCCTTATCGATATTCAGACAAAGTTTCTCTACTTCGTTTGCAATTTTTGAAAGATCCGTACCTAAATATTCGGCCATTAGTGCGGCCGCTTGAGGGTCAATTTTATAACCTTTGCTCTTAATATGATCTTCGATCCAAGGCATCAGTTTGTAATCACGTACTGGATCGCTCTGGAAAACAACACCATTACTATTAATTGCCTTGTAAATCTTCTTACGCTTATCGAAATTGGCATATTTATAAGCTAGCACCAAAATGGTACTTGGCAAAGGCTTTTCGAAATAAGCTAATGTAAATTCAGCTTCTTTGTTAGCTCCTTCATTTCCCCATTTTAAATCTTGCGCCTCCTTTACAACAATCAACTGGTATTCAGACATCATAGGATAACGCTTGGCAGCATTCATAATCGTCGCCATATCTGTATCCTTTCCATACAAAACCGTTTGGTTAAAGCCCTTTTCGCCGTCAGAAAGCACATGTTTTTCCATGTAATCTACCACCTGGTCGATATAGTAAGGTTCTTCACCTTGCAATAGGTAAACTGGTTTAAATTTTCTAGCTTTTAAATCCTTGATGATATCCTCGGCGCTCATGCTTCAAAATTACGATTTTAGATTTACGATTTCAGATTTGTAGATCATTGTGAGTAATTAATGTCCTTCCTATGCCGATACTTTTTACTTTTTACTTTTAACTTTACAGTTCAATGTTCAATCCAACTCCACTCAATTTACCTTTCTATCCGTTTAAAATTACCCAAAGGGATGGGCTACATTATATTTTTGATGAGGCCAGGAAGAAACATTTAGTGCTCACCCCAGAAGAATGGGTACGTCAGCATTTCATCAAGTACTTAATTAAGGAAAAACAGTTTCCTGTAAGTTTAATGCAAATTGAAGGTGGACTGAGTTTAAACCAAACCCGAAAACGGAGCGACATTTTAATTTACAACACTGTTGGCGAAAAGCTGATGGTCGTAGAATGCAAAGCTCCTTCTGTGCCAATTACTCAGGCTACTTTTGACCAAGCAGCACGTTATAATTCTGTTTACAAAGCCAAATGGCTGGTCATAACTAACGGATTAAACCATTACTATGCTCAAATAGACCATGAGCAAAAAGGCTTTGCTTTTGTAGAGGAATTGCCTGTTTACCAAAGTCTATAAAATCCATCTA
>Ga0308157_10009254_pt1 | contig 10959 bp, 11 predicted proteins | sample PhyBR1_FD_201035 | JGI IMG/M metagenome (GOLD analysis project Ga0308157, IMG submission 201035) | Phyllosphere microbial communities from UC Gill Tract Community Farm, Albany, California, United States - DLSLB.R1 | ecosystem: Host-associated > Plants > Phyllosphere > Unclassified | place: USA...
AAGGCCTTGAGGGCGCCCGCCCTGTTTTTGCACGCAAAGTAGTTTTCCATGCGCTTTGACGTCATCACGCTGTTCCCCGAACTGTTTGCCCCGTTCCTGACGAGCGGCGTGACCCGGCGCGCCTACGAAGCAGGACTGGTGGATGTCAGGCTGTGGAATCCGCGTGATTTTGCCGATGGCAAATACCGCCGCGTCGACGACCGCCCGTTCGGCGGCGGCCCGGGCATGGTGATGCTGGCCGAGCCGCTGACGCTGTGCTTGGAGCGCATCCGTGACGACCGTGCGGCCTGCGCTGCGCCTGATGCGCCAACGGTGCTGTTTTCGCCGATCGGCGAGGTTTTGAACCACGCCGGCGTCGAGCGCTGGTCTGCCGGCAGCAGCGGTGCCGTGCTCATCTGCGGCCGCTATGAAGGCCTGGACCAGCGCTTCATCGACGCCCATGTCGACCACCAAGTTAGCCTAGGCGACTTCGTGCTGTCCGGCGGCGAGATCGCCGCCATGGCCTTGCTCGATGCCGTGGCCCGGCTGCAGCCCGGCGTTTTGAACGACGAGGGCAGCCACCAGCTCGACAGCTTCAACCCGGCGCTCGACGGCCTGCTGGACTGCCCGCACTACACCCGCCCCGAAGCCTGGCGCGGCCAGCCCGTGCCGCCCATCTTGCTCTCGGGCAACCATGCGCACATCGAGCGCTGGCGCCGCGAACAGCGCCTGGCCCTCACCCAGCGCCACCGCCCCGAACTCATCCGTGCGGCGCGCCGGGCCGGCCATTTGAGCGGGCGCGACGAGGATTTCCTGGACGATTTGCCTAGGAATCCGGAAGCGGACCGCTGAATGGCTATAATCGAGGGCTTTTCGGTCCTCTGGCGGCCACTGCAACCACCGGGTTTATCTCAAATGAACCTTTCCTGGATTTGCGGTCTTTAGCGCAGCGCGTGCATGAACGAAAAAAGTTAACGGAAAACACCATGAATCTCATCCAGACCCTCGAGCAGGAAGAAATCGCCCGCTTGAACAAAACCATTCCCGTCTACGCGCCTGGCGACACCGTCATCGTCAGCGTGAACGTGGTCGAAGGCACCCGCAAGCGTTTGCAGGCGTTTGAAGGCGTCGTGATTGCCAAGCGCAACCGCGGCCTGAACTCCAGCTTCATCGTTCGCAAGATTTCCAATGGCGAAGGCGTCGAGCGTACCTTCCAGGTGTACAGCCCGCTGATCGCCAAGATCGAAGTCAAGCGCAAGGGCGATGTGCGCCGCGCCAAGCTGTACTACCTGCGCAGCCGCAGCGGCAAGTCGGCACGCATCAAGGAAAAACTGGGCGTCAAGGTGGCCAAGGCCGCTCCAGCCGCCACTGCTGCGTAACAACAGCCCTTCCTTTGAAAAAGCCGCTCCACCGAGCGGCTTTTTTCATGTTGGCTATGCTGCTCCTTCATGACCCCTGCCAAGCCTGTGAATTTGCCCTTGTTTGACCCGCGCCTGGTCCCGGTGCGCGGCACCGATCACCATCTTGCCGGCGTTGCGCTGGAGTGCCTCACGCCCCAGGCCCTGCGCCAGCGTTTTCACTACCCGCCGCGCTGGCGGCCCGAGCACAGCGTGGAAAAGAAGTTTTCCGACCGAGCGACGGCGCCGGCCGCCGTGCTGCTGCCGCTGGTGATGCGCGAGGAGCTGACCCTGCTGCTGACCGAGCGCGCCACCGGCCTGTCCACCCATTCCGGCCAGATCGCCTTTCCGGGCGGTCGCACCGACGCGACCGACCGGGACGCGGTCGACACCGCGCTGCGCGAGGCGCAGGAAGAAATTGGCCTGCCGCCCCAGCATGTGGAAGTGCTGGGCAGCCTGCCCACCTACGTGACGGGCACCGCCTTCGTCATCACGCCGGTGGTCGGGCTGGTCACGCCGGGCTTCGAACTTCGGCCCAACCCGGGCGAGGTGGCCGACGTGTTCGAGGTGCCGCTTGGTTTCCTGATGAACCCGGCGCACCACCGGCACCATGAAACCGAATTCGACGGCGTGCTGCGCCAGTGGCTGTCCATGCCCTACGCCGAGCCGCTGGCCGCCGCCGACAGCCCGATGCGCGAGCGCTTCATCTGGGGCGCCACCGCCGGCATGTTGCGCAACTTTTACCGGTTCTTAAGCGCCTGAACGCCCGGGGGCGCGCGCCTGCTGCGCTTGCGAAGGAGCCCGGCCCGGTGGCGGCAGGCCGTTATGATTTGGCATGAGTTTTTTTGCTGTTTTGTTTGCGCTGATCCTGGAGCAAGCCCGTCCGCTGGCCCGGGGCAACTGGGTGCATGCCGGGTTTTTGGGCTTGGCGCGCTGGGCGCACCGAAGCCTGGACGCCGGCAGGCTGCACCATGGCTGGATCACCTGGCTGTTCGCCGTCCTGCTGCCCACGCTGCTCACGGTGCTGGTGCACTGGCTGCTCTGGCGTGTCAATGCGCTGCTGGCGTTTGCCTGGAGCGTGGCGGTGCTCTATGTCACCCTGGGCTTTCGCCAGTTCAGCCACTATTTCACCGACATCCGCGACGCGCTGGACGACGGTGACGAGGAGGCGGCGCGCGAGCTGCTGGCCCAGTGGCGCCAGGTCAACGCCAGCGAGTTGCCGCGCAGCGAAATCGTTCGCCATGTGATCGAGTACTCGGTGCTGGCCGCGCACCGCCATGTGTTTGGCGTGCTGGCCTGGTTCTCGGTGCTGGCGGCGTTCGGGCTGGGGCCGGCCGGGGCGGTGCTCTACCGCACCAGCGAATTCGTGGCGCGCTATTGGGCCTACAAGAGCCGCACGCCGGGCGAGGGCGCCAGCCCGGCCCTGCAGCAGGTGGCCAACGGCGCCTGGGGCCTGATCGACTATTTTCCGTCGCGCATCACCTCGCTGGGCTTTGCGGTCGTGGGCAGCTTCGAGGACGCCATCGACGCCTGGCGCCACTACAGCCAGCGTTTTCCGGTCCAGGCCAGCGCCGCCGTCGCCAGCCGCAACGACGGCCTGATCCTGGCGGCCACCTCGGGCGCAGTCAACGTGCGCCTGGGTGGCGCGGTGCTGCAGGCGGCGCTGGCGCCCCAGGTCGTCCAGGAGGCCGAAGGCCTGACCATGACTCCTTCCACGCCGGGGCGCGAGCCCGAGGTCGGGCATCTGCGCAGCGTCGTGGGCCTTGTCTGGCGCTCGGTGGTGCTGTGGATGGTGCTGCTGGCCCTGCTGACCCTGGCCCGCCTGCTGGGGTGACGCGCCGGGCGCCGCCAGCCCTGCGGCGCAGCATCGGGCCGTGCGGGGCAGGGCGCTTTCAGTAGCGGGTCTGCGACAGCTCGGCGAACAGCTCGCTATACAAACGATAGCGGTTGGCGCTGATGCTGCTTGGGCCCGGGCTTGATTTGACCTCTGCAATCACGCCGCAGCCCGGCTCGTGCAGGTGCGTGCAGTTGTAGAACTTGCAGTCCTGCGCATGGGCTTTGAAGTCGGGCATGTAATTGGCCAGCTGCATCGGGTCGATGTGGTGCAGGCCGAACTCCTGGAAGCCGGGCGAGTCGATCAGTGCCGTGGTGCGCGCCTCATCGACCCAGTAGAGCGTGGTGCTGGTGGTGGTGTGCTTGCCCGAGTTCAGTGCCTGCGAGATCTCGGCGGTCAGCACCTTGGCCTGCGGCACCAGGAGGTTGGTCAGGCTGCTCTTGCCGGCGCCCGAGGGGCCGAGCACCAGCGTTTTCTTGCCCTGCAGCAGCGCCATCAGCCCGGCGGTCTGGACGTCGTCCACCGGTGCCTCTTCGGCCTTGGGCTTGATCGCCAGCGACAGCATGGGGTAGCCCATGGCGCGGTAGGGCGCCAAGCGGCTCCAGGCGCGGCCGAACGGCTCGGCCAGGTCGCTCTTGTTCAGCGCGATGACGGGCTGGATGCGCTCGGCCTCGGCCGCGATCAGCGCGCGCGTCAGCTGGCTTTCCGAGAACTCGGGTTCGGCCGCGATCAGGATCAACACCTGGTCGAGGTTGGCGGCGAACGACTTGGTGCGCAGCTCGTCCTGGCGGTAAAAGAGGTTGGCGCGCGGCTCGATCTTCTCGATCGTGCCCTCGTCCTGCGAGGCCAGCCAGCGGATGCGGTCGCCGACGACGGCCTGGCTTTTCTTGCCGCGCGGGTGGCAGATCAGGCGCTGGCCCGACTCGGTCTCCACCAGCGCATGCCGGCCAAAGCCGGCGACCACCAGGCCGGGCTGCGTGCCGGCCAGCGGCGCGGCGCCGGATGGCGCGGTGCGGGCCGGCCTGCTCAAGCCAAAAGCGCGTCAACCTTGGACGCGCAGGAAAAATCGCTGACCGAAATGCCCTGCACATCGTGCGTGTCAAAGCGCACCGTGCACTGGCTGTAGCGCACCGCCAGCTCCGGGTGGTGGTCCTCGGCGTTGGCGATGAAGGCCACGGCGTTCACAAAGGCCATGGTTTCATAGAAGTTCTTGAAATCGAAGGTCTTTTCCAGCGCGCCATCGGCCAGTTGCCAGCCCGGCGCCTGCGCGCCATTGAGCCGCGCCAGCTCGGCGGCGATTTCGGCGGCGTCCAGCGCGCGCCGGTGTTGGTGGATCGGGTGGCTCATGCGGCGCTTTCAGCAGAAGGAAACATGCGGCCCAGCCGCTCGGAGGCCGGCGGGTGCGAGTAGTAGAACTTGACGAACACCGGGTCGGGCGTGAGCGTGCTGGCGTTGTCCTTGTAGAGCTTGAGCAGTGCGCTTTGCAGGTCGCGGCCGTCGGTTTGTGCGATGGCATAGGCGTCGGCCTCGAACTCGTGCTGTCGCGAGACCTGCGCCATGACCGGCGAGACGAAGAAAGTGAACAGCGGCACCACCATCAGAAACAGCAGCAGGGCCAGCGCGTCGTTGGGCGCCGTCAGGCTGGGCTGTACGCCCAGGCCGGTGTAGAACCAGGCCTGGGACGACAGCCAGCCCAGCAGCGCAAAGCCCAGCAGGCTCATGGCAAACATCACCACGATGCGCTTGACGATGTGCTTGTGCTTGAAGTGGCCCAGCTCGTGCGCCAGCACCGCGTCGACCTCGGCCGGGTTGAGCTGCTTGAGCAGCGTGTCGTAGAACACCACGCGCTTGGCCGCGCCAAAGCCGGTGAAATAGGCATTGGCATGGGCCGAGCGTTTGCTCCCGTCCATCACAAAGAGGCCCTTGGCGGCAAAGCCGCAGCGCTGCATCAGCGCGGTGACGCGGCTTTTCAGTGCCTCGTCGTCCAGCGGCTTGAACTTGTTGAAAAGCGGCGCAATCACCGTTGGGAACAGCACCAGCACCAGGAGGTTGAAGCCCATCCACACGCCCCAAGTCCACAGCCACCAGAGGCTGCCCGCGCTGGCCATCAGCCACAGGATGAGCGCCACGACCGGCAGGCCGACGACGGCGCCGACCAGCGTGGACTTGATGAGGTCGGCCAGCCAGAGCTTGAAGGTCATCTTGTTGAAGCCAAAGCGCTCTTCCAGGCGAAACGTCTTGTACAGCGTGAAGGGCAGGTCGAGCAGGCCGCCGATCAGGCCGAAGGCGGCCAGCAAGGCGATCTGCGGCGCCAGGCTGCCGAAACTGGCCAGCCAGGACTGCGTCACGGCCCGGTTGAGCGCGTCCAGGCCGCCCAGCAGCGTCCAGCCCAGCACCACGGCGGCCGCAAACGCCATCTCCAGCATGCCCAAGCGCGTCTTGGCCACGGTGTAGTCGGCCGCCTTCTGGTGGGCCGGCAGCGCGATGGTGGCGGCAAACGCGGACGGCACCTGCGCGCGATGCCGGGCCACGTGGCGCACCTGCCGCGTGGCCAGGTAGAGCCTGGCCACCAGCCCGAGCACGAGGAAGGCAGCAAACAGCACGGTGAAGGCGAGGGAGGGGTCGGTCATGGGGGCGAGTTTAGGCGATCGGCGAGAATCGCAAGATGCTAGAGACCGAACCCCTACTGAAAAAATCCGACCAGAACCTGGTCTGGCTGGACTGCGAGATGACCGGGCTGGACCCGGAAAAGGAACGCATCATTGAAATTGCCGTGGTCGTCACCGGCCCGCAGCTCACGCCGCGCATCGAAGGGCCGGTGCTGGCCATCCACCAGTCCGACGAGCTGCTGGACAAGATGGACAAATGGAACAAAGGCACGCACGGGCGCAGCGGCCTGATCGACAAGGTCAAGGCCAGCACCGTGACCGAAGAGGACGCGCAGGCGCAGCTGCTGGCTTTTCTGGCCAGTTATGTGCCCAAGGGCAAAGCGCCGATGTGCGGCAACACCATCGGCCAGGACCGGCGCTTTCTGGCGCGCTACATGCCCAAGCTGGAGACGTTCTTTCACTACCGCAATGTGGACGTGAGCACCTTCAAGGAGCTGGCCAAGCGCTGGCGGCCCGAGGTCTACAGCGCCTTCAAGAAGCACCAGCGCCACACCGCGCTGGCCGATGTGCACGAGTCGATTGACGAGCTGGAGCACTACCGGGCGCATTTCCTGAAGTGATTTTCAGGTCCATACCGGCCACCAGCCCAGGCGGCGCATGGGTTTGATGCTATTTAAACCATAGCAAACGCGTGCGCCGGCATTGCCCGCTGGGCCTTTCTCCCTTCAGCCAATAACCCTGCTTTGTCAGGGTTGCTCGGTAGAAACCCGCAAGTCGTGTCATAATCGAGGGCTTGCAGTTGCACACCGTGCCGGCTGCATTTGTACATCTACCTCACACTTTTGGACCCTATCTTCAGGGTCGCCGCATCAAGGCAACTCCGCTCTTGATCCGTATATTCGTTTGATGGTTGATGTTTTATTAACCATGAACGAAGCCTTTCGCAGCGCGCAAGGTGGAGTTTCCCGTTTCCTTGTCAAAACAAGGCCAGCGGGGGATTAGTGAGAAACAACATGACCGACTCTTTTGAGACCCGTGGCGACTTTGCGCCTGAGACCATTTCCGACCTGGACATCCACGTGATTCCCGATTTCTCCAGCGACGCGCCGGAAGCCGCTTCGCTGCAAGCCGTGGTGGCCGAGCCCAATGGCTTCGTCAAGCTGGGCCTGGCCAAGGAACTGCTGCAAGCCGTGGCGGACATGGGTTTTACCCAGCCGACCGCCGTGCAGATGGCCACCATCCCCAAGGCCATGCAGGCGCTGGACGCCGACCCGAAGGCTGCGAAATTCACCGACCTGCTGGTGTCCAGCCAGACCGGCAGCGGCAAGACCGCCGCCTTCCTGCTGCCCGTGCTGCACACCCTGCTCAAGCAGCAGGAAGAGGCCGAGCGCTTTGAGCGCGCCGAATTCGAGCGCCTGAGCGCTGAGGCCGTCGCCCGTGGCGAAGTCCCCCTGAAGAAGCCCAAGCGCAAGGACCCGACCAACGCGCGCAACTTCAAGCCCGCCACGCCCGGCGCGCTGATCCTGTGCCCGACCCGCGAACTGGCCCAGCAGGTCTGCGCCGACGCGATCGACCTGGTGCGCCACTGCCGCGGCCTGCGCGTGGCCAATGTCGTGGGCGGCATTCCTTACCAGCTGCAGATCGCCAAGCTGCAAAACGCCAACCTCGTGGTGGCCACGCCCGGCCGCCTGCTCGACCTGCAGCGCAGCCTGCAGATCAAGCTCGACCAGGTGCAGTTCCTGGTGGTGGACGAGGCCGACCGCATGCTCGACCTGGGCTTTGCCGACGACCTGACCGAAGTCAACCAGCTCACCATCGAGCGCAAGCAGACCATGATGTTCAGCGCCACCTTTGCGCCGCGCATCATGCAGCTGGCCACCCGCGTGATGCGCACGCCGCAGCGCGTCGAGATCGACTCGCCGCACGAAAAGCACGCCTCCATCACCCAGTCGCTGCTGTGGGCCGACAACATGACCCACAAGCGCAAGCTGCTGGACCACCTGCTGCGCGACACCACCATCAACCAGGGCATCGTCTTTGCCTGCACGCAGGTCGAATGCGACGGCTTGGCCAATGACTTGGTGCAAGAGGGCTTCAGCGCCGTGGCGCTGCACGGCGCGCTGGGCCAGGGCCTGCGCAACCGCCGCCTGATGGCGTTCCGCGACGGCCGCGTGCAGATCCTGGTTGCCACCGACGTGGCCGCCCGAGGCCTGGACGTGCCCACCATCACCCACGTCGTCAACTACGGCCTGCCGATGAAGGCCGAAGACTATGTGCACCGCATCGGCCGCACCGGCCGCGCCGGCCGCGAAGGCCAGGCGGTGACGATCGCCGAGTTCCGCGACCGCCGCAAGATCCAGGACATCGAGCACTACATGCAGCAAAACCTCAAGCCCAGCACCATCCCTGGTCTGGAGCCGCAGCAGCGTTTTGCCCCGACCTCCGAGCGCCCGCGCGGCAACTTCGGCGGTGGCCGCGATGACCGTGGCGCCCGCAGCTTTGGCGGCGGCGACCGTGGTGGCTTCGGCGGCCGCAAGCCGGCCGGTGGCTTTGGCGGCGGCAACGCAGGCAGCTTCGGTGGCGGCTTCGGCGGCAACCGCGACGACCGCGGCGGCTCCTTCCCGGCCCGTCCCGCACCGCAGAACAGCTACGCCGACCGTTCCGGTTTCAACGACCGCAACGCGCGCCGTCCCGACGACCGCGGCTTTGGCGGCGGCAACAACGGCGGCTTTGCGCCGCGCGACGACCGCGGTTTCGGCGGCGGCAACGACAGCTTCGCACCGCGCGGCGATTTCGCCAACCGCAAGCCCGCGTTCGCCAAGCCGGCCGGCAAGGTGTTCGTGCCGCGCGATGCGGTCCGCAAGCCCGCCGGCAAGTTCGGCGGCAAGCCTTTCCGCGACTGATCCTGCGCGCCCGGGCTGACCGTTCCCGGCCAGCCCGGCCATTGAAAAAGCCGCTGCAGCCCTTGGCGGGGTGCAGCGGCTTTTTCTTTGGGCGCTACGGCCTCACATCATCAGGTCTTCGTTGGAGTTCTTGCCGCCCAGCACCACGTAGTTCACCTTGCGGATGTCCATCAGCCGCGTGCCGCCCGAGTAGCTGATGGCGCTTTGCACGTCTTCCTCCATCTCGCGCAGCGTCTCTAGCAGCGTGCCCTTGATGGGTTCGAGGATGCGCTTGCCCTCCACGTGCTTGTACTCGCCCTTGTTGAAGTCCGAGGCGCTGCCGTAGTATTCCTTGAACAGCCGGCCATCGACCTCGACGGTCTGGCCCGGGCTTTCCTCCAGGCCGGCGAGCATCGAGCCGATCATCACCATCGTCGCGCCAAAGCGGATCGACTTGGCGATGTCGCCGTGCTCGCGGATGCCGCCGTCGGCAATGATCGGCTTGGTCGCCACGCGTGCGCACCACTTGAGCGCGGACAGCTGCCAGCCGCCGGTGCCAAAGCCGGTCTTCATCTTGGTGATGCAGACCTTGCCCGGGCCGATGCCCACTTTGGTCGCGTCGGCGCCCCAGTTCTCCAGGTCGATCACCGCCTCGGGCGTGGCCACGTTGCCGGCGATGATGAAGGCGCTGGGCATTTTCTCCTTCAGGTGGCGGATCATCTTTTGCACCGTGTCGGCGTGGCCGTGGGCGATGTCGATGGTGATGTACTCAGGCGCCAAGCCCTCGGCCAGCAGCCGCTCCACGGTGTCGTAGTCGGGCTGCTTCACGCCCAGCGAGATCGAGGCGTACGCGCCGCGCGCCTGCATGCTGCGCACGAACTGCACGTTGTCCAGATCGAACCGGTGCATGACGTAGAAATAGCCGTTTTGCGCCATCCAGACGCAGATGTCCTCGTTGACCACCGTCTTCATGTTGGCCGGCACCACCGGGATGCGAAAGCTGCGCGGGCCCAGCGTCACGCTGGCGTTGCATTCGGAGCGGCTTTGCACGCGGCATTTGCGCGGCAGCAGCAGGATGTTGTCGTAGTCGAAGATTTCCATGAGTGAACTTTCCAAGCTCTCGAAAGAGACTGTTGTTGAGGAACAGAGGGTGCTTGGACGCTTGGACTGGCCGGTTTTTCCGGCGCGAGGGCAGGGCTTGAAGCGCCGCGCCAGGCGTAAAAAAACCGGGCGCAATTGCTTGGGCCCGGTGTCTGATTCTAGGCGCTCGCCGGCCGCCGGCCGCGCCCGGGTGCAAATATCCTTGCCGCCGGCATTGATGACCCGGGGAAGTCGCCTCAAGGCGCGGCGCAGCGCGACTGGGCGGCGGCGCGCACGCGGCCCTTTTCGTCCTCGAACCAGCCGATGACGCGCAGGCGCTCGCGGCCGGCGCCTGGGGCGATGTTCATCGAGCGGCTCTCGAACAGCCGGCTTTGCTCATCTTTTGATAGCGCCTTGCCCAGGCCCCATGTGCGCTGGAGCAGGTTTCTGACCAAATTTCGCTCCACCGGCGAGCCTTCAAGGCCGGCCGGCAGCGTTTCGACCAGCGCCAGCCAGGCGGTCAGCCGCTGGCGCGCGGCGCGCGGCGCCGGCTTGAGCTCGATGGATGCACCCAGGTAGTCGGCCACCGGCAGGCCGTGGGCCACGCGCAGCCGGCTGCCGGCAAGCGGCTGGAGCGCCTGCACGCGCGTGCGGCTGGCGGCCGGCGCGGCTTCCTTCACGGCCTCCAGCCGCGCCAGCGCGTCGCGCGTGGCCACGGCCGAAAGCGGCGCGTCCTCGCCCTGCGCGCCGGGCACGACCCAGTCGAGCGCGACCGTTCCAGGGCCTGCGGCCGGCGTGGCCGGGTCACGCCAGCAGTCGGCGCAGTCGGCGCTGGTGAAGCGCTCCATCAGCCGCACCGGCCGCGCCTGGCCGTCGCTGGCGCAAAACGACTGGGCGTGCGCGCCCAGGCTGGCGCCCAGCAAGGCGGCGGCCAGCAGCCGGCGCGCCAGCGGCGCGGGGGAGTTCGGGGAAGCGCAAAAGGTCATTGGGGGCTTTCTACAATGAGGGATGTTTTCAGACGCCGATTCTTCCTCCCCCCTGTTGCAAAATCTTAATCCAGAGCAGTTTGCTGCCGTCACGCTGCCGGCCACGCACGCCTTGGTGCTCGCGGGGGCCGGCTCGGGCAAGACCCGGGTGCTCACCACGCGCATCGCCTGGCTGCTGCAGACCGGCCAGGT
>Ga0308157_10009257_pt1 | contig 10957 bp, 11 predicted proteins | sample PhyBR1_FD_201035 | JGI IMG/M metagenome (GOLD analysis project Ga0308157, IMG submission 201035) | Phyllosphere microbial communities from UC Gill Tract Community Farm, Albany, California, United States - DLSLB.R1 | ecosystem: Host-associated > Plants > Phyllosphere > Unclassified | place: USA...
TGGGCGCGGTGGGTGGGCTCATCATCGGAATGATGACGCGCACCGCGCGCGGCCACACGGGGCGGCCCCTGCGCGCGGACCGCTGCGACACCGCCTGCTACCTGCTGGTGCTGCTGGCCGCCGCCGTGCGCGTGGCGGTGCCGCTCGCCAGCCCCGCGCAAACCGTGCACGCCAGCCTGCTGTCCGCCACTCTCTGGTCGGCGGGCTTTGCGCTGTATGCCGTGCGCTACTGGCCGGTGCTGTCCCGTCCAAGGGCCGACGGCCGTCCGGAGTAGCCAGCGTGGAAGCCTGCGCCATCGCCAAGGCCATCCACCAGGGGGCGGTGGCCTTGTCCCTGGCAGGTTTTTTTGCCCGGGGTGCCGGGTCGCTCGCGGGCGCCCGCTGGGTTCGTGGCCGCGCGGCGAAGACGCTTCCCCATCTGGTCGATTCGGTGCTGCTGCTTTCGGCACTTTCGCTTGCATGGATGCTGCGGCTGGCCCCGTGCGAAGCCCCGTGGCTGATGGCCAAGATCGCAGGTCTGGTCCTGTATATCGGCCTGGGCGCCGTCGCGCTGCGGCCCGGCAATCACCGGACCGCGCGGGCCCTGGCCTGGGCCGGAGCCCTGGCGACGGCAGGCTGGATCGTATCCGTCGCCATGCGCAAGGACCCCCTGGGCTTTTTCAGTTGAGCCGGATGGCCGGATGGCCGGACGTCCCGCCCGGCCGCGAGCGCGGCCCGGGTGCCTTCATCGCGGGGGCAAAAGATGGTCCTGCAGCTCCAGCCGGTTTTGCACACCCAGCCGCGTGTAGATCTGGCGGCGGTGGTAGGTCGTGGTGTTCTCGCTGATGCCCATCCGCGCGGCGATCTGCGCCTCGGGCAGGCCGCGCGCCAGCCAGTACGCGAGCTCGTGCTGGCGCTGGGGCAGGCCCAGCGCGCGCAGCGCGGGCAGCAGTTGCGCCACGCGCGACACCCGCTGCGTGATGTGGATGCCCGCCGCCCGGCCTTCGCCAGCCGCGTCGGCCATCAGCGTCGCGCGCAGCGAAAACGCGCCGCTGGCGTTGCGCAGGTCCAGTTGCGGCGGCGCCCGCACACCGTCCCCCTGGCGGGCGTGTTCCAGGCGCTGCAGCAACGCCTGGAGCGCGGGCGGCAGCTCGGCACGCCGGTACCAGCGCGGCCCGAAAGCCAGCGCCATCAGCCGGTCGGCCTGGGGCGATGTCCACAGCAACTGCCCTCGCGGCGAAGCCACCAGCATGGCGCTTTCATGCACCACGCTGTCGTGCGCATCCACCTCGCCGGGCTGCAGGATGCGCGCCAGCCAGGGCTCCAGCCGGGCCAGCAGGGCCGCGTCTTCGGGCGCGAAGCGCGGCGCCTGCGGCCCGCGGTACAGCTTGAGCGCGCCCACGCCCGCCCCCTGCGGCGTGCGCAGCACGAGGCTCAGGCAGTCCAGCAGCTGCGCCGGGCGCAGCGCCAGGTTGTAGAAGTCGCTGCGCAGCAGCTCGTCCATCGACACGGTGATCAGCTGCTCCATCACCTGCGGCCCATGGTCGGCGCGCACGGCGGCGGCGAAATCGTGCGCGCTGCGGCGGATCACCTTGTGCTCGCTTGCCATCACCTGCGGCTCGAAGTACAGGTGCATCATGTCCCGCGCCAGCGATGGCTCGATGTACACGTCCAGCGCGCCGTCGCCGCCGGGGTGGAAATAGCCGCTCGTTTCAAAGGCGATCAGGTGGTGCAGCTCATGCAGCAGGGGTTCGATGAGCTGCGGACCGTTGACGTCCAGGCAGGCCAGTTGTTGCAGGCGCGCCAGGGCGCGCCGCTGAATGCGGGAAAAAGGCATGGAGTAAGGGAGTTATGTGCCGCAGCGCATGCAGTCAATGCGTGTGCAGGCAAAGCTAGCACACCACCCCTCGCGGCGCCCCACCCCCCAGGGTGGGATGTGGCGCCAGGGTGATCCATGCACTGCGCTTTGCGGCGCCGGACCACGACCGGCCACGTTTACCGGCCTCGCTGCTCCGCAGCCGGGCCGCCATGCCATGGTCCGACACGGTTGCGCACCGCCGCATGTCTCTTTTCCGGAGGCTTGCCCCTCGGAAGCCGGGCATCCCTTGCGGCTTCTTTAGAACAGGGATGAAGGTGACTGCCGCTCCCATGGATGAGAGGGCTGCAGCGCACCAAAATGGCTTGTCTCGGATTCAATCGCATCCTCGACCAGATGCAACAGGTGCGCTGCCCGCAACTCGTCGTGCGGATCCCGCACACCGGTGAAGTCGTGCCGCTCCACGCGGATGACCAGGCCTTCGAAGTTGGGGTCGGTTTCTGGCAGCCCCTGGGCCAGGGCCTCTATGCGCTCGAAGGCCTCGCGGGCTACCGTCGGCGCGACGGTGATGGTGATGGACATACCGCACCTTCCATTCTGGGCGCTGCGGTACTTACGGCGAACTGCCCAGCTCCGGTCGCTGCCAAGGTTTGGCGCCATCATGCGCGGACAGGGCGAAGAGTGGGGTCCCCAAGCCCCTTGCGCCAGCAGGGTCGGATCTCCGGAGAGAAACCACTCGCCATTCGCGAACGAACGCACTGGCGGACAGGGACGCCTCTCGCGCTCGCGGAGTGCGCGTTCGATCAGGTCCGCCGTGGTCAGGTCTCCACAGGTCGCTTCAATACCAGACCCCACCAGATACTGTATATTTACACAGTATCAGCATTTTTTCTGGAGCTCGACCATGAAGACCGCGGCGCTCAACACCATTCCCGGCTGGCTCTGTGCCGGAGCAACGACGCCCCTGCTGCTGGGCTTGTTCGCCGTTGCTCTCGTGCTGCGCAGGGTCTGGAAATGGGCATGACTTTCTCACGCCCGCCACGGTCATGGCTTGTTGTCGGGCGCCTTGGGATCGTTTTGATCCCGGTTGACCTGGTTCACGCCCTGGTTGACCTGTGAATCCTGCTGGCGGTCCTGGTGGCTGGCCTGCTGTTGCGGACCGGGCTGGCGGCGCTGGCTCGGAGGATTGCTCTGATCCTGCTGGCGGTTTTGCTGGTTCTGCGGGTCTTGCCGCGTTTGGGGGCCCTGACCTTGGGCTTGCTGCTGGTTGCTTGCCATGACTGTCTCCAGATGGACCCAGGCGACATTGCCTGCCCGGTGATTGCAAGGCAAGTTCACCAGGGGAAAAGTCGGTGGTCGACAACCCGGTTTGTAGGATCGGCGCCGATATGCAAGGCGGCCAAGGAAGCCCGCCCCCAGCGGCAGCCATGGCCGCTGGATGAATGTGACGGACTGGTGGACGCGCACACCGCCGCCGTGGCGCGCCGTTGCGGCAAGATTTTTTGCTCCCTATTTGATAGCATCTTGCGCTTTCTGTACAAGCGCTGGCGCGCTGAAACAGCTTAAACCATATCGCCCAGCGCCAGGCACTCCAGCAGCTCTGCCCGGCTTGCCACGCCCAGGCTCGCATAAAGCTGCCGCCGGTGGTAGACCACCGTGTTCACGCTGATGCCCATGCACCCGGCGATGCGCGACTCGGGCAGGCCGCGTGCGATCCAGTAGGCCAGCTCGCGCTGGCGCGGGGGCAGGCCTGCCTGGTCCAGCGCCTCCAGCAGGCGGGCCGCCGGGGCCATACGCTGGGTGATGTGCAGGGCCACGGCCTCGCCGGGACCGGTGGCCGCGGCCAGCGGCGCAGCGCGCAGGTGGAACGCGCCGTGGGCGTTGCGCAGCGCCATTTCCGGCGCGGGCGCACCGGGCAGGCGCAGGCGCTGGATGAGCAACTGCAGCGCGTGCGGCAGCGGCGCCCGGCCCACCGCACGCCCAACCCCGCGCCAGCGCCAGCCCAGGGCCCGGGCCATGAGCGCCTCGGCCTCGGGCGAGGCCCACAGCGGCTGGCCCAGGGGCGTGGCGACGAGCACGCCCTCGCGCAGCACCTCGCCGCCCGCATCCACGCCGCCCGGGCACAGCACGCGGGCCAGGCATGCCTGCAGCCGCGCCAGCGTGGCCAGGTCCTCGTCGCCAAAGGGCCGCGCCCCGGCGGGGCGGAACAGGAACAGCATGCCCACACCCTGGCCTTGCGGCGCGCGCAGCGGCAGGCTCAGCCAGTCGGCCACGCCGGCGGGGCGCATCACCACGTTGTAGTAGTCGCTGCGCAGCAGTTCGGCGGCGGGCACGCGCAGCATCTGCGCCAGTGACTGCGGGCCGCGCGGGTGGCGTGCGATGTCGTCGCCGTGCTGCAGCACGTTGTGGAAGACCCGCGCCTCGCTCGCCAGGATGCGCGGGTCGAAGTGGTCGGGCACGGCGGCCTGCACGGCGGGGTGCTCCATGTGCACGTCCAGCTCGCCGCCCGCGCCGGGGTGGAAGTAGCCGCTGGAGTCGAAGCCGATGAGCGCGTGCAGCGATGCGAGCACGGGCGCGATCAGCTCCGGGCCGCTCGCGTCCAGGCGCGCGAGGTGGCGCAGGTGCGCGAGGGCGTTCGTCGCTGGGCGGTGCGTGGGCATGGAGGGCCGAATCTATCGGCCCCGCGCGCCGCGTGGCCTACCCCAGGGGGGTAGTTTTTGAGGGAGGTGGCAGCAGCCGCTCGGCCAGCCCCTGGCGGCCGTGCACGCCCAAGGCGTCGTAGAGCTGGCGGCGGTGATAGGCCACGGTGTTGATGCTCACGCCCATGCGCTCGGCGATCTGCGATTCCTGCGCGCCGCGCACGAGCCAGTAGGCCAGCTCGGCCTGGCGGCGGGGCAGGAAGTCCTGCGCGCGCAGGTGCGCGAGCAGCCGGGTGCCGCGCGGCACCCGGCGGGTGATGTGGATGGCCGCCGCCTCGCCCGCCCCCGCCACGCCGGCCAGGCGCGTGGCGCGCAGCGAGAACGCGCCGTGGGCATTGCGCACCGCCACGTCGGGCAGCGGCGGCTCGCCGTCCGTGGCGGGCCAGAACAGGCGCTGCACCAGCAGGCGCACCACGTCCGGCAGATCGCTGCCGCTGCCCGCGCGCCAGCGCGTGCCCAGGGCCAGCGCCAGCAGCGCCTGCGCCTCGGGCGACATCCATTGCAGCCGCCCATCGGGCGAGACGACGAGCAGCCCCTGGCCGCAGACCTCGCTGTCGCCGCCGGCCCCGCCCGGATCCAGCGGCTGCAGCGCGCGCGCCAGCATGGGCTCCAGGCGGCCCAGCGCGGCGGCGTCCTCGGGCGTGAAGCGCCGGTCCGCCTCGCGGCGGTACAGCCACAGCATGCCCACGCCCACGCCCACGCCCTCGCCCGTGCGCGTGTGCAGCGGCAGCTTCAGGCCGTCGCCCACGTCGCCGGGGCGCAGCACCGCGTTGAAGAAGTCGCTGCGCACCAGCTCGGACAGAGGCACCTTGGCCATCTGCGGCAGCATCAGCGCGCCGCGTTCCACGCGCAGCGCCTCCTGAAACGAGCGCGCGCCGCGGTGCATCACCCGCGCCTCGCTCGCCAGGATGCGCGGGTCGAAGTAGCCGGGCATCGCGGCCTGCATCACGGGGCTCTCCATGAACACCTCCATCTCCCCGCCCGCGCCGGGGTGGATGAGGCAGCCCGCGTCGAACCCGATCAGGTGGTGCAACTCGCCCAGCACGGGCGCGATGGCGTGTGGACCGGTGGCATCCAGGCAGGCCAGCTGCCGCAGGTGGGCGGTGGCTTGGGTGGCGCGTCGGGGCGTGGGCATGGTTTTTTTTTCACGAAAGCGCGAATGTAGCGCGCCGCGCCGCCGCACGACTATCCCGCCGGGGTGGGGCGACGCGGGCGGCGCGCCCCTAGCCTTGCGCGCATCCCCACGGCGGGCCGGCCCGGCTGCCTGGATACATCGACAGGACGTGCGCAACAAGGGGGCCACAGCGGCTATGCCATGGGGCAACCCTGTGGCCGGACCCCCGTTCTTGTGTACGTCGTCATCGAATTTGATAGCTGCCAGCGCTTGTACGGCAAGCGCTGCAGGCCATTTCCCTTCAAAACCTGCCCTCTGAACACTGCCATGCCCCTTGCCATCAACCACACCCTCGCCGCGCTGACGCTGGCCGCCGCCACGGCCGGCGCCTGGGCCGCGGGCGCCGCCGACCCGGCGCGCTTTCGCCTCACGCCAGCGCTGCTGGACCGCATGGAAGCGGCGGCGGCCGAGCTGCGCAAGCTGCCGCAGGCGCCCGGGAGCAGCGGCGATGAGGACGACGACGACGCCGAGTCGGTCGAGGACCTCGCCCGCAGGCTCGACGCCCACCCCCAGGTGCGCGCCGCGCTGGCGCGCCAGGGCCTGACCAGCCGCGAATACGCCACCGCCACGCTGGCCGCCCTGCATGCGGGCATGGCGCTGGCCGTGGAGAAGGCGCCCGGCGCCCAGCCCGCGCCAGGCTTCACGCCCGAGCAGCGCGCCAACGTGGAAGTGATGCGCGCGCGCCGCAAGGGGCGCCCTTGAGCACTCTATTTCACGTCCTGTTCCCAACGACAGCACATCCAGAGGAATGCTTCTTTCCACGCCCGGCCACAGCCAGCCCTGGTGGCGCGCACCCGACGCCCCCGTCACCTACCTCGGCGACGAGGACGAACGCTCCATCGTCGCCAAGGACCAGCGGGCGCGATTGGAATCACTCCTGATTCGATAGCGTCCAACGCTTGACAAAAAAGCGCCGGTGGCACTTTTCAACCACAACCCATGACATACACCATGCACCACCCCCTGCGCCACTGGCTCGCAGCCGTGCTGGCCACTGCCGCGGCCTGCGCGGCGCAGGCCGCGCCGTTCGCCATCACCAGCACCGGCACCATCGACCAGTCCACCTTCGCCGAAATCCGCGATGGCGAGCGCTACGCCGTCACACTGGTCTACGACAACGGGGGCAATACCGCCCAAAGCCAGACATGGCGGCCCGCCGACCTCAGGTGCGTCATCTGGCGCATGAACAACGCCGCCAACGTGGTCTACACGCAGGCCAGCTTCAACGGGGCGCAGTTCTCGGGCCCCTTTACCGCCACGGATGCCAGCGGAGCGCTGCTGCCCAACGGCTTGAACATCACCAGCCTGGCCAGCAACAACAACCCCTACACCGTCGATGGCTTGGTGCTCGCCACCGCCCCGAGCTGGAATGCCGAGTTCAGTGGGAGCATCAATACTTTCAGCGAGGGCATATCGGGCGGTCGGAGCTTCCGGCAGCTCAATCTGGGCCTGCGCATAGGCACCGCCAACCCCGTCGCCGTCGCCAGCGACTGCGAGGCGCCGCCGCTGCCGCCGGGCGTGCCCACCCAGGCCGCCGCCACGCCCGGCGATGGCGAAGTGACCGTGCGCTGGCAAGCACCCGTGGGCGGCGCGGTGAGCGCCACGCCGGTGAGCTACACCGTCACCGCCCTGAACCTGAGCGCCGTCAGCGGCACCTGCACCGCGCCGCACCCCGCCACCAATTGCACCGTGAGTGGTCTGAGCAACGGCACCAGCTACCGCTTCCTCGTGAGGGCGGCCGCAGCGGACGGTTCCATCTCCCCTCCTTCATTGGCCTTCGCGACACCCAGCGCCAATCCCGCCCCTGGCGCTCCCACGGGCGTGACGGCCCAGCCCGGCAACGGCCAGATCACACTGAACTGGCAGGCACCCGTGGGCGGCACGCCGCCCGTGAGCTACACCGTCACGGCCGACCAAGGCGGCGCCAGCTGCACCGTGCCAGCGCCCACCACCCGCTGCACCGTGCCGGGCCTGACCAATGGCACGGCCTACACCCTCTGGGTGACGGCCACCGGAGCCAATGGCAGCGTGTCCGCCAACTCGTTCCCGCTGGTCATCGCCACGCCCCGCGCGATGCCTCCAGGCCCCGGTGGTGCGCAACCCGTGCCCACGCTGTCGCAGTGGGGCGTGCTGCTGCTGAGCGCGCTGGTACTGCTGGCAGTCGTTCGCCGCCGTGCCATCCACTCCTGATTCGATAGCTGCCAGCGCCTTTCCAGAAAAGCGCTGGAGCCACTTTTAACCACAAAAAAGAGGATCTCACCCCCATGCACTCACCCACCCACCACCACCGCAGAGCCCTGCGGCGCCTGCTGCACGCCAGCGCGCTGTGCCTGGGCATGGCCGCCGCCCATGCGGGCTGGACCCCCATCGCGCCCATGGACGAGGCCCGCGCGCAGCACACCGCGACCCTGCTGAGCGGCTCCACCGTGCTGGTGGCGGGCGGCGACACGGGCAACGTGGATGGTGGAAACAACCCCATCGCCCTCGCCTCCACCCGCCTGTACAACCCCGCGACCAACACCTGGAGCAATGGCCCCGACCTGCCCAGCCCCCGTTTCGGCCACACCGCCACCGCGCTGCCGGGCGGCACCGTGCTGCTGGTCGGCGGACGGGCGACCGGCCCGGTGAACAGCGCCGACGCCAACACCCTCCTGTACGACCCCTTGGCCAACACCTTCGCCACCAGCGCGGGCCAGCTGGCGCTGCGCCGCTCCCACCACACCGCCACGCTGCTGCCCGATGGCACCGTGCTCGTGGCGGGCGGCCGGGGCATCGCGGGGCAGGAGGCGCTGTCCTCCGTGGAGATCTTCGACCCCGGCACCGGCACCTGGTCCAGCGGCATGGACCTGCCCGCCCGCAGGCGCGAGCACACCGCCACGCTGCTGCCCGACGGCCGCGTGCTGGTGGTGGGCGGCTACGACAACGGCAACACCGCCACCCAAGGCGCCTACCTGCGCGACCCCGCCACGGGCGCATGGACGGAGGTGCCCACGCCCGCCCTCAACACCTTCTACCGTGCGCAGCACACCGCCACGCTGTTGCCCGATGGCCGGGTGCTGGTGGCAGGCGGAAACGCCATCGTCACCACCACCCTGGTGTTCAATCCCGCCGACAACACCTGGGCAGCGGGCCCGAATCTCCCCGCTTTCGAGTTCGGCGGCCACACCGCCACCGGGCTGCCTGGCGCCCCCGGCAACGTGCTGGTGGCAGGGGGCAACACCGGGGCCAACGCCAGCGCGGTGACCTCGACCGTCTCCCCGGCCTCCGGCGCGGGCCAGGCCATCCGCCAGCCCGACTTGATCACCGCGCGCCTTGGCCACACCGCGACGCTGCTGGCAGGCGGCCAGGTGCTGGCGCTGGGCGGCTACACAGAGCTGGGCAATGGCAGCCCCACGAGCACCGGCGAGCTCTACACCCACACCGCTCCCCTGCCCCCGGCCAACGTCACCGCCCAGCCCGGCAACGCCCAGGTCACCGTGCGCTGGCAGGCCCCCGCAGGCAATGGCACCACGCCCGCCCTCTTCACCGTCACCGCCCAGCCCGGCGGCCGCACCTGCACCGCCAGCTACCCCGCGACCAGCTGCACCGTGGCGGGGCTGGCCAACGGCACGCCCTATACCTTCACCGTCGTCGCCACCGCCCTGGGCGGCATCGACTCGGCCCCCTCGGCGCCACCCGCTGCCGCCACGCCCAGCGCGGCGGCCCCCGGCGGGCCGGGCAACGCGCAGGGCGTGCCCACGCTGTCGCAGTGGGGCGTGCTGCTGCTCGCCGCGCTGATGCTGTGGGCAGGAACGCGCCGCCGCGCCGTCAGCGCCTGAGTCGACGGCTGCCGGCGCTCTTCCACCAGCGCTGGCAGGGGTGCACGTGCATGCCCATGTGCCATGCATGTGCAGGCAGGAAGAAGCCCTGCCATCCTCCGAGGGCTGGTTTTTTTGCGGGCTCAGGGAAAGCGCTGGTCCTACAGGCCTGGTGGCGTTTGCGCACGCCCGGGCAGCGCCTTCAGGGGTTAACGTCGTGTCCTGCAGACCCGCAATCCCCATCCCCCATGCCAACCAGCCGCATTGCGCCCCACACCGCCCTGCAGGGCCGTCTGCAGGCCTTGTGCCTGTGTGCGGCGGTGCTCGCGCTCGCGTGGGGGCCAGGCCCGGGGCCGTCGCCCGCCCCACCGGCGCCATTGGCGCCGAGGGCCGAGGCCCCTGCCGCCGGGCTGGCGGTGGCGGGCATGCCGGCACGCCCCATGCAACAGGCAGCGCGGGCGCCCCGGCACGCAAATTTCGGCCGCGAAAACGCGTCGGCCGATGCAAGGCACATCGCCAACTGGGCGTTTCGCTCCGGCGACCATCGCGGTCTTGCCGTGGTCGTCGTCGACAAAAGGGAGGCGAAGGTCTATGTGTTCAACCGCGAGGGCGGGCTTCAGGGCGCGGCGCCGGCGCTGATGGGCTCCGCCATCGGCGACCACACCGTTCCCGGCATCGGCGACAAGCCCATTGCCCAGGTGCTGCCCGCAGAGCGCACCACCCCCGCGGGCCGCTTCGTGGCGGAGCCAGGCACCAATGCAAATGGCGAAGACGTGGTGTGGGTGGACTACGACGCGGCGGTGTCGATGCACCGCGTGCGCCCCAACGTGAAGGCCGAGCGCCGGCTGGAGCGGCTGGCGTCCAGCACGCCCAGGGACAACCGCATTTCATACGGCTGCATCAACCTGCCCGTGGCCTTTTACGAAAAGGTGCTGAGCCCGGCGGTGCGCGGCACTGGCGCTGTCGTCTACGTGCTGCCCGAGACACAGTCTGCCGCCAGGCTTTTCGGTGCGCATGAGGTCCCGGTCCATGCCGGCTCCGCGTCAGGCTCGTTCCAGGCGCCCCGCATGCCGGGCGTGGTTCCAGCGGCCGCACAGGGTGTCTGTGCAGGAACCTGTCCGACACAGGGTCCGGGCGAGGGATGACGCTGCGCCCAGCAGCACCTTTTAATCTGAAGACAGCTGGCGATAGCCGGCACATTCCATCCCGTCCACACATCGAAGGAGTCCTCCAAATGACCGCATCGAAATCTCTGAAGACAGTACTCGCAGGCCTGGCCACCGTCGCGGTGGTGGGTACCGCCATCGCACAGAGCACCCCGCCCGCGCCCGCCAATCCCAACCCAGCCACCGGCGCCGGCCAGCAAAGTTCGCAAAACACGCCCATGGGCAGCACGGGCACCCAGGGCGGCACCGGCAATGCCACGGGGTCGGCGACCGCCCCGGCCACGGGCAGTTCGTCAGGATCGACGGCCGGCACGGGCACTGCAACC
>Ga0308157_10009260_pt1 | contig 10954 bp, 9 predicted proteins | sample PhyBR1_FD_201035 | JGI IMG/M metagenome (GOLD analysis project Ga0308157, IMG submission 201035) | Phyllosphere microbial communities from UC Gill Tract Community Farm, Albany, California, United States - DLSLB.R1 | ecosystem: Host-associated > Plants > Phyllosphere > Unclassified | place: USA...
TTGACCGTTGAAAAAATAAAGTCTTGATCTTTTGTAACTTTTACATCAAGGTAAAAGTTAAAGAAAAATTACAGAGCTGAATGTTCTTCAAATATTTAAATCTCTCTTCAATAAACTCATCCTTCTTCTTTGATGCACCAAAGAAGCAAAGTACTTTTTTCTTTGTCTTACCTCATCATTAAAACGGTCGACTACGTTTTGTAAGCTAAATCATAAAAACGTCACTTCGTTCCCTTATGATTTTGCGCTTACTTCAACTTGTCAACGCTCGTTTTACTGATAATGGCGCTTTAATACTGCTAATTACTCTATTTCACTTTCAATCAAAACTCAGATATTGAACAAACTCGTATTTTAAAACCGACATTATTTTTTCAGCGAGTGTCAACTCTTTGAAGAAAAGGAATAAATCAAATACGACCGAAGGGAGCGATTATTTGATTTTCTTTTCAAGAAGTTTGTTGACCGTTTAAAAAATACAGTCTTGATCTTTTGTAACTTTTGTATCAAGACAAAAGTTAAGACAAATTACAGAGCTTAATGTTCTTTCTAATGAAACTTAATGAAAACTGCATAGACTAGCTTCCGCTATTCCCTAAAACCCAACCCTTTTTAAAGCCCCTACACCCCAACCAAATTATTTTAACCTCCAATTTGGAAAATACAAATAAAGGCAATACTTTTAAAGTGCGAGTTTTTAAGTTAAAATGCCCTGATTATATAGTGCCAAAGTAATAAGGTACGGTATATACGGCGGTGCCTTTTGTGTATAGCAGATTATCACACTGCTACCACACGGTAAGCCTGTTGCTGTTATATAACTTTTGGTGCACGAGCAGTAAAAAGGAAAAGCTTCGGCACCTTATTAAGGCGGATGCGTTATGGCGGTATGTACAAATTTCGTTCTCATAAATAAGATTTTATGTGGTTATGGAACGATGTTTCTACAGTATGAAGAATTCTTTGCAGAAAAAGCAAGGAGCGGTTTCACACTTTAGAGTCATGGGCGACCAAACCCGTCTTTAAAACTCGAAAGTTGAAAAGTTTCCCACTAAAGCATATGTGAAAACCGCCCATGCCGTATACGAAAGTACAAAACTTTTTAGACATGGAGCGATTTCACGATACACTCGAGGGAAATTTTGGTCGTTCTGACTCGAGATATCATCGTTTTAATTTGTCTTTGCAGACTCATTATCAATTCGCTAAAACAAATATAAGCATTTTTTTAATAAATGCAAATTAGTTTCAAAATAAAAACTAAAAAACATTAAATGAGTATTAATTCTGACATCAACGATTCGTCATATTACAGAGAGAATCTTGGTTCTAACCTTAAATATTATCGCTTGAAAAAACACTTTTCAATTGATGACATAGCTTATATGACGGGCGTTTCAAGAAGTTCTATAATAAAAGTTGAAGCAGGTAAGGCTAAAGATATTGATTCTTATATTAACTATGGAAAAGCAGTTGAATATCCATTAGAAACACTAACCGACTTCAATATTCCCCTTAAACCTAGAAACGAGTTACCAGAGGATAGATTAAGATCATTAAATCTTACTGCAAAGGTTAAAGATCATATAATAAATACTAACTTTTTAACTACGGGGAAAGTCGTAGCAGAAATTAGAGAAGAATTATTAAGATTAAATGTAATTCCAGAAGAAATAAAATCAGTAGATATTGGCGGAGTTATGCGGAACCTTAAGGATGATGGAATAGTAACAATTGGAGAGAAGATTGGAAGGAAGATAGTTTATTTTAAATCAACATAATGATTTCTTATATTTGGAAGTTAGCGGAAATGATTAAGAAAAACCTGTACATATTATTAAGCATTGTGATTTGTTCACAATCGAATGCCCAAAATTTCGACAAACTTGTAGAACATTTTAGGAATAATAATTTTGTGGATTTTGAACTAATTCCTCGAGACAGCATTAGTGAAAACTCATTATATAAATCCAAAGATTTTAATATTTCGATAAGTAAAGAACCTTTTAACTTTAACATTGACACAATCGTTCTCAAAAATCCATTTTATACAGATGACTTTGAAGATTGGGATGACAATTATATTAATTTTCCTAAATCATTGTCAGTCATATATAATGATAACCTTGTATCATTATTTAATAATGGTAGATTTGTTTGCCATAATCTAAACGACTACTCAAGAAATTTAAAACTCGAAAACGAACTAAATATTAAAAAATTTAAATATCATTGGATTCTTGAAGGACAATTATATGCTAAATCCAAATCATTTTTATTTAGCAGTTTGTACCATTGGAATGGAATAAAATGGGAAAATTCAAAGATAAAAATTCCTGTAGATGAACACCCCATTTTGTTATCTGATGACAAGTTTATTGTTTACAGAAAATGTAGTGGCGAATTTGGAGGAACTATTTACTTTTTCGATAGACAAAGTAAGGAAACATATTTTACGGAATCAACTTGTGCAAATACGGTAATAAAGAAAAATGGACAATACCAAATTCTTGCACATTTGGGACATATGATGGGTACATCGGAAGTTAAAATAATTGACGACCCAAAAAAGTTGACCAAAGCAAAAAACAATCAACTCAGAATTAAACAAGGAAGTTTAGGATATCAAGATAAATCAAATGAATACTCGAAAGAACTTGACCTTTTCGGAATTCAGCTATTTTCTACTTTCGATATCGAGAATCGAAGATTATTCCTTACCAATTTTAATGAAATTACATTTTTAGCAGAAATTGAGGGAAAGGAAGTACAAATTGTAAACCCACTATTTAATAATGATAAATACACGCATGACCCAATAACCAATACTTATGGGTCATACACTGTGATTAATATGGATCATTACGGAACAGCTTTAGACCGAGAGGTTTCAGTAATGATAATTAAGGGCAATAAAATCACTTTAATAGATTGGAACGAAAATCACAGCCGCTAACGTCGAAACTTCTATTTCGGATTCTGCCATTTAGGCACCATACAAAATTTTGTGAATAATACATGAAAAACTGCTAAATAATGAGCGCTAATTTTGAAAATAACGAATTTGAATACCATAATGGAAAAGTCCCAGACAAAACTTATGTGTCAAAAAGAATAGAATCTAAAACTCCAGAATTTGCTGACGGGAAAGTTATTGAAAAAATTATCCCAATAAGATACGTCTCAAAAGTTATCGATTGCGAAAACACATTTGAGTTTGTAAAAGAGAAAGGAGAAATTAAATTACGTGTAACTCCTGAGGGTAGACAAGAAATAACAGCTAAATTTTTAGAAGATAATCGTGGTATCTTTATATTACAAATTCAAAAATTCACGACCTCAACTGGAGCTCCACATAAAACATACTTTTCATTTAGAGGAAATGAAATAAAAACATTAGTAGATTTTATAAAAAGTATAAAAGATTTACAAATTGAAGATGAAAATGGTTTCAAAATAACTGACAATGAATTAAAAAAATTAATCTTAACAAAAGAACAAGCATTTTCAATTTATAAGGATAATCAAAGTCTCTTTGAGGAAATTCTAGAAGAAAATGTTACTCAAGATGATATTGTAAATCTTATTTATAAAAAAGAACAACTAACCTATTTCGATAATTTACTAAACCACGAAACATTCTTTGAAGAAGAAAAAAAGAGATTGCAAATTAGCAAAGGCGAAGCAGTGTGGCAAAATTTCTTCGAATCCAATACTTGGATTTTTGGATTTGGATTACAATACATAATTAATATTCCATTAGAATCTAAAAAATTAGAACAGGTTGTAGAGGGTTTTGATGTTATCAATAGAGGTAAAAGAGCAGATGCACTAATGAAATCTAAAGGAATAATAAATTCTTTGTGTTTTGCCGAAATCAAAACTCATAAAACCAAGTTGCTAAATGCTTCATATAGACCAAGTGTATTTCCTCCATCTAATGAATTGTCAGGAGGAATAGCCCAAGTTCAAAAAACAATTCAAAGTTCTATTGAAAATTTAATAAACAAAATAAATCCAACAGATGGTGATGGTAATCCAACAGGTGAAGAAATATTTCTTTACAAACCAAAATCTTTTTTGTTAGTGGGGAATCTTAATGAATTTATCACTGAATTTGGCGTTAATAAAGAAAAATATAGTTCATTTGAACTATACAGAAGAAGTATTAAAGACATAGAAATAATAACGTTTGATGAATTATTAGAAAGGGCAAAATTTATAGTAAACTCAAACGAGATATAAGTGATGCTCACAATAACTAAGCTTTCGTAGATGTTTCCTGAAGGGCTATAGATGAATTAAAAATAACTGAATTCCAACGATTAATATTAAAGAATGAAGTAAAGCCGATTGAACGAAATGTGCATTCAGCGAATACCAAAATAAATAGAACCAATGAGCTAAACCGCAGGAAGCTTAATATACATTATAGAGTTCTCAAATTGCGGCTTTAAGATATACAAAGCAGTAATTTTTACGATTACTAATTCTTTTTTTAATGTAAGGATCATGTTTAATTTATCAGTGTAATATTAAAGATATTCCATAAAGTTTTGTTAGCTATTTATGTCATAAAACAAAACTTAGTGCAACTGTTATACATTGCTCATCTCAACAAAACAAACCATAACCGTATGCACTGGGTGCGGTGACTCACTCGCTTTATCATCGGTATAAACCACGGCTAATCCTACAAAGGGTAATTGTGTGTGCTCATCGTCCGTAGGAGCAAAATCCACAACAAAATCAACATTTTTGGTTTCTCCGTCAAGCTTTAAGTACCGTATGTGGGGTTTCGACAGTGAAATCTCCTCTCCATTCACACCATACCATCCGCTCGCTACTTCTAAAAATAGACCTTTGTATTTTACTGCTATTTCGTGTGGAATAGTACCTAAATTAAGTTTGTTGGTGTTTGCATCAAACACCAAAGTACTGGGATCTATTTTCGAGTTTTTATTTAGTGATTTGTTAATTAGGGGGCTGTAACTGTCCAAATCTTGCAGAAGCTCGTTGAAAGCTTTTTCTGGTTCGTTCTTCGCCATTTGCAGAAAAGTACCCATTAGCTGGTTATGGAAGGTGCCGTCTTTCTGCCGCCACAAATACGGTTGTAATTCTTGCTTTAATCTTTTTACATATTGGGATACCTGCGCAAACCGCTCTTGCCCCACTTTGATATTCGGGTGGTTCTGTGTGGCTGCCTTGGTAAACCCGCCCGAATAACGCTTTATGTATGTTTTACCGTTACGCTGGCAAAATATAAAATCTCCCAAACGTCCACGTATATTAAAAATATTGTCTGCCTTAGCCATACTCTTGTGTTTTTTACCATATTATCTCGTAGTTATCTAAAATACAAAAAAAATTACTACCTTTCAGTTTCTCAACCATTCCCAACTTCCCAACTTCCCAACTTCCCAACTTCCCAACTTCCCAACTTCCCAACTTCCCAACTTCCCAACTTCCCAACTTCCCAACTTCCCAACTTCCCAACTTCCCAACTTCCCTTTTCCCTCATTCCCCATTAAATCCCGTCTTAGTATCGCATCAATGCAGTGTTTACTGCATACTAAAGCTACAGTTAGCAAGGCTGTAATAAATAGAATATCCTTATTTTAGTATTATTGAGAGATGATTTTAATGGCCTCCTCTAATATGTTGAACGTACGGTTTAATAATTTGCAAAATCATCTATATTTGCTGTAAATAGTCAAAAAACAAAAGACTGCTTTTTTTTAGTTTACAGTTTATTAAATAAGCCATTCATGCCAAAAAATATTATAAGAAATCTTCAGATCGGAATTATACTTTCACTGGTGCTGCTTATTGCAAGTTCCGTAGCATCTTATGTAAGCATTCACAAACAGATGGAAAACCGGAAAAGCTTTTTACAAAGTAAGGAATCCATAAGTTTTGTAAAAGATGTGTTAAATGCTCTTCTGGATGCGGAGACGGGCAATCGGGGATATCAGCTTACGCATCAGGAAAGTTTTCTGGAGCCTTTTAATGTAAGTAAAAGTAAATATCTGTCGCTGGTTTCTAAAGCCGGTGAACTGAGCATTTCAGATAAACATCAGGCGGATATACTTCAAAATTTGCTGCGCACATCAGATGCAATGATGAAAGACGGCGTTGTGCTTATAGAGAAAAGCAGGAATGGAAATTTAATTACCTCACAGGAACTTTTACAAAGCAAGGTGGGGATGGATAGCTGTCGCAGCTTGGTTCAAGAGTTTGTAAAGTACGAAGAAGTTCAGCTTGCAGCCAAAGACAGAGATTTGAACAGGTCTTCCATGTGGTCTGTATTATTCATTATTTTTTCCGGCGCTGCAGCCGTCAGTGTCACCGTTTTCATTTATGTACAGTTGAGATCTGATATTAAACGCCGGGATATATTGGAAAAAGACCTGTCTTATGCAAAAGAATTGCTTGAGGAAACAAATGAGGTCGCTCAGGTAGGCGGATGGGAAGTCAACATGAAATCGGGTGAGCTGTTTTGGTCTCAGGGCACAAGGAAAATTCACAAGGTAAAAAGCAGTTTTCGTCCAAATTTTGAAAATGCCGTTGAATTCTTTGAAGGAAAAAATAAAGAAAGGGTAAGATACCTTTTTGACAGGGCAGCAAAAGAAGGATTGGCTTTCGATGAGGAACTTCAGCTTTTACGAAGTGACGGTGTTACAGTCTGGGTACGGTTAAAAGGAATTCCCGAATTTGATGAACAGGTCTGCCATAGAATTTTTGGAATCATTCAGGATATCGATTCATACAAAAGAATGTTACTGGAAATTACCCGTAAGGAAGCAATGATGCAGTCCTTCGTTAAAGATGTACCTGTTCCGTTGGCTATGTTTGATAAAGACCTTAAGTATATCGCAGTAAGCAGCAGATGGAAGGAAGAATTTGGAATAAACCATATCGATCTTATGGGGCAACCCCTGTTTTCTGCAACCTCTGCTACCATTCAGCAAAATGAAATGGAGATTTATCAGAATGCTTTGGCGGGGATTACCTACGTTAATAACGATTTTACACTTCAGGTAAAAGGCAGCAAAGATATGCAGCACTACGATCTTAAAGTAGGGCCTTGGTATCTTGATGAAGATCAGGTTGGAGGAATCATTATCTCGATACAGAATATCACCGGTGCGGTAAGGGTAAATGAAGAACTTAAAAATGCGAAGGAGGCCGCTGATATGGCCAGCAAGGCAAAATCGGAGTTTCTCGCCAATATGAGCCACGAAATCCGTACACCTTTAAACGGGGTCATCGGATTCTCAGACCTTCTTATGGGAACTCCACTCAATGAAACACAGGTACAGTACCTGAAATACATCAATGACTCGGGAGAAAACTTGCTTCATATTATCAGTGATATTCTCGATTTTTCGAAAATAGAATCAGGAAAAATGGAGCTGTTTATCGAAGAAAGTAATTTAAACGAGATGTTAGATCAGGTTATTAATGTGATCCTTTACCAGTCTCAGAAGAAAAATTTGGAGCTTTTGCTTAATGTGGAACAGGGGCTTCCCAATACGCTTATGACTGATGAAGCCCGGTTAAAACAGATTCTGATAAATCTGCTGGGGAATGCGGTAAAATTTACAGAAAAAGGGGAAATAGAGCTGAAAGTAGAAAAATTACGGATGGATGATCAGAACATCGTACTTCGCTTTTCGGTCAGAGATACCGGTATAGGAATTCCGTCGGATAAACAGAAATATATATTCAACGCATTTACTCAGGAAAACAGTTCCATTAGTAAACGCTATGGTGGTACCGGTCTGGGTCTTACCATATCGAATAATATTCTGGGATACATGGGAACGCACCTGTCACTGCTAAGTGAACAGGAAAAAGGATCTACGTTTTTCTTTGATATTGAAATTCCGTATCTGATGTCTGAACAGGACGAAGAGATGGAGTTTGCTATTGAAAGCGCATTGGTAGTAGATGATAATGAAACAAACAGGATTATCCTTGAACACATGCTTGCGCACAAAAATATCAGGTCTACATTAGCTGCCAACGGAATAGAAGCTCTGGAGATATTGATGAAGGGCAAACGCTTTGATGTCATCCTGATGGATTACCACATGCCCGTGATGTCTGGTGTGGAAACAATAGAGAAAATAAGAGCGCTCTTCGATGAGCGTAAAGAAATAACACCGTTTATTATACTCTCCTCTTCAGAAGAGAAAGAGGTTGTTAACAGCATTCGCGATAAAGACAATTCGTATTTGCTTTTAAAACCGGTCAAATCAAATGATTTATTTAAAACCTTGCGAAGAGCAGTCTACCGAAGCGTTGTTGACATAGCGCCGACGCAGTCTGAAAATAATTCGTATTCGTTCGCTCCGAAGCTCGAAATTCTTTTGGTAGACGATAATCCCGTAAACATGGCACTGAATAAAAGAATGATGGAATCGCTTACTCCGGATGCAGTGTTAACGGAAGCTGTCAACGGAATGCAGGCGTTGGAAGCATGCCGTAACAAATATTTTTCCATTATACTCATGGATGTACAGATGCCTGTAATGGATGGTATCGAAGCAACAAAACAGATTCGGATGCTGCCTGGCTATGAAAAAATACCGATCATTGGTGTAACAGCTGGCAATGTTGCAGGCGAAAAAGAAAAATGTTTGGAGTCGGGCATGGCAGATTTCCTGCCAAAACCTTTCAAAAAGGCAGATCTGCAGGAAATATTAAAAAAATATATCAGTGCTGATACCGGTAATGAAAATAGGGCTTAGAATTTATTGGCTGTGGTTGCAAAGGTTGATAATGCACAGAAATCGAAAAAGATTCTTCTTTTTTCGGGATGATGGCTAAGTTTTATTGATTTAAAACAAAAGTAGAATTGCTACAGAACAAAACCGGCAATAGTAAAATGCTTACTTATTATACAGCCTCAGAATCTCTACCAGTTCTGGTACGGACCGTATATTCAGTTTCTCGAACAACCTGTTTTTGTAAGTACTGATCGTGGATGAATGCAGATTAAGCTGATTAGAAATTTCTTTGAGAGAAATACCTTCTGCAATTTTATTGGCAATTTGCAATTCGCGGTCAGATAGCGCTTCAAAGGGTGATTCTTTTGTTGCACCGCTTAAAGATCCTAAAAACATCGCTTCTTTTACAACTTCACTTGCGTACCTGCCGGTACTCAGCATCGCCGTAACAGCAGTTTCAATTACCGAAGGATAGCTTTGTTTACTCAGATAGCCACCGGCTCCCATCTTTAGATAACGCATGGCATATACCTCTTCATCCTGAGAAGAAAAGATGAGAATTTTTAAATTAGGTTTATGTATTTTAATATAATCAATCGCTTCCTGAACAGAACCATTAGGCATATTAACGTCCATAATCACCAGATCCAATTCTTCTTTTAGAATTGCTTTGGACAGCGATTTATAATCCTCAACTTCTGAAATTATAGCAGCAGGTAATAGCCGCTTAATGGTTTGTATCAAACCCATCCGTACGATACCGTGATCGTCTGCTACAATAATACGAACGTCTGCTTTTAAACTCATTATCCTATAAATTTACGTAAAGGGAAACCGTTATGCCCGCATTTTCAGCGGAAAGTACTTGGATATTCCCAAACATCAAGGATACAAAATTTTTAGCAATTTACAAACTTAATCCCACGCCTTTTTCCAAATGCCTTGGAATATGGGATCCTCATAAGTGAAGATTGCAGACAAATACTTTTCGGCTATCCCTGTTCCAGAATCGATCACAGAAAGTATGATCTGAACGTTTTCTGTAACTTCTTGTAAATATATATGTTGCCCATAGCATATTGACATTTAAGTCATCCGTAAAAAAAAGCTTTATGAAGAAGTTTTTTTTAAATGGCCGTAAAACTGTAGTATACATTGATAGCGTAAGTGGTATTTTCCTTCCCTACCAAACTTTGAGCTCCAGCAGCCGGTATGGTATATCTTACGTTTAGTCCCCGATCCAAAACCGGCGCTCCGTTAAAGAGTATTTTTTGCGGAGTTTTAGATAAGGGAATATCTAAAGAGCTTCCATCCAGGCCAATTTGCAGTATATTGGAGTTGATGTTGGTCTGAAGACCGCCTTTCTTGAAATAATTTTCGTCTGATTTTACATAAAGCTCAAAACTCTCGTTATTAGACAGTAGAATTTGGTTCGCAATAATTTGTGACTGACCGTTGGTGTAATGTGCAGCTGTATTAAAATTAAAGTTTACATTTCTCCCGGAACTGGGAATAGTAATCTCCGACCGCGGAACCACCTTTAACTGAACAGCTGTATTTTGAAAACTGTTTATAGAATTATCTGTACTTGCGGCATTAAAATTCAATTCAAAAGTATAAGTACCGGCTTCAAAAAAATTGTTCTTAAAATCTTCCGAAGATATATAAAGCTCTGGAATGAAACTGCTTCTGTTTCCCGCCCCAACACTGAAATTAGCAGGGGAAAAATTCTGAAAACTTGCAGATAGGGCTTTGGTTGTAAGCGCAGATCCACTGCTGCCCAATTTAATGCTTGCTATACTTCTGGTTCCTGAAACACCTTTAGAGGAAGTGAACTGAACGTTTGTGGAAGCAGCTTTAGCCCAAAAATTAAAATCAACCGTATGAGCGATTTCTGTATTATCCAAACTAAACACGCGTGTGCCTGTATTTCGGTAGTCATTTAAAGAAGATACTTCTATATACTTTGTTAAAGAGGTTGTAACCCATCGTGTAAATGAGGGAATAACTAAAATTGTTTTAAAATTACGTGGTGTAAAATCGTTATAGTTCTGAGTGATATCCATAGAGTAGTTCCCCGCCCGGTAGGTACTGGCAGCAAATTGTGCCGCGGGAATTTTAAATATAAAATTGATATTTCCTCTCGAAAATCCTCCTCCGAAACTAATTGTCGGCGGCTCAAACCATTTTAAGGGACTTGTGCTGAACGACTGAAAACC
>Ga0308157_10009261_pt1 | contig 10953 bp, 11 predicted proteins | sample PhyBR1_FD_201035 | JGI IMG/M metagenome (GOLD analysis project Ga0308157, IMG submission 201035) | Phyllosphere microbial communities from UC Gill Tract Community Farm, Albany, California, United States - DLSLB.R1 | ecosystem: Host-associated > Plants > Phyllosphere > Unclassified | place: USA...
CATGCACAGCCTGTGGTTCACGGTTGAAGTGGACGGCGCAAAGGTTCAGCGCTCCACCTGGTCGCTGCTGGAATCTGGCCAGTGGACAGCCGATCAGGTGGCGCAGCGGTCGACCGCCTCCTATGCAGCCAACATAGCGCGGCTGACGCGCTGGATTGCCCACTATTCCCTGCGCTTGGACTACGAGCGCGCGATGCTCGGGGAGGCCGGCGGGCTGCCCGCAGACCGCTTCGATATTCAGGCAGGCGGCTCTGTGCTTGTTCGCGGGGCATGGCACACGGTGGTGCGTGTGAATAAGCGGGGCGGCCGCATCGTCAGCGTTCGCACTGATGCGCAGTTCGTCCCTGTCCGTCCCATCGAAGAAGTACGCGACTATCAAGCCCCCGCCGAGGGCGCAGGCGAGCAGGCCAAGGGAGCAAAGCTCTTCCTTGGGCCGATCATCAATGTCCCAGGCGCGGGCGTCGTTGAAATGACTGCCGCTGAGTTCAAGGCCACCCATCGGGATTACAAGGGCGTCCAGCGTGTAGAGGCCACCCCCACCAGCGCCGCCTATCGCTACCGCTCGGTGGTGCGTCAAGGCGCCCTGGTTCAGGTCTACCTGACCGATGCAAAAACGGTCACGCTGCCGGTTAAGTAAAGAAATCGGCGGCCTGCCCAGCTCGGTACGGCCGCCGATTCAGCGTCTCATCTGCTGACACGCAGAGGAATTATCCTTTCGCCGTTGCTTCAGGAGTTCAACCATGAACCACGACAAGTCTCGTGACCTCGAAATAGCCCGTACTATCGAAGGCACTATCCGTGCCAGCGTGCTCAAAACCTGCTTGGTGGTTCTGATTTTGTTCGGCACCGTAGGCATGTCAGCGGACTTGATAGGGCCTCTCCCTACTGCCCTGGTTGTGTTGTATCAGGTCTGTCTTGGTGCTGCCGTCGTAGCGTTCATTTTGTATGCGCTGCTGCATTGGCGAACTCGGCGCGCAATTCGGCGCCTGAACGATCCGCGCTGACTGACGCCACCTTCGGGTGGCGTTTTCATTTCTGGCCCTCGCAGAATCCTACTGTCGCCGCTCGGCCTGCGGTGCTGCGCATCGAGCCCGCCCGCAGCGGTCTCGCCCCTTCGGGCCTGGTCCTCGCCTTTCCGTGCTGCCTCCGCAGCACTGCGCGCTCCGCGCGCCCACGCCGGGGCCTGCCGGCCCCGGGCATGACCGGTACCGGCTTCGCCGGCAGGCCGCGCCCTGCGCGCCCAGGAGCACCCCCGGACCAGGTAGCGATCGCTACGCGCTCGCCGTGGCCGTCGCTGGCCAGCGCCAGCGACGTGGCGGGATAAATCCCGCCACCTGGTCCCCACCGCGCCGCCGCCCTGCAGGTCGCGGCGCTCCTCGCCCACCCCTACTCCACCGCTGCCGGCGGCCCCTGCGATCTATAGAGGTTCTCCGGGGCCGGGCCGCGGCGTGCACCGCACGCCGGCCGTGGATTAGGCGTGGACGAGCACAGCCAACGGCTGGCCAGCTCGATGCCGGCAGCATCGAGGCGCGCTGGCCAGCTGCCCGAGCTCCAACGTCCAGGGCACGCCCGGCGCGCTGCAGCTGCAGCGCGGCCGGGCTGGAAGGAGACAGCGCGATCGCAGCGCCAGCCACGTCCCGGCCTGGCGCTGGTCGACCTCGATGCCGTGCGCAGATCCGGCGCCGGTCGGCGCCGGCATCCCTTTCGGCCAGCGCTCGATGGCGCCGGTCAGCCCCAGGCTGACCGGTGGTGGCCACCGCCGCGATGCGCCGGCGGCCTGCAGGCGCACAGCGCCTGCTGGGACCACGACGGATCTCTCGTAGTGCCGGCGCGCTGCGCCGGCATTCCCACCGACACAGCTCTCGATCGCACCGGGCAGGCATGGCCTGCCCGGTGGTGCCGCCTTTCGCCTTCGACGGCGTCCTGCAGGCGCGATCGCGCCTGCAGTAATTGCTCTCGATCAACTGCGCTCGCGCGGGCGGTGCATGCCCCGCCCGCGCCTGGCAGCGGCATCCGCCGCTGCTGCCGGCGCTTCGCACCGTTGGACCGTTCTGCATGGCCAGTCGGCTCCCGCCGCTGTGGACGGTTCGCAAAGTCCCGTCTGCCTGGCGGCCTATTTCCCTACCGCAACCGAAACCGGCTGCACAGGACCGCTGCGCTCTCCTCCTGTGCAGCCGGCCCCGGCCGCGGCACGGGGGCCTTACGGCACACGGGACTTAGCGAAGCAACCATCCACCAAGGGAGCAACTGCCATGAAGAACAACGCAACCCCCCTCGATCACTCGCGCAAGCAGAAGCAACAGCAAAAGCAGAAGCCGGCTCCAGGAGCTCGCAAAGCAGCCATTTCCAAGCAGAGCCAGAGCACTGCCGAGTTCAAGGAAATCCCCAAGGGCTACGTGGTGCGCAGCGGCGATTCCATCACCGCCAAGGCTGTGCGGAACGTGGGGCCGAAGGACATGGAAATTCTGGAACACGCCATCGCCGCGTTCGGCCACCTGTTGAAGCCGTTCGCGGTCCAGACGCTGGCGGGCTTCGCTTCGATGATCGAGCTCGCCTACGCCCATCCCAAGGCCCGCTCTGTGGCCGACACCCTGCACCGCCTTTCGGCCTAACGCCATGTGGAAAACAGACTGGCGAAAGGCAGTTCTGAAAGACCTCAACCGCTACGGATTCGGCCTTACCGACGACAACCGAATCGTGCTGAAAAGCGGCAATCACTCCACCGTCGTCATCCACCACAACAACAACATCAGCCGTCTCCAAGCGCGCAGCACAACAGGAAATCTGCTTTGGACCGGCAAGCGCATCAGCGCCTTTCTTGAAGCCTTTTGGCACGCAACACCGAATCACTGACACACCTAAAACTACAGACAGGGAATCCCAGCATGAGCACCGAAACTTTCAAGTCCTTCAAGATCGCCGACCTGACCGTCTCCCCGCACAACGTGCGCTACAAGGTCACTCCGAAGCAGGAGGTAGTGGAGGCACTGGCAGACAACATCATTGCCGTGAACAACGATGGCCGCCTCATCAACCCGCTGACCGTCTACGAGTCTGAGCAGGCTGACGGAGGCGTGGTCGCAGGCAAAACGCGCCTGCTGGCCCTGCAGCTGCTGGTGAACGATGGCCGCCTCCCCGAGGACGCCGAGACCCTGTGTGCGGTGGTGTTCAATGAGGCGCAGGCCGTCCTGGTCAGTCAGTCGGAGAACAACCAGCGCACCAACATGCACCCGCTGGACGAGTGCGAAGGCTTCCAGAAGCTGATCGAGAAGGGCATGAGCATCGAAGGCGTCGCCCTGGCATTCGGCCAGACCGCACGCTACATCGAGGGCCGCCTGCGCCTGAGCAGCGCCGCGCCGGTGCTGCTGGATGGCTTCCGCAACCACAATTTCCCGTCGCTGGAACAGCTGATGGCGCTGACCCTGACCGATGACCATGCGCGTCAGGTGGCCGTGTGGGAAGCGGCAAAGGACAGCAAGTACAACAGCACGCCGAAGCGCCTGCGTGCTGCACTGACCGAGCCGAGCGCCATCGACGCCAGCACGGATCGGCGCATCAGTCTCGTGTCCGTGGCCGAGTACAAGGCCGCTGGCGGTGAGGTTCAGGCATCGCTGCTGACCGAACACAGCTACTTGCTGAATCCGCGTCTGTTCGAGCAGCTGGTTGAGGCAAAGCTGCGTGAAGTCGCAGCTGACGTGCAGGCTGAGGGCTGGTCGTGGGTCGAAGTGGAGACGGACAACATCCAGACGGCAGCAACGAAGTATTCGACTACCAAGCCGGAAACTGCCGACATGTCTGAGGAAGAACGCGGACAGCTGGCCGGTCTCGAAGAGGCTCGCGTTCAGGCGCAGAAGCGCTACGAGAACACCGCGTCCGATACTGATGAGGAGGCAGCTGCGGAGGTGGCCCGCGACGTTGCCATCGAAGCAGTGATCGCGTTCCGCGACAAGTTCAAGAGGTACACCAGTGAACAGATGGCATTCGGTGGTGCCATTGTCGGTTTGGACAGCGATGGCTCGCTGGTAATCCGTCGTGGCTTGGTGCGTCCGGCCGACCGCCGCGATCTGGATCAGGCTGCCGCCGCTGGTCGTCTCAGCAGCGCCCCGACCGGTGGCCGCGTGACCGGCGATGCGGGCCGCCCGAAGGAAGAGATGAGCCGTGCACTGGTCGATGATCTGCGCGGCCTGCGCATCATCGCCGTGCAGAATGCGGTAGCGAAGAACCCGCGCTTTGCCAAGGTCATGCTGGCGGCGTGGGCCGTCGAAGAATTCGCGGGCGACGTGTTCGACTACGAGTCGGACGGCCTGCCCACCGACCTGGGCATTTCCGGCCATAGCCTCCGTGGCAGGCTGGGGCAGATGGGTCCTGCCGTACAGGCCGCACGCAACGAGCAGGAAGAAGCATTCAGCGCGGTTTTCGCGGGCCTCCCGCAGGATGGCGTCGAGCGCTGGGCTGCATTGGCGCAGATGAGTGATGAACAGCTGGATTCGATCATCGCTCACGCGTTCGCCACCAGCCTCTGCCCGAGCGACGAGCACGAAGGCGTCACGGCGCTGCTGCTGGACGCGGTGGAGTTCGACATGGCCGACCATTTCACCGCCACCCCCGAGAACTTCACTTCCCGCGTATCCAAGAAGCTGGTGGTGCAGGCGCTGGGCGAAATCGGAAAGGCCGCTGATGCCGACGTGCTGATGACGATGAAGAAGGACGGGCTGGCCGATGTGGCAGCGCATCGCTTGAACGGCTCCGGCTGGGTGCCGGAACTGATCCGCACCCCGGCCCGCCCGCAGAAGCAGCCGGAAGTGGATGGCGAAGCTGAGGCTGACGGCAAGGCTCCGGCCAAGAAGGCGACCAAGAAGGCGACCAAGGCCACGGCCACGAAAACCCCGGCCAAGAAGGCGGCCAAGGCTCCGGCCAAGAAGAAGTAATCGGATGGCGGGGCGGCTGTGCCGCCCCGCCCTACCCCATGCCTCGTTCATCACAGGAAGCGCGCCATGACCAACACCCATGCCACCGATCACGTCCTGGAATCTCGCGACGCCGCCGCCAGCGGCCCCGGTGCGGCCGCCAACAGCGGCGGCCCGGCACCGCACCCGCTGGCGCAGGTGCCGGGCACGATCGCCGACTTCGCCAATGACCTGGTGCGGCTGAACGCCGAGCTTGCCGCCATGGGCAGGCTGCATGACCCCGAGGAACTGCGCCGCCGCGCGGGCTGGGCCGCCGAGACGGCCCAGCGCGCCGGGCTGGACCCGCTGCACACGGAGTTGCTGGCCCTGTCCCGGCTCCAGGACGACGACGAGCTGCGCCGCCGGGCTGGCTGGGCCGCTGCCGAAGCCGATGAACTGCTCGGCACCTGCGGTTTGAACGCTCCCCGCCGCTAAACTCCCTGTACGCCAGAGAATATCGCCATGTCTCGACTGCCTGACTCCTTCATCGAACTGCTGCTCGACAAGACCGATCTTGTGGCCCTGATCGGCGAGAAGCTGATGCTGAAAAAAGTGGGCAAAGAGTACGAGGCGCGTTGCCCCTTCCACGAAGAAAAATCGGCCAGCTTCAAGGTCACGCCCACCAAGGGCTTCTACCACTGCTTTGGCTGCGGTGCGCACGGCACCGCTATCAAGTGGGTGCAGGAGATGGACCGCCTCGATTTCCGCGAGGCGGTGGAGATTCTGGCCCGCCGCGCCGGGCTTGCCGTTCCCGTCCAGGAGGCCCCAAGCGGCGGACGCGGCCAGCGCATGAGCGGCACCGCCGCTCAACTGCTGGCCGCGTGCGCACAGGCCGCCGCATTCTTCCGCGAACAGCTGACTGCCGATCTGGAAGCGCAGGAGTACATGCTGCAGCGGGGTATCACCGCCGAGATGGCCGAGCGGTTCGGTATCGGCTACGCACCCAACAGCTGGGACGGCCTGCGCAAGGAATTGAAGATGTTCCGCCGCGACGTGCTGGTGCGCGCAGGCCTGCTGTCGCAAGCCGATAACGGCCACGCCTACGACAAGTTCCGGGGCCGGATCATGTTCCCGATCCATGACCGCAGGGGCAGGGTCATCGCCTTTGGCGGGCGGGCCATCTCGCCCGGCACCAGCCCCAAGTACCTCAACAGCCCCGAGACCGACCTTTTCCAGAAGGGCAGCGAGCTGTACGGCCTGTCGGTGGTCCTCCAGGACCATCCGGCAGGCGCTCCCGAGCTGGTCGTGGTGGAGGGATACACCGATGTGACCTCGCTCCACAAGGTGGGAATCACCACGGCGGTAGGCACGCTCGGCACCGCCGTGACTGCCGATCACGTCCAGTTGATGTTCAAGGCGACCGACGATGTGACGTTCTGCTTTGACGGCGATAAGGCAGGCCGCCGCGCCGCGTGGGGCGCGGTAGAGGCGGTGCTGCCGGTGATGACCGATGGCCGGTCCGCATCATTCATGATGCTGCCTGAAGGCATGGACCCGGACGAGGCGGCTCACGCCGAGGGTGGTGACCGTTTCCGCGAGCGTCTGGCGGCGGCGGTCCCGCTCTCGGAATTTCTGTTCGCCGAGCTGGTCAAGTCGGTGGACATGGCCAGCATCGAGGGCCGCGCGAAGCTGGCCAAGAAGGCGATGCCGCTGATCGAGCAAATTCCCGAGGGCGTCTACCGCGAGCTGATGCGCGCACGGCTGTCGGAACTGACCGGTGCCCCCACCCCTCCGCCGCCCAGCGTGAAGGCCCCAAGCCTCGCCGAACGCACCCCGATCCGGCAGGCCATCGCACTGTTGCTGCGCAACCCGCGATTGGCCAGCCAGCTGCCGGTCTCCCGCGCGTTCCGCGCCGTCCCCCGGCCTGGTGCCGCGCTGCTGGCGGAAATGCTCGAATACGCCAACCTCAACCCGGACGCCACCACCGCAACCGTCCTGGACTACTTCGGGGACCGCGACGAGGCCTCGGCCCTGCAAACCTTGGCGGCGGCCGCGCTGCCGGAAGATCCCACCGAACAGCTGGCGGATCTTCGCGGGGCACTGGAACGCATGGACAAGCAGGCGCGGCGCCGCCGCATCGAACTGCTGGAAACCAAGACCGAAATCACCTCCGACGAGGCCACCGAACTGCGCGATCTGCTGCAGTTCGACCGCGACCCGCGTAAGCGCCGCCCGGCGCCGGCGCCGGCCACTTCCCGCACCCGCCACTGAGCCTGCCGGCCTATTGCGGCAGCGGTATTCTCCCTCCCATGCCATAACGAAGGACCGCCATGACCAGCACCGACGAGCATGCCCAGGCCGAACGTGTTATCGACGCCCTGCACTCCCGAAGCGCCCACCCACGGATCTATGACGTGCGCATCATCAGCGTGCATGCGGATGAACCCCGCGTCGATGAGCCGGTCCGCATGAATTACGTCGTGGAGATACCCGGCGTGCCCGGGCGCATCACCCTGCCCTCCGGGCAAAGTTCGCTTTCCGATGGAAACGTGGGCAGCATTGGATACCTCGTGGCTGCCGGGCAGCGCGGCAGCAACTACAGCGGCAGAGAGGTCTACTTCTACCCGTACATCGATCAGACCCTTCGCCGCGAACCCCTGATCGACGGAGCCGAGGGGCTGGGCTGGACCTGCGAAAGCATGGGCTTTCCGTTCATTGCCCCACACCACATCGTTCCCGGTAGTGGTGGCCAGTTCGTGCGGGACGCTACCACTCCGGTGACCATCAACGTTCCCTCCGAGTTCGTGGAAACTTGCGCAGAGTTCCAGCAGTCGCCTGATAGTGTGCTGCGCGCTTTCATCGCTGACTCGGCGGGTCTCATGAACTTCTTCAGCTGCCCCCGCGCTGATGGCTACAGCAGCAACGGCAGTGATGAGCGCGACCTGGCCGAACAATACCTGGAGCGGACATTCGGCCATTTCCGATTGGAGCCGGAAGAGGAAGCCCGCCGCGAGCGCCAGCAGGAGGAAGCCGAGGAGCGCGAAAGTGACGCATCCGAACTTGCGGCGGCATTGGACGATTACATAGACGCTGGCGGCGATGCCAGAAGCCTTATCGCCCAGGTCGATGCCATCGTGCTGGCACAGCAAAAACAACAGAGCGAGGAAGACTGACATGTCCGCAGTGCCGTCACCATGCCTGCCCACCGCCTATCCGCCCGCAGACGATGCGGCCGGATACATGCCGCTATCAGTGGTCTATGCCGCGCTCGATTTCGTTGTTCACTGCGCCGCTGAGACCGACAATCCCCCTGGCTCTGCGGCCGCTGCCCGCGACTTCCTCACACAATGGACGCGGCTCGGTCCGAACCCGAGTGCGGCCCAGCTCGATGCAGCGCGACAAGCCATGACCGGCGCCTCCGTTGAGCTGATCGCCGGCCTGCACAAGGCTCTGGCGGGATTCATCGCCGACCTAGACCAGCACCCGAGCTCGCGTCCGGGCACCGTGTTCGGTGCTTACCATGCCCCACTGCAAGAGTTGCGGCTTGGGCAATAGGTCGTCGCCCAGGTAATTGCCGAACGAGGGCGGCTCCGGCCGCCCTTTTCGCGTGCCCCTGCTGGCAACCCCGTCAGTGCGGACGGCCTATTAACGTGACGCGTCACGCCGAGCGGCGCAGGAGAGGCGCTTGCGTCGGCCTATCCTCGCGGTTCCTGTGCTGCCTGCAAGCGCTGCGCGCTGCCTGCGCTGCCGCTTGGCCCCTTCGGGTTCCGTCAGCCCCTGAACCGCGCTCCTGGCCTCACAGCGCCCTTCCGGCGCCGCCACGGAGACCAGCCTTGCCCACGATTACCGACGCCAATCGCACCTACAAGCTTCCCACCCGGATTACCGCAGATCAGCTCATCGCGCTAGCCTGCGATATCCTCGCCGGCCGCCACCAGGTCGGCGCCGAAGTCCCCGATCCTGTCGCCACCAAGCAGCTCCTGCAGCTGCGCATCGGCGACAAAGATCGCGAAGTCGTCCACGCGCTCTTCCTGGACAGTCGGCGCCGAATCCTCCACGAGGAGACCCTGTTTCTCGGTACGATCAGCAGCTCGCCCATCTTCCCGCGCATCGTGGTGCGCGCCGCCATGGCTTGCAACGCGACCTGCTGCATCATCGGCCACAACCACGTCCGGGATCATGCCTACGCAACGGGAGCCGACGTTGAAATTACGCGCGAGCTCCGCAAGGCGCTTGAACTGGTCGACGTGCGACTCCTCGACCACATTGTTGTATCGCGAACCGACGCCGTTTCCATCGCCGAACGCGGGCTGCTGCTATAGCAGCCCACTCCGTCTACCTGCCGAGGGATGATGCCGCCCTCGCCGTGGGCTACGCCTCTTCGTTCTTCCAGTATCGATAGCTCGGATATCCCCGCGTACCTGCCGGCGCGCAGCTACCGGGGTACAGCTCCGCAAAATTCCATCCGCCAATCGTGTAGCAGACGGCCGTGCTCGCTGCTCGCTTCGCGCTTTCGGCGTCCGGGAACAAATACCACTGTTCTAGCCGGTAACGGTCACCGTGCCAGTCTCGCCGCTCCGTTCCGATCACCTTCACTGCGCAATGCCCCGCGTGGTCAGGCGGCAAGAAATCCCTCACTTCTCCGCGCGGGTAGTCGTCCCACGGACAACCGGCAGCGTCATCGTCGTTGCTCTTGGTAAGGCTGTCAGTCAACGGCTGCAATCTCCTGGTTTCCGCCCGGTAATGGTGTCATAGATCCGCGAGCGCGCCAGGCTAAGCCGTGATGCTGTCACTGGGGTATGGGCGGCGGACCGCTGACGCGGCCGCACGGCCGGCGGTGCTACGCATCGAGCCCGCCTGCAGCGGTCTCGCCCCTTCGGGCCTGGTCCTCGCCTTTCCGTGCTGCCTCCGCAGCACTGCGCGCTCCGCGCGCCCACGCCGGGCGCCGGCGGCGCCCGTAGTTGCTGGCGGCCGCCGGCCGCGTCTGCCCGAACCGTCTCATCCCCAGCCCGCTTCCTGGGAAGCCCGCTGCGGGTCATGATCTGTGCCGGGTGGTGGCCAAGCCGCGTTTTTCGCCAGCGCTGGAATCTAGCCCAAACGCAGCCGGTTGCAGGGTCGCTGCGCTTCCCGTTCCACCGGCTGCGCCCGGGCATTCCACGCGCTCACGGCGAAAGAACCCAGCTTGGCAGATACACCCCACCACAAGGAGCATCGTATGACCCTGCAGCACATCCAGGACAGCAACAGCGACAGCGAAGAGCCGGCTCTTGAAGCCCGCCCGGCAGATGTTGTCGAAGCTGAGAGCTACCGGAGCGATTTGACCGCTACCTATTCCCCGGACGACAACAAGCTGAGGCTGTATGCGGCCCGTCGACTCGATCAGGAGACCAAGGACCGTGTGATTGCAGCCGGGTTCAAATGGGCACCCAAGCAAGGCTTGTTCGTCGCCCCGATGTGGACGCCGGGCCGCGAGGATCTGTTGTTGAGCCTGTGCGGTGAAATCACCGATGAGGACACCAGCCTGACCGAGCGCCAGGAAGACCGCGCCGACCGCTTCACCGCGTACAGTGCCAATCGCCAGAAGGACGCAGACACTGCACACCGCGCTGTAGATGCCATCTGCGAACGCATCCCGCTGGGGCAACCCATCCTCGTTGGGCACCACAGCGAGCGTGCTGCGCGCCGCGATCAGGCACGCATCCACAACGGTATGCGCAAGGCGGTAAATTGCTGGAAGCAGTCGGAATACTGGGCACAGCGCGCTGCCGCGTCGCTCGCGCATGCCAAGTACAAGGAGCGCCCCGACGTTCGCGCACGTCGCATCAAGAAGATCGAGGCGGACAAGCGCCGCGCAGAGCGGGAAATCGCCGAGGCCACCCAGCTTTGCGGCATGTGGGAACGGGGCAATCTGACTGCGGAGCAGGCGTTGAAGCTGACCGGCATGCACAGCCTGTGGTTCACGGTTGAAGTGGACGGCGCAAAGGTTCAGCGCTCCACCTGGTCGCTGCTGGAATCTGGCCAGTGGACAGCCGATCAGGTGGCGCAGCGGTCGACCGCCTCCTATGCA
>Ga0308157_10009263_pt1 | contig 10952 bp, 10 predicted proteins | sample PhyBR1_FD_201035 | JGI IMG/M metagenome (GOLD analysis project Ga0308157, IMG submission 201035) | Phyllosphere microbial communities from UC Gill Tract Community Farm, Albany, California, United States - DLSLB.R1 | ecosystem: Host-associated > Plants > Phyllosphere > Unclassified | place: USA...
CCTGCTTGGTACGCGGACCTGAAATGCGCCATTCCGGGTTCACCAGAAGTCCGGCCTTATCCATTGCCTGCACATAACCACGATAACGATCGCGGCCTGTCGAGGTCTGGTCCGTACCGCCGATCATGGCAATACGCGTGTGGCCGAGAGAAATAAGATGATTGGTCGCAAGCCCGATACCATAGGCATCATCGCCGCGGAAAACCGGTGCATGAACACCTTCGACGCTGCGTGCAATCAACACGACCGGCAGACCATTATCTTCCGCGAGCTGAATATCTTCCGGCGGCGTGCCAATGGCTGGCGACATGATCACGCCATCCGCACCAAGCTGCAACAGCGTATCCATAAAGGTGCGCTGCTTTTCCAGCTGGTCGTAATGGTTGGAAAGAATGAAGGTCTGACGCGAACGATCGAGCTCTGTTTCAATTGACCGCAAAATTTCGGCAAAGAACGGATTCATGATGTCATGCACAACAACGCCCACGATCCCCGAACGGGATGTCCGCAGGCTCGCCGCCCTCCGGTTATAGATGTAACCGATGGTCCGGGCATGTTCCTTGATTTTTTCACGCGTCTGGTCGGCGACAAGCGGACTGTCGCGCAATGCCAGCGAAACGGTGGCCGTCGAAACACCAAGCGCGTCTGCGATGGTCGAAAGCTTGATTTTCTGAGCCAAGTCGCCTCCCCGAAATGGTCTTGCCACAGTCGAAACAGGATGGCATCGGCCAGACAATCAGAGGAGCGGCCATCCCATCTTGCAGATGGTTATGCCATTGCAATCATTGAATTGAAAGTTTTTTCAGCGCGGCTTAGCGACCATGCACTTATTCCACATCATCGTCATCAACAACTTCCTTGTCCAACTCGTCGGTAAGGCGTGCTGCACCGCGCGCGACCAGGTTGCTTTCCATGCGCCCAAGCATCTTCAGAAAAGCCTTGCGTTCCTTCTTGTCGAGGCCTTTCAGCATGTCTTTTTCAGTCTTGCGAATGGCCTTCTCAATGACCTTGATTGCTTCGAGCCCCTGCGGTGTCAGATAGACATGTGACTGACGCTGGTCCGTTTCCGAAGCGCGCTTGACGACAAAACCCTGACTTTGCAGGCGCGTGATGGTTTTGGTGATAGTCGGAGGGCGCACCCCCAACCGCTGAGCCAGCACACCCGGAGGCAGGCCATCTTCTGAGGCGAGCTGCAGCATAACCGCATCCTGACCAGCATAGAGCCCAAGCTCCAGAAGACGTGTTGCCAACACTGTACGCGTCAGACGCGCTACAGATTGCAGCCGGTACAGCATGACCGCCTTATTGTCCTTACTCATCGCCACCTCGCCCTTGTTGCGACTTTGGTTTGTCGCTGGATCGACATTGTCACACATATTTATAAAGTAAAATATTGTCCGACTTATGAAATAACAAACATCTATCCAGTAAATATGACTGTAATTATCAATTTGGTGAAAATCGTATGACGCTACAGCATAATTCCTTAAACTTGAATCAGTTTAAGGAATTATGCTGTAAATATAAAGTGTTAGAGCGACCTTTGTGCGCCCAAGAGCGCGCACGGCGCTCTAGCAATGGCTACACACTCTTTTGCTATGTGCGATTTTGACTATTCCACCTCGATGAAACTCTTCTTGGTCTAACAAAGTAAGGACTTAGAGCATGCCTCCCAAAAGTGGGAACCGATTTTGGAATGAAGACATACGTAAAAACAAATAGATAGAGCATTTCTAACGATTCGTCTTAAACAAGAAATGCTCTAGGTTGCGGTCGTAGTCCACTGGCGTTAGGCTTTGCATTTAGAGCGCATCCCGAAAAGTGGGGACCGGCTTTCGGTCAAATGCGCATCAAGACAATATTTTAGAGCACCAATCTGATTCAATCAGATCGAACCGTGCACTAATTGAAATAGGATGAGGGAAACATGACAAACCTGCGCGACCAGAACAGTGACATGATCGTCGTCCTGCCACTTGGCGCTCACGAACAACATGGCCCCCACCTGCCATTTGAAACAGACACAATCATCGCAGAAGGCATCGTCGCGCGTGTAAACGAAGCCCTGCCAGCTAGTATGAATGTCAACTTTCTGCCTGCCCAACCCATTGGCTATTCCATTGAGCACATGGATACAGAAGGCACCCAGAGCCTCGCATTTTCAGAAGCCGTCAATCAATGGATCGGCATGGGTGAAAACCTTCATGCCGGCGGCATCCGCAAACTGGTGATGCTCAATGCCCACGGCGGCAACGCGCCGCTGATGACCATTGTCGCAACCGAACTGCGCACACGCCTCGACATGCTGGCCGTGGCCACAAGCTGGACCCGTTTCGGTCTGCCGGAGGGGTTAATTACACCGGAAGAAAAATCGCTCGATATTCATGGCGGCTTTGTCGAAACATCGGTGATGCTGGCCCTGCGGCCTGATCTCGTCGACATGTCAAAAGCCGGAAGCTTTTCCAATGCGCAATCGGAATTCGCGAAACAATTCAAATATTTACGTGCCTATGGTCCGCATGCTTTCGGCTGGAAAATGCATGATTTGAATGCGGAAGGCGTTGCGGGGAATGCAAGTGCTGCCGCAGCAGAAGCTGGCGAAAAAATCCTCGCGCATGCCGTTGCAGGCTTTATCGAGCTTCTCCGCGATGTAGATCAGTTTGATCTGGCACGCTTTGCACCCAAGCAATTGGCGAGAACGTGATTGGTCCCCATGTAATAATATAGCATTGCATATAGCATTCACGAGTGCCTTCCCTTATATGAATAACCCGATCTGAAGCCGTGATGGCGCATGTTTGTGCGCGCACCAAAAGGCAGCAACTTCAAGAGGCATGAACAATGAGCCAGGCTGAAGCCCATACTGAGGACAAGTCTATTACAGACGCTGGCACAGAAGCTGGCCGCATTCCCGTTACCGTTCTGACCGGATATCTGGGCTCGGGTAAAACGACGCTTCTCAACCGCATCCTCACCGAAAATCACGGCAAGCGTTATGCTGTCATCGTCAACGAATTTGGCGAAATCGGCATCGATAACGATCTGATCGTCGAATCGGACGAAGAAATCTACGAAATGAACAATGGCTGCATCTGCTGCACCGTGCGCGGAGACTTGATCCGCGTGGTGCAGGGCCTGATGCGCCGTCCCGGTCGCTTCGACGCCATCATCGTCGAAACCACGGGCCTTGCCGATCCGGTTCCCGTCGCGCAGACGTTCTTCATGGATGATGATGTGCGCGCCAAGACCGGCCTTGATGCGGTCGTCGCACTCGTTGATGCAAAGCACCTTCCGCTGCGCCTCAAAGACAGCCGCGAAGCTGAAGACCAGATCGCATTTGCCGATGTGGTTCTGATCAACAAAACCGACCTCGTGACACCTGAAGAACTGGCCGTGATCGAAGCGACTGTGCGCGCCATCAATCCGCATGCCATCATTCACCGCACCGAACGCGCTTCGATCCCGCTTGAGCGCGTCCTCGATCGCGGTGCTTTCGACTTGAAGCGCGCGCTTGAGACCGATCCTCACTTCCTTGATCACGATCACCCGGACCATGTTTGCGGCCCTGATTGTGACCACGATCACGGACATGATCATCACCATCATCATGGACACGACCACCACCATGATCATGACCATACCTGCGGCCCCGACTGCAATCATGATCACGGGCATGATCACGGGCATGACCATGGGCACGATCACAAACACGACCACGGACATGACCATCATCATCATGCGTCGCCGATCCATGACGTGACGGTGACATCCGTCTCGCTTCGTGCTGGTGAAATCGATCCGGCAAAGTTCTTTCCATGGATACAGAATATCACCCAGACACAGGGTCCGAACATTCTGCGTCTCAAGGGTATCATCGCGTTCAAGGACGATCCGGACCGCTACGTGGTTCAGGGTGTTCACATGATCATCGAAGGCGATCATCAACGCGCATGGAAGCCGGAAGAAAAGCATGAAAGCCGCCTTGTCTTCATCGGACGCGAGCTTAATGCGGCCGAACTCAAAGTCGGTTTTGAAAACTGCCAATCCCAGTAAAATTGGCAAAGTAAAATTGCCAAAGTAAAATTGGACGCTGATGCCTACAGTTGCCCCGCTCGACCTTGATGGTCATTGCCTCTATGCCCGCTTTATAAGCGGCGTTCCCTTCTTTGCTCTGGCCGATGGAACCATCCATCGGCTGGACAATGGCCACCAAACCAGCACCGCTCATGACGGCCTTCTCAGCGCAACATTGACTGTAGACGGCAAGGCGTTGGTAACCGGCGGCGAAGATGGTCGCGTTTGCCACACTGCTTTGGACGGAACCGTCACCGAATTGGCCAAAGTTCCTCGCAAGTGGATGACTGCGGTCGCAAGCGGCCCTGGCGGAACCGTTGGGTTTGCCTCCGGGCGCACCGCGTGGGTTCGTACGTCCAACGGTAAAGTGCAGGAATTTCCACAGGAACGCAGTGTCGAAGGCGTAGCCTTTGCGCCCAAGGGGCAGCGTCTCGCAATCGCGCGCTACAACGGCGCAACCCTGATATGGACCGGAACAGAAGCAAAGCCTGTGGAGCTGGAGTGGAAAGGCGCGCACATTGGCGTCATTTTCTCGCCTGACGGTCGCTTTCTAATTACCTCGATGCAAGAAAATGCGCTGCACGGCTGGCGTCTGGAAGACACCAAGCACATGCGCATGACGGGCTATCCCGCAAAGGTCAAGGATTGGTCCTGGAGCGTTAAGGCCAAGTGGCTGGCGACCTCCGGTGCACCGGCCGCAATCGTCTGGCCATTTGCTGGCAAAGATGGCCCGATGGGCAAAGCGCCGCTCGAATTGGGGTTGCGTGCCGACAGCATGGTAACATCCGTTGCCTGCCATCCAGTCGAAGATATCACCGCTATTGGTTATAATGACGGCATGGTTCTTCTTGTGCGCTTCTCGGACCAGAAGGAAGTTCTTCTGCGTCGTCCGGGCAAGGGTGCAATTTCCAGCATGGGCTGGGACGACCAAGGCAGTCGTTTGGCCTTTGGCTCAGAAACAGGTGACTGCGGCGTCATCGACATGACATCAGTCTGATAAGTTAAAACGTTTGAGCCAAAAGTGGGAAGCGGTTTTGCGTAGGGGTAATGCGCAAAAAAGTTACAGTGGCTGCAAGGATTCAATCTTAACTGGAACCGCTGTAATCAAAAAAAAGCCCCGGGCAATCCGGGGCTTTTTTGTATTTGTGATTATTTCGCTTTCATCGTGACGGTTGGTCCGCCATCTGGTCCAAGCGATGCAACCCACTGGCTAATTGCAGCCGCGTCTTTTTCACCCAGCATATGATCAGCCTCAATTGTACGGGCATCTACCTTTGCACCGCCAGAGCGCAGCAAGGCCGACAAGGCTGGGGCGAAAGGCGAATAAAGCTTGTCTTCCTGACCTGTAATCGTCAACACGCGGGCTTTGCCAAGATTGGCAACCGACACATTGTCCAGCACCGGCATGGAGCGCATCAGCACCGCGCGCTTCACCAGATCGGGGTGCAACATCATGGTTGCGGCCAGCAAATTGGCACCGTTGGAATAACCAACAAAAGTTGCGTGTGAGAGGTCGAGTTCTTTTTCTTCAGCCAAGCGCGTCAAAGACGTCACGAATGCATTGGCTTCAAGCTTCACATCCTTCTGGTCGAACTTGACAGGTGTAATGCGCTTGTACCAGCGCGTACCGCCATCCTGCATCACACGGCCACGAATACCCAGCAGCGTTGCACGCGGCCAAATTTTAGACGCCAGTGGCACGAGGCTCGCTTCATTGCCGCCCGAACCATGCAGGAGAACAATCAGCTCGTTGGAAGCGTTTTCAGGCTTATAGAAGCGATAAATGAACCGCTTGCTGCGCGAAAAATTCTGTTCAGGGGTTGTTTCTACGTCCATCTTTTTTTCGCGCATTGTTACGCCCTCACCCAGCTGGGGAGTGCCTGTTTCATCTTTCATTGAGGCAGAAATGCCGTTCAATGCCATGCCCTGAGCCTTGCTCACGACCTTCACAGGCGTAGGCTGGCCTTCCGCAAATGCGGTGCTTGTTGTTGCTGCGAGCGCCATCATAATGGCGGCTATAAACGTCTTCTTTACCATAAGCTCAACTTGCCACTGATATGTTAACGAAGGTTTTAAGGCAGCTCCACCCGGGTTCTCTATGACCCCTGCCGGCTCGATGAATGTAGTGCTCTTAACAGCAGAGTTTTAGCGAGAATGTGGCGGAATACACGAAAAGTTACGCAATGTTACAATTCTGTTACAGAACCTCAAATCCATCAACAAAGCGTGAGCCACAATGGAGCGGCAAATTATTCATGATTTTGACGCCTTTAGGCGGAGAAATAGGCTATGATTGCGACGAACGGATTTCAAAACGATGACCAACGTTAAATTTAGCCGCTTCTCGCCTGCCCGACTGACGGATGATCAGGTCACGCCGCGCACATTCTATCTTCGGCGGCGTGAATTCATGGTCGGACTTGGTGTGCTGGCAGCAACAGGGCTTGCCTCTGGTGCGTTTGCAGATCCGCTCAAGGCCAAAGCTTCGTCTTATAAAGTCGATGAAAAGCTGACGCCAAAAGAGGCCGTCACAACCTACAATAATTTCTACGAATTCGGGACCGACAAGAGCGACCCGGCAGCCAATTCGGGCGATTTCAAACCCTTGCCATGGCGCCTGACAGTCGATGGTCTTGTCAAACAGCCGAAGGAATTCGACATCCAGGATCTGATCGCCAAAATGCCGCTAGAAGAACGCATCTATCGCATGCGTTGCGTGGAGGCATGGTCGATGGTCATCCCTTGGATAGGCTTCCCACTGGCAAGTCTGCTGGCCCAGGTCGAGCCACTTGGCTCTGCAAAATACATTGCCTTTACCGGTGTTGTTCGCCCCGAAGAAATGCCTGGCCAAAAAGGGCTATTCCAAGTTCTGAACTGGCCCTATGTCGAAGGCCTCCGTTTAGACGAGGCGATGCATCCGCTCACAATTCTGTCCGTCGGTCTTTATGGCGAAACACTCCCTAACGCCAATGGAGCCCCCGTCCGGCTGGTTGTTCCATGGAAATATGGCTTCAAGGGCATCAAATCGATCACCAAAATCAGCTTCGTCGAGAAACAGCCGCCCACATCATGGCAACAGCAAGCTGCCAATGAATATGGCTTCTATGCAAATGTGAACCCGGCAGTCGACCATCCGCGCTGGAGCCAGGCTACTGAACGCAGGATCGGTGAAGGCAGCTTCTTCGGTTCGAGTCGCCGCCCTACCCTGCCTTTCAACGGCTATGCCGAAGAAGTGGCATCGCTCTATGCTGGCATGGACCTGCAGAAGAATTACTGACATGGCCAGTGCCAAGACCAAATCTGCACGGGTCCATGAATTGAAGGTCTGGGGACTTTATATCCTTGGCTTGCTGCCAGCGTTGTGGGCGTTCTATCTCGGTGCAACCGATCAGCTCGGCGCAGACCCCGTCAAAAGCTTTGAGCATACGCTCGGCCTCTGGGCACTGCGCTTTCTCATTCTGACATTACTGGTAACCCCCATCCGCGATGTCACTGGCATCAGTCTGCTGCGTTATCGACGCGCACTTGGCCTTCTCGCATTCTATTATGTGCTGATGCATTTTACAGTTTATATGGTGCTGGATCAGGCGCTCAGCATTTCGGCAGTCATAGCCGATATTGTGAAAAGACCCTTCATCACCATAGGCATGATCAGTCTGGCGCTTCTTGTGCCGTTGGCGCTTACCTCCAACAACTGGTCTATTCGCAAGCTCGGTCGGCGATGGGTCACGCTGCACAAGCTTGTCTATGTCGCCATTGCTGGCGGTGCGATACATTTTCTGATGTCTGTTAAAAGCTGGCCCGCTGAGCCGATAATCTACGCAGCGATTGTAACAACACTTCTGTTGTGGCGCGTTGCACGCCCGTTTGCCAAAGGAAGCAAGCAAGTAAAACGTCCGCGTGAAGCCGCTGTAATATTAAAGAAATAAAATACAATTTCCTTCTTTTGATTAAGTCTAATCTATCAGATAAATCGCCTTTCCTGGAGGATAGGCGATGACATTCCAATGCAAATCATGTCAGTATCGCTACAACTTCGGCAAATGACGCGCCAGGCGAATACGGGATGTCCATGTCTTCTATCTTGAAATCAAAAACCGTCCGTATCATAGGCAAACTGGTCTTCGTCTTATTCGTTATCATCTTTGCAATTTGGGCCAGTTTCGGGATGTGGTTCCAGCTTCCCTTCGGCAATGCTGTGCGCGGCTCTATAATTGCAGCCTGGCTCTTTATCGCTATTTGGGTGATAGCAGGCGAGCGACAGTTCTTTTGTCTGCGCAAGAGGCTGTTCTTCTGCCTGCTTGCTCTTGTCTTCCTGGGCTGGTGGGCAACCATCCGCCCTTCGCTTGATCGCATCTGGGCTCCCGAGGTCGCACGCACAGTCACAGGCAAGGTGGAGGGCGATCAGGTCACTCTTTTCAATGTTCGGGATTTCGACTGGCGAACGCCTGAAGACTTCACGCCGGTATGGAAAGAAGAAACTTACGACCTCAACAAGATAAACTCAGTCGATGTCTATCTGTCCTATTGGGCGGGACCGGCGATTGCCCACACACTACTGTCCTTCGGCTTTGAAGATGGGCGACATGTCGTATTTTCCGGCGAAATTCGCAAGGAACATCACGAGGTCTATTCTGCCGTCGGCGGCTTCTTCCGTGAATTCGAACTGGCTATGATTGCAGCCGAAGAAAGCGACATCGTTTTTCTACGCACCAATGTACGTAAAGAAGATGTCTATCGATACCGCGTGAATTTGCCTCCAGCGGGTGCGCGCGAGTTGTTTCTCTCCTATGTGGAGCTGGGGAACGAACTGGCGGCTAAGGCCAAATTCTATAATACGCTGAGCGCCAATTGCACGACGATCATTTTCACAATGGCGCGTGTGCTTGATCCGACATTCCCATTTGATTACCGCATTCTCTTGTCCGGCTATCTGCCAGGTTATCTTTATGACCATGGCTGGCTCGAAAACAATGGCACGCTTGAAGAGATAGAGAAGCGTGCATCCATCGACGAAAAGGCACAAGCAGGCGGTCGCGATGGCTATTCGGAGCGGATACGCCAATAAAAAACCCCGCTTGCGCGGGGTTTCCAATCGGCAACTACGAAGAATTAGATTGCCGCAGTAATGATGATCTCGACTTTGTAATCCGGGGTCGCGAGTGCTGCTTCGCCGGTCGCGCGTGCAGGCGTGTTGGCCTTGTCGACCCAGCTGTCCCAGACTGAGTTCATTTCAGCGAAGTCCTTCATGTCTGCGAGCCAGATGATAGCCTGCAAGATCTTTGATTTGTCCGAACCAGCGGCTGCGAGAAGGCGATCAACTTCAGACAGAACGGCCTTGGTCTGATCAGTCACGCTTGCGCCCGGCTCGCCAACCTGACCGGCGAGATAAACGGTATTGCCGTGAACTACGGCCTGGCTCATACGTGGTCCGACTTCGATACGACGGATGCTCATGGTGAACTCCTCTCATGACTGCTGCGGAAATCGTCCCGCATTTAAAAATGTTGCGCATCCTTATTAAAGCCCCTGCCCGCTTTGGCAATGGCTGATTACTGCTTGATGCGGACAATTCCGTCGAAAGTGCTCCCAGAACGCGTCACACTCGCCTGCAATAAAGTGCAGTGCTATGGTTGCCCCGAATGGGATGAAGCCATCATGACCAAAAACAGCTCAGTAAAAGCAGATGAAGACCAAAACCCGTCGCAATTGATCGACGCCCGGATCAAGGATCTTGCAGACTGGCGTGGCGAAACGCTTGCAAAGGTCCGAGCTATCATCAGACAGTCTGATCCAGAGATCATTGAAGAGTGGAAATGGCGAGGCGTACCGGTCTGGTCGCATACAGGCATAATCTGTACGGGCGAGACTTATAAAAGCGTCGTGAAGCTGACCTTCGCCAAAGGCGCATCCCTCGCGGACCCGTCAACTCTCTTTAACTCAAGTCTGGAAGGCAATATGAGACGGGCAATCGATATACGCGAAGGCGAAGCCATCAATGAAGATGCGTTGAAAGCGCTCGTCCGCGCGGCCATCATGCTCAACAAGGCAAAGCCGCCCCGTCGTTAATACCAAGGCGGCTCAAGATGCTGACGCATCACGCCTTGAAAATGTTCAATCGCCACACGGGCTTAACCAAAGTCCGATGAGTCTTACTCAATGAACTTTGGTATTAGTCATTTCCAGCAAAAGTACGAAGCCGCTTTCGGAAAGTTATGCGCAGAAATAGACGATTAGAGCGTGTTTCAGCTCTGATCACATGTTTGCGTTGAACGCCTTCGTGGGAATTGACTCTTGATGCCCGTGCTCTTATAAGCCGCACCACGTTCGCCCGCACGGGTTAACGGATAGTTTGTGCTGTCCGCTCCGCGAGGGAATGAACTAGCTCCTGTTCAAAGACAGAACCAAGAAGGGCCGCACACCGCGGTATTAAATAAATGAAGCGCACTTTTCAGCCATCAAATCTCGTCCGTAAGCGTCGTCACGGTTTCCGTGCACGCATGGCAACTGCCGGCGGTCGCAAGGTTCTTGCCGCTCGCCGTTCGCGCGGCCGCAAGCGGCTTTCCGCTTAATCTTTTTCCGCGCGTCCAGCGCGGTGAATAAAGATATGAAAAAGCAGAAACAAATACTCCGCCTTCGCAAGAGAGCGGAGTTTTTGTCTGTAAGGAATGGTGAAAAACGGCGTGGTCCACTGTTTCTTCTCGAAGTTCGGAAACGTTCTGAAGAAGAGTCTGAAGCAGCCAAAATCGGTGAAAAACCCCGCGCAGGCTTCACTGTCACCAAGAAAAACGGCAATGCAGTGATACGAAATCGTATCCGTCGCAGGTTGCGAGAAGCGGTTCGTTGTCACGTGGGGCGTGACATGGCGGCTTCGACAG
>Ga0308157_10009264_pt1 | contig 10952 bp, 5 predicted proteins | sample PhyBR1_FD_201035 | JGI IMG/M metagenome (GOLD analysis project Ga0308157, IMG submission 201035) | Phyllosphere microbial communities from UC Gill Tract Community Farm, Albany, California, United States - DLSLB.R1 | ecosystem: Host-associated > Plants > Phyllosphere > Unclassified | place: USA...
CCGCGCATCCATATGCCGAACGAAAACGGCTACCACGCGAACATCCTGCGTTTGGAGCCGGATGCGGTGCTGGTGCGCAATACGGGCGCCCTGTATTACTATCTGCGCCACCGGATGGAGAATCCGGACAAGAACCATCCGGAACTCATCGGCGACTTCTCGCTGAACGTGGCGAACCACAAAGCCGTCGATCTGTTCCTGGAAGCCGGTCTTGACCGCGTGACGCCGTCGTACGACCTGAACATCCAACAGATGGTCGACCTGCTCGGACGTTCGCAGACGGACAAGATGGAGATCGTGATCCATCAGCATCTGCCGATGTTCCATACCGAGCATTGCGTGTACTGCACGTTCATGAGCGAAGGCACCGACTTCACGAACTGCGGCCGCCCGTGCGAAGAACAGCGCGCGTCGCTTCGCGACCGCATCGGCATGTCCCACCCGGTCCGTGTCGACGAAGGCTGCCGGAACACGGTGTACAATGCGATCGAGCAGTCCGGAGCGGAATACTTGAACGAGTTCCTCGATTCGGGCGTGCCGAGTTACCGCGTCGAGTTCTTGGAAGAGACGCCGGAGCAGGTGCTTGAAGTTATCGATCTGTACACGCGCGCTTTGAGCGGCAAGATCAGCGGTTCGGAAGTTTGGCGCAAGCTGAAAGCGACGAATCAGCTGGGCGTTACGCGGGGGCAGTTGGTTAAATGATTTTTAGCAATACAAAAAAGCCATTCCCAAATTTTCGGGAATGGCTTTTTTTTCGTGGAATGTGCGGTGCATGAAAGGTACGATCAAAAATTGATGCTCGCCCATTGGTCGATCTGGGCATCCATGCCCGGTGAAGCCGCGATCAGCTTGTCGTAGACCGTCGGATCTTGCTGGTTCAGTTTCTTCAAAGCAATCAAATACCACATCGCGGTTTCCTGATTGGCCGGATCGGAGTAGTCGAAATCTTCCGTCAATACCACTTTGAGCGTATCTGCGGATTGCTGGGTTTCACCTAAGAAATAATACATTTTGCCAGCATTCTGCGTCATGGTCGGAGTCGCATAGAACTCTTTACCCTGAAGCTGGCCTTCCGGCAGGGACTTCAGATGTTCGACGCCCGCCAGCAGCCGTTTATAAGCTTCGGTACCGCGTGTAAAGTACATATTCATTGCTTCCCGGTCCTGCTGGCCAAAGGCCTGGTACCCTTGCGTAAAAGCAGTCTGGATCACGTTTTCATAAATGCTCATATCCCATACGTAACGATCCAGATTGTCGGCCAGGATGTTGAATGCCGCTGCCTGATCGTTGCGAAGCTGTTCCTCCGACACCATCTGGTTGATCAGATCGCGATCGAAAGGTTCAGCGGCATGCGCGCTTTTCAGCACGGCAGAGGCTTCGTTCAAGTAATTCTCATCCTGGGTTTGTGAGTATACGCTGTGCAGGACGGCAGCCAGCTGTGCAGCGGCCTGCGGATAATTGCTGCGAAGCTTTAAGACTTCGTCCAAAGGTTTGCGAATATCCTCATAACTTTGCTGCGTACCTGAGTTCAACATGGCGGTAGCTTCGGCAGACGTTTTGGCAGCCGTAAGGAAACGTGCGGCTGCTACAATGACGACGACGGCCAGTATGCCTGCCACGACCGAATAGAGACCCGGAAGCCAGGAGAACGGTTCGTTTTGCGTTTCGCCTGCTTTGGCATTTTGCGCAGATGTCGTTTGCTGGCGACGAAGCGGCGCAGGAATGATTCCGGCGGCCATGCCTCCAAGAGCCAGGAACACCAGCAGACTAATATAGACATAACTCATGTTGAAGTCCAGTATGCTGTGCATGAGAATCGAGAACGCAATCAGGAAATAGAAGAAATGCGAATCTTTCTTTTCCCCGGCTTCCATCCGGAAATAACTGCGCAGATATTGAACAAATACATAGAGAAGGAATGCCATAAGAAGCACAAAGCCCAGAATTCCCGTTTCATCAAGCAGCTGCAGGAAATAGTTATGCGCCTGGTTGCTGATATAAGGGTTATTTTGATATTTTTCATATAGGACGCTCCAGGCTCCGCCGCCTGCGCCGATTACGGGATAATCCTTGACGACTTTCAAGGAGTCTTTATAGAACGTGAGCCGCTCCAATACGCTGTGCTGCTGGAAGTTGATGTTTTCTACACGCACACGTATATTTTCAGGCAGCACGCTCTTCACGCTTGTGCCTACCACGAGGAAAGCCAGCACGGCGCCAAGCAGCAGGCCGCCAAGTGGAAGCCACAGATTCGACATTTTGCGTGCGGAAAAGGCAGATAATTTCTTCTCCAGCATCGGCTGCAGATATTGGGCAACGGCCCACAGCAGCGCGGCATTGATCAGAGAAGCCGAAATCAGGATTCCCCAGGCTTTCCAGGCATCCGATCCCGCATAAACTTCATTCAAACTCAGGCCGAGCTGCGTGAGAGGTCCGAGCACGATCAAAGCCGCCGCGGTCGAGATCGCCAGATTTATGATCCAGATCAGCTGTTGAGCCGGCTTAAGCAGCAGCAGCAGCAGAATGAATACGACAGGAAGCATCACCAAGCCGCCGCGCGACAAGGTCAGGGCAATCGACAAGATAATCGGAACCAGCATAAAGGAATGGATAGCCCGATCCCACCACTTGCGCGTCCGGGCAACCGTAAAGAGCACCACAAACAGCATAGCCATCAAGAATGCCGCATATGTATTGGCATACTGGAAGACCGAAGTCAGCCGCAGGCCGTTGGAATCGGTCATGACCGCATCCTTGTAGACCCCGCCATTCACAACATGCGTAAACCAGCCGACCAGGCTTCCTGCGAACGCGCGCTGGCCGAACCAGTTGAGCAGTCCGAAGATCACGATCAGATAGGTCGTCCAGAGCAGCGCGATGCGCATGACTTTGTTAGCCAGCGGGTGCTGCATCAGAAACAGTCCGATGACGAAAAACGCGGCATTGGCACACGTGATTAACACCATGTTCATGGCCAGCGTGTGCGAGGCTGCAGAGATCAGCGCGATCACATACATCAACGGCAGCAGCCATACGAGCAAAGCCGTAATGTCCCGCTGGTTGAAAATCTGCCAGTGTCTGGCGAATGTCACAATGCCCAGCAGCAGCAGCGTGCACACCGCAATGATCGACCAGAATACAGGCTGATCGAAATTCGCCCCCTGCCCGTTAAATAATCCCAACTGGAAAGGCGCCCAAATTAAAAATATAATCAGGGCGGATACCAGAGTCCAGAGTAGAGGCGAACCATTATTCATTTGTTCAATGGATATTCGTTCCTTTTTGCTCGACTCGTTGTACATATTACCGTATACTTGGTTAGTCAATGTAGTTTCTCCTTTGCTTGAAGGTACTAGGGTATTTTAACATAGGAGTAAGTGGGAGAGGTAGATTTTAAATGTTAAGAGATGTACAGCAAAAGAATGCGAGACGAAACATTGAGGAGAACTTATGAGTAAGATACTTGTATTCTCGCCGGATAGAGTCGGTAAAGAAATGGCTGGTCCTGGAGTTCGATATTGGAATTTTGCAATTCAATTGGCTAAAAAACATGATGTTACTCTATTGGTTAAAAATGAAGATTATTTATCGGGAATAGGTTTTAAAGTTTTGCAAGTTAATGAAGTAAAACTTAAAAAAAAGCTATTTTTTACTGGTTTTGATGTAATCATCATCCAAGGAATGGCTTTGCTAGAGTATCCCATTTTGAAAAAAATTAAAGTTCCTTTAGTTATAGATTTGTACGATCCATTCATATTTGAAATTCTAGCAAAAGACAGTTTTGATCATAAAAACGAAAAATTATATTCATATCAACTTCATGTATTATTAGAGCAAATTGAATATGGCGATTATTTCATTTGTGCTTCTGAAAAACAAAAAGATTTTTGGTTAGGTATGTTGGCCGCAGTTGTTAGAATTAATCCGGAATCGTTCAGAACTGATGCTTCATTTCGAAGCATGATCGGTGTTGTACCTTTTGGTCTCCCAGAAGAAGAACCTATCAAAACAAGGCCGGCTATACGAGAGGACATTCCAGAGATACATACAGGCGATAAGGTAGTGTTATGGTGGGGAGGGCTCTGGGATTGGCTTGATCCTAAAACATTAATTGAAGCTATGAATATTGTTTCCCAATTTGATAGCGGAATAAAATGCGTTATAGTTGGGACCAAACATCCAGATCCAAATTTCATTGCTCATGAAATAGTAAACGAGGTTCAAGCTCTGAGTAAAAGTTATAAGTTAACTGGAAGCTCAGTCTTTTTTGTGGAATGGGTCGCTTTTGAAGATCGAATGAATTATTTGCTGGATTCTGACATAGGTATAAGTTTGCACTTTAACACTTTGGAGACAAGGTTCTCTTTTAGAACAAGAATAATGGATTATTTATGGAGTAAATTGCCTATGATTGTGAACGACGGAGATATATTGGCGGAAATTGTAGAAAAGCACCATTTAGGTCAAGTTGTTGATCAAGGAGATTACAAGGAACTTGCAAACAAAATTATTGATTTATGCAATGAAAGTATTAACCTAAAATCTTTTGAAGAAGTTCAAAGAAATTTCTATTGGTCTGAAGTTACTAAAGAACTTGAACGTTTTTGTGATTCACCTAAAATATCTTCAAGTAAGAATGTAGCCGCCAAAAGCGTGAAAGTTAAAAAACCCAATAAAGCTTATATTTACTTTTCTAAAAGCATTCAATTAATAGGAAAAGGAGACATACCTCATCTAATTCGCAAAATAAAACAAAAGATTAATAAAAGATAGGTTATTTTAGGAGGATTAAATTGAAATATTACGATTTACTACTTAATTTAATTGAGAGAGATTTAAAATTAAAATACAGAGGTTCATCTATTGGTTTAATGTGGTCTTTAATCAATCCATTGATCATGATTGTGATTTACACCTGGGTATTTCAAACAATTCTTAAAAATCCAACTCCTAACTTTACCATGGTTTTGATGAGCGGATTGTTACCATGGAATTTTTTTGCATCTAGTTTAACCTCTTCTGTCGGATCCTTTACGGGTAACGCAACATTGCTTACAAAAGTAAAACTACCCAAATACATTCTGGTATTCTCCAATATATTTTTTAATTTTATAATTTTCTTGATGATGATTGTATTGATTCTAATTGCTATGTTTTTCTTTAACGTGCCATACACAACAAATCTTTTCTTATTACCATTAGCAGTTATAGTTCAATTAATATTCCTATTAAGTTTAGGTATGATATTTGCTATTTCAAATACTTATTACCAGGATACAGCTCACTTAATCGAAGTTCTGATGATGGCTTGGTTTTGGTTGACACCGGTTATTTATCAGTTTAACTTAATCCCTGATGATTTTAAGTTTTATGTATCTTTGAATCCCATGACATTGATTATAAATCTATATCAATCTGCCATTATGGGTACACCAATTTATACTAATGTATTTATTGGAGCATTATTCATTGTAGTAATTCTTATTGTGGCAATATTTTTATATAAAAAATGTGATAGTCGCATTTCTGAGCTCATTTAAGGAGTGTTTTAATTGATCGCTGATTCTAAAGAAGTGGTTATAAAGGTAGAAAATGTTACTAAGGAATATGTCATTAATATAGGCGGGAAAAAGTCTTATAAACAATCTTTCATTAATTTGATTAAAAAACAGAACGAAGAGAAAATCAAAAGAATAAAAATTTTCAATGATGTTAACTTTTCAATCAATAAAGGTGAAGTTTTTGGAATCATAGGAGAAAATGGAGCCGGAAAAAGTACGACTCTTAAAATGCTTGCAGGTATCATAACTCCTGACAAAGGTAAAATTTCGGTGAATGGTACAGTAGCAGCATTGTTAGAAATAGGACTAGCGTTTCATCCTGATCTTACAGGTGTTGAAAATGCAAGACTTTATGGTAGTGTTTTAGGTGTAAGTCGAAAGAAAATGATGCAAATCATGGGAGAGGTATTTAAATTTGCTGAATTAGAAGGATATGAACAGGTTCCTCTTAAAAAGTATTCTTCAGGGATGCAAGTAAGATTAGCATTCTCAGTAGCGACGATTGTAGACCCGGATATTTTATTGCTTGACGAAGTGTTTTCAGTTGGGGATCAAAAGTTCCAAGAAAAATCGTTTTCTAAAATAAATTCTTTTATAGAAAGAGAAAAAACGGTTTTACTAGTTACCCACGACCTTGGTATTGTGGAAGAAATGTGTACCAGAGTACTTTATTTAGAAAAACGAGGAGCTATCCACATCGGAAACCCTAAAGATATGATTAGGTTGTACCATGAAAAAATTGATGGAGGTAATTGAAAATGGGTAAATTTGACAAGAGTGTATACAACAACGACTATTATAATACCAGTTTTGGAGGCATTCCTTACAACAGAAGTTCTCATGATGGCCATTGGTTAAAGTTTTTTAATGAGATAGCTACTGAGCTTGTCGAAATCTATAGACCAAATAAAGTCTTGGACGTAGGCTGTGCAAAAGGGTTTTTAGTTGAAAGTCTTAGAGATCGAAATGTAGCAGCTTACGGTTTTGATATTTCGGAAGTTGCAATTTCGGAAGTTCGTGAAGATATAAAGCCCTATTGTTGGATTGGTTCAGTAGATGATCCTATAATGTATGAGAAAAAATATGACCTTATTGTATGCATAGAAACCTTAGAGCACGTATCAGAAAAGATGGCGAGACAAGCTATTGAGTTAATGTGCAAACATGCTGACACCGTTCTATTTTCGTCCTCTCCAACAGATTTCGACGAACCAACACATATTAATGTAAAGCCAGCGGAATACTGGAATGAATTGTTTGCAGAAAATGGGTTCTCTGTTGCACATGAGGATTGGACAAAATCGACTATTGCTCCTCAAGCTCTGTTGTATAGAAAGCAGGAAATTGAACTTATCATTAAAAATAAGGTAGAACTATCAGCAGAAATCTCAAATCAAACAAAAGAAATTATAGAGAGAATACAAAACGATGTAGACAGAGTACAAAATGTTAATGAACAGATCGATCAAAAAATGGACGGAACAAACTTGCATTTACAAGATTTGAGTAGACAATTACATAAAATGCAACAAAGAATTCAAGGATTGTCTAAGGAAAAAGAATTGGAAATTCAAATTAAAAAAAATGAAATAAGTGAAGAAGAACTAAGTAAACTTCAACTCGATATCAAAAATCTCAACCAAAAAAATAATGATTTGCTTCAAAAAGAACAATTACTTCAAGATCAGATTAATATGATTAATTCTGGTACCGCTTTTAAATTATTAAGAAAATATTGGAACACGCGAGATCGCCTTTTACCTTCGGGATCGAAACGAAGAGCAACTTTAAAAAGACTGATACGTAGAACAAACGATCAGTCAAATGTATCTATTAATCCCACCATTTTTCAAACAAAAGAAAATGAACAAGAAGATCCTATGCAGTACTGGACAAAAGGATTTGAAGAGTGGATTAAGAACACAGAATTGTCGACAGAAGAAATAGAGCGACAAAAAATAGGATGGGGAAGCTTTGATGAAAAGCCTCTGATTAGTATATTGCTTCCTGTGTATAAGATACCGTTGAACATTTTTAAAGAGACTATTCTTTCTGTGACGCAACAAACTTATCCTAATTGGGAACTTTGTATTGCACTAGGAAATTCAGAAGACATTGAACTTTCTTCTTACATAAATAATATAAGTAAGCAAGATGAGAGAATCAAGTTTACTGTTTTAAATGAAAATAAAGGAATTTCTTTAAATACAAATAAAAGTTTGGAACTGGCTAGTGGCGAATTTATTGCCCTGTTGGATCATGACGATTTGTTGACACCAGACGCGTTATACAGAATGATAGAAGCAATCAATGAAAATACAGAAGTTGATTTTTTGTATTCGGATAAAGACCAGATTAATGAAGATGGAAGTGTACGTTTAAATCCTTTACTTAAACATGGTTGGTCTTGGCCTACCATGCTTTCGGCAAACTACCCTACTCATTTCTGTGTAATAAGAAAAGATAAAATGCTACAAGTAGGAAATTTTGATCAAACTACAGATGGAGCTCAGGACTGGGACATGTTTTTAAAAGTTTCTGAGCAAACTTCAAATATTGTTCATGTTCCTTATGTGCTTTATCATTGGCGCATTATTAGTACTTCTGTAGCTTCCGGATTAAAAGCGAAACCTTATGTAATAGAAGCTCAAAATAGAACAATTGATAATTATTTACAAAGAAAAAATCTTAATGTTTCTTTACAAAGAATTGAAGAAGATCATACTTTTAGACTGCACTGGAAAGACGCTCAAAAAGAAGAGTATGTAGTAATAGTCTACGATGACAATTCGACAAATGAAAAATTTGATCAATCGGTAAAATCAGTTTTAAAACAAAAAGTTAAACCTTCTAAAATCATAATCGCAAATGAAAAAGTAGACGTTCAAATGCACTCTGATGTAGAAATTTTGACTTTGAGTTTCAAAGAAATTTTAAAAGTACTTTCAGAATTTGAATTGACTTCATCTAAAATTCTTTTTTTACAAGCAGGAGCCATACTTTCGAATAGCAATTCAACAGAAGAGCTGCTTGGCTGGCTAAGTACAAAGGAGTTTACATCTGTTTCAGGATTAATTACTACGCCTACGGGGAAAGTAGTTAACGCTGGATATTTGATCGATAAAGATAATCAGATAATAGAGCCTTTTAAAAATATGATGCAAGATGCTTATACAACGTATGGAAGTGTAAAATGGTATCGGAACTATTTGGCTGTATCTGAGATTTGTTTGATGACAACTGCTCATCATTTATCAGAGTATATTCATTCGTCGTATAAGAACGAAATAGATATATCAATCAAAGATATGCTGTTTAATTACCAAGTCAAAACAAATGAAGCTGAAAAAAAAGCTTCTCTATACGTACCTTATGTAAAGGTTACGGTTGAAGAAGCAAATTCTACCTGCAAATTACAAGTTCAGAAATTAGTTAAGGATTTATACTATAATGAGAACGTTTGGGACTGGAATTCATCTTATTTGAAAGAAAGATTTGAAGTTAAAGCTTCTTCTAAGCAAGCAGCCCCTTCAATTTGGGATGGTTATACTTCGGATGCTCTAATTTTGGCAGGTTTATACGACTTTTCGCATGAGGACCTTAATAGAAATCAAGAAGTGGTTTCAAAAAATCTATCAATTGACAATGCAACTTCTGCCATATGGTTCCTTCCACCATTTTCTTCGGCATTTTATGGAGGAATCCACACTATCTTCAGATTCGCGGATTATCTCAGAAAGCACAGAGGTATTAAGAATACATTTGTTATTGTTGGAGAAGTAAATACAAAACAAACAAGTATAGCTATAGAAAAAGCTTTTCCTGGTTTATCAGGGAGCACTGTTCTTGGTTTGTCCAATGATAAAAAAGTGAAATCTCTTCCAGCAGCTGATATGTCGTTTTGTACATTATGGACTACCGCTTATATTCTTTTGAAATACAACCAAACAAAAAGGAAATTTTATTTCTTACAAGACTGGGAACCTCTTTTTTATCCCGGCGGTACTACTAGTGCTCAAGTAGAAGCTACCTACGAATTTAACTTTACTGCAATTTGTAATACTATTTCTTTGAAGCAAAGTTACGAAGAAGTCGGAGGGAAAGCAGAATATTTTACTCCTTCAGTTGATAATTCTGTTTTTTATAATGTAGAAGGATTACGGAAGAATGATGAATTTACAGTGTTTTTGTATGGACGTCCTGGAAATCCGAGAAATTGTTTTGAGTTAGCTATACCTGCTTTGCGTAAAGTGAAAAATCATTTTGGAAGCAAAGTAAGGATAGTGAGTGCAGGAGCTGACTGGGATCCGGCTGCGTATGATGCTGAAGGTGTTATCGAGCATTTGGGAATGTTGCCCTATGAGAAAACAGCTGATCTTTACCGAAAGTGTCATATAGGCGTTGCAATGATGATGTCGAGACATCCATCGTATTTGCCTTTTGAACTTATGGCATGCGGAGCTTTAGTAGTGGCGAACGATAACCGATGGAATCATTGGATGTTAAAAGATGGAGAGAATTGCATCTTATCTAAGCCAAGTGCTACTTACTTAGCAGAAACTATAATAGAAGCATTGAGCAATCATGATTTACGTACTACTATTGCACAAAACGGTTCTGAATTTATCAAGGAAAATCATTCTGATTGGGATAGCGAATTCCTAAAGCTTTGCAATAAAATTTTTGTGAGTATCTAACAATCATAAAATTTGGATTTGAAATCCCGCTTTATTTTAAAATATAGGATTTCAAATCCAAGCAATTTTAAGAAAAAAGCGTAGAGAATTTAAAGGAGCTTGAAATGATTAAAAATAACAAATATATTTTCTATCTACTTATAGTATGTTCTTGCTTGTATATTCTATGGATGTTAATAATTCCTTTTGGTAAAGGACCAGATGAACCTCTGAGATTTGATATAGGTCAATTTATATATAAATATCATAGTCTTCCTCAAGCAGGAGATCCAAGGTTAGGTGAATTTGGACATGGAATTTCATATGCCCCTTTACCACAGTTACCTTATATCATAGGTGGACTTTTGATGATTATTTTTAGCGGCGTTATTTCAGAAGAGCATCTGTTTTATATTCATCGCTTGATTTCTGTAATACCTGGAGTAGTCTCTGTTTACTTAGTATATTTGATAGGTAAAGAAATGAATTTGAATCGATCTCTACAAATTTTCATCGCAGCTCTTTTTGCCTTTATTCCTCAATATGCTTTTCTCAATTCATATGTCAATCAAGAATCGTTTTCTATGTGCGCGAACTTATTTATTATTTATCTTTGGTTTGTAGGAAAAAAAACAAATTGGAATAAAAAAAGTATCATTTTTATTGGAATTGGTCTTTCACTAAGCCTTTTATCATATTTAAATGGATATGTGAT
>Ga0308157_10009265_pt1 | contig 10952 bp, 10 predicted proteins | sample PhyBR1_FD_201035 | JGI IMG/M metagenome (GOLD analysis project Ga0308157, IMG submission 201035) | Phyllosphere microbial communities from UC Gill Tract Community Farm, Albany, California, United States - DLSLB.R1 | ecosystem: Host-associated > Plants > Phyllosphere > Unclassified | place: USA...
GCTGCGCCGCGTCGTGAACGAGGCCGACCTCGAGCGCACCTACCGCCCGCGCCCCGGCCTGCGCGTCGCGCGTGCGCTGTGGGAGCTATGCCGTGTGATCCCCGTCGTCGTCACCTGCGCGATCGGACTCGCCGTGCTCGTCGTGCTGTCGGCGCTGATCGACACCGGCGGCCTGTTCCTCGCGCTCGTGCTGTCCGGCGCGGTGCTGCTCGTCGCCGGCGCGGTCGCGGCCGCGATCACGACCGGCGCGAAATGGGCGTTTGTCGGACCGATCCGCCGCGGCGAGCATCCGCTGTGGTCCACGTTCGTGTGGCGCACAGAGGTCGCCGACACGTTCACCGAGATGGTCGCCGCCCCGTGGTTCGCGAACGCGGCGGCCGGCACGCCGGCGCTGGTCGTGTGGCTGCGCACGCTGGGCGCACGGATCGGCCGCGGCGTCTGGACCGACAGCTACTGGCTGCCCGAACCCGACCTGGTCGAGCTCGGCGACGGCGCCACCGTCAACCGCGGATGTGTGGTTCAGACGCATCTGTTCCATGATCGAGTCATGAGCATCGACACGGTGACGCTGGAATCCGGAGCGACTCTCGGCCCGCACTCGGTCGTACTGCCCGCGGCGACGATCGCGGCCGATGCGACGGTGGGCCCGGCATCCCTCGTGATGCGCGGTGAGACGGTCCCGGCCGGCAGCCGGTGGAGCGGCAACCCGATCGGCCCGTGGCGGGCCGTGAAGGTGCGCGCGTACCAGGTGGCCGACTGATGCACTCCAGCGACACCTACACGCCGCAGGCCGGTGACGACCGCATCCGGGTGGAGCACTACGACCTGAGGTTGGACTACAAGCTGTCCACCAACCGGCTCAAGGGGCACGCGGTGCTCGACGTGCTCGTGTCGGCGGAGACCAAGACGATCTCGCTCGATCTCGTCGGCCTGCGCGCGACGAAGGTGCGGGTGGACGACGCCGCGGTGCGGTTCTCGCAGAACGACCGGAAGGTGAAGATCTCGCTCGATGGTGCTGCTGCCGCAGGGGAGCGACGCAAGGTCGAGATCGTCTACGCCGGAGCACCGAAACCGAGGCGGACCCGCTGGGGATCGATCGGCTTCGAGGAGCTCGAGGACGGCGCGCTCATCGCCTCCCAGCCCACGGGAGCACCGACCTGGTTCCCCTGCAACGACGTGCCGTCGGACAAGGCGACGTACGCCGTGCAGGTCACGACCGACCCCGACTACGTCGTCGTCGGGGCCGTACCCCCCGAGCGCACCCTGGAGCGCGGACGCCCGACGTGGACGTTCCGCGTCGACGCACCCACCCCGACCTACCTCATGACCCTGCAGATCGGGCGCTACACCGAGGAGGCCGTCGAGCTCGGATCGGTCGCCGGACGACTGTTCTACCCGCGGATGCTGCAGGGCAGGGTCCACGCGGACTTCGCGGATCTCGGCCGGATGATGGCCGTCTTCGAGGACGTCTTCGGCCCGTACCCGTTCGGCGGGTACACGATCGTCGTCACGCCCGACGAGCTCGAGATCCCGCTCGAGGCGCAGGCCATGGGCATCTTCGGAGCGAACCACATCGACGGATCCGGCGGGCTGGAGCGTCTCGTCGCGCACGAGCTCGCGCACCAGTGGTTCGGGAACAGCGTCGGGCTGGCGCACTGGAGCGACATCTGGCTCAACGAGGGCTTCGCCTGCTACGCGGAATGGCTCTGGTCGGAGCGCTCCGGCGGGCCGAGCGCCCACGCGAAGGCGCTCGGGCATCATGCGCGACTGGCCGAACTGCCGCAGGACATCGTGCTCGTCGATCCAGGCCCCGACACGATGTTCGACGACCGGGTGTACAAGCGCGGCGCCGTCGCGCTGCACGCGCTGCGGCTCACCGCGGCCGACGACGACGTGTTCTTCGGCCTGCTGCGCACCTGGACCGCACACCACGCGCTCGCCACCGCCGATACCGACGACTTCATCTCCCTGGCCGAAGAGCAGCTCGGGCAGCCGCTGCAGGAGTTCTTCGACGCCTGGCTGAGGACGCCTCAGCTGCCGCCGCTGCCGGACGGCGGACCAGACGACGCCGCGGCGCCGATCACCGGCCCGATTCTCGGGCTGGATCGATCGCGACGCTGACGACGAATCCGTCCGGGACGGTGATGACGGCGGCTTCGACCCGGCGGCCGGGGAGATCGATGAGGCGTCCGCCCGGAAGGCGGCTTCCTGCTTCGGTGCGGGGTCGCACGTCGGACACCGGGATGCGCAGGCCGCGCCCGTCGGCCTTGACCGCCGCCTCGATGACGGTCCACCCGCGGAGGTCCGGCGGCGGGTGCGGAGCGAACAGCGCGGCGAGGTCCTGCATGGCGCCCGCACCGGTATCGAGCTCGGCGTCGATGCCGATGGCCGCGGCATCCTCAGCGGATGCCGCGGCCGCGAACGCGAGATCACCGGCGTAGCTGATGCTGACGACGACGCTGCCCGTGACTGCGTGCACGCGGCCGTGGTCAGCGGCGCCGCATTGGTCGCACCGCGTGTGCAACCGGGCGTCCGGTTCGCCGAGGTCGTGCACCAGTTGCGTGAGCAGCGCGCGTCCGGTGAGGAATCGCGCGGCGCGGGACGGGCTCAGCCGCTCGTACCGCGCGCGGTCAGCGGGGGAGAGATCGACGCTCCCTGCGCCCGCGGCATCCGCCCAGGCGATGCGCACCGGACCGCATGTCGCGAAGCCACGGGTCATGAGGTCAGGATATGTGTTGCCGCTCGCGACGTTTACCAACACTTATTCTCCTAAGTGTTGGTAAACTGGGTGCGTGTCCACGCTTCCCCCCGCCCGCGTTCCGGTCGAACCGGTCTCGTTCGAGACCTTCTCGTGGATACCGCGAGCCCCCGAGATGTATTCGCGAGCAGAAGTCGAGCGGCAGACCGGACCGTACAGCGCGGCTGTCACCGCATCGATCGCCGGCTGGACGCCCAGCATCTCGAGCGCGGATTCCGCGGATGTCGAAGACGCAACGCGACAGCTCGTGTCTTTCGACGAGCACGCGCAGCGCGTCCTGGGTGCAGACAATCCTGCATTGGGCCCCATGACCGCCATCCTGTTGCGAACAGAATCCGCGTCCAGTTCTCAGATCGAACAGTTGACGACCTCGGCCGAACAACTGGCGCTCGCCGAGATCGACGAGGGAGACAAGGCCAACGCCGTCACCGTCGTCGGCAACGTTCGCGCCATGGAAGCAGCGCTTCAGCTGGCCGACGAGATCAGCCAGGAATCCATCCTCGCCATGCACGAAGCGCTGATGATCCACCAGCGAGGGTTTGCGCCCATCGATGCAGGTCGCTTCCGCCTCGAGCAGGTGTGGATCGGGGCCGGTGACGCAGGACCCCGAGTGGCGGAGTTCGTCGCGCCGCACCATGACCGCATCCCCGGGGCGATCGAAGACCTGGTCGAGTTCATCGGACGTCAGGACATCCCGGTGCTGATTCAGGTTGCGGTAGCGCATGCGCAGTTCGAGACGATCCACCCGTTCCCCGACGGCAATGGTCGCACCGGCCGGGCGCTTGCACAGTCGATCCTGCGCAACAAAGGACTCGTCGCCTCGACTGCGGTGCCGATCTCTGCGGGACTGCTTGTCGACGTCGATCGTTACTTCACCGCTCTCGGAGCGTTCCGAGATGGAGACGCCGGACCGATTGTTCGGGAATTCGCCCGGGCGAGCCGCTTCGCCGCCGTCAGCGGTACGAAGCTCGTCGATGACCTGGTCGCTCAGCTGGACGCCTCTCGCGCGAAGATGCAGGGGCTGCGAGCGGATGCCGCGGCGTGGAAAGTGTTGCCCGCACTGGTCGGTCAGCCGGCGGTGAATACCGCATACCTGGTCGAGACCCTCGGCCTGGGCGAGATGGCGGCGCTTCGCGCGGTGGACGCGCTCACGGAACGAGGCGTGCTCACTGAGACGACGGGCAAGGCCCGCGGGCGGGTGTGGCAGCATCGTGGAATTTTCGACGTGCTGGACGCCTACGCCGCTGACCTCCGACGGACGGCGTTGCGCTGAGCGGCAGTGCTAGAGAACGATGTCGCTGGGCCGGCGAACCAAGCACTAGTTGACTTGTCGCCTAGTCGGTGATGCACTGTAGGCATGACGCTGTCGCGCATCATCCTCGGTTTCCTGGTCGTTCAGCCGATGACCGGTTACGACCTCATGCGTGCCTTCGCAACCTCCGCGGCCTACTTCTGGCATGCCGACAAGGCGCAGATCTACCGCACGCTCGCGAAGCTGGTCGACGAGGGCCTCGCCCGCATCGAGGTCGTGCCGGGAACGAACGCCCCTGACCGCGTCGTCCACCACGTCACCGACCGGGGACGCGAAGCGCTGCACGCGTGGCTCGTCGCGCGGCCGGAGTCGCAGGCGCCCCGCGACTCCTTCGTCGCCCGGATGTTCTTCGCCGGAGAGCTCGACGACGATGAGGTCTCGGCGCTGATCGATGCCCGTGCGGCGGACACGACGACCGCGCGGAAGGAACTCGCCGCCATCCGTGCCGAGACTCCGCATCCGGACTCTGGTTCCGACCGTGCGGGATGGCTGCGCTCCATGACTCTGGATCAGGGCATCCGCGAGCACGATGAGCATCTCGAATGGCTCGACGTGCTCAGGGCAGGTCTCGGAGCGGAGGAGGACTCGTGACGCGCCCGGTGCTCTTCCTCCACGGAGGCTCGGTCGGCGGCTGGAGCTGGGCCGAGCAGCTGCCGGCCTTCGACGACCGTCTCGCTCTCGCTCCCGATCTGCCCGGGTACCTGTCGCGACGGGACGAACCGTGGGGTGACTTCGATGCCGTCACGGCCCGTGTGGCGGCATACATCGATGCGGAAGCGGGAGAGCCCGTCGACGTCGTCGGGCTGTCTCTCGGTGGGATCACCGCGCTGCACCTCGCCGCTCGCCATCCTCAGCACGTGGCGAGCGTGTTCGTCACCGGAGCCTCGGTGCTTCCGTACCGCCGGTCGATGCGCATGATGAATCGCGTGGCGCTCCTGCTCTGGTACCGGCGCTTCTACTGGGCGGGCATGTCCCGCCAGTTCGGTCTGGAGGGCGAGGAAGCGGAGCGGTTCGTGGCGAACTGCCCGCCGATCTCCCGTGCCAAGCTGACCGAGCAGTTGCGCGAGGTCTACCCCGGAGGCGTGACACGGCTGGAGGACATCGCCGCCCCGCTCATGGCGATCGCGGGTGAGCGCGAGATGCGGTATTTCCACGACAGCCTCGAAGTGATCCGCGCGGCTCGTCCGGATGCGACGATCGGGCTCGCGCCCGGGATGCACCATGCGTGGAACGCGGAGGATCCCGCACTGTTCAATCGCACTCTGCGCTCCTGGCTCGACGAAGGCGCGGCGAACTCCGAGCTGCTGCCGTTGCCGTGACGCCGCTCGTCGTCGCCTGAGCTGGTCCTGGACGCTCCTAGAGCTCGATGTCGTCGCACGCGCTGAGCTCGCGCCACACGCCGGGCCGGGCCGTCTGAACCGGCAGCACGTCCCCTGACACCAGCACTCCGAGATCGATACCCGCGGCATCCGCGATGTCGGCGACCGGCACCTGGAACGTGCGGAATGCGCCGAGTGGAGGCGCCGCGAGAACTCCTTCGCGGACGTCCACCAGTTCGGACTGGTCCAGCAGGAACCCGGCCGCCGCGAGACCGGCCGGTCCGTTCCACGCCGCCACCTTCCAGAACCTCAGCGGGATCCGGATGCCGCGGTACGGCGGGTCCTGCGCACCCAGCACCGGAGCAGTGAAGACCGACACCCGCTGATCCGTCGTCTCTGCGTACGACAGCACGTGGTCCTCCAGGCCGAGCCAGAGTTCCTTGGACTGGTTGAACCCTGCGGCCTGCGGCGCCGCGTTCGGGTAGAAGAACGTCGCCTCGGTGGCCTCGCGCGCCTCGTCGAGGTCGCCCCAGCCGGGGTCGCGGCGGCGCACGAGGTGCCCGCGGTCGAGATCGTTGCGCGCGTACACGTCGGGTCCCGCCTGCTGATCGGCATCCACCCGTGGATCGAGCCGCCAGTCTCCTGACCTGGACACCTCGCGCAACTGCGCGCCGTCGATGTTGACGGCGGTGACGGACGCGAGCCGCCGCTCGGGGTCGAGGAGAACAGTGAACCGCGGGTAGGGGAGATCCACCGCAGAGCCGGTGGGCCGCGGAAGCGGCACGTCGGCATCCAGGAATCCGGGGTCATAGCCGTCTGTCATGTCACCCAGCGTAGAATCGACGTGCGACATCGCGACCGGGACGGCCCGGTTCGTGACATTCTTTCGGGGACGGCCCTGCCCGAAGGAGAAGCAATGCGCACGCGTTTCGTCGGCGCCGACGACCTCATCCGCATCGGACTCGGCTGGGGCGCCTTCGTCGTCCTGCTCCTGATCCACCCGCTCTTGGCGGCACCGGCGCCGACGGTCACCCTGGTCATCGCGCTGGTGGGCATCATCGCGGTGATCCTGCTCTGCGCGTTCGGCGTCGTCAAACAGGCCGAGGCGCTCGCGCACCGGCTCGGCGACCCGTACGGATCGCTCGTGCTGACCCTGTCGATCGTCCTGATCGAAGTGGTTCTGATCGCCGCCGTCATGCTCGGGCCCGGTGATCACGCGACGATCGCCCGCGACTCGGTCATGGCCGTGTCGATGATCATCCTCAACCTCGTGATCGGACTCTGCCTGCTGGTCGGCGGGCTGCGTACCGGCGCGCTCCGTCACAACAGGGCGGGCACGTCCGCCTACTTGACGATGCTGATCGTCCTGAGCGTGGTCGCGTTCGGTCTCCCGGCGGTGATCGGCACGGACGGCGCGCTCACGCAGGGCCAGGAGATCCCGATCATCCTGCTCACCCTGGCGCTGTACGGCTTCTTCCTCTACCAGCAGATGGGCCCGCGCGCCGTGGACTTCCGGGAGCCGGATGCCGCGGCATCCGATTCCGAACCTGCAACGCACACGCCCGTCGCCGACGTGCTGCGCGAGCACCGCCGCGAGATCATCACGCGACTGGTGCTGCTCGTGGTGACCGTGGTGCCGATCGTGCTGCTGTCGCACGACATGGCGGCGCTGCTCGACGACGGCCTCGGGCGCCTCGGCGCCCCGCCGGCGCTCGCCGGACTCCTCATCGCGGCGATCGTGTTCCTGCCGGAATCCATCACCTCGGTGCGCGCCGCACTGGCCGGCGAGGCGCAGCGCGTCAGCAACCTCTGCCATGGTGCCCTCGTCTCCACGGTCGGGCTCACGATCCCGGCGGTGCTGGTCATCGGCCTGCTGACCGGACAGACCGTGATCCTCGCCGAGACGCCCGCGGACATGATGCTGCTGGGCGCGACGCTCGTGCTGTCGGTCGCGACCTTCGCCTCGAAGAAGACGAGCGCCACGTACGGGGCGGCCCATCTCGTGCTGTTCGCCGCGTACGTGATCGCGCTGTTCAGCTGACCCTGTTCACCCGGCGAGGACCAGCGCCGACGTCTGCGCCTGCAGGCTCAGCTCGGCGGCCTTCAGCGCGTGCGCCTGAGTCATCGCGGTCTCGGTCCGGTCGAGGCAGTCGCGGATCAACTGCCCGAAGAACGGGAATCCGGTCCTGCCGCCGGCCTCGAAGCGATATTGGCCGTCCTTGTCGACCAGGAGCACCTGACCGCCTCCGTTGTCTGTCGTGATGTCGATGTACTTGCGCAGCTCGATGTAGCCGTCTGTGCCGAGCAGGATCGTCCGTCCGTCCCCGAAGACGCCGAGTCCATCCGGAGTGAACCAGTCCACGCGGACGTACCCGGTCATCCCGTTGTCGAGGACGACGTGCGCGTCGCCGAAGTCCTGCAGTCCGGGGGTGTCGCGGTGCGCGTAGTTGGCGACGGTCGCGCTGACGATCTCGCCGTCGGTCGCTCCGGTGTAGAACAGCATCTGCTCGAAGTTGTGGCTGCCGATGTCGCACAGGATGCCGCCGTACCTATCGGCGTCGAAGAACCAATCAGGGCGACCGGTGCCGACGCGATGCGGGCCGAACGCCGTCACCTGGAGGACGGTCCCGATCGCGCCCTGCGCCACGAGCTGCCCGGCGAGGATGGCGGCCTCGGAGTGCACGCGCTCGCCGTAGTAGACGGCGTACTTCCGTCCCGTCCTGGCGGTCGCCTCCCGAACGGCGTCGAGCTGGGCGAAGGTCGTCAGCGGCGCCTTGTCGACGAAGAAGTCCTTGCCGGCGTCGATGACGCGCAGGCCCAGAGGAGCGCGCTCGGACGCGATGTCCGCGCTCGCGACGAGACGCACGTCCGGGTCGCTGAGGACCTCGCGTTCGCTCGCGGCGACGTGCACCCCGGGGAACCGTGCGACGAACTCCGCCACCTTGACCGGGTCGGCGTCGTAGACCGAGCGCAGCGTCGCTCCGGCATCGATCAGACCCTGCGTCATTCCGATCACGTGTCCATGGGCGAGACCGACGGCAGAGAAGACGAAGTCGCCTGGCCCGACGACGGGCTCGGGCAGCGGGTCGAAGACGTACGGATGGTTCACTTCTGATTCTCCTGAGGGTGAGGGGTGCCGCTGGTGACGTCGTAGGTGCGCAGCCGGCCGCACATGCCGAAGACCGGTTCGCCGGATGCGGGATCAGCGCGCGTGACCCGCGCTTCGCCCAGGTGCGACCCGGAGCCGGCGGCGATGGCCGTCGCCCGCTCGAGTTCCCGTTCCGCCTGGGCGAGGGGGCCCTGTTCGACAAGGGCGCCCCAGGTCTGCGCGCGCGAGCGCACTCGTTCGACTGCCGCGGAATAGAAGGCATCGAGCGGTCCGCGGTCGCCCGCGACCACGGCGTCGCGCAGCGCTTCGAAGCCGGAGACGGCCCGATCGCGCCTCCGCGATGCCCGTGCCTCGCGCCCGGAGGAGTCACCGAGCGAGGCCGCCGACTCGTATGCTTCGGCATCCGCCACCACGTCCGCCGGGAACGTGAGCACGGCATCGCCGGCCTCCGGCAGCCCGTTGTTGCTCATCAGCACGATCACGCGGAGCTCCCCGTGGTTCACCGCGCGGTGCACGGTCCCCGGAGTGAACCAGACGACAGAGCCCGCGACGAGCGGAGTCTCGCGATAGCCGTCGACGTCGATCGTGTGCAGGGCGCCGCGCCCGGAGACGACGATGTACGCCTCGGTCGACACGAGATGCACATGCGGGCTGCCGCCGCAGATGCCGTCAGGCGCGGCATCCGCGTACACCTCCAGGTCGGTCAGCGAAGTGCCGCCGGGGAAGGTGTTCACACCCGCACCGCCTCGGCGACGGAACGCTGCTTCTCGTAGAAGTGAGGTGCGGAGGACACGAGGTGGCCCGCGCGGTAGTACGGGTCGTCTTCGGACAGGGGGAGGGAGACGACCCTGCGATCGAAGCCCGCCTTGTAGATCGCTGTGACGACCTCGACGGCGTTGCGTCCGTCCTGGGCGTCGGCGATCGGCGCGCGTCCGGTGCGGATCGCATCGAGCATGTCGCCGATCTGCCCGGCATGGCCGTGATGGGCCAGCGGCTCGAGGTCGGCGGCGACGCGCTCGATGCGCGCGACCAGCTCGGCGTCGCGTTCGCGCTCGGGGAATCCGTCCGGCCGCGCCCGCTCGGCGACGACCTTCCAGGGCTGCGATACGCGCGCCTTCTCGCCCTGGACGACGATCTCCTGCTCCTCGCCGTGGTGCACGACGGAGCTCGTCAGCTGGGCGAGGCCTCGGCCATAGCGGAGCACCGCGACGGAGAGGTCCTCGACCTCGGCGTTGTCATGCTGCGCATTGGCGAGCATGGCCGTGATCTCGCTCGGTCGGCCGAGCAGCCACAGCAGCAGGTCGATGTGGTGGATCGCGTGGTTGAGGGTCGATCCGCCGCCCTCCTTCTCCCAGGTGCCTCGCCACCACAGGTCGTAGTACGGCAGGCCGCGCCACCATGCCGAGTCGACGCGGACGTGCGAGATCGAGCCGAGCAGCCCGGAGTCCACGACGGCCTTCAGCGTGGCGAGGTCGTCGCGGAAGCGGTTCTGCGCCACGACGGAGAGCAGTCTTCCCGATCGCTGCTGCGCGGCGATCATCGCGTCGCACTCCTCGAGCGACGGAGCCATCGGCTTCTCCACGAGCACGTGCACCCCGGCATCCAGCGCCGCGACGGCCAGCGCAGCATGCGTCGACGGGGGCGTCGCCACGCTGACCAGGTCGAGCCCGGCCTCGGCGACCATGGCGAACGGGTCGTCGTACGCGACCGCATCGGTCAGACCGAAGGCCTCGGCCTTCTGGGCGGCCTTGCCGGGGACGACGTCGGCGAGCGCCACGATCTCGCAGTCCTCGCGGAATGCGAGATAGCCGTTGATGTGGGCATCCGCGATACCGCCGGTGCCGATGATTCCGATTCTGAGCATTTCACTTTCCTTGAGAGGGACCTGCCGGTCCGGTGACGGGTGCGCAGCGCAGCGCAGCGCAGCGGAGAGGGCGGCCCGTTTCGGACCGCCCTCGGGTTCAGCCGGCCGCGTCGATGGATTTCTGGAGGTCGGCGATGAAGCCGGTCGCCGCGGCCTCCGGGGTCTTGTTCCCGAACAGCACATCCTGCATGTAGCGCAACAGGACCGCGTCCACGTCCGAGGCGCCGTTGGGGACGATCGCCGGTGCCTCTCCGAGGTACGGAACCCGCGAGTCGGAGTACTCCACGGCCTTGACCTCTTCAGGGGTGAGATCGTCGCCGATCACGTCGAGCGTCGTGGAGATCGCGGGCAGGCCCCGCTCGCTGCCGATGATCTTCACGGCCTCGGGGTCGTTGAGGAAGAAGTCGATGAGCAGCGCTGCCTCCGCGGGATGCTTGGACTGCGACGAGACCGACCAGTACATGCCGGCCTTGAAGTAGTCGTACTCCTCCACGCCGCCGTCGGTGGTCGGAATCGGCAGGAGTTCGAGATTCGCCCCTGACGCCTGCGAGAAGACGGACACCTGCGTCGCCGTGATGAAGCTCGACGCG
>Ga0308157_10009266_pt1 | contig 10952 bp, 7 predicted proteins | sample PhyBR1_FD_201035 | JGI IMG/M metagenome (GOLD analysis project Ga0308157, IMG submission 201035) | Phyllosphere microbial communities from UC Gill Tract Community Farm, Albany, California, United States - DLSLB.R1 | ecosystem: Host-associated > Plants > Phyllosphere > Unclassified | place: USA...
ACGCCGATTGAAGATGCACGCCGCAGCGGTGATCAACTACTGGGGATCTTCTACACCGGCGGCACAACCGGTTTCCCAAAAGGGGTAATGCTCAGCCATACCAATGTCGCCTTCTCGGCATTGGCCACGTTGAACAATGGCAGCTATGGACCCTCAGCGGTGTTCCTGCACGTGATGCCGATGTTCCACCTGGCCGACTTTGCGGCCATGACCGCGCTGTTCTTCAGCGGTGGCACCCACGTCGTCCTGCCCTCCTTCATCCCAAGGACCGTGCTCGAAACCATTGCCCAGGAACGTATCAACGAGATCCTGCTTGCCCCGACCATGATCCAGATGCTGCTGGACAGCCGCGACAGCTGCCCCGAAGCCGGCAAGCTGGACCTTGGCTCGCTCAGCTGCATCGGCTATGGCGCCTCGCCGATCACCCCGGCACTGCTCGACCGCGCCCGCCAAGCCTTTCCGTCCGCCGGGTTCTTTCAAGGCTACGGCATGACCGAGCTCGCACCGATGGCCACCATGCTGGCCCCGGAATACCACTCCCATGAACACCATCTGAGCGGCAAGATGTACTCGGCGGGCCGCCCGGCGGTGTGTGTGGAGGTACGTATCGTCGATGCCGACGACAACGAACTACCGCGCGGCACGGTGGGGGAGATCGTGGTCCGTGGGCCGAACGTGATGCTTGGCTACCTGAACAAACCGCTGGAGACCGCCCAGGCGCTGCGCAATGGCTGGATGCATACCGGCGACGGCGGTTACATGGATGAAGACGGCTTCATTCATGTTTGCGACCGCCTGAAGGACATGATCGTCAGCGGCGGCGAGAACATCTACAGCGCCGAGGTCGAAACTGCCATCGCCAGCCACCCGGCCGTGGCCCAGATAGCGGCCATCGGCATTCCTTGCCAGAAATGGGGCGAGAGCGTGCACGCGGTCATCATTCTCAAGGCCGGCACCGTCGCCAGCAGCGAAGAGATCATCGCCTATTGCCGCGAACGCATTGCCGGCTACAAGTGCCCGCGCAGCGTCGAGTTCCGCGAGACCTTGCCGCTGTCCAGTGTCGGCAAAGTGCTCAAGAACGAGTTGCGCATGGCCTTCTGGAAAGGCCACCAGCGAAATATCGCCTGACCCTGCGCCCTCTGCCGGATGCGCAGGGGGCGAGCCTGCCCCATGCGGAGCCCTAATAATGACAATACGCTTTGCCGTACCCCATCGCCGTACCCTATGCGCCCTGGCACTACTCGGCCTGGGCGCCCCGCACTTGTCCTGGGCACAACCAGCCTCGCAGCCCTACGCGTTGCACAATGGTTACCCGACCAGGGCCACCATCAACCAGGTGTATGACGACATCGACCTGAACCGCGCAGTCCAGGCCTATCGGTTCTTCTACCCCAATGTAGCAATGATGAACCTGTGGCAGGCAAACATCGCCGACGGCATGCGCCCCAACAAGGTCTTCGCCCTGCTGCAGGGAAGCCCCGAGAAACGGGTGCTCACCGCCAATTCCGACACGCCTTATGCCGGCGCTCTGATCGACCTGAGTGCCGGGCCCATGGTGGTGGAAGTCCCGCCGGGGCCGATCATGAGCGTTGCCAACGACCTGAACCAGAGCTGGGTTATGGACCTCGGCGTGCCCGGCCCGGACGCCGGCAAGGGCGGCAAGCACCTGCTGCTTCCTCCCGACTATGACGGCCCAATCCCAGCGGGGTTTTTCGTTGGGCACTCGACCACCCACAAGCTCATGTTGTTGCTGCGGGCGCTACCGCTCAAGGGCGATACCGCGGGCGCCATCGAGCGGATGAAAACCGTGGCCATTCATCCACTGAAGCCGCCTGCGGGCTGGACGCCGCCGAAATGGGTCGACCTGAGCGCGCATGCCGCCGACCTGACGCCGCTAAAGATCGAGGACAACCTGGGGTACTGGCGTACCCTGCATGCCCTGCTGGACAGCGAACCTGCCAACCCAGCCTATCGCAACTACTACGGCGAGTTGGCAGCACTGGGGATCATCAAGGGCCAGCCATTCGCGCCTGATGCCCGCATGCAGCGGATCCTTACCCAGGCCGCCCAGACGGGCGCTGTGCAGATGCGCGTGCAGTCGCTTGCCGATCGCCGACCAGACCGGGTGGTCTGGCCTGATCGCCAGTGGGAGTGGGCAGTGCTGCGTCCAGAAAACGGTACCTTCTCGACCCCCGACTACACCGACTTGGTGGCGAGGGAGAAGTGGTTCTACCAGGCCATGATCGCCTCACCGGCGATGTTCCGGCGTGCACCGGGCGCAGGCTCCCTGTACTGGCTAGGCAGCCGTGATGCCCAGGGGGAGTACCTCGATGGAGGCAAGTCATACACCCTCAGCGTGCCGTTGCCGCTGCCGGCCAAGCTGTTCTGGTCGGTGACGGTCTACGACAGCCAGACCCGTTCGCAGATCGAAACGCCGCAGGCCAAGGCAGCACTGCGCTCGCTGGAGGAGCTCAAGGACCAAGAGCAGAGCGGCACTGCCGAGCTGTATTTCGGCCCGACCGCGCCCCCGGGCAAGGCCAGCCACTGGATCCAGACCACACCTGGCAGGGGCTGGTTCGCCTACTTGCGCATCTATGGCCCGGACAAACCAGCCTTCGACGGTGGCTGGAAACCCGGTGATTTCAGCCCGGTGAACTGATCCGGCCATACCGACTCTGCGAGGTAAAGGTTCCGTCATGACCACTTATGGATATTTTCCCGTTCGCCGCGCCAAGGTTGCGGCAATCCTTGGCTTGCTCGCTTTGGTGCCGGTAGTGCTGCAAAAAGCACCTGCGTCGGCCAGCCCGACCGACGTTGCCACCCGGGTACTGGAGGGACGCGCTCTGGAAGCAGCTCTATGGGGCATGCCCCTGGTCAACTTCGATGCGATGCGCCAGGCGTATTTTCGCAACGCCAACGCCCGGTATAACGACATCATGTTCTGGTCGCGCCCATCGGACTGGCGCAACCAGACCACCACACCCAACCACTCCACACTCTATGTGATGTTCTTCGTCAACTTGAAGGAGGGGCCGGTGGTAGTCGACATCCCCGCGACCCGCCAGGCAGGCCTGTACGGCACGTTGATCGACGCCTGGACCACACCGATGGTCAACGTTGGAAACAAAGGCCAGGATCAGGGCAAGGGCGGGCGCTACCTGATCCTGCCGCCCGGTTACCAGGGACCAGTTCCGCCCGGCTACCTGGCCGTGCAAAGCAAAACCTTCAACAACTACAGCCTGCTGCGGGTAATCAGCCGCTCCACTGCCGACAGCGACCTGGCCGACGGCGTCGGCTACCTCAAGGGCCTTAAGGTCTATCCGCTGGGTAGCGCCGACAGCCCGCCAGAAAATCGCTACATCGACATGGCTGACAGGGTCTATGACGCCATCGCCCACTACGACGACAGCTTTTACGACTCTTTGGCTGAAATGGTCAAGGAAGAGCCCTTGCAAGAGCGCGACGTTGCAATCATGGGCCAGTTGCGCTCACTGGACATCGGCAAGACTTTGGACTTCAAACCCGACGCGCAGCGTCGACAGATGCTCACCCTCGCCGCGCGGCAGGCTCGGGCGTACATGATGGAGGGCTACAGGCAATCCGGGCTGGCCGTCTGGGGTGAGCGGCGGCGGTGGCGAACCTTGGCCAACCCCCAGACGACCCTGCCCTCCAACGTCACCTTCGTGCTGCCCGATCAAGGGCTGCTGTTGGACGAGCGCGCCTTTGCCTGGTTCGCCATGTTTGGCCCCGTCGTACCACCGTCGCCGCATGTCTACATGAAAAGCTACGAGACGGCGAGAGGCCAGCCCCTTGAGGGAAGCAAGCGCTATCGTCTGCGCATCCCTGCCGATGCGCCGGCCGAGGAGTTCTGGTCTGTTGACGCCTATGATGCAAGCACCGGGGGCTTCATCCGCCAAGCCACAGTGGTCGGCCTCGACTCCTACGATCAGCGCCTGAAACGCAATGCGGATGGCAGTGTGGACCTGTATTTCGCGCCCGAGCCACCGCCCGGGCATGAGAGCAACTGGATCAGTACCCAGCCGGGCCAGCGCTTCTTCACCCTCTTTCGCATCTACGGCCCCAAGCCTGCCATCAAGGACCGCAGTTGGGTGCTCAATGACCTGGAAGCGATCGACTGACCGCGTCACCGACACGGTTCCCCTACCTGCCCTAACCTGCCAATGGAGTATTGAACAATGAGCGACTCACTCGCTTGTACGGCATTCACACGTCTGCAGATCAGCGGGCCCGATGCCGATGGTATCGTCCTTGTCACCCTCGATCGCCCGGAAAGCCTTAACGCCATCGACTTGGAGATGTTCGAGGAGCTCAAGCAGATGGCGAAGATCGCCGAAGCCGACCCCCAGGTACGAGCGTTGATCCTCACCGGCCAAGGCCGTGGGTTTTGCGCAGGCCTGGACCTGGAAGTGGCCGGGCGTTTATCGAGCCTGAGCATAGAGGCCTACATGCAGATCCAGGAGCTGGCCGGTAGCGCGGTCAGCACCCTGCGCCTGATGTCCAAGCCCTTGATTGCCGCGGTCAATGGCGCTGCTACCGGTGGCGGGCTGGCGCTGGCACTGGTCGCAGACATCCGGGTGGCCAGCGAGCGTGCTCGCTTCGGCGTCGCATTCGTGCGTCTGGGCCTGTCTGCCTGCGACGTCGGCATGTCATGGCTGTTGCCGCGCATCGTGGGTCTGGCGCATGCCAGCGAACTGATGTTGACCGGTCGTATCCTCGATGCACAAACGGCCAGCAGGATCGGCCTGGTCAACCATGTGGTCGGCCCTGATGAACTGCTCGATACGGCCTATGGACTCGCGCGTGAGATAGCCCGCAATTCAGCCTTCGCCATGCGCCTTACCAAGCAAGGCCTGCAGTTGAACGTCGACTCCCCTTCGCTACAGGCAGCCATCGAGCTCGAAAACCGCACGCAAGCACTGGCGGCGCGCTCGCATGAAATGCAGGCAGTCTTTGAAAGGTTTCGCCAGGAACAAGCCGCAAAACACCACAAAACCACCTGATCAACCAAAAGCCTGGGGCCTGTGCCCCGGGCTACGCCTCTTGGCGACTGTAACTTTCAGTGTGATCGTAAGCGGCGTAACGTGATTGCCGGTCGCGCAATACCCGAACGATTGCGTGCTGCGGGTCGCGCGGCAAGAACAACCGTCCACGGTTGTGCACCAGGTAATCGAGCAGGCGTTCTTTTTCCCCGATCAACGCCTCGGGGTTGCGATCGCAGCCACTGGTAACCGACAAGTCGAGCCAGGGGCTGGCCGGGATCAGATCGCCGGCGAACAGCAGCGGCCCTCCGGGCAGGGTGATTTCCGGCAACAACTGCCCTCGAGTATGGCCATCGCTCAGGTGCAGGTGCCAACCGCTGCCCAGGTACGGGCTCGTCCCCTCTCCGGCCAACACCAGCCGACCGCTGTGTTCGAGCTGGCGAAGCAACCACGGAATGAATCGACTGCGATCGTGCGGGTGCGGGTGCAGGGCTCTGCGCCAGTGCTCCATGCCCGTCAGGTAACGTGCCCGTGGGAACAACACCCGGAGGACACCGCCGTCGTCGATCAAACGGCTCAGCGCGGGTGATGGCCAGGCCTGCAGGTGAGTGAGTAGCACAAGGTCGATATCATTCTCGCCAAGCCCGAGCCTGGCCAGGCCGTCCAGCAGGCTGACGGGCCTGGGCTGGCAACTGCAGCTGCGTGGCGCTGACGGCAAGAGCAACTCGCTGCCCGCCAGCACGAGAATATTGCGGCCCTGTTCCTGAACCAACAGGGCTCGCGAGGGCAGCTCGACCAGGTTGTGCTGGTCGGGCTGAAGCCACTGGGCCCAGCGCCGACGAGGCGTACTGCCAAAAAGCACACCCCCGTCGAGCTGTCGGGTGGCGCCCACCATGCTGGTCAGCCGACAAGGCACCACGATCCTTGGGGACATGCCTGAACTCACCGCCAGACCGACGCTGCTGAGTCGCTAAGCGCGGCCTGCACCTGCTCGGTATGTTCACCGAAAGCCGGGATCGGGCCAGGCACCACGACCTTGTCGTCAAAACGCGGGGCAGCCACGGTCTGCAGCATGTCGTCGCGTTCGAAGTACACCTGACGGGCGACATTATGCGGGTGCAGCGCCGCTTCGCCAGGGTTCAGTACCGGGGCGAAACAGACATCGGTGTACTCCAGTAGCTCACACCATTGCGCGCGGGTGCGGGTGTTGAATAGCTCGACGAAGTGGCTGTGCATCTCGCTCCAGTGCTTGTCATCCCATTGTCGGGCAAAACGCGAGTCATCCTTGAGCCCCAGCTTGTCGAGCAGCAAGCCGTAGAACTGTGGCTCGATCGACCCCAGGGTGATGAACTCACCGTCCGCGCAGCGATAGGTCGAATAGAAATGCGAGCTGTCGTGCAGGTTGTTGCCGCGCTGGAAACCGTTGCCAAAAAAACCGGCATTTCGGGTCGATAGCATGAGCTGCATCATGTGCGCCGAGCCGTCCAGGATGGCCGCGTCGACCACCGTGCCCTGCCCGGTCTGGCGAGCATTTAGTACACCCGCCAACAGGCCCACGGCCAGGTAAAGGGCGCCACCGCCGATGTCGCCGAGCAAGGTAATGGCCGTGCTCGGCGGTTCGCTCCCCCCGCCATTGTGGTAGAGCGCGCCGGACAGCGCGATATAGTTGTTATCGTGCCCGGCTGCCTGGGCCATCGGGCCATGCTGCCCCCAGCCGGTCATGCGCCCAAACACCAGCCGGGGGTTGCGGGCCCGGCAAACATCCGGCCCCAGCCCCAGGCGCTCCATCACACCCGGACGCATCCCTTCGATCAGGATGTCTGCGTCCTCGATCAGGCGCAGTACCAGCTCACGACCTTCGACGCTCTTGAGGTCTGCGGCGACCGAACGTTTGCCGCGATTGATCAGGTTCGTGCGGCCTGCGCCCTGGTCGGCACGTTCGACGGCGATCACATCGGCGCCGAGGTCAGCCAGGTGCATGGCACAAAATGGCCCAGGGCCAATACCGCAAATCTCAACGACCTTGATACCCGACAACATGGGACGCACTCCTTTTTTGTTCTGGCTTTGGCGTAGGTAACACCATAGGTGGGCAGCGTAGATCAATCGCTGTGGCTTGAACCCAACCCAGGAGAGGTGGTGTTGCAACGACTGCTGCATCCGCACAATTGCAGATCGTCGAGCCAGCCTCCCCCTTCATGACAAGGTATCGCGTATGAAAAGTCCGCCATCTGAACGCCCTACTCGCCGGCTGCTGCACACTCGCCAGGTGGTCTGTACCGGCTACGAGCGCAGCGATGGTCTGTATGAAATCGAAGGCCGCCTGACCGACAGCAAGGCCGATGACAGCGACATGGCATTCAAATACATACGCGCGGGCGAGCCGATCCACCAGATGCGCCTGACCCTGGTCATTGACCTGGACCTCATAATCCATGGCGTTGAAGCCAGCACCGAAGCGGGGCCCACCCCCTACTGCCACGAGATTAACGCGGCCTATGAGCAACTGGTTGGGATAAAGATCGGGGCCGGGTTCAAAAAGCGCGTCATACAGAAAGTCGGCGGTGTCCTTGGCTGTACACATTTGACCGAATTGCTCGGCCCGATGGCCACCACCGCCTACCAGACCACCTTTTTTCTCAAGCACAAGGCTGAACAGCAAAAGCATGACGATAACCCAGGCTACCTGGTGCCCCGGCCTTGGGTCATCGATACCTGCCATGCCTACCGTTCAGAAGGTGATGCGGTACGGCTGATCTGGCCGCAGACACCGCCACCGCCTGAGGCAAGATGACCCGTTGCCCACCCGATTCGGGTAGCAGGCGACCGGTATTCACAGTGCTACTTTCCTGCAGGATTCAGCGCACGCGATCGCTCATCCCAGTACCCGACCGGTCGCATACCGATCCCACAATCCAGGTTTTTGCGGGGGGCAGGCAGTCTTTCGGTGGTCTACGGAGTGGTCACTCTCGATGGCTGAAAGTCTGCCCCCCGCTTTTTTTATCCTGGCCCGGCTCAATGCCATCCCGGCCTTGCTCCCGTAAACGCTGCCAGGTGCGCCAAGAGGAGATTTCCCGTGCTCGAAGCCTATGCCCGCCACGTCCACCAACGTGCCGAAGAGGGCCTGCCCCCCCTGGCCTTGAATGCCGAACAGACCGCAGGTCTGATCGAGCTGCTCAAGCGTCCACCGGCAGGCCAAGAATCAACCCTCATCGACCTGATCAGCCAGCGCGTGCCCGCGGGCGTTGATGAAGCCGCTTACGTCAAAGCAGCCTTTCTTGCCGCTGTCGCCAGGGATGAGGCGGCTTCTCCCCTAATTGACAAACGACGCGCCGTCGAGCTGCTGGGTACCATGCAGGGCGGCTACAACATCGCCACCCTGGTCGAGCTGCTGGATGACACCGAACTGGCGCTACTGATGTTCGACGCCTTTCACGATGTGACTGCCAAGGCCAGCGCGGGTAACCGGCAGGCCCTGGCCGTGTTGCACTCTTGGGCCGACGGCGAGTGGTTCAGCCGTCGCCCGGGCCTGCCGGAAAAAATCACCTTGCGGGTATTCAAGGTCACCGGTGAAACCAACACCGACGACCTTTCGCCAGCGCCGGATGCATGGTCGCGTCCCGATATCCCCTTGCACGCACTGGCCATGCTGAAAATGGCCCGTGACGGTATCGAGCCCGACCTGCCCGGTGTCATCGGGCCGATGCGACAGATCGAAGCCATGCGGGCACAAGGCACCCCCATCGTCTACGTCGGTGATGTCGTAGGTACCGGTTCTTCGCGCAAGTCCGCCAGCAACTCGCTGCTGTGGTTTTTCGGTGAGGACATCCCCTGGGTGCCGAACAAACGTGGCGCGGGTTTCTGCTTCGCCAACAAGATTGCGCCGATCTTCTACAACACCCTGGAAGATGCAGGCGCCCTTCCGATCGAGTTCGACGTCGCCAACCTGCACATGGGTGACCTGATAGATGTCTACCCCCACGCAGGGAAGGTCTGCCGGCATGGCAGCAACGACGTCCTCAGCAACTTTGCGCTGAAGACGCCGGTACTGCTCGACGAGGTGCGCGCCGGCGGGCGTATCGCGCTGATCATTGGGCGCGCATTGACCGACAAGGCCCGGCTCGCTCTGGGGCTACCCCCTTCCTCGCTGTTCCAGCAATTGCAGGCACCGGCAGACACCGGCAAAGGCTACAGCCTTGCGCAGAAGATAGTCGGCAAGGCCTGCGGCGTGGCCGGCATCCGCCCGGGTACCTACTGTGAACCGAAAATGACCACGGTCGGCTCACAGGACACCACCGGCCCCATGACCCGTGACGAGCTCAAGGACCTGGCGTGCCTGGGGTTCTCCGCCGACCTGGTAATGCAATCGTTCTGCCACACCGCGGCCTATCCCAAGCCTGTGGATGTAAACACCCACCATACCCTGCCAGACTTCATGCGCACCCGCGGCGGTGTCTCGCTGAAGGTCGGTGACGGCATCATCCATAGCTGGCTGAACCGCATGCTGCTGCCAGATACAGTCGGCACCGGAGGCGATTCGCACACCCGGTTCCCCCTCGGTATCTCGTTTCCGGCAGGTTCGGGGCTGATCGCCTTTGCCGCAGCCACAGGGGTCATGCCGCTGGACATGCCGGAATCGGTGCTGGTGCGCTTCAAAGGCAAGGTCCAGCCTGGCATCACCCTGCGGGACTTGGTGCACGCGATCCCGTACTACGCGATCAAGAGGGGCCTGCTGAGCGTCGAAAAGAAAGGCAAGATCAACGCGTTCTCCGGCCGAATCCTGGAGATCGAAGGCCTGGAAGACCTGACCGTCGAGCAAGCATTCGAACTGTCTGACGCCTCCGCTGAACGCTCTGCAGCCGCCTGCACCATCAAGCTGCCGGAAAAGGCCATTGCCGAGTACCTGACGTCGAACATCACCCTGCTGCGCTGGATGATCAGCGCAGGCTATGGCGACGCCCGCAGCCTGGAGCGTCGCGCCCAGGCAATGGAGGCCTGGCTTGCCAACCCGGTGCTGCTGGAGGCCGACGCGGACGCGGAGTACGCTGAAATCATCGAAATCGACCTTGCCGAGATCAACCAGCCTATCGTCTGTGCACCGAACGATCCGGATGACGCGCGTCTGCTGTCCGACGTCCAGGGCCACCCGGTCGACGAAGTGTTCATCGGTTCCTGCATGACCAACATCGGCCACTTCCGCGCCGCGGGCAAGCTATTGGCCAAGGTCAGAAGCGCGCTGCCGACCCGTTTATGGCTTGCCCCACCCACCCGGATGGACGCTCAACAGCTGACCGAAGAAGGCTACTACGGCATCTACGGCAACGCAGGTGCGCGTATGGAGATGCCGGGTTGCTCGCTGTGCATGGGCAACCAGGCGCGGGTGGCCGCAAATGCCACGGTGGTGTCTACCTCGACACGCAACTTCCCCAACCGCTTGGGCGACGGGGCCAATGTTTACCTCGCTTCGGCCGAACTGGCTGCCGTTGCCTCAATTCTGGGTGCGATACCTAGCGCCGAGCAGTACATGGCTTATGCGCAGGACCTCGATGGCATGGCGGCGGAGGTGTACCGTTACCTGAGTTTCGACAAGGTCGAGGCATTTCGTGAAGGTGCCGAGCAAGCCAGGATTGCCCTGGTGCAGGTCTGAGTCACGTCCTGGGTAAACGCCGTCATCACGATGATGTTCAGCGTTTATCCGTTGCTCGGATAAGCATCGCCCCGTAGTGCATTCACTACATCATTTTCGTGATTGCTCGGTCCCCCCACTGCACCGCTCGGGTGAAGATGGCAGCAAAGCAGCATCCGCTGTCAGATTCACGCAAACATGCGCGGTGGGAGGTTTCGTGGAAAACATCATGGATTTGCTCTTCCAAAAGGTCCAACCTAGGTGCATTTTACGGTGGCGTCGGCCTGGTCCAGCGCTGCCGGCGATGCACTCTCGTACGGCGCTTT
>Ga0308157_10009268_pt1 | contig 10950 bp, 6 predicted proteins | sample PhyBR1_FD_201035 | JGI IMG/M metagenome (GOLD analysis project Ga0308157, IMG submission 201035) | Phyllosphere microbial communities from UC Gill Tract Community Farm, Albany, California, United States - DLSLB.R1 | ecosystem: Host-associated > Plants > Phyllosphere > Unclassified | place: USA...
ACAATTGTATTTACGGACCGCTAGCTTCCACACGTATCCCCGCGGTTGGCCCTACTACCCGGGTTCGTGGCTTTCCTATTCCAAGTTTCAATATCGAATTGAAGCAAGTGATGCTTTGCGCCGCGGAATGCAGAGAACCGGAATGAAAACCGAAGTCGGCCCTAAGTGGAAGCCGAGTAATGCCGATATAGCAGTGATCTGGAGCTGGAAGCGCCCCAAAATCATTAAGATGGCGCAGCAAAAGAATACACCGCTCATTGTGATGGAGCGTGGTTTCATCCAACCACGCAATGAGTGGGTCAGCCTCGCACTGAATGGCTTCAACAATCGGGGGTATTTCCCGCCAGCCAATGATGCCGGAGAACGGTGGGAGAAGCATTTCAGCCATCATTTGCGACCGTGGCAGGAGCGAAAAGGCTATGCGTTGCTCATAGGGCAGGTCCCCGGAGACTCGTCGCTAAACGGCCTTGATATCGTGGAGTGGGCACAGTTTCGAACTGATGAGTTGCGAAAGGCTGGGCACGTTGTTGTCTATAGACCACACCCTTTGGCCTATACACCTGTGCCTGATGGTGCCGTCTGCTCAAGACGTGACCTGCAAACTGACCTTAACCACGCTGGCTTTGTCGTAACTTACTGCTCAACAGCAGCAGTTGAGGCTGTTCTCGCCGGGGTTCCGGTCTGCGTCGAAGACGAAGGCTCCGTTGCTTATCCAATGGGTTCTCATCGAATTGATGAGCCCTTGATACGGCCTGATCGCACACAGTGGTGTCACGACCTTGCATGGCGCCAGTGGTCAATCAATGAATTAAAAAACGGCAGTGCGTGGCGACATTTGCTCTCCGCGTTTTCCCCTCTCTAAGATAAAACTTGGCGAACTCTTGATGAAGAAGCTTCTTTACATTTTGATTGTTGCTGCGTTTACTTATGACGTAGGAACTGCCGCTGCCGCGTTGCAAACTGCGAGCGACATGACGTCTCCTTCTATCGCTTTGGAAGTGCCAGAAAAGAAGGGTCCGACTGAAATCAGTCAAATGACTGATACGGCGGAAGAAGTGAGAGCTTCTCCTCAATGGTCGAGCGAAGCGGATGCTATAATTGAGAAATACGGCAATTGGACCTTTGATTGTCGGCGTTATGCGGAAGGACCGCGTTGTTCAATCAGTCAAAAAGTTGGCGACCAGCTCGGCATTGAGGTGCTGCAACCTGATAAGAAGAATACAAATAAGGCGTTGTTATTATTGCCTTTTGGCCTGGCCGTTTCGGAAGGCGTTACTCTGGTGATAGACAATATACCATCTGACCATCGCATACCTTTTTCCACCTGCGCTCCAGATGGATGCATTGTGCCGATGGTGGTGGCAGATAATAGCATGGATCAAATTCTAGCTGGCACTCAATTAAAAATAATCAGTTTCGACGCTATTTCTTCAAAAAGAAAAGAGTTCTCCATACCACTTAACGGCATTGTGAAGGCCTACCATAGGCTCAGAAGCTACCAAAAAAACTGATAGACCCGATCAATTCACAGGCCACCTATATGGACATAATATATACAATTGCAGGTGCGTTGTTGATCCTGCGTTTCATCATGATAGCTATAGTAGCAGCGCTATTCTTAGGCGTATTTTTTCTACTAAAATCGCTTTTTAAAGTATGCAGGATAAAGTCTGATACGCTTCAATAGCGCGCAATCCCAGCTTCAGCTATGCTGAATTGCCAGAGCAACTTTCAGCAAACAAATGTTACAAATTACGCGTTGTAAGCAGTGCAACACTCAATATCATCGCGTGCACAAAGACACAGATTCTGGACAACCCTTCCGTAAGTGTCTTGTCTGTCCTCGTTTTTTAGTATCGCGTAAGAAAGCTCTTCCTGCATGAAAAACCCCAAGATTCTTGGTGCCGCTTCAGCGCTCGCCATGTCAGTTGCTCTGGTAGCTTCAGGTTCGGCTGCGCTTTCTCTTGCATCGGTCACTGCTGCTCAGGCTGCTGTTGTCAATCGCATTGAAGTGCGCGGCAATGCACGCGTCGATGCGCAGACGGTCCGTGATAATATCGGCATTCAGCCGGGCAAAGCTTTCAACGCCAATGACATCGATGAAGCTGTAAAGCGTCTTTACGCTATGGGCCTGTTCTCTGATGTTCGCATCAACCAGTCCGGCAGCACGCTTGTTGTTCATGTTGATGAGCGCTCGGTCGTCAATAACGTCCTGTTCCAGGGCAATAAGAAGATCAAGGATCCTGATCTGGCACGTGCTGTTCAGCTCAAGGCGCGTTCGCCTTATGATGCTGCAACCATGGAATCCGATAAGGAATCCATCAAGGGTGCTTACGCGCATATCGGACGCAGCGATGCGATCGTGAATGCACGTACCGTTGATCTCGGTCAGGGTCGCGTCAACGTGGTCTATGAGATCACTGAAGGTGGCCGCACCAAGATCGCTGACATTAATTTTGTCGGTAACAATGCTTACGGTTCGCGCCGTCTGCGCGATGTTATTTCCACCAAGCGTTCGAACCCGCTGTCGTGGTTGACCCGTAATGACGTTTACGACGAAGGCCGTTTGCAGGCTGACGAAGAAGCGCTGCGTCGTTTCTATTACAACCGTGGTTATGCCGATTTCCGCGTGTTGTCTTCCAATGCGACGCTTGATCCTTCGACCAATGAATACACGATCACCATCAATGTTGATGAAGGTAATCGTTACAACTTCGGTGACGTTTCGGTTGAAAGCACCGTTGAAGGTGTTGATACGCAGGCACTCAATGGCCTCGTAAAGACCCGTTCCGGCAAGGCTTACAGCGCCAAGGAAGTTGAAGACTCGGTGACTGCGATTACTGAAAACGTAGCCGGCAGCGGTTATGCTTTCGCGAAGGTTGAGCCACGCGGCGATCGCAATTTTGAGAACAACACGATCTCGGTTGTTTATAGCGTTGATCAGGGTCCGCGCGCTTATGTTGAGCGTATTGAAATCCGTGGCAACGACAAGACACGTGATTACGTAATCCGTCGCGAATTCGACATGAACGAAGGCGATGCCTTCAATCAGGTCATGGTTCAGCGCGCAAAGCGTCGTCTTGAAGCGCTTGATTTCTTCCAGACAGTCAATGTTTCAACCGCTCCGGGTGCAGAGCCTGATCAGGTTGTTCTGATTGTTGATGTTGTCGAAAAGTCGACCGGTGAATTCTCCATCGGTGGTGGTTATACAACAGGTGGTGATACTCCCGGCCCATCTGTTGAAGCCTCCGTAACAGAGCGGAATTTTCTCGGTCGCGGTCAGTTTTTAAAAGTGAGCGCCGGTGTCGGAACAGACGATGTGCAAAATTATGCACTCTCATTCACGGAGCCATATTTTCTTGGCTCCCGCGTGGCAGCTGGTTTCGATGTATTTCGTAGAACATATACGGCTAATAGCACGTATTATGTTGAGCAGACTGGTGGTACGGTGCGCCTTGGTCTGCCAATTACCGAAAATGTTACTGGTGGTATAGCTTATAATCTCGTTCAGGATAAATACACACTGGATGATGATGTGAGCGACCCGGAAAGTTACTATGCGCCAGCCATCATTGACGCTGTCAACAACAGCCCCTGGATTCGTTCTTCGATCAGTTATTCGCTGGCCTATAATTTGATTGATGACATGAAGAACCCGCATGATGGTATCTTTGCAAAGTTCAATCAGGAATTTGCAGGTCTCGGCGGTGACGCGAAGTACATCAAGACGACCTTCAAGGGCAATTATTATCAGACGCTCGCACAGGAAGCTGATATCGTCGGCATGCTGGGCGTAGGTGGCGGTTATATCTACGACTATAGTGGCGACGGAACGCGTATTTTCGATCTCTTTAAAAGCAGCACCGACATAATTCGTGGCTTTAAATACATCGGACCCTATCAGGAATCGACTAGCGGTAAAAAATATTGGCTTGGTGGTAATACTTATTTCAACGCAACTGCTGAGCTACAGTTTCCTCTTCCACTAGTACCAGATAGCCTAGGTATGCGCGGCGGCGTTTTTGCAGATGCCGCAACGATTTATGGCAATGATACGAGTGGGGCACTCGGTGAGGATATGAAGTTGCGTTCGTCAGCGGGCGTTAGTCTTATGTGGGCGTCGCCATTCGGGCCTTTGCGTTTCGATTATGCTTTCCCAATTACCAAGGCTGACTCTGATAAGGTGCAAAACTTCAATTTCGGCATGTCTACCAAGTTCTAATGTTTAACGCATAACCGTTTCATGTCGTAGGGAAGCAGAGAATAGTTTCTTGCTACTACAATTTACGCGCGGCAGCAGCCAGACGAGACACGAGTTTGGGAAAACCATAGGGTATTGAGAGGACCGTCGGCGTCAACACAGACCAGATTTCTGCCGGGTCCTCTAAAGCCACAACTGTTCCTCGCTCAACCGATGGCAAAGTACGGAATATTGGCTGTCTATTCAGCGCTGCTTCTGCCCCTTCAGAAAACCAGGCTATCAAAATGTCACAGTCCAGCACATCAAGCTGCTCAAGACTGACTGGTTTGACGTATCGACCGCTTTCCGCTTTTCCCAGATTAAGAACACCTTGGCATGGACGCAAACCCAACTGTTCAAACATTTCGAAACGGCTATCACCAGATAAATAAACATCAAAGCCGTTTTGCCGCGGAAAATGTGATACAAGCGCGAAAGACTTACCTGCAATTTCCGCGTGTTTTGTTCTCAAATCATCAATTGACAGATCAACCGCATCTATCAACTGAGTCGCTTGCGACGTTTTCCCCATGGCGTGTCCTGCCAATAGGGTTTGCTCACGCCAGTCGCTTGTCCAGGCACCATTTAAAGGGCAAACGACTGGAGCGATCTGCGATAGCCTTTGGTAGGCAAGCCCATCTATCCCCGAAAAAACAGACAAAATGATATCTGGGCGCAACGCAGCAATCTGTTCGTAATCTATCAAATAGTTCATCAGAACTGGCTTCTCAGAACCAATATACGATCTGTTCCAATCCGCGATTTTATCCGGCCAATAAGGATAACCCGTCATGCCAACCGGCACTTCGCCCAATGCGATAACCGGATCCTCGCCACACCACCCAATTGTCACAATTCTCTTGGGAGGTTTAGGAACAATCGTTTCCCCAAACGAATGCCTGATCGTAACAGGAAAGCCGTCGTCTGCTGTTGCCGGGTCGATAAAGAATAGTGAGGGGACAGCGATCCCCCCAATCAAGAGCTGCCTGCGCGATAGACGCATAGGACGCTTTCTCAGTAGCTGCCGCGAAGCCTCGTCACACATTATATGTGCTCAAAATTTCGCAGTTAGAGTAAGATTAAAATTGCGGGGTGCTCCGTAAAACAGGAGACCGTCTTCCGTTAATCGGGAGTACTTTTTATCAAATACGTTGTTAACGTTGAGCTGTGCTTCCATGCTGTCGGTAAATTTATATCGTGTAAGGAGATCGACTGTCGCAAATCCAGATTGCTTGAAGTCTACAGTCTCAGTACCAGTAGATATTGGCCTTGATGTTCCGCCCTGCCAACGGACCCCACCGCCCAGCGTCAGCCCGTCCAAGCGATCCTTCAAGTCATAAGTGGTAAACAGACCAGCGGTAGCGCGTGGAATTTGTGGATTGACCCGAACTCCGTCAGCATCTTTGCTTTCCATATAGGTTCCACTCAGCCAGGCATTCCAGCCGTAAGCGATCTCTCCACCAATCTCGGCTTCAATACCCTTCGTTTCAACACCTTTGGCGCCAATATAGGCCTGACTGGATGTGCCGGGTACGTAATAACCAGTATCTGTAACGGCGACATTGTCCTGGAGTGTGCGGAAGACCGCAGCAGAAGCATTCAACCGACCATCCAGAAACTCACCCTTTAATCCAATCTCGTAACTTTTTCCTGTTTTTGGATCGAGAAAATTGCCATACCTGTCAAGATTGGTTTGCGGGGCAAAAATGTCCGTATAACTCGCATAAACAGTCAAATTATCAGTCAGATCGTAGGTCAATCCAACGTAAGGGATAACTTCATTGCCGGTGGCGATGGTTCCATAAGTGTTCTGTTCCCACTTTGTAAACCGGCTTCCGACGATCGCGTGAAGCCCATCATATAACGAGAGCCGTGTCGCAACATAGGCCGCCTGCTGTTTAGTTTCCGTGAGGTAGTAATATGGGTTTGTCCATTCTGGTTCTGCCATCGAACCGTTCCAGTCGAAGAGGTTCACAATCGGGGTGAGCGATTTTCTCGAGCGGAAATAGTAATTCTGCTTGGCATAGTCACTCGTCAGTCCGGCCGTGAATTCATGCTGTCGTTCAAACAGCTCGAAGTCGCCTGACAAATTAAGATTAAGGACACGCTGCTCTGCATCCGCAATCATATAGCTTGGTGCAAAGCTGATCCCACTACCATCCGGGTTAAGTACCCCACGCGGGAAATTCCCCTTCATGTCATAGTTGCTGCCACGTTGCAGCGCATCCGCACGCAGTTTCCAGCCATTATCGAACTCATGATCAAGGCGCCCAAAGACATTCCATGTCTCAGCTTTATAATAAGTCCAATCCGTTGATGTAGAGAATGATCTCGGGAGGTTGGCAGGCTGGCCGTTACTCATCATGGCCGGTATTCCACCCCACTGCGCACCATCGGTATCTCGTTTTTGATAATCCGCGCCAATGGTGACAAGCGTATCTTCAGAGACATCTATTTCTGCGGTTCCATAGATCGCGCCGCGTTTCATGTGCTCGCGATCAAAAAACGCTTCTTTATTTTGCAGTACGCCAATCACGCGCCCACGAACAGTACCCTCCTTATTTAAAGGCGAAGAATAGTCCAAAATCGTTCGATAATTCTCCCAAGAACCAGCACTTGCTGTGATCGACCCATGCGGAGTTTTGGAGTCGGCACGTTTACGAACAAAATTTATGGATGCAGACGGATTGCCAGCGCCGGTCATAAGGCCAGTCGAGCCTCTGACAATTTCAGCATGATCGTAAAATGCACTCTCATTGGAATGCTCGCCATGCCAGCCATTCTGCACATTGATCGTCACGCCATCATATTGAAAGCGGTCGATATAAAAGCCACGGGCATATGGTTCTGATCGATAACCATCTGTTTCATTTACAAAAATGCCGGGGCTGGATTTCAACACATCTGTAATATTTTGCGCATTTGTATCTTTGACGCGCTGTTGTGTAATCACACTTATGGATTGGGGAGTTTCTCGCGGCGAGAGCGCCAATCCAGTCGCAGAATTCATGGACTCAATCGTATAGAGATTGGAACCTTCAGTCTGGTTGCCGCTACCCTGAACTGTAATTGTGTTCAGAACAGTGGTGCCTTCAGCATTTAAACCACTGGCCTGTATGCCGGGTTTTGCAATCAGAACTGTCTTGGGTCCCGCGAATTTATATTCTAACCCTGAACCTGTCAGAAGACGTGTAAGTGCTGCCTGTGGAGTTAACGATCCGGAAACACCTGCCGAGGTGAGGCCACGCAACGCAGAAGCATCAACCGATACCTGCATCCCAGCCTGCTGTCCAAAAACAACAAGAGCATTTTGAAGAGATTGTGGGTGGATAGTAAAAGACTTGCTTTCAGCATGCTGCGAAAGAGCTGGAGTAGCCATTCCAATGATCGCAATTGCGGTACTCATCCACAACGCCGCAACCACACCTCGTCTCACAATGCCCTTAGCACGCATTTCTAAAACCCTTCACTCTTCAGTATGAGGAGCAATGCAATTGCATCGCCTGAAAGCCTCTTACCTAAAGAACGAAACAGGTTTCAGTTTTTTCAGATAAAAATACTCATGTTTTCAATTTTCTTCAAAAACGCGCTTAAAATGTTGAAACGACTGTCAGCCAGGGACTGATCTGCCGGATACGTGCACCATGAACCTGCACAAGAGCAGTCAAAGCATCCATAGGCTTATTAAGATCATATACCCCGGTTACCCGCCTATTACCGAGATCATCGCTAGCCAGGACTATCTTGCCTTTATACTGCCGCCGGATTTCATCAACGACATCGGAAATGGTCTGGTCTTTGACTGCAAGCATGCCGCTGCGCCAACTTCCAACCAGTTCAGGCATATCATTTCCACGTGCAACCTGCCCGTTACTCTCAATGCGCACCCAATCTCCAGCTTCCAGCGGCGATCCAACTTGTTGATTTGCAGCGGAACTATCAACAGCAACGCGACCGTGATTAACCGCGACAGCTACCGCTTCACTCATTATCTTGACATCAAATGCGGTGCCGAGAACTGTTGCATCGACATTTCCCGCGACGACCTGAAATGGTCGATTTTTATCGGGCTCAACTTCAAAATATGCCTCTCCGGATAGGAGCTTGACTCGCCGGAAACCCTCGTCAAAATCGATCTGTAAGGCACTATCGGCGCCAAGATGAACGAGACTGCCATCATCTAAAAGTACGTTACGCGTTTCAGCTTTGCCAGTTGACCAATCCGCTGAAAACCAAATGTTGAAACTCGGCTGAATAACAACAGCCAGACAAACAGTCGCGAGAACAGCTGCTGCGTAGATTGCTGGCCGCAGACGGGATTGTCTGCCAGCTTGCCACGCTGAGATTGACCGCTGCGATGCTTTAGCTTTGCCCCTCGAAACTCCCGAAGCCATTGCATCCGCAAGCGCATTCGAGACACGCTGCGCATCATTCCATGCTCGCTTATTTTCCGCACTGCTGTTTAGCCACGCATTGAAGCGATCAAGAACGTCAGCATCATCTGGCTCTTCCTGTAGCGCGATTAACCAATGGAGTGCTTCGCGATTTGCGCGCTCTGATATCTCACTCGATGAAATAAGTCCAACTCCCTAGAAACTATTCGACATTTGCTGTTTGTACTTTCAAACTCTCACCCCTCATATAAAGAACGAAATCGAGCGGCACTTTTTCAATGATCGACACATATCTTCAATTGCGATCTATCAAGCGCTTGCGACAATGATCGAGTCCTTCGTAAATGAGAGCATGGGCTAAGGCGACAGAAACTCCAAGATGTGCGGCGATTTCTTTCAGTTTGAAGCCTTCGAACCGGTGCATTTCGAGCGCGATTCTCGTTCTTTCAGGAAGCTCAGCCATTGCATCCATCACCACACGCAACTCGTCGCGATGCGCGATTACGTCCTCCTGAGAGGGCCGGTCTTCAGCAACAGCCTCAAAATCGGTGGTGTTGTCATGACGCCGTCGGTCATTAACTGCGCGACGGGTTAAATCAATCGCCAGATTGCGTATGATACGGCGCAGATATCCAACAGGCTCTTCAAGGTGTCGGTCAAAAGTAGCCGCATTCAACCGTAGGAAGGCTTCTTGAACAACATCTTCGCCCTGCGCGTGATCACCTACAATCGTCGTTGCGTAATCAACAAGCTCACGACGATGATCGATATATGTTCTGAGATTTCTGTCGGTATAATCCAACTTTACCTCGCGGATTGCCACTAAATCATACAAATATTTTAGAATAATTTTAAAGAGCCCGATTAGCCGTAAGATGGTTCTTCAATCGCCTGCGTACCTATTTGAATTGCAATACAAACGCAATGGCTTTTACTTCGCCAGAGGGTAAGCGGAGGCGATGCTGCATGATATTCTATTGACTATGCGCAAAAAGATAGGCGGACTATATAGCCTGCCCCGATTGTTGACGCAGGTTAATTTCCATTATGCTGGAAGAGCGAAAAGCTTGAATCATGATGCGCGTTTTAAATGCATAGACGCTGTGCTTACGGCGGTTTGTTTCCTGTAGCTTGTACCTGCTGGTTCGCCAGATGTCAGGCTCCTCCTATAGTCGGAACAGGCTTAGAAAAGTTGAAATCGTAGCTGATAAAAGACGTAGGCTGTTTCAAAGCTCATGTCTGCACGCTGATAAAGATCAAATCATCGCGCATTAGACAACCGCCAATCAGAGGTTTCAATCCAGCGCCTCCGTGATCCAAGTGACCCTCAGCAGTATTACACCCGGTACCCGCCCCAATTAGAAACAGATATTCGTGCCGAGATGAGCTGTCCTTTGCATCGGCACATAAACATCGTAACAACCTGACATAAAAGATAAACATTACAGACCGATTGCTACTCAATATGCCCCCTCAAGCCAACATATATTGTTGCCTGACTTGAGGGGAACAGATTGATTATAGATCTCCCAAAAGGTCGTTAATTCTATTTTCTGATTCCGTAAGGGCTTCTTCTATAGGCGTGTTTCCTACGATAGCCGAATTAAGTTCTTCTGCTAAGATGTCCTGAATGGCAAATTGTCTTTGAACTTGTGGTGGCAGCGTCTGACCTGTGGTTGCAATTTTCTCAACGTCTGACCGGTGTGGCATCGCTGCAAATGTTTCTGAATCAATAATGGACTGGATTGCAGGCAAATGCCCAGTGCGAGCCCACTCGGCTTCATTGTCAGCTAAAAACTTAAACAGTTTGCCAATTGCCGCACTCTGCTCATCTGATCTATCTTTTTTTGGAAGAACCCATGCATGCCCATCGGCATACGTTGCATCTTTCTCAGGAAAGAGCTGAGATACCGGATAGACACGATATCCATCAGACAGAGGATTGCCCGGCTTTTTTGCTTGCTCATCGAATGTTCCAATAAGCCACGTTCCATTTACAGCAATACCACCTGCACCCTGACTAAAAGCTGCCACCGATGCAGCATAATCCATATCCTTAGTGCTCATACCTTCCGTATAAATCTTTTTCATGAGCGAAAGCGCCGCAACACCCTCTGGTGTGTTTAGCTTGACCTCTGAAGGATTGGCGAAGAAATCTGAATTCTGTTGCTGCAACCACGTGTAGAACAACCTTGCATAGGCCGCGCTTTCGTTAGCCGTGATTTGCACAAAGTATGGCTTTCCGGTCTTCTCTTTAAACTGAGCGCCTTGCACAAACAATTCATCGACAGTCTTGGGCAGAATTGGTGTGCCATC
>Ga0308157_10009269_pt1 | contig 10949 bp, 11 predicted proteins | sample PhyBR1_FD_201035 | JGI IMG/M metagenome (GOLD analysis project Ga0308157, IMG submission 201035) | Phyllosphere microbial communities from UC Gill Tract Community Farm, Albany, California, United States - DLSLB.R1 | ecosystem: Host-associated > Plants > Phyllosphere > Unclassified | place: USA...
AGACCATGGATATACCAAACGCTGTGAATGAAGATAAATCTACCCATTCGCCCTCTCATCCATCGGTTGTGTCAAAAATCATTTCTTTAAATCAAACACGAGTGCCATCATCCACTGTAAGCTTTGACAGGCATGAGCTTGGAAAAATTCTGAACATTTATGGCCGTATGGTCGCTACCGGTTCATGGCGTGATTACGCCATCGATCATCTCGCTGACCGCGCTGTATTTTCAATCTTTCGTCGGGCAAGCGAAGTTCCGCTGTTCCGTGTTGAGAAGAACCCCAAACTCGCTCAAAGGCAGGGGGCTTATTCGGTTATTGCGGCAAGCGGCCTGATCATGAAACGCGGACATGAGCTTGAACGTGTTCTGCGCGTTTTCGATAAAAGCCTGAAGCTGGTCGATGATTAATTCGCGAGAGGCACTTCGCCCGGATCAAGCGTGCAGCCGCCATTGAGCGGCAATTGCATCAGCACGGTATCGAGCCAGCGGCCATGCTTGAAGCCCGATCCCTGAATACGTCCGCAATGGATAAAGCCCATCCTCTCATGAAGCTTTACCGAGCCGATATTGTGCTCACCATCGCCGACCACAGCTAAAAGCTGTCTGAACCCAAGTGTAGTCGCGCGGCTAATCAGTTCACCGAGCAGCAGCTTGCCAACGCCCTTCCCCTTCGCATCCGGTGCGATATAGATCGAGTCTTCCGCAAGCCAGCGATAAGCCGGTCGAGTGCGGAAATAGCTGATATAGGCATAGCCCAGCACGTGACCATTTTCCTCAGCGACGAGAATCGGGAAGCCCTGCTCAACAAAAGCATCGAAGCGGCGTGTCATCTCATCGAGCGTGGGTGGTTCGATCTCATAGGAACCGGAACCGTTGAGAACGGCTTCCGTGTAGATCGCAGTGATGGCTTCAATATCAGTGAGCTGGAAATCTCGAATGAGGGGCATGTTGCGAGCCGGAAGTCCGTTTATGATTATCACTGCAACATGCATCGAACACAGCGCTTTGAAAAGCAAAAAGGCAGCGTTTCCGCTGCCTTTTCGTTTTGTCTCAATTCTTACTCTTTAGTCGCGGTTACCCATGAACTGCAGCAGGAACATGAACATATTGATGAAGTCGAGGTACAGACGCAGCGCGCCCATAACGACCTTGCGGCCCTGCGTTTCCGAAGAGTCGCCTTCGAAATACATTTCCTTGATCGACTGAGTGTCATAGGCGGTGAGGCCTGCAAAGATCAGAACACCAATTACCGAGATTGCGAACTGCAGCGCAGTCGAACCAAGGAAGATGTTGACGACCGATGCTATGATCAGGCCGAAAAGCCCCATCATCAGGAACGAGCCCATTGCCGACAGGTCACGCTTGGTTGTGTAACCATAGAGCGACAAGGCACCAAACGAAGCAGCCGTCACAAAGAATGTTCGCACGATGCTCTGTCCAGTGAACACCAGGAAGATCGACGACAGCGACAGACCAACGAGAGCAGCATAACCCCAGAACACGGCATTGGCTGTGCCAACCGACAGACGCTCAATGCGGAAGCTCAGGAAGAATACGGCGGCGAGCGGCGCAAGCATAACAACCCAGCGCAGCGGTGATGTGTAAAGAGCTGCACCAAGTGCGGTGAGCATTTTGCCGTTCGACATCTGTGCAACGGCAGCCGACGGATCAGTCGTTGTTGCCAATGATGCGACAGCCAAAGCAGCAAGTCCGGTAACAACCAGACCAATAGCCATCATGTTATAGACGCCCAGCATATAGCTGCGCAGACCCTGATCGATGTCAGCTCCAGCGCGAGCGCCACCTACCGGCCTCTGCTGTGCCTGAATATTGCGAAAGTCAGCCATGACTTAAATCCCTTTGCGTTGTCCCGTCCGGTGTCGAGGTCAGGCTCATTTCGAGCCGCTCCCAGGCGCCGCTGGCGGGACCCCAGCATGCCTGCTTTTTATTATGGGGATTTTAGCGCTCTCACACAAGTAGTTGCTGTAAAAAATCGTGATTGCGCTGCTTGAAATTGCGACCGCATTATCCATGCGATCCAATCATTTAGCCCGCTTCGCGTATCAACATTACAAATGCTTCATATTGTGCGCAGCACGGTTGCTGGCTTTTGACCGAGTACCCGCCATGTTCCGGCAAGTCCGAATCCAACAGTCAGAACAAGTGCGACACCAACCGTCATCAAAGCCACATCCGGCAAGAATTGTGCTTTGAGCTTCATGACTTCCACCACCACATACCATCCCGCAGCACTGCCAGCGACCAGCGCAAAGATAGCCGTTGCAAGCCCAAGCAGCATATATTCAACAATATAGGCAGCAATCAGCGTGCCACGCGTGGCGCCCAATGTTTTGAGCACAACCGCATCGTGCACACGCGCACGGTTGCCAGCCGCCAGCGCTCCTCCCAACACCAGAACTGATGCCGCAAGTGCGATGGATGCCGCAGCACGAATGGCGGTCGCAAGCTGGCTGATCAGATCATTGGCGACATCAAGTGCGTCGGTGACGCTGACCGTGGTAATTGCCGGCCATGTTTTGGTGACCTGTCGCAAAACATCCGGCGCCAGATTTTTCTGATCATCGGGAATGGTCAGCGTTGCAAGCCATGTGGCAGGCGCGCCGGCAAAGGTGTTGGGCGAGAAAACCATGACAAAATTCATCGCCAGCGTTTCCCATTGCAATTGCCGGAAACTGCCAATCTTTGCGTTGATATTGCGGCCAAGCACATTCACCGTGACTGTATCGCCAAGCTTGAGACCAAGCTCCTTGCCCTCGCGTTCCGCAAAAGATACCAGCGGTTCACCGGAGTAATTTTCCGGCCACCATTCGCCTTCAGTCAATGTCGAATTTTCAGGAACCTTGTCGGCAAAGGTAATGCCACGATCACCGCGCAACACCCATGCAGCCTCAGGCGGAATGGTCATATCGCGCACATTGGTGCCGTTGAAAGCAACGATACGACCACGCAGCATAGGGCCGGAGGTGAGTTTGCCATCTGGCACAATGCCAGAGACAAGCTTGGTGAAGTCGCCAATATCGTTGTTCTGAATGTCGACAAAGAAGAAATCGGGTGCTTGTGCCGGGATGTTTTCGGTCACCTGACGTCGCAGATTGCCGTCGATGAGCGCAATTGCCACCATCAGCGTCAGGCCAAGGCCGAGCGACAGAACCACGGAAGGTGTAAGCGCGCCGGGCCGATAGATGTTGCCAATTGCAAGGCGGAATGCTGTCGAACGAACGCGAGGCGCACGGCGCGCAAGCCAGCGAATGCCATCAGCCACCAGTCGAAGAATACCGAATGCCGCAATCGACGCCACGATGAAAATAGCCGCAATCCGCCGGTCATAGGCTACGTAAAGTGCCAAGCCCGCCAAAGCCGCGATCAACAGGACAGCCAAGCACAGATAAAGTAATGGCGGCAAGCCGCGTTGCTCAAAACCCTGCTCACGGAACAGAGCAGTCGCCGGAATATTACGTGCGCGGCCCAACGGAATGATCGCAAAGGCCAGCGTTGTGATGAGGCCAAACACCGCTGCCAATGCCAAAGCATCGGGGAAAAACCCGCCGCCACCGGCAACCGGCAGATAATTGGCAAGCACTGCGCTAGCCGCAAAAGGCATGATTGCCGCCAGAACCAGTCCAATGGCAATGCCGATCACACCAATCACCATGATCTGCACCAGATAGACCAGCACTGCAAAACGCGCAGGTGCACCCAGCGATTTGAAAGTGGCAATCACACCACGCTTACCATCAAGATAAGCGCGCACGGCATTGGCAACACCGACACCGCCAACGATCAACGCGGTAAGGCCAACCAAAGTTAGAAACTGCGAGAAGCGTTCGATATTGGCCGTCAACGCGGGGGCTGCATTGCCACGCGAACGGATATTCCAGCCAGCATCAGGGAAATCGGCTGCGGCTTTCTCGCGAAGTTGGGTGATTGCAGAATCTGGCGCACCGTCTGGCAGCGCAACTTTATAGATATGATCAACAAGGCTTCCCGGCTGAATCAGGCCAGAGGCGCGCAAACCCTCCATCGACACCAGAAAGCGTGGGGCAAAATTAAAGCCCGACGACAAAAGATCCGGCTCGCTTTCGATCAGCGCACGCAACTCGAATGTTTCAGAGCCGAGCAAAACCTTTGTGCCGAGCGCCACACCCATTCGATTGAGAAAATCCTGACTGACCGCAGCGCCGTAAACACCGTTCTCATTTTCCGTCACATCGGCGAGCGGTAGCTGCGGCGCGAGTTTTAATTCGCCAAACAGCGGATAGGCTGCATCCACCGCCTTGACCTCGACCAGCGACTGGTCGGAGCCATCGGGCATGCGTGCCATGGAACGCATGGTGGCGCTTTCTGCAAAGCGTCCCTGCTGCGCGACAAAGGCGCGTTCTTCGGTGCTTGCTTCGCGCTGATTAAGCGCAAAACTGACATCGCCACCAAGAATGCTCTGGCCTTCCGACGCAATGCCGGTGCTGACCGAACGCGCAACAGAATTGACCCCACCAATGGCTGCAACCCCCAAAGCGATGCAGGCCAGAAAAATATAAAAGCCGGAAAGGCCACCGCGCATTTCACGCAGGGCAAAGCGAAGTGCTAGCGAAAATGAAGCAACGCCGCTCATGCGCCAGCCACCGCAACCTGCAAGGCAGCATCGTTTCGTGTGGATTCTTCAATGCGACCCGAACGCACCGGAATCTCCTGATCGCAGCGCGCAGCCAAAGACGGATCATGGGTGACCAGCACCATGGTCAGTCCATTTTCGCGCTGTTTTGCAAACAGAAGATCAGTGATCTGACGACCCGTTGCTGTATCAAGATTGCCCGTTGGCTCATCAGCAATCAGGATTTTGGGCGATGGAGCAAGGGCGCGCGCGATCGCTACACGCTGCTGTTCGCCACCAGAAAGTTCTGACGGATAATGCGTCATTCGCTCACCAAGGCCAACGGCGCGCAATTCGCGTTCAGCAACTTCAAATGCATCTCTGCGTCCGGCAAGCTCAAGAGGAACGGCAACATTTTCCAGTGCTGTCATGTTGGGAATGAGGTGGAAGGACTGGAACACGATACCGATATTGGCCCCGCGAAAGGCGGCTGCCTGATCTTCCGACATCTGACTGATGGTTTCACCAGCAATCTTAACCGTGCCCTGATCGATATGCTCAAGCCCGGCCAGAACCATCAGCAGCGTCGACTTGCCCGAACCCGATGGTCCGACGATGCCAACAGAACGGCCCTGTGCGATCGAAAGCGAGACGCCTTTGAGCACATGCACCGATGAGGCAGCATGTCCGAGGGTCAGATGAACATTCTCAAGCTCAATAATCTTATCAGAAATCGGGGGTGCCACCTGTTCCGTCACGCGTTTTTCTTCCTATATAAATATTCAAGAGCCAAAGCGCGTCACAAAAAAGAGCTTGTTTTGCGCGAGAAGGAATCATGTAGGTGGATTGCCCACCACGTTGATAGATATGGGTTACAAACAATGCGTTTCAAACACTCGATCACGGTTTGGTTATCGATTTTTGCGCTGATGACATCTTTTCTTGCTGGCGGAGCACGTGCTCAAGAAGAGCCAACGGGACTGGAAGACGCATTGCCAACCGAACAGCTTGAGCAAGTCAGGATTGTCGGATTTGGCGACAGTCTGATGGCGGGATACCTTTTGCCGTCGAACTCCGCCTTCCCCCAGCAGCTTGAAAAAGCGCTCAACGACAAAGGCTATGAGGTCAGTATCGAGAATGCAGGCGTATCGGGTGACACCACCACGGGCGGGCTTGCCCGCATCGACTGGTCAATCCCAGATGACACCAATCTGGTAATCCTGGAGCTGGGTGCCAATGATGCGCTGCGCGGAATCTCCCCCGACATCACAGAGAAAAACCTTGATGAAATGCTCGCACGTCTGAAAGCGCGTGGTATCTCGGTCATTCTTGCAGGCATGATGGCTCCGCCCAATATGGGCAAGGACTATGCCGATAAATTCAATCCGATTTACCCAAAACTCGCCCAGAAATATGGCGTGCCGCTCTATCCGTTTTTCCTTGAAGGCGTTGCAACACAAAAAGCATTGCTGCTTGAAGACGGTATGCACCCTAACGAAAAAGGCGTTGAAACGATGGTCAGCCATTTTATGCCAACCATCGAACAAAAACTGCGCACTGAACAAAAGTCGGGGACATCGGGCGGCTGACACAAAGAGGAGGCATAAACAGCTTGCCGAAAACGGCGAAGAATGATTCGCTGGTATCGTATCCACAGGAAACGAGGATTCGATTTTCCAACGATACAAAGACACTCTAACGCAGAGCGTCCTTTATGCGTCCTCAAGGACACATAGCGCTCTGGTGTAGAACGCTTCGAGGAGGATGCTTTATGCCGCGTCTCTTTACTGCCCTCGAAATCCCGCGCGATGCTGCGCTTTCGCTCTCGTTATTACGGGGCGGACTGCCCGGCGCACGCTGGATTGATGTCGAAAACTATCACTTAACCCTGCGTTTTATCGGAGATGTGGAAGGCCATGTGGCCGACGAGATTGCCAATGCGCTTGATCGCGTGCGGCGTCCCGAATTCATGCTCAACCTATCAGGTGTCGATGCGTTCGGTTCCAAGAAACCGCACAGCATCTATGCGGGTGTATCCCTCTCACCTGAACTTAACGCATTGCAGGGCGAAATCGAGCGCATCTGCAAAAGACTCGGCATTGCGGCCGATCCGCGCAAATTCGTGCCACATGTGACTTTGGCGCGGCTGAGAAACCCACGTATTGATGATGTGGTGCATTATCTCTCCTCACGCGGCAACTTCTCGACGCTGCCCTTCAAAGTCGGCCGCTTCGTGCTGATGTCGTCGCGCGATTCTGTGGGTGGCGGACCTTATATTGTCGAGGAAGCCTGGCCTTTAATGGCCGTGTCGCGCCAGAACTGGTCGGCAAGCGCTTTTGAAGAAGCGAGAACCATTCGGTAAACCTCCTCAAAATCCCCGATCTTACCATAATAAGGGTCGGGGATTTCAACTGCTTTGCCCTCTGCTATTTCGGTAAAAAGACCAATACGGGCAGTCGTGTTCGCGGGTTGGCGCTGCGCGATCATCCGCATATTGTAGCGGTCCATTCCAAGAATGAGATCAAAGCGGGTGAAATCTGTTGCGGCCAACTGGCGACAAGATTGTTCTGAAATATCAAGGCCATGCTTTGCTGCAACCCGGACTGAGCGTTCATCCGGCTCTTCGCCCGTATGGTAGCCGTTTGTGCCTGCCGAATCGATCTTCACATGTTTGATACCGCGCTTGACCAAAACATGTTCCATCACGCCTTCTGCAAGCGGAGAACGGCAGATATTGCCTGCACAGACAAACAGAATACTAGTTGGGGCTTGTTGGGTCACGGAACTCTCGCGGTTGTGATAAGTTAAACTCGGATAGCCAACAACATAGGTGAAACGGGATGGCACGCAACCGGCTGAGCGAAGAAGAACTCAAACAAGCATTGAGCGAGCTTGACGGCTGGCAGAAAGTCAATAACCGCGAGGCGATCAGCAAAAGCTTCAAGTTCAAGGATTTCAATGCGGCTTTCGGCTTCATGACGCGTGCTGCCCTTCATGCCGAAAAGCTCGACCATCACCCGGAATGGTTCAATGTCTATAATCGCGTCGACGTCACGCTTTCCACGCATAGCGAGAATTGCATTACCGAGCTTGATATAAAACTCGCGAAAAAAATGAATGCAATTGCGTAAAGTTCAAACCTTTGAAATATAAACGAAAATTATCTTTTTCTGAAAGTTGAAGCTGCCATCACGGTTTCTGCACGCATAGGGCAGAACTTTCGTCAGATTTATCAGATCGTTCCAGTTCTGACCCAGTGCGCCACCATTCACGCTGCGAATATGGACGTCGCCAACGGAAATGGCGGAATGAAAAATATGCCCGGCCCCCACATCATAAAATCCGATTGCCCGGCCATAGGGGAATGCCGAATATCCGTTCCATTGTTCGCCAGCGCGGAAATTCAATAACGGTATCCAGTTTTGCCCGGATGTTCCGCGCAACGTATGTTCGGAAATTCCGGCACCCAGCAAAAAGCGCATATAGGCGGTGATGTCATAGCAAATGGCGTCCTTCACATCGATATTGACCTGGTCGCCAATATCCTGTGCTGCGGCTAGCTGATGCCCGCGATAGAACTGAGAGGACCGGTCGGTACGCACAAAGTTTTCGCCATAGCCGGTTAACTGCATGAGACATCTCCATATGATGAGCCGAAGAACGGCCCTCTTAACTGGAAACCATATTCTGGTGATTTGGGAGGACTGGTGTAGCTGTCGTTTCTGGCAGGGACAAAACTGTGCAATCTTGAAAAGTTATTGCAATATTCCCATGTTGAATATCGTCAAGTCATCAGTAACTGGCTGACAGGAGTTTGAGCCAAAGATGGATAACGTCAAAATTGATGAAATCCTCGAACCCGGAAATGAAGGTGATTTCAACAATCGCCAGGACCGGGTGAAAAAAGGATTCTGGAAGACCGCGCGCCGCGCCGGTCGCATGGTCCCGTTCATGGATGAAGTCGTTGCGGCTTATTATTGCGCGCTCGACCAGAACACGCCAACCCGCGTACGTATGACACTGATGGCAGCGCTTGCTTATTTCGTCATGCCCTTCGATGTCATTCCCGATATGCTGGTCGGAATTGGCTTCACCGATGACATTGCCGTTCTTATGGCCGCACTCACTGCCGTACGCACCCATATAACGCCCGCACACCGCATTGCAGCACATGAAGCGCTTCGTGAAGACAGCGAAACGTCTTAATCCTTCACAGATTTGTTACGCGCAAACAGCAGCTTGATAGCAAATTGATGCGGTATGACAAACTCTTGCCGCTTTCTTTTCATTGAACTTGGCAACGGGATCGTGGGGTCACGGACTTGCTCGTTCAAGTTTTCTTTCAAAACTTCACCGTTTGGTAACCCAGATTAAGTCACATTAAGGGTCACAAAACGGGACGGCGTGTTAAGCGGCGACATCCCGATATTCGACTTTGAAGCAAACGAAAGAGAACCGGTAAAAAATCATGCTTGGAAAATCGATCGTCGCGGCTTCGGTGTTTACGATTGCAATGGCGGGTTCGGCACTCGCCCAGACACCGACCCAGATTAAGCAGTTCGACGCCTGGGGCGCATATAGCTATCAGTCAGGCAATGGCAAGGTTTGCTATGTCCTGTCGGTTCCGACGCAGAAAGCACCCGCCAATGTCGATCATGGCGATAACTTCTTCCTCGTCAGCCAGAAGCCGGGCCAGAATATCAGCTTAGAACCACAGTTCATGGCTGGTTATGAACTGAACACCAATGCGAATGCCAAGGTTATTGTTACCGTGGGAAATCGCAATTTTACAATGTTCGTCAATGGAAAATCCGGCTGGATGGAAAATGCAGCGGAAGAACCGCAGCTAATCGCAGCCATGCGCGGTGGCGCGGACATGAAGGTACAGGCGCAGTCCAAGCGCGGTACAAAAACCAGTTACACCTATTCGCTCAAAGGCATTTCGGCTGCACTCGCAGCTATTCAGAATTGCAAATAAGCCAATCAGTTCATGCTAAAACTACAAGCCGGGGCTTCGCTCCGGCTTTTCTTTTTGCTGTCGTATCGCCACTTATGCATGTCTGCCGCGACAGACTGCGGGATGACGGATGCAATATTGTGTGCTATGTCCGCGCGCAACAGGGCTCGCATTTCGAATGAACGAGCCCATATATCCATGCAATCGACAAAATTATCGGGCGCTTTATGCGGTCGCCCCCAACAGTTGAAAACAGATGTCCATTTCGTTCGACCTAACCATTGATGATACGCGCGACCAGCTTGCCCGCCATGTGCGTGCAAATATGGAGCAGAAGCCGTCGCTCGTCGGCATGTCGCGTGAGGAAATGGCTGAGGCGCTGATCAAGATTGGCGTCTTGCCAAAGCAGGTCAAGATGCGCATTGCGCAGCTCTGGCACTGGCTATACGTGCGCGGCGTTTCTGATTTTGCCGATATGCGCAATATTTCCAAGGATTTGCGCGCTCTTCTGGCGCAGCATTTCACCATTGCGCGCCCGGAAGTGGTTGAAGAGCAGATTTCGCAGGATGGAACGCGCAAGTGGCTGTTCCGCTTTCCGCCGCGTGGTGCAGGGCGCCCTGTCGAAATCGAATGCGTCTACATCCCTGAAGAAGGCCGCGGCACGCTTTGTATTTCTTCGCAGGTTGGCTGCACGCTGACCTGTACCTTCTGCCATACCGGCACACAGAAGCTGGTACGCAATCTCACATCAGAAGAAATTCTGGCACAGTTGATGACGGCGCGTGACCGTCTTGGCGATTTCCCAGACACGAACACGCCGGACGGTGCCATCGTTCCGGCGGAAGGACGCAAGGTCACCAATATCGTCATGATGGGTATGGGCGAACCACTTTATAACTTCGAAGAAGTGAAAAAGGCTCTGCTGATTGCGTCTGACGGCGATGGGTTGGCGCTTTCCAAGCGCCGCATCACCCTTTCGACCTCTGGCGTTGTGCCGGAAATCTATCGCACCGGCGAAGAAATCGGCGTGATGCTGGCAATTTCGCTGCATGCGGTGCGCGATGAATTGCGCGATCTTCTGGTGCCGATCAACAAAAAATATCCGCTGGAACAGCTTCTCAAGGCTTGCCGCGAATATCCGGGCCTGTCCAATGCCAAGCGCATCACCTTTGAATATGTGATGCTCAAGGACGTCAATGACAGCATGGAAGATGCCAAGCTTCTGGTAAAGTTGCTGCGCGGCATTCCTGCCAAGATCAATCTTATCCCGTTCAATCCATGGCCCGGCACCAACTACCAGTGCTCGGACTGGGAGCATATTGAACGCTTTGCCGATTATGTAAATGCGGCCGGTTATGCTTCGCCAATCCGCACGCCACGC
>Ga0308157_10009273_pt1 | contig 10945 bp, 7 predicted proteins | sample PhyBR1_FD_201035 | JGI IMG/M metagenome (GOLD analysis project Ga0308157, IMG submission 201035) | Phyllosphere microbial communities from UC Gill Tract Community Farm, Albany, California, United States - DLSLB.R1 | ecosystem: Host-associated > Plants > Phyllosphere > Unclassified | place: USA...
TCAACGACAAGAAATGGTCTACCGGCAACCCCTCCCTGAGCAAGGACGGCAAGACCCTGTACTTCTCCTCCGACCGTGAAGGCACTATAGGAGGCAATGACATCTGGAAGGTAAGTGTAAACGGCGACAGCTACGGCGAGCCGGAAAACCTTGGCCCTAAGGTGAACACCACCGGGCGTGAGAGCTTCCCTTTCATTACCGATGACAACCTGCTGTACTTCTCCTCCGACGGCCACAAAGGCTTCGGGTCGCTGGACATCTTCAGGATCGACCTGAACAAAGGCGCCAACTCCGAAGTACTGAACATCGGGGAGCCTGTAAACGGGGCGAAAGACGATTTTGCCTTTACCTTCAACAACACCAAAAACCTGGGATACTTCTCCAGCAACCGGGACGGCTTTGACAAGATCTACAGCGCGACCCCGGTATGCGCGGTGGAAGCCATTGTACAGGTAAGGGACAAGAAGACCCAGAAAGCCCTTCCGGGAGCACGGGTAGCGATACTTGACCAGAAGAACAACGTGATTGAGACCCGTACAGCCGACAGCGAAGGAAAAGTAAGCTACGGAGTAGACTGCGACAGGGCCTTTACCATACAGGCCTCGATAAGCGGGTATACCAACGGCAGCTTCCCTCTGGCGCAGACCAAAGAGAAGAAAGTTACCATCAATGCGGACCTGGACCCTATCGTTGTAGCACCAACCGATCCGGTGATTGTACTTGACGATATCTTCTTCGAGTTCAACAAGAGCAACATCACCAAGGAAGGTGCCTTTGTACTGGACAACCTTGTGGAGGCGATGAAAAAATACCCTGACATGGTGATCATGGTAAAAGCGCACACCGACAACCGTGGTTCGGACAAGTACAACATGGCACTGTCCAACCGCAGGGCGAAGTCTACGGTACAATACGTGATCTCCAAAGGCATTGCCAAGGCGAGGATCTCCGGCCAGGGCTATGGCGAGAGCCAGCCAAAGGTGAACTGCACGAGCTGCACCGAAGAGGAGCACGCGCAGAACCGCCGTTCGGAGTTCATTATCGTGAAGAAATAACCAACGTCTTAATAAACCAACCAATGCTAAAGCGGCACGACGATGGGGTTGTTTATGATTAATTATCGGTAATAAAAAAACCTACTTAAGACAAGTTAAGTAGGTTTTTGTTTTAGTGGAATCGCCGGGAATCGAACATAAGTCCGGAAACCTTCATGTTTACTGATGTTTTATAATTTCAGAAATGGAGTGCATCGAAATTTGCACCTCTAATTTTGAATCGACAAGTATATGTGAACGTAGTAATCTTTTGTTATACAAATATACAATTTTTTGAACTTTTAAATCTTACTTCCCAGTGCAGAAATTAGTAAGTCTTTATGTTGTTGAATTTCAGCGGGATGTAATATAATAAAGATGCAATTTTTATATGAGCATCTATAAATATCACAAACAAACCATTAGTTTGTTAATCAGATATTTGTACAGGTGTGGTAGCGGTTATACGATGCAAATATAAATTTTAGTTATTCACTTTTTGTACAAATATGAATTTTTATGCATATTTGATTCCTCATAAAATGTTATTGATGCAAATAAATAGGAAGCATAAATAATTGCTTTTGTCAGGTTATTTGTAGTATATTAATATTTTTTTTGTAATCAAAATAGAGTTATATATTAGCACTCGTTAAAAAAAACTCTAATTATGATGTCAAAAAGCATATTTTCATTTCTGTGTGCTATGATTATGATAGGTGCCCAAGGTCAGGAATATTTTCCAGGCGGGGTTTCAGGGGCGGAAACATGGTATATTGCTAACCAATTAGATTTCGGCATGTATATTTATAAAAACCATGCCATGGAACATATTCAAATCACCGGATGTCCTGATTTTGAACCAGGTGAAGGTCTGATGAATTTTAATCATGCAATAAACACAGAAAATTTATGCCTGCAATATAATGCTTCTTTGGAAAATACTACTTCAAGAAATGTTTTTTTCGTTGGTCAGGCTAAAGAGGTATCAGATAATATTGCACATGTTACTACCGCATGGAATACAAGCTTGCAAGGACTGCCACAGGTAGCTGTACCTATCAGGAATATATTTCATTTTGCACTCAAGAGTATATATGCTCATAAACTACATTCACAATATTCCAGTAATAATAATGCTAATGTGAATTTTTACCGATGGAATAATTATAATACTGACAGAAAATTTAAAAGCTATGGTTATAAGGGCGAAACTACTTTCTTTATTGGTAAGACATTCAATAATGCTGAAATACAACCAAATGAAGATGCAATAAATTTTATAGGTGATTTCCCTGAATATATTTCCTATCCCTTTGAACTTACTTCTAACCAGAAAAATAGGGTGGAATCTTACCTTGCTCTCAAATATGGTCTTACACTCGCAGACAGCGAATTGTCATATCGTAGTTCGAGAAATATAGCTTTTTGGAAGAGTGCAAATAATCTTTTATTTGGGAACCGTATTTTTGGTATTGGTAATGATGATGTATCTGGTTTAAATCAGTTAGAAACACAAAGCACACACAAGGTAAAGTATTTAATAGCTTCTGTTGGAGAACTTTATGATACTAACTTGGAAAAACAAGAACATAGCAGTATTGAAAAAAATCATTTCATTGTCTTTGGAGATAATAACGGCTCGGAAACACTGGGTTCTGTAAATGATTTTAACGTAAGGCCGTTTCTAAGGACGTGGCTGTCTCAAAGCACGGGTGAAAATGCTAAGGAAATTAACATGCATTTTAAATTCGATATCAGTGGTGAAATTCAGGAAACACTTAACGAGAATCCGGAATTGAAACTTTGGATGCTGCATGACAAGTATGTTACAAACCAACAGCAATCAGATTTTAACAATCACTATGTAGAATATTATGACCCTGTGGATATATCTGATGAATTTGCTTATTTTAAGGATATATATTTTGATACCGATAATAATTTATTCGACCAATATACATTTGGGGTAGGGCCAGAGGTTATTGTTCAGATGAGGCTAGAAGCCGATTGTGATGCTGAAAAACCGAACGCTAATATTATTATTACGGGAGGAGTAGCTCCATATAGTGTTTTGGTAAGCAATACATCAGGATTTGATGAGCTTTTTACTTCCCCAGACGGATCTTCCGTTAGTTTTACTGTTTATACCCCTGATACCTATACAGTTTATGTTTTAGATTCTGAAGGCAATGAGGCTGAAATAAGTACATTTATGGAGCACTATCCAATTGCTCTCGATCTTGGGCCGGATCAGGTGCTTAGTATTGCATTACAGCAAGTTATGCTTGATGCGGGACAAGGTGTTACCGATCGGGGTGCCACTTATCAATGGTATAAAGATGGAGTAGTGCTAAACCACCATGAGCCTGTCCTTTTAGTAGAAGAACCAGGAGAGTATAAAGTAGTTGTAACAAGCGGTAATCGTTCGTGTGTATTAGAAGATACAATTATCGTGGCATTTAATTTTAAAGGTACGCTAACGTCCGAAAGTGCATGTAATGGTAATGATGGCTCTATTACGGTAAATGTAACTGGTGGAATACCTCCGTTTACTACAACAGTATCTAAGACAGGATATACGGTTAGTGAAGTTCACAATACTGAGATCTTTGAGTTTTCAAATTTGGAATTTGGATTGTATACTATAACTACAATTGACAGCAATGGGGAAATTTTTGAGGATTCAATTATAATCGAAAGTCCTTTAGAAGGTATGTCACAGCCCTCAGTAATAGCTCAGCTTCTTAATGCTTGCGAACAGCGGGCAGATGGGCAGCCGGATTATTTTTCATTTACTTGTTCAGATCCAAGTGTAGAGATTGATGCTTCTCAATCCATAACAAATACTAATGTAAGTTATGAGTGGTTTATGAATGGCGTTAGCATGAATATTCATGATCCGTATGTTAAAATAATTTATGATCCTTCACTTTTCACAGGAGTTCCTGTTTTAGGAAACAACAGTGGTTCCGGAGGGAATGAATTTTCTGTCAGGATCACAAATTTGAATTCAGGATGTTATGTTACTGAAACATTTTATTTATTTAAAAACCTCGGGGTTGTTGATGCTGATAATCCAATAGCCTCTAAAGTGAGCCAGATATTACAAAACCATTCCGATTATGAGCCTAAGTCAATACTCGAAGCAAAGATTTACCCCAATCCTACTGAATCGGGAAGAACTTTTAGTTATGAAGTTTCATCCGACAAAATTTTTCAGGGCACAGTTGAAGTATATACTTCATCAGGTGCGCTTTTGAACCAAATAACAATTGCAGGAGAGTCGAAATACATACTCCCATTAAACCTTACAACTGCAGGAGTTTATTTCATTTGCACTAAGACAGAAGGTAAGGTGTTAACAGATAAGGTAATAATAAGATAGTATGGCCGCCAAATATTTAAATCTATTAAGAAAATCGGAGTCTGTAAAGACAATTTTTTCATTATTTATCAGTAATCTCATCGCATATGGCCAACCTGTTATGATGGCTATCGACTATCATCTGGCTAGTGAAAAAGTAATTTATAACGTTAATTCTACTGCTGATAACATCATTATTGAAGATGAAGAAATTCAAAGGGAAGAACATATAAAAGATGCCTTTTCCGAAGTTCAGCGAAAAACACAAAAATCAAACGTATTTTATGCTGAAGTGCAAACAGGAATTATTGGTAAATCATTTGAAACCGATACAGAAAATCCCACTGACAATTTTTTACTGTCATTTTACCCGATAACTTTAGCCCGCAAAATTACAGCGCAGTGCTTTCATACGATCTTTACGGCCTGGCTGACGCGGGATCTGTTACTAAAAGTATTAATAACAATACTGCATATGGTGGCAGATTAGTGACTATTGATAATAAATGGATTTCTGTAACAGAAAATATCAATACCGGACAACTAAAAAACGGCAAGAACACCCTTTTTTTTAACAGAAGGGTAGATGAAAATTATCAATACAAAATAAGGAACCTAAGAATAGAGTTTATTAAATCGAAAAAAAAATCTATACACCTTACCGATGCGGTAGTGCATAATATTGGTGGTATAGCCTCCCTGACTGGCTTTGTCTCAACAGATATAAATGCTATAAATGTGTATAATAATATTATTCCTTTGAGCAATGGTTTTTTTGAGCATCTACTTACAGATATCCCTAAAGAAACCAAAGCACTTGTCGTAAATTATACTGATGCATTAGGAAGGCAATACCAGGATAGTTTTCCGGTAATCTATAAAGACCAGCATCCAAGTCTTGATTTTACAAAATCTCTACATGAAAATATTGGCAAAACATATTTTATTAGCACCAATGAAGTTGAGTGTATTGATTATGACGGTAATCTAAATATAACATTTACCGAAAATGAAATTAAAAACAGCTATGGAGGATTGTTGGTAGAGGGCTTAAAATTCAAGGATATAAAACCTCTTGATTCCGACCTTAGAAATGTAACGGCCGGAAAATTTTCGGGTTACAGGATTAAACATCTGAATTTTTCTGACAGCGTGGCGGCACATTTGCATTTGCGATATGATCCCGAAAAAATACCCGCTGGCTATACAGAGAAAGATATAAAGACATTCTATTTCGACAAAACACAATTATTGTGGAAAGCTATAGCTGTAGATAGCCTTGATATAGCAAATAATGAAATTATAAGCACTATCTACAATAATGATACTGATTATATAAACGGGGTAATAAAAGTGCCTGAATCTCCTGAAGCAGGAAATTTTACCCCAACAATGATCAGCGATATGAAATATGCTGATCCTGCTGCCGGTATTGTATCAATACCGCCGCCATCCCCAAACAGTACAGGCGGACTTACCACAAGTTTTCCGATAAAGCTGCCACAAGGAAGAAACGGTATGCAACCAAATCTACAGGTTGTATATAATAGCGATGCAGGGAATGGCCTTATGGGAGTTGGGTGGAGTATAAGTACCCCGGCTATAACAATTAATTCAAAGTGGGGTGCACCGAGATTTGATACTGCATTTGAATCGGAAATCTATTCGCTTCATGGCGAGGACCTGGTTTTGAAAGCTACATTAAATGGGGTTGAAACATATACCAATCCACACCGTCATGCCAATATACCAAGGGTACATGAAAGGGAATTTTATCTCAGGAAAGAGGGAAGCTACCTGAAAATACTGCGACATGGTACCGGTATGGGGAATTATTGGTGGGAAGTTATTGACAAGCATGGTACTAAAAGCTATTACGGTGGTAAGCCGGGTACAAATTCCGATACAAATTCCACTATCAAGACAACTACCTCCCTACAACCGGTAAAAGCGGCACACTGGGGAATTAAAAGAGTTGAGGACCAGTATGGAAATTATATGGAATACATTTATACTCCGCCTACTTACCCCACCCCGCTCCTGGTACCGGGAACAGAAATTGTAGCTAGGAAATTTGATGTTTCCAAGATCACTTATTCAATTCACCCGGGTGTCTCGAGTTATTATGAAGTCAATTTTTCAAAGTCGTATAATACAAGTCCTATGACACCTTTGCCCGTAAGAAAAGACATTATTGTAAATGTTAGGAATGGTTATTATGAAATAATAAATGACCTGCTTACAGAAATTGTTATCAGTTTTAGAGAAAATGGGCTTTCTTCAGACCCCCGTAGGGTATGGTTTTATCGTTTCGATTACAAAGAAACAGCGTTTCAAAAGCAACAATTGGTAAAGATATCAGAATATGATGCAGCCCGGACTTTGTTCTATACAAATACCATAGAATATTATAATGAAGTTGGAGATGAAAACCTGCTTGTTTTGCCAGAGTCAAGCATTTTTGGACAGAATACAAACGATAATATTAACGGTACAGGATGTTGTAAAGAATATTTATTATGACAATTTTGGAGACCGTATGAAGATGGTACACGGCAACAATACCGAAACCGTTTATAGTTACGACAACAGGCGCAGGATGAATACGCTTTCGCACACCTTTACGGGCTATGGCATAAACAAGCAATACAGTTATGATGCATTGTCTAACATTACATGTATAAAAACGCTTACCCCGGAAAATAGCCTGCCCGGCACCAATGGATTGGGAGGCCCAATAAACCATAAATACAAGTACGATAACTATAACCGGCTGGAGCACGCCGAAGGCAATTATACCGGGCCAAACGACCTTACTACCCCGTATGTACGCCAATGGTATGAGCTGGATATGACCTACAATTCTGACCATACTATAAAAACGAAGGCCCAGGTACACTATCAGGGGCTTACGCCGAGTTACGGGGGGGCAGTTACAGGAGAGGTGCCGGTACGCAAAAACAGCTATAAGCTGGACTATAGCGGTTATCGTACGGGGCAGTTTGTAACCGATACGAATGTGGGCAGCTACGGTTACCTGCAGCCGCACGCGGTGCGCAAGATCATGGAAAAACCTGCAGGGGCCGGCGAGGTGGAAAACGACCACCCGCAGGTACGGCACAAGGAAATTGTGTACGATGCCAACGGTAACCAGCTGGAAATAAAAGAAAAACTTGGCGAAGTTGTAACCAGCCTGCGCAAAAACCTTTGGGATGAAGAGAACCGACTTGCGGCAGTAGACCTGCGGCCGGATGATAAGAACATCCACCCGATAGCTGTATATACATATGATGCGGGCGGGCAGCGGGTGGTGCGCTACAACCATGACCATATAGACGCGTATTCCAATGCGGTTTATGCCGGGAATGCGATGAAGGATAACGTGATGCTCTACCCGAGCGGACTGCTGATGTGCAAGGCCTATCATGACCCGAACAGGGGCAAGAGACAGGACCTGATAACCTATACCAAGCACTATTATGCCGGCAGCGAGCGCCTAAGCGCCAAGACCGGCACGCTGAAGTATCATGGTGCATATCCGGACCATATGCTGCCTACAGTGCTGCCGAAACTGGCAGAGTCGGGGCAATTTACAGGTACCGATGCCGGCCTGCGCTCATGGGGCAGGGATAAAGCGGATGCTGCGGGCACAACTGTAGACCAGACCTTCTCAAAATTCGGGCATGACGAGTTTGTCCTTGTACCCGGAAGGCTGCCGCAAGGTGATGAAATTACGGCGATGACCTACACCGAGCTGCACGATGCCGGCAAGCTCGACCTGTATTATTTCCATCCCGACCATCTGGGCAGCTCGAGCTACATCACCAATGGCACCGGGAAAGTAAGCCAGCATATGGAATATTTACCATTCGGGGAGACATTGGCAGACGAGCACAGCAACTCGCACAACAGCCCATTTAAATTTAACGGTAAAGAATTTGACGAGGAAACCGGTAATTATTACTACAGTGCCAGGTATTACGACCCGAAATGGAGTATCTTTATATCTGTGGACCCATTGGCCGAGAAAACAATGGATGCTTATGGATATTGTTATCAGAATCCGATTAATTTGGTCGATCCTAGTGGGATGAATGCTGACATTATCGAGATAGGGAAAAATTCCAAATATTTTAGAATAACTAAAGCAGAAGGAGCAGATGTTGTTAAGCTTGTTAACTTTTCAGACGATCTCAAAGAGAAAACAACTGTTGCCAGTTATGTCTATGGGGAAAATGGCAGTTTTAAAAGTGATACATACGATAGAAGTATCATTAATGAATATAAAAAGCGCGAAACTGTCGATTTACATTTCCATGGTTCAGCGGATAAAGCTGATAAAATTTTTAAATTTGCAGCAGATGCAAACTACGAATGGGGTTTAACGGATGTTTTTTATTCTGGCTCAGGATATGGTGAAACAATTGTAAGGACAGATTTTCAACAGATATCTGTTGAACAGCCTTCAATGAGTATTTTAGATGCTTCACCTGATGCCATCATAACAAGATTGGCACATTCACATCCAATAATTGGCGTACCTTACCCTTCAGGGTTTCATAAGAATTTTTCGCCAGACCCATCTTTTGATGGCGATAGAAATAGGTATATTGATTTGCAAAATTCAAAATATAGAGGAAGAGTACCCGAGTATAATGAAGTTCATATATCATGGAAAAACTTCGATTTATTGTATAATGATAAAAATGTAATTAAAAAGTAACTGAAAAATGAGATTATTTCTGTGTGTTTTAGTTTTTTCTTTAATAGGCTGTAAAAATGAAGTACCCCATAAAGTTAGCTTAAACGAAATGGTTTTCAAAGACAGTGTATTTGGTAATATTTTTGTAAAATCCTTTAATGATTTAGAATTGCCAATAATTGGTGAAGATAGAAACACAATTATTGAATTTTATATTGACCCTAATCGCAATTATGACACCATTGTCGCAATCAGGAATTGTCCACCAAATAATGTGAGGAGACTAATTTCCTTAAAAAAGTATAAAGAAAGTAATGTATATATTTATTGTCCACCTAATTTACGTAAACGTTTTAGTCAACTGATTGATTTAGAAGATGATACTCCGCTTATCAGCGTTAGCTTAAAACCCTTAGAAGATGAATTCGAGTGCATATATTCTCGCCTATTTGTCCTTAATAATCATCGATTTAACCCCATTGAATAACCTTAGTACTTTCAAGTATAGCTTTGAATAATATACTGAATCAGAGATATTTATTCTCAAATAAAATTTAAAATAGTATTTACATTAAAAACCGAATACTGTTTTAGTAAAATTTATTATGCCCATCAAGAACAGGTTCGTTTTTTATTGTATCCAATAGAGTATAGTTAGGTATGAGTTATAAACTCAATAATTCGGGTATTGATAGGCATTATATTTATACTCTTCCGTTTTTGTAGTACTTTAATTTACAAGTATATGAAGTATTTTATGCAACAGGTTCATTAAATTTTAAATACAATGGAAGAAAGCTTTTGAGTAATTTGTTTTTTTTAGCTGTCTAATTTGGTTAATGACTATATGGGGTTGTAATCATACTGATTCTAAGGTGAAAGATAGTGGTTTAAAAGAAATAATTATTAATGAAAAATTCTTTATGAGTGAATTCGATAATTTTATCAATGCGTTAGAAGCACATCAAAAAGATAAAATTGATTCCATTCTTTTGAAAATGTATATCAATCAAAATACAGATACAATTATATCCTTCACAAATTTCCAACCTTATGAGACGGTTAATCTTGTAGCTGTAAATAGGTATAAAAGCTATAAGATATATATATATGCTCGTCAGGATCTTTGGCCAAGCTTGCAAAAAATTGTAGATATTTCTAATGGACATACTGAAGAAGTTATGTTAAAGCCAATTGATGAAATTAAAATTGACCCATTTCGAAGTTACACATACGATTTGAAGGAAAGTAGAAACTAAAAAACTAAGGTGATTCTTAATACTACTCCTAATTGCATTGCGGCAAGCTCGACCTGTATGTAAACAATCAGGACAATGATACATAATTTAAATGTGTGGAAAAAACTAGCTAAATTATCATGGGTATTATGTATAATAATATTAATTATTAAAACATTATTTAGGGATATTTACGGCGAGTTTATGATGTATTTCACAACTGCAATTGGTATTCTATCAATACTAATTCTTGCAATTTCAGAATTCATTTTATATATAAACAGAAAAAAACTATGATGTGGAGTCGTTATAATCTTTACAGAAATATTATTGTTGTAATGCTATTATTATCATTGATAATAGACACTTTTAGCATAATAGATATGCCATCGCAAATTTCAAGAAACATTTTTTTATTTTCTTTAGGGCTATACGTTGGATTTACAATATCAAATTTTGAGATAAACAGGGTAAAAAACAATACATGACATTAAATAAACTTATTGTATTATTATAACGCAAATTTTATTTTTTGACAGATGTAAATACATTAGGGTTAAGACTAAAGGAATAAACTATCCCAGGAGTTCTCAGTAAGAAAAAC
>Ga0308157_10009274_pt1 | contig 10944 bp, 12 predicted proteins | sample PhyBR1_FD_201035 | JGI IMG/M metagenome (GOLD analysis project Ga0308157, IMG submission 201035) | Phyllosphere microbial communities from UC Gill Tract Community Farm, Albany, California, United States - DLSLB.R1 | ecosystem: Host-associated > Plants > Phyllosphere > Unclassified | place: USA...
GTGCTGATTTCTTCGTGACGCAAGACATGCAGATCCTTGTCAACGAACTCAATACGATTCCGGGTTTCACGGATATCAGTATGTATTCGAAGGTTATGGCGGAGAGTGGTATCAGCTATCCTGAAGTCATTGACCGTTTGGTGGCGCATGGGATCGCTCGTTCCCGCCGAACGGTGTCATAGTCTTACTTGGGTCATTCGCGGAAGTTCCCAATGATTATGCCGAAAACTTAGAGCCGGAAGCCACCGCTTCCGGCTCTATAGAACTGGTTCCGGCATAATCCGGCAGTCGGCATTATGACCATTATGCCGATATCGGCATAACCCATATTGGCCCTGGCATCTAAAAAGCCAACAAAGAGGCCGGACAGATGACAGTGCTCAACTACACTCCATAAAATCAAAATTTGTCTTGCATTCTAGGGGCGTCCACAGATGCACCAACGCCCCATGGCGGCTTGCAGCACTTCATGCAAGCCACTGAGCTTGACGTTGAATGGCACAACGAAACGCCGCATGATCTGCGGTTTGACATCATCCAGAGTGATCTTTAGGCGAACAATGGAACCTGTCATTTCAGGCGGCCATCATGAGAGATGACGTCGATGAACTTACCCATTCCTATGGCAGCAATTCATGCAATCGCGTATTTGGATGATTGGGCAGACGAGCAAAAACATCAGCAAGCCAAGCTTTTGGATCGACATCATTGAGACAGCATGTCATGATAAATGTGAGCATGATGGCGGCACGATCTGCCCCGCGCTGCGATCCGGCGAAGGTCCAGTTACGGCGTACCAATGCGATACCTCTCAGCGCTCTTTCTGCGGCGTTGTTCGTAAGGCAAATTCTGCCGTCTGCGAGGAAGCGTGCAAAACCCTTCCATCGTTTGAGCATGTAATCCATGGCCTTGACCACATCGGATGAGCTGGACAGTGTGGCACGCTCTTTTATTAGCCATTCGTGCATATCGTCGAACAATGGCTTGCTCTTTTCCTGTCGCACATTCACCCGTTCTATAGCGCTTAGCCCATTGATCTGACGTTCGATTTCAAACCGCGCGTCGAAGCGTTTGACCGCATCAAGCGCAATTGGCGATCTTGGTTTTCCATTGCGCTTGCGGTCCCGCGCGCTCTTCTCAATATCAGCCAGCTCAAAGAATTTCCGTCGTGCATGCGCATGACAAAAGGCAAATGTAATCGGAACCTCTTTCATTTGCGCGACCGCAATCGGTTCAAACCCGTTGTAGCAATCAGTCTGCAGGATACCGCCATATCGGGCCAGATGTTTCTGCGGATGTTCACCGCGCCGATCACCCGAAGCGTAATAGACTGCTGCAGGTGGTGTTTCGCCTCCAAAGGGCTGATCATCCCTCACATATGTCCAGATGTGTCCGGTTGTGCATTTGCCTTTCGCCCGGATGGGATTGTTGGTGTCATCACCGTGAAGCCGTTCAGCCGCAAAGTCATGCTTTTCGATCAGGTTGAAGAGCGGCATAAGCGCGGATGTTCCAAGCCCCACCTGATCCGCAAGCGTTGATGTCGAGAGATCAATGCCTTCGCATTCGAACCGCGTGCTCTGACGATTGAGCGGAATGTGCATGCCAAACTTGTCGAATAAAATAGTCGCCAGCAATTGGGCTCCAATAAAACCGCGTGGCGTGGCATGGAACAGTGCCGGTGGCTGGCTGATTGCTTCGCAATCCCGACAAGTAAACTTTTCTCGCATCGTCTCAATCACCTTGACGCGGCGCGGAACTTCTTGCAGCGTCTCAGTAATGTATTCACTCAGTTTCGACAGGCGTGACCCACCGCAACACGCGCAAATCGTTGGGGCTGCAATCACAACGCGCTCACGCTCGATATTTTCTGGCCATGGCTTGCGAACTGGACGTTTGCGCGTAAACGAACGCACGCTTGACGCTTTGGCAGATGCCACCTGCTGTGCGACCGCCTCATCTTCGCTCGCAGCCATCACCAGTTCTTCGAGCTGCAACTCCAGTTTATCGAGCAGACGCGCCGTGCGCTCGGAACGCTGACCGCGCAATTCACGCCTGAGCTTTCAATCTTCAGTTCCAGAGCAGCGATCAGCGCATCATTGTCAGAAAGCATGGCTTGCGCATTGGCGGCTTGCGCTACAGCAACGTCACGTTCTGCCACGACAACACTGTGCTCAGCCAGCAGGGCCAAGTAGGCACTTTCAAGGTCTGCAGGAAGATCGAATGGCTTCAAACTCATGAAGCAATTCAATCAAATAATGCTATCCAACCCGCGTTGGACGCCATGTTTCCTGAGGATTGCGCCAGTCAATTCCAGCGAGCAAATAACTCAGCTGGGGTGGTGATATTGTAACCGCGCCACCTTCAGCAGATGGCCAGATAAACTTACCCCGTTCGAGCCTTTTTGTGAATAAACAGCTCCCCTGGCCGTCATGCCAGATCACTTTTAACAGATCACCACGCCGCCCTCGGAAGCAAAACAAATGGCCTCCCAGTGGATCAAGTTTCAGAACTTCCTGCACGCGCAACGATAATGAGGGAAACCCACATCGCATATCCGTATGGCCCGTCGCAATCCACACCCGAACATCCTGACCTGAAGGAAGTGTAATCATTGCTGCCGCCGTAAAACATCAAGAACACGATCCAGCGTATCGGATAAAAAACCATCGCCAACCCGAACCCGATGCCGCGAACCAACCTCTATTTCTATCATCCCAATCAATGACGATGAAGGCGATTGCCGATTACAGGCAGATGTAACTTCTTTAAGGCTATCGACCGGTGCACGTACATCTGGATCTGTTGCGCAAACCTCTACAGGAAGAAATTCCGGTAACGCTGCCGCAGCGGTCAAAGGCAACCGAGAAACTTTCAGGGCTTTGCGCCATTGATAAATCTGGGACGAATCCAAATCGTAACGCTGGGCGACCGATGCAACACTCGCGCCTGCCTCAAGCGTTGCCAAAACAATTTCTTCCTTCAATGCCGCCGGCCAGCGACGGCTTACAACGCCCTTATTGGGTAAATCTATCCTGTGAGAACTCACGTGACGCTCCTGGTATCTCGCTTCAAAATACAGGACACAAAATCAGCTCATTAAATTATATCAGCAAGGCGGCCTTCAGCGGATGCGTACTGAGTAACGATGATCCCCCAGTAAGCAAGCATGTCCTCGACCATGCGAAAGCTCAACGGAAAACGGAAATATAGCCATATTGCCTCAACAATAATCTCGGCTGGAAAACGACGACGGTAGTAAAGCGAGGAACGAGACTGGGGCATAGCGCATAATCGCCAACTCAGATGACAACAAAGTTAACGTTACAGTGCCACAAAACGTGATTGTTCCAAGATAATCTGCATCTCAGAAATCCGTTCTCTCGATGGGCGAGGCCTCTTTCATGCCACCTCCTTTATTATTCATTCCCGAAGTATCTACGTCTCAAAATGCCGAGTTCACCAGTTTCCTGTCGTGCACGAATCTGCAATGTCCCCTCCTGGGCGATGGGGTTGCCATGCTGAAAGGCGAAGCCGTATTTGTCCGGATGAAAAAAGGAGCCTACGACTGATATAGGCGAGCCTGGATTAGAGTGAACATAGTACTCCAATACCGGTGCATCTCCGATGATCGCGGCAATCTCCCCTTCATTGAGAGCGTTCACAGCATCATGCGTCTGGGCAAAGCTCTTCACATCGAGCCTGAGCTCCTGCCCGTATCGCTCAGCTACACTTCCGTTCAAAACGCCGACCGATTTTCCCGGAAGATCTGCGACCGAATTGATCTGATGGGTAAGAGACAGGGCTGTCATTACACTCGTGACGGATGACGTCATGTAGGCAATCACAGCGACTCCGCACACCATCCACAGCCCTCCGGAAATGCGGCCGACCCAGCCGAGAATATTAGGACGAGTGATTTTTCCAGAAGTGGCCACCGACATGACTTCATAAAAGCTTTCTGCCAGTCCAACATGCCACTTCCGGGGAAACGACTGGTCAAAACGGCGATAGAATACCGCGAGAAGAACCGTGGCAAACAGGATAAACACGATCATCCACGACATCGCCCGCAAATGCCCCGCAGCCTCCAGCCCGCCAAGTACCTGCCAGAAGCCGCCTGCACTCTTTTCTGCAACCAATATGCGCAAACCCGCATCGTACCAGGGTTGAGAAAACGAAACCAGTAATGCCCGATCTTTTGTGATTGTCAGATTGGTTACACCAGCCTGAGCCTCTCCAGATTCAATTGCTGCTGTTAGCGCCTCGAAGGTGGGATATTCACGATAAGTGAACTTTTGGCCAAGCGATTTGGCCGCGCTCTCCCATAATTCTACGGCCATCCCCGTATAATGTTCGCCATCCTTTGTCACAAATGGTGGGCTCACATACACGCCAGCTGTGAACTCTGGATGTGCACGTGATTGCTCTTGAGCAAAACCGCCATTCAAAAGGCTGAACGACATCGTGATCACGAGCATCAATGTGCACAAGGTTTCTCTTTTTAAGAACAGCATTGATCTGTGCGAATGTCATCTCTCAACGGTTTGGCATGCCTGAAACTGTACTGGAACGACCTGCCGCTACAATTTCTTTAGTAGACGCTCTTCGGTGGACCGATCCATCGAACGCTGCAAATTGTCATTATCCATGCGTTGCTGCTGCAACATGCATTCATCGTATTGAGGTGTGCCACGCGCGATTTCCAGATTATCACATGCACGCTGATAAGTTTCACGATCGAGATCATCAAGAGTCTGGCAACCTGTAAGCAAACCGGCGAACAAAAGTGCCGTGGAAACGATTGTCATACTTTTATTCAACTCTCTCTCCCACGTTCAAAAAAAGTCAACGCAGTCTGCGTTCATCGGGATATGTTTTAATCGACGCCAATGTCCGAGGCCAAAGGTCTTCGGTTCTATTTATTGAAAAACTGATCGGAAAATCAAACGCCGGTCCTTTCAAGGGAGGGTGTGCCGGGATTCGGTGATCATATTATGATAAAATGATCAGTCTCTGATATTGTGGCGTATGGGATAACCGACGCCGGGCGAATAATCGTTATACTTTTGTTTTATTGGCAGCGTTAACACGTCGTAATTCACTTGGCGTGGTCGCCTTCATCCTCACCATCGTTGCTGTCATGTGGCTATGATTTGCAAATCCGGTAAGACTCGCGATCTCTCCAAAAGGCTTATCCGTCAACACGGCCAGTTGCTCCGCCGTTTCCAACCGTAAGGCGATAATGTACTGGTGAGGCGCTTTACCAGTTGATTGTCTGAAGGCGCGTAAAAAGTGACTGGGTGACAGACCGACAACCAACGCCAAGCGCTCCAGCGACATTTGTTCTGCAATATTAGCCCTGATATATTCCTGCACATCTCGCAAGGCTTTCGGCGTCAGCCCGCCTCGGCGTGTTGCATTAGTCTGATCTTGCAACGTTGAATAATTTCGCAGAACGTGCGTCGAAAAGACAGTTAGCAAAGACTCGAGATAGAGCGGATTATGAGACCCGCTTGTAATGAATTCATCACGTATCAAATTTGCTAACGCAAGCGCTCTGTGATCGACGTGGCCTGCGACTTTGGGCTGAAGTTCGAAATCTTCGTTTCCAAATTCAAATCCTGCAAGACTACTGAGCTTCTCAGGTGCGAGTGCTACAAGAATGTTTTCCTTTGATACTTTCCAACGCGCATACAAATCAGCCCTGGCAGGAATGAGCTCCATTGTGCCCACTGGCGCCAGAAATTCCGATTTCTGATCCGAATTAAGCGCGACTTCCCGAGCGGGTTGTGGGGTCAGCATAATCAATGCCATATGGCACGGTGCCTGAAAACGAATTGAATTTGGTCCGGTCTGTGTCCGAGTAACGCCACCTGTTGGCCCATGAAACTTAGTTCCCCACTCATCGGGTATACATTCCAGAAGCGTGCTGACAGAGTTATTCATTGTTCGTCTTTCACGTAACCCAATTTTCAAGCCACCCAGTAATTTCGAACAGCATGGATGGAAGTCAGAAGTTCTGATAAGCACTTTACGATTCAGCGCGAAAATCTCTTACCCAGGAGTTTCTCGTGCCGTACAGTATCAGAAAATGATCATCTGTCAGAATTTATGTATTTTCTCGCAGTATAAATCATAAATCTGGAAAATATCAATAATTTTTAGCATCAGTTGAATATAGAGATGGGGTATTAAATATGAAATCCTATCGAAGAGTTAGAGGATTATACTGCGCCCGACCATAGCTGAGACGTTCCACGTATTGGACGCTCTGAACTGTTATAGTCACTCGACAGAAAGCCAATATGTGTTGATATCCGCAGTGACGGAGCCGTCTCCAACAAGGGGTATTCGTAGCATTGTCCGTCCTGCCGGACGGCACGCGAGTGTCAAAAGCCAGCTCGTCATCATGTTCGATGAACGTTTCCCTATGTCCTGAAATAACGCCAGGGCACATAATTCTAAACAGTCTCTATCCATCTGCCTAGCTCTTACCCGGGCCAGAATATCTTGCGTCTCGTGCTCGAACGCATTCCAAAGCTGGCAACTTAAAAAAGGGGCGCGAACGCCCCGAAACTGCAACCCGTTCCTCACGACCCACAAACCCATATGTCATCACGACGATTAAAATCCGGCGAACGTATACCTCTTCCTTAGCCATAATAGCCCAGACAATGCGTGCCATCTTGTTAGCAAGTGCTACTCTCACAAGCATTGGCGGTTTATGCGCCAGCATTTTGGCAAGCCAGGTTCCAGGGGTTGCACCCTTTCGGGTGCGCCATACGACCACACTATTGGCACCCATTATCAAGAGCCGGCGTAGAGATCGCTCCCCCATCTTTGTCGTAGACCCGAGGCGTTGTTTGCCTCCCGTCGAATGCTGTCGCGGAACAAGCCGAAGCCATGCAGCAAAATCACGCCCACGTTTGAAAGTCTCGGGTGACGGCGCAAGTGCTACCAAGGCCGTTGCAATCAGTGGCCCAATTCCGGGGATCGTCATCAACCGACGTGCGGTCTCGTTCTCTTTGGTATTGCGCACAATCTGTGCGTCCATTGCGCGGATCTGATCAGTTTGTTGTAACAAAGTGGCACTTAGAAATCGCAGCGATGTGCGCGCCGTTTCAGGAAGTGCTGTTTGCAAATCCTCAAGCATCGCGATCAGCTTGGATGCATAATGCGATCCTTGCGGTGCTATCAAGCCAAACTCTGCCAGATGACCGCGTAACGCATTGATAGTTTGTGTACGTTGCCGGATTAAAAGATCACGGGTACGCAGCATGACCGCTGCGGCTTGTGTCTCTTCGCTCTTCACCCCAACAAATCGCATTGTCGGTCGTTGCGCAGCCTCGCAGATTGCCTCAGCATCTGCCATGTCATTCTTCTGCCGCTTTACAAAAGGCTTTACATAAGCGGGTGGGATCATACGAACCTCGTGTCCCAACTGGCCAATCTCGCGAGCCCAGAAATGGGAACTGCCGCAGGCTTCCATAGCAACCAGGCAACGGGGTAAGCTTTCAAAGAACTTCAAAACCTGACCACGCCGCAGCTGCTTACGAAATACAACGGCTCCCGATGCATCTGCGCGTGGACTTGAAATACGGTCTTCGCCAAATCCAAACCAATTGTACGAACTTCGATCATGATGCCCATCTCCATAAATGGTTTAACAAACCCACTTTGACACAGATTAAGGCCGTCGGGGGCGTCTACATCATCAACGCCCCAAATAACTGGGTTAGCTTGCTTCTTGATCTAATAGTCGTGGCAATTTGTTGCGTGACGGCCGGCTTCTAAGGGTAGCTATAAATTTACAACATATCGAAAAATATCAGAAAACTATCAAAATATAAAAATCCAATCCTATTCGGTAGGAATGATGGATGCAGACGCATTAAAAAGGATTTACAAATAATACTTCAATCAGAACAATCTTGTTCGACACATCTTAAATCTCGAATCTGAGAGAATGATAAAGGAAATCGGTTTCGTATTGATGGATAAATATATCAGAGAATTTGATTAGATATTCATCACATTACAATAGAGTTGTTTGGGGGGCTATCCGATGGGTCGTCATATTTGCGTTTCGGTCGTGACACGCCATAGGCCTTTAATGCTCAGGAAGCTGTTTGAATCATTTAAGAGCATGCACCGACCACTTGAAGCGAAGATTTCGTTTCTTATTGTAGAGAACGATCGTACTCGAAATCTGGCGGAGTTGATCGAAGCTTTTCGGGTGGAGGTGCCCTGCGATCAGATCATCTATAGAAACGAAGGAACTATTGGCATATCATCCGCTAGAAACCACGCACTTGAATATGCGATCGAGAATCATTTTGATTTTTTGGTTTTTGTTGATGATGATGAATTTGTCTCATCCGACTGGCTCGTCAAGTTGTTGGCCGCCAGAGACAGGCAAGACTTCGATATTGTTGGATCCCCGGTTCGGCCTACACCTCTTATAGGTAAACTTACATTTGAGCAGCGCCTAGTATGGTCAGGTATTCGACGTGCAGGAATAAAGTCTGAGAACAAATGCAAGCGCAGATGCGACGCCAATCGCGAGCATCAGATCAAAGTGGCGACCGGAAGCTGGATTGGGAAGCTCGAGTTTTTCCGAAAGACCGGACTACGTTTCGATTCCAGTCTTGGTCTTACTGGTGGAGAAGATTGGGATCTTTGGTCGAGAGCGAAGACGGCTGGAGCAAAAAGTGGTTGGGCTGTTGATGCTATTGTTTACGAGACCGTTCCTCGATCGCGTTTAACGTTTGCCTATCATTTTAGACGAAGCCGCGATCACAACATTACAGAATACATGAATCGACACCGTAAAAATCCGCGTGGAGCTCGAATGGCTTTGCCGTGGAAGATTACAGGTCGGGTAGTAAAGCTTATAGCTGTCGCAAGCGTCGTTCCGGTGCGAGGATCTGAGGGACTTGTATCCTTTGTATCGGCTGTGGGCGGTGCTATCGGTTTGATACAAGGCGCATTGGGTGCGCGCTCATCGCACTATGCAAAAACTACGGGCTTCTAATGTTAAAGCCGTTGGAACGCCGAAAGCGTTTTGGCTGCAGATGTTGGCGGCTATCATCATGGAGCAAGGTGATGGATTTGTACTGTGGTTGTTATAGCTTCACGTACTGAAAGGGTGGATCAACGCCGCAGATGCAGACAGGATCAAACACAGTTGAACTATTGGAACCATGACAACAACGGCTTTCGTGGGCTGCCAATAATCCATGTAGCCACGGCGAACTGGATATTGCTCTCCAAATCGATGGAGAGGGATCCATTTCGATTTGCATGGCGATTACGTTAGCTGGTCGGGCACGAGTTTTCGACAATCCGGAAAATAACTAAGCTGCACGCAAATCGCCCCTACTGATGACGGACGAAGCAACATCGAACCAACCAGGATGTCGGGCTTTCGCGTGTTCACTCTCACGTTTTCCGAGCGGCGATTTTCTACGTAGAAAGATGCGTTAACACAGAATCTCGAACAAATAGGTGCATATATGAAAAGGCTGGTTCTCGCGACGGTATCTATATTCTCTCTCGCTATTGCGGGATGTCAAAGCTCCGACAATCGGTATCGATCAGTGGGGGATGCCCCTCTTGAACCTGGGGAAACTACGTTTCAAAGGCAAAGAACTGCCGATGCTCCTCCGGAGCCAGGTCAAATCGAAATGGAAGCCCCGCAGGCTTCGGGAGATATTCCAGAACCTGGTCAATCAGAAATGCAGTGATGCAGAAGTGAGGAGAGATAGGGTTAAAGACAGCTGATACCAATTGGACGTTTTTTCTGACAGGTGATGTCAGATTGGTCGTCCTTGTTGTGCAATCTCAGACATTTACTATTCGCTGAAGCGGCTCTTCGGGGCGGCTATACAGGCCAGGGAGGCTATCATATGATCGACCACAATATCCAGGGCAAGACCGTCATTATCGCCGGTGGTGCAAAGAACCTTGGGGGATTGATCGCACGCGATCTTGCGGACCACGGAGCGAAAGCAATTGCCATTCATTACAACAGCGCTGCTACCCGGGCAGAAGCGGATGCGACCGTTGCTGCAATCAGGGCGCGCGGTGCTGAAGCGGTAGCCTTTCAGGCGGACTTGACTACTGCGGGTTCTGTCGAGAAGCTGTTTGGAGATGCAGTTGCCGCAATTGGCCGCCCCGACATTGCAATTAATACTGTTGGCAAGGTTTTGAAGAAGCCAATCGTTGACATCTCGGAAGATGAATATGATGAAATGACAGCAGTCAATTCAAAGACAGCCTTCTTCTTCATCAAGGAAGCAGGCAAGCATCTCAACGATAACGGTAAGCTGGTAACGCTTGTCACTTCTCTACTGGGCGCGTTTACGCCTTTCTATGCTGCCTATGCCGGCACGAAGGCACCGGTGGAGCATTTTACGCGGGCAGCGTCGAAGGAGTTTGGCATACGTGGCATCTCCGTGACGGCGATCGGCCCCGGTCCAATGGACACGTCATTCTTCTACCCGGCTGAAGGCACTGAAGCGGTTGCCTATCACAAGACTGCAGCAGCACTGTCGGGCTTTTCGAAGACAGGACTGACTGACATTGAGGACATCGTACCCTATATCCGCTTTATGGTCTCTGATGGTTGGTGGATGACTGGGCAGACCATTCTAGTCAATGGTGGGTATACCACAAAGTAAAAGCCGTGACTTGGTGGGTGAGGGCCCGGAATGCTGGTCCGAATTCGGGACCGAGTCTTGCACCGCCGTGTAGCAAAATTAACCAAAGCCTCTCGGGTTCGCGTTTGTTCGCAAATACTGGATACAATCTCAGTTCCCGGGAGCGAAGACTTCAGACTCGAAAGGAAAACAGAACGATGAGCAAATCCGGACGCAGCAATGTTGCTAGAATATTGTGTGCAACTTCTATCGGCCTGCTTTTTGCATTTGGTGCGGGCGCCAA
>Ga0308157_10009276_pt1 | contig 10941 bp, 11 predicted proteins | sample PhyBR1_FD_201035 | JGI IMG/M metagenome (GOLD analysis project Ga0308157, IMG submission 201035) | Phyllosphere microbial communities from UC Gill Tract Community Farm, Albany, California, United States - DLSLB.R1 | ecosystem: Host-associated > Plants > Phyllosphere > Unclassified | place: USA...
GGAGGAGTTGGTTTAGGAAAAACACACTTAGCGCATGCTATAGGTGTAGAAGTAAAAGATAAATATCCAGAAAAGACCGTTTTATATATTTCTGCTGAGATTTTCACGCAACAATACATTGATTCTGTTAAAAAGAATAATCGTAATGACTTTATTCACTTTTATCAGTTAATCGATGTTTTGATTATTGATGACGTTCAGTTTTTATCTGGAAAATCAGGAACGCAAGACGTATTCTTCCACATTTTTAACTATTTGCACCAAAACGGAAAACAAGTAATCTTAACTTCTGATAAAGCTCCTGTTGACATGCAGGATATCGAACAAAGATTATTATCTCGTTTCAAATGGGGATTGTCTGCAGAATTGCATCAGCCTGACTACGAAACTCGTATCTCAATCTTAAAAAACATTTTATACCGCGATGGTGTAGAAATGCCAGAAGATATTTTAGAATATGTTGCTCGAAACATCAAATCAAATGTTAGAGAGCTCGAAGGCGCTATTATTTCGTTAATCGCCCAATCTTCTTTCAACAAAAAAGAAGTTACGATCGAATTGGCAAAAAGCGTTGTAGAGAAATTTGTTAAAAACGTAAAGAGAGAAATCTCTATCGATTATATCCAAAAAATTGTTTCAGACTATTTCCAATTGGATATTGAAACACTTCAATCTAAGACCAGAAAGAGGCACGTTGTACAAGCAAGACAATTAGCGATGTTCTTTGCTAAGAAATTCACTAAAGCTTCTCTTGCTAATATTGGTTCACAAATTGGAGACCGCGATCACGCAACTGTTCTTCATGCTTGTAAAACAGTCGATAATTTAGTTTCTACAGACAAACAATTCAAAAAATTTGTCGAAGACATCAACAAAAAATTAACGCTATAACGCGAATCATGCCAGTAAAAATTTTAATGGTATGTTTAGGAAATATTTGCAGATCTCCTTTGGCCGAGGGGATTCTTGCTTCTAAACTACCCGAAGATAAATTCTTTGTTGATTCTGCTGGTACAGGTTCTTGGCATGTTGGCCATTGCCCAGACAAACGTTCTATTGAGGTTGCAAGAAAAAACGGAATCAACATCAGCTCGCAAAAAGGAAGACAAATAAAAGTCTCTGATTTTGATGAATTTGATTATATCTATGTGATGGACAATTCAAATTTTCGCGATGTTATCCATTTAGCAAAAACTCCTGAACATAAAAATAAGGTTCGTTTGATTTTAAACGATTTATTTCCAGACGAAAACGTCGATGTACCAGATCCGTATTACGGCTCTGCAAACGGTTTTGACAACGTTTACCAAATGCTGGACGAAGTAACTGATTTAATTGCAGATCAGCTTATTAGAAAACACTCCTAATTCAATTCAATTGTTTCTAAAAAAGAGATAATTGAATTTTTTAATTTTAAACAAAACACATTATGAAATCTTTCGGAAAACTATATTTAATTCCAACCACAATGGGCGAAAGCGATCCGATGGATGTTTTACCTCAAACTGTTAGAAGAACGATAGAAGTTATCGACCATTATATTGTTGAAAACGACAAAACGGCGAGAAAATCTATAAAAGCAGTTTATCCAGAAAAAAAACAATCTGAATTGGTTCTTTTCACTTTAAATAAAAGAACTGAAACTAGCGAACATTTAGACTTTATCAAACCTTTATTAGAAGGAAAAAATATTGGTTTAATGAGCGAAGCAGGTTGTCCAGGCGTTGCCGATCCAGGTGCTGCAATTGTAAAATTGGCGCATGAAAAAGGAATTCAGGTTGTGCCTTTAGTTGGTCCTTCTTCTATCCTACTAGCTATGATGGCTTCTGGAATGAATGGCCAAAGTTTTACTTTCAACGGATATTTACCAATTGATAAAGATGAGAAAAAATCGGCAATTCGTCATTTTGAGAAATTATCTTATGATAAAAATCAATCGCAACTATTCATTGAGACTCCGTACAGAAATAATAAACTGATTGAAGATCTTTTGCAGATTTTAAGTCCTGCAACTCATCTTTGTATTGCGGCAGACATTACTTTGCCAACAGAATTCATCAAAACATTGAAAGTTGCTGATTGGAAAAAGTTAAAAGTTGACTTAGATAAACGTCCTGCGATTTTTATTATTCATAAAATGTAAATTAATTTATAAATCTTTTTTTATGAAAAGAATGTCAGCTCTTCTATTCCTTGCATTAACACAATGCATTTCTTCACCAGAAAAAAAAGTTTCAAAAGACAAAAAGACAGAACAGAATAATATTAAAAACGGTGACCTTAGCAGTTCTGCATCGGAAGTAGATACAAATGCCAACTTTACTGAAATTAAAATAAAGGAAGACACCAAAGTATACAGTATTGACTCAATAGATGTAAAACCAGAATTTGAAAAAGGAATTGAAAAGCTCCATAAATTCATTAGACAAAATTATAAATATCCAGAAGAAGAACTACAGGTAAAAGGAATTGTTGATGTAAACTTTATAATAGAAAAGAATGGCAATTTAAGCGACATAAAAGTTACGAAAGATGCTGGCTTTGGAACTGGAAGCGCTGCAATTCGAACTCTAAATAGATGTCCAAAATGGACACCTGGAAGGCTAAACGATCAACTTGTACGAGTTCGTTATTATTTAACTATACCAATAGATTCCTATTATGAGTAAACTCCCAAACGTAACCACAAGCATTTTCACGGTAATGTCAAAAATGGCAACGGAATACAATGCCATCAATCTTTCTCAGGGATTTCCAAATTTTCCGGTTGACGAAAGATTAACTGATATTGTTGCCAGATTAGCAAAGGAAAATGTACACCAATATACTCCAATGGCAGGTTATCCGCCATTGATGAACAAAATTGCAAAATTAACTCAGGATTCTTATAACAGAACAATAAATCCAGATACAGAACTTTTGGTTACAGCTGGTGCAACGCAAGGAATTTTTACCACAATTTTGGCTTTAGTAAAAGAAAATGACGAAGTAATTATTCTCGATCCAAGTTATGATTCTTATGAATCTCCTGTTTTACTCTGCAAAGCAAAACCTGTTCGAGTAGCACTGAATGACGATTATACGCCAAATTGGGAACGAATTGAAAAAGCATGTTCTGCTAAAACCAGAATGATGATTATCAATAATCCGCATAATCCGACAGGGAAAATTTTAACCGAAAATGATTTTGTTCAATTAAAAAATCTTCTTGAAAAATATCCTGATATTATAGTTTTATCAGATGAAGTTTACGAATATATTACTTTCGAAGAAAAACATATTTCTGCACATACAAAAGATTTCCTTTTAGATCGTTGTGTTATGGTTTCTTCTTTTGGAAAATCATTTCACATAACGGGTTGGAAAATTGGCTATACCATTGCACCAGAACATTTAATGAAAGAAATCAAAAAAGTGCATCAGTTTTTGGTTTTCAGCGTAAACAGCATTTCTCAGTTTGCAATAAGCGAATATCTTGATATTGTTGATGTTAATCTTCTTGGAAAATTCTATCAGGAAAAACGAGATTATTTTCAGAAACTACTCCAAAATAGCCGTTTTGAATTAAAACCTTGCGAAGGAACGTATTTTCAAGTCGCTTCTTATGCCAATATTTCAAATGAAGATGATGTTACTTTCTGCAAAAATCTGATTATCGATCATGGTGTTGCGGCAATTCCAATTTCAACTTTTTATTCAGATCATAAAGATCAAAAGTTAATTCGTTTCTGCTTCGCCAAAGACGATTTTACACTTGAGTCCGCGGCAAAAAAATTATGTGAAATATAAAATTTATTGAAATTTTATAACATTATTATGCATGCATCCTATTTTATTTAATTAATATTGTAAAAAAAAGAAAAAATATGAGCTACACAGATAAAATGTTACGTGATGATGCTTTAAAAGGCAAAGTCATTGTCGTTACAGGCGGCGGAAGCGGTTTAGGCAAAGCTATGACCAAATATTTTCTCGAATTAGGAGCTCAAGTAGCGATAACTTCTAGAGATTTAGAGAAGTTAAAAACTACAGCTGCCGAACTGGAAAGCCAGACTGGAGGTAAATGTCTTCCTCTTCAATGTGATGTTCGTCATTACGAAGAAGTAGAAAACATGCTTCAAGAAACTTTAAAAGTTTTTGGAAAAGTAGATGTTCTTTTAAATAATGCGGCAGGAAATTTCATTTCGCCAACAGAAAGATTATCAGCCAATGCATTTGATACTGTTATAGATATCGTGCTTAAAGGTTCTAAAAACTGTACGTTGGCTTTTGGAAAACACTGGATTGACACGAAGCAAACTTCGGCAACGATTTTAAATATAGTAACTACTTACGCTTGGACAGGATCGGCTTATGTTGTTCCTAGTGCTACAGCAAAAGCGGGAGTTTTGGCAATGACACGAAGTCTTGCTGTAGAATGGGCAAAATACGGAATTCGTTCTAACGCAATTGCCCCTGGACCATTCCCTACAAAAGGTGCTTGGGACAGATTATTGCCTGGAGATCTTTCAGAGAAATTTGACATGGCCAAAAAAGTGCCACTAAAAAGAGTTGGAGACCATCAAGAATTAGCAAATTTAGCAGCTTATTTAGTTTCTGATTTTTCATCTTATATCAACGGAGATGTAATCACAATTGACGGTGGCGAATGGCTAAAAGGTGCAGGACAATTCAATTTATTAGAAGCAATTCCAGAAGAACTTTGGGATCAGCTTGAAATGATGATTAAAGCAAAAAAGAATAAATAATTACAAGTGCTTACTAAATTCAGAATATTTTTTTTAAACTATACTGATTGCACAAAATCCCGAAAGTAAACTTTCGGGATTTTTTTATGTTTTTTGCCATATAAGCAATATAAATTCAGCTAAGTAACATTTTATTTAAACATTTTCTAACTTAATTTTACTTACGTTACTTATATGTTTAAAATCATAATATTTTAATACAATTCAGTTAAATTATTATTTTTGCCAAACAAATATCAAACAAAAATTTTATGCTCATTATTGGAATTGCAGGAGGAACTGGAAGCGGAAAAACAACGGTTGTACACCAAATCATGAACGAATTACCAGACACTGAAGTTGGCGTAATTTCTCAAGATTCGTATTATAAAGAAAACCATAACTTGTCTTTTGACGAGAGAGCATTAATCAATTTTGATCACCCTCGTGCCATTGATTTCGAATTATTGGTAAAACACCTTAAAGCTTTAAAAGCAGGCGAAACTATCGATCAACCTGTATATTCATTTATTCAACATAACAGAACTGATGATACAATTACCACTCATCCTAGAAAAGTAATGATTGTTGAAGGAATCTTAATTTTGACAAATCCAGAATTGCGTGAGCTTTTTGATATCAAAATTTATGTTCATGCCGATTCTGACGAAAGATTAATTCGTCGTTTAAAAAGAGATATTTCTGAACGCGGACGTGATATTGACGAGGTTTTAAACCGTTACCAAACTACTTTAAAGCCTATGCATGAGCAATTTATAGAACCAACTAAAGCATTTGCAGATATTATTATCCCAAATGACAAATACAATACAGTAGCAATTGATGTAGTTCGGGCTGTAATTAATCAGCGTATTTCATAATTTTTATCGTAAATTTAAACCATAATAATTAGGAGCTATTTCCCGCTTTCGCCTTTATCTTTTTATGGCAGAAAAAGCCATAAAAAGGATACCGGCTCTATCGGGGCTAGAGACAACATTCAAATTCAAAAGAAATATTCGTTTAAAATGAAATTTAAAAATCCATACAAAGACAAAAGATGGTTCAAATACCTAGGAAACAAATATGTTTGGGTTTTGCTGTTTTTTATAGTTTGGATGTTATTTTTAGACAATTACTCTTATTTTGATCATCGTTTTCTAGATCAACAGATACATGAACTTGAGGATAATAAAAAGTATTATCAAGAGGAAATCAGAAAAGATCAAGAACAGATTAAACAGCTCAAAAATCCAGAACAAATTGAAAAATACGCTCGCGAAAAGTATTTCATGAAAAAAGACAGCGAGGATATTTACATCATACAATTTGAAGGAGACACAATTCAAGAAAAAGAATAATCAAAAAAAATACAATGGCCACTAACCTATTCGACGATTTTAATCCGATTTCATCCAAACAATGGAAACAAAAAATTCAGTTTGAATTGGATGGGGCCGATTACAATCAAACTGTTATTTGGAATTCTCCAGAAGATATTCAGGTAAAACCTTTTTATCACAGCGATGAATTTACAAAAGCCGCAAATGTAAATACACAAGCCTCAGATTTTAAAATCTGCCAAAATATCTTTGTTTTTGATATAGAAAAATCTATCGAACGCGCTTTAAACACTTTAGAAAGAGGTGCAGAAAGTCTTCGTTTTACAATTGAAAATGATAAAATTGATGTTCAAAAACTATTGGAGAATCTTCCTTTAGAAAACAAAAACATTTACTTTAATTTCAATTTTATCTCAATCGATTTCGTTAAAAAATTAGATACTATTTCAATTCAGAAAAAAGCTAATTTTTACTGCAATTTTGATCCAATCGGACAATTGGCAAGAGAAGGAAATTGGTTTACCACTTCGGAGAAAAACAATTTTGAAACCCTAGATTTACTTTTTAAAAATACAACCCATTTAAATCTGCTGAGTGTAGATTTGGGCTTGTATCAAAATTCAGGCGCCAATATTACACAGCAGATTGCTTACAGCTTAGCACACGCAAACGAATATTTAAATCGTTTCTCTGATACTGCAAAATCTATCGTTTTTCAGGTTTCTGTTGGAACAAATTATTTTTTCGAAATAGCTAAACTTCGTGCGCTTCGAATGCTTTTTGATTTAATTGCTGCAGAATACGATTCGAAAATCGAATGTCATATACTGGCAACTCCAACAAAACGAAATAAAACCATATACGATTACAATGTCAATATGCTTCGCACCACAACTGAATGTATGTCGGCAATTTTGGGTGGCGCAGATGCAATTGCTAATTTGCCTTACGACACATTGTACCACAAAGACAACGAATTTGGCGATCGTATTTCAAGAAATCAGCTTTTGATTTTAAAGCATGAAAGTTATTTTGACAAAGTAGACAACCCAGCCGACGGAAGCTACTATATAGAAAGCTTAACGATGCAATTGGCAGAAAAAAGCTTGGCTTTATTTAAAGATATTGAAGCCAGCGGCGGTTTCTTGAAACTTTTAAACGATGGCACAATCAAGAAGAAAATTCACGAAAGTGCCAATAAAGAACAGGAATTATTCGATTCTAAAAAAGAAATTCTTTTAGGCACAAATAAATATCCGAACAAAGAAGACCGAATGAAACATGATTTAGAATTGTTTCCTTTTGTAAAAATAAAACCAAGAAAAACATTAATTACACCAATTATCGAAAAGAGATTGGCAGAGAAAATGGAGCAGGAAAGATTGGAGCTTGAGTAAACCGATTTTAATTCGTTATATTTAATAAAAACTATAATTATGGAAGCCATTAGACAAATAATATCTGTTAAAAATCATTCTGTAACTGTTGTCTTGCCAGATGATTTTACTGCAGAGAAAGTAGAAGTAATTATTTTACCGGTTCAAAATGATGAATATCAAGTTCCTCAATGGCAAATTGATCAAGTTAGAGAAAGAACAGAAAACTATTTAAGAAATCCAAAGAATGTTACTGACATCGATGATTTTTTAAAAGAAATTGAAGATGAGTTATAAAATAGTTATTCTTGAGGAAGCTAAAGCGGATTATAAAGAGTCGTTATTATTTTACAAAAATATAAATCCAAAATTAGCTGTCAGATTTAATGACTCTTTCAAAAAAAGCATTGCCTTTATTACTAAGAATCCATTTCAATTTCAAATAAAATATGACGATGTTAGAATCATCTTTTTTAGAACTTTCCCATACGCTATACAATATTCAATATATGAAAATTCTGTTATCATAAAATCTATTTTTCATACATCAAGAGATAGTGATTTGAACGTATTTTAAAAAACAACATTTACATTGAGAAAAGACCTTAAACATATTACTCTTCAAAGTCAAAAGCTGAAAACTGAAAGTCAAGAATCAAATTCTACACATAACTTTACGACTGCCGAAGGAATCGAAATCAAAAAAAACTATTCAGAGAAAGATATCGAAGAATTAGAATTTCTGGATTTTGGAGCTGGTTTTGCACCCAATTTGCGCGGACCATACGCAACGATGTATGTACGCCGTCCGTGGACTATTCGCCAATATGCGGGATTTTCTACCGCAGAAGAAAGTAATGCTTTTTACAGAAAAAATCTAGCAGCAGGTCAAAAAGGACTTTCAATCGCTTTTGACTTGCCCACACATCGCGGTTACGATTCTGATCACGAAAGAGTTGTTGGTGACGTTGGAAAAGCTGGAGTTGCCATTGATTCTGTTGAAGATATGAAAGTGCTTTTCGATCAGATTCCGTTAGACGAAATGTCCGTTTCCATGACAATGAATGGAGCCGTTTTACCGATTATGGCTTTTTATATTGTTGCTGCCGAAGAGCAAGGCGTTAGTCCAGAAAAATTAGCAGGAACGATCCAAAATGATATTTTGAAAGAGTTTATGGTACGAAATACCTATATCTATCCTCCAACTCCTTCGATGAAAATAATTGCTGATATTTTTGAATTCACCAGCAAAAAAATGCCAAAATTCAATTCTATTTCTATTTCTGGTTATCACATGCAAGAAGCCGGAGCAACAGCAGATATTGAATTAGCTTATACTTTAGCAGATGGTTTAGAATACATCAGAACTGGATTATCTACAGGAATGACCATTGACGATTTTGCTCCAAGATTGTCTTTCTTTTGGGCAATTGGTATGAATCATTTTATGGAAATTGCCAAAATGAGAGCTGGGCGAATGATTTGGGCAAAATTATTACAACAATTTAATCCAAAAAGCGATAAATCTCTAGCCTTAAGAACACATTGCCAAACCAGCGGATGGAGTTTGACAGAACAAGATCCATTTAACAATGTGGCGAGAACTTGTATAGAGGCTTCTGCAGCGGTTTTTGGAGGAACACAATCTCTTCATACCAATGCTTTAGATGAGGCAATTGCGCTTCCCACAGATTTCTCTGCTAGAATTGCTAGGAATACGCAAATATTTCTTCAAGAAGAAACTAAAATCACTAAAACGGTCGATCCTTGGGCTGGAAGTTATTATGTTGAAAGTCTGACAAATGAAATTGTTGAGAAAACTTGGAAATTAATTGAAGAAGTAGAAGAACTTGGCGGAATGACCAAAGCAATTGAAGCTGGAATTCCGAAACTTCGAATTGAAGAGGCGGCCGCAAGAAAACAAGCAAGAATAGACAGCGGACAAGATATTATTGTTGGTGTAAATAAATACCGTTTAGAAAAAGAAGATCCATTGGATATTCTGGATGTAGACAATCAATTGGTTCGTAAACAGCAAGTCGAACGTCTTGAAGAAATAAAGCGAACCAGAGATTCTGAAAAAGTAAATAAGTCACTAGAAAAATTAATCCATTGTGCTCAGACAGGACAAGGAAACTTATTAGAAAATGCAGTTGAAGCCGCTAGAAACAGAGCAACATTAGGCGAAATCAGTAATGCATTGGAAACTGTTTTTGGCCGTTTTAAAGCACAAATTAAATCTTTTAGCGGAGTGTATAGTGCAGCAATAAAAAATGACGAGAATTTTGAGCGAGCAAAACAATTAGCTGATGTTTTTGCTAAACAAGAAGGAAGACGCCCTAGAATTATGATTGCAAAAATGGGACAAGATGGTCACGACCGAGGTGCAAAAGTAGTTGCAACAGGTTATGCCGATGTTGGTTTTGATGTTGATATAGGTCCGTTATTCCAAACTCCTGCAGAGGCGGCAAAACAAGCTGTTGAAAATGATGTGCATATCTTGGGAGTTTCATCACTTGCTGCTGGACATAAAACTTTGGTTCCGCAAGTAATAGAAGAACTAAAAAAACATGGCCGCGAAGATATAATGGTAATTGTAGGCGGTGTTATTCCGTCTCAGGACTATCAATTCTTGTTTGATGCGGGTGCGTCGGCAGTTTTTGGGCCCGGAACTAAAATAAGTGAAGCGGCTATAAAAATCTTAGAAGCTTTGATAGATTAGTTTTTAGTCTCAGTCTCGGTTTTCAGTTATTAATAATGGGAAAAAGTTGACGATTGAGATTTACTATTCATGAAAGAGAATAAAAAATAGAAAAAGAGGTTGTTTCACTGATGCGAAACAACCTCTTTCAATTTAGTCGTTTACTGTTGCGTTACTATCAGCTTCTATAAAAGAAAGATCGTAACCTGCAAAATCTCTCATGTAGCTTTTCAAGGAAGTCCCGAAAGCATCTCTAAAATGTCTGCTTCCTTTGTTCTTGAAAAAATTCTTTACAGAACCTGCACCACCTAAATGCGCTGCAGCTAAAATTCCAGATTCGGTAATTTCGATACCACTGATGATTTTACCTTGATACTTTTCGATTTCGTAACGTAAAATCCATTTGTTTTTGGCTAACAAAGCCATAAAAGCTTTTTCTTGTAGAGCAGGATCTTTTAAAAAGGCTTTATTATCATTAATTCCAATTGCTCTCAAAGCTTTAGAACCAAATTGATATTTACCCATGTAACCAAGAGTGTTTACTAATCTGTACTGCCCTTGTGATTCTTTAAAAGCGACTGCTTCTTTAAATCCTATTAGACGATTTCCTGTAAATGGGACATTTGCAATTTTAGGATAATCATCTTTTTCTTTTGATGGAAAAATGTATTCTGATCCATCTGTTTTTTCAATTAAAAACCAAGGTTTGGTTTCATGGTTAGAGGGAATAAATCCCAAACTTAAAAATGTAATAATAACGACTAAACTCGCATAAAAATACCATTTCTTTATCA
>Ga0308157_10009277_pt1 | contig 10941 bp, 7 predicted proteins | sample PhyBR1_FD_201035 | JGI IMG/M metagenome (GOLD analysis project Ga0308157, IMG submission 201035) | Phyllosphere microbial communities from UC Gill Tract Community Farm, Albany, California, United States - DLSLB.R1 | ecosystem: Host-associated > Plants > Phyllosphere > Unclassified | place: USA...
CCTATAGCCGTTGCACAGATAGCAGCAGAGGAAATAGGTTTAGGAACGACTTCCATCGTATGCGCATTACTGCACGACGTGGTAGAAGATACATCTATTACCCTACAGGAGATAGAAGCACAATTTGGCAAGAAGGTAGCTCGCATTATTGATGGACTCACTAAAATTTCTGGTATCTTCGACCCCAATAGTTCCATGCAAGCGGAGAATTTTCGTAAAATGTTGCTCACCCTAGCAGACGACGTACGTGTAATCTTGATCAAATTAGCGGATCGCCTACATAATATGCGCACGATGGAATTTATGGCCCGACATAAGCAATTGAAAATTGCCTCAGAGACGAGTTATCTCTATGCTCCTCTCGCACACCGGCTGGGTCTTTACGCCATAAAATCCGAGTTGGAAGACCTTTCCATGAAGTACACAGATCCAGATACTTACAAATTCATCGCTCGAAAACTGAACGAAAAGAAAGCAGAACGGGAAAAATTTGTAGCCGACTTCATCCAGCCGGTAAAAAAAATACTCGAAGAACAAGGCATCAAGGCACAAGTATTCGGACGTCCAAAATCCATTTATTCCATCTGGAATAAAATGCGTAAAAAATCTATTCCATTTGAAGAGGTCTACGACCTGTTTGCTATCCGAATTATCATTGACACACCTACAGAGCGGGAAAAAACAGAATGCTGGAAAGTATATTCCATTGTGACAGATTTGTACCGCCCTAATCCAGATCGTCTCCGCGATTGGATATCTTCCCCGAAAGGGAATGGATACGAATCCCTTCACACTACAGTGATGGGCCCACGAGGTCAATGGGTGGAAGTACAAATCCGGACAAAACGTATGAACGAAATTGCCGAGAAAGGATTTGCGGCACATTGGAAATACAAAGAGTCTAACTCTGACAGTGGTTTAGACCAATGGATTCAAAAAGTTCGAAATCTACTCAGTAGCCCCGAGCAAAATGCGATGGATTTCGTGGACGATTTTAAAATGAATTTATTTTCGGACGAGATATTTATTTTCACGCCAAAAGGCACATTGGTCCAGCTCCCAAATGGAGCTACAGCGTTAGATTTTGCTTTTGAGATCCACTCGGATATTGGGGCTACCTGCATAGGCGCTAAGGTCAATCATAAGCTGGTTCCACTTAGTCATCCACTTCAAAATGGCGATCAGGTTGAAATCATTACATCTAGTAAACAAACGCCAAAAGAGGATTGGCTAAACTTTGTTGTTACAGCGAAAGCGAAATCAAAAATACGTTCGTCGCTAAAAGAAGAAAAAAGACGAGTTGCAGAAGATGGCAAGGAGATTTTAGAACGCAAACTAAAATCGTTAAAGATCACCTACAATACAGACAATATCAATAAAATTTCCAACTATTTTAAATACCCTAGCTCCCAAGAGCTCTTCTATAACGTCGCAAAGGGCAATGTCGATATCAAAAATCTTCGCGAATACGCGGAAAGCGAAAAAACAAACACACCCGGTCAAAACCACTTCAGCTCCCATGTTTCTGGCCTCGTAGAAAAGATAAACAAAAAAGAAATCGACACGATCCTGATTGGTGATGATTATCAACAAGTCGATTACACGCTAGCACCGTGTTGCAACCCTATTCCAGGCGATGATATTTTTGGTTTTTTAACCGTTAATGATGGAATTAAAATACACCGTACAAGTTGTCCAAACGCTTCCAAACTCATGGCAAGCTACGGCTATCGAATATTGAAAGCAAAATGGGCTTCTTCTCAACCCAACGTAGCTTTCCTTACGGGATTACGTATCGTAGGAATTGATGACGTGGGACTTATCAACAAGATCACAAACGTCATTTCTCAAGAATATAACGTCAATATACGCTCCCTATCCATAACGAGTAATGAGGGAATTTTCGAAGGGAACATCATGGTGTTCGTCAATCACATCGAACAATTAGAGGACTTGATGAAAACATTGAAACAGATCAGCGGGATAACAGGCATAACGCGCTATGAAACAGATAATTAAAACCTCAAGCACACTTCACAGTTTACCCGTCGTTTTTTACAGAAGAATTTGGTAAATTTGTAGATTAAATCTGGTCGTTCCATATGACTTTTAAAAGACAAATAATATACATATGAATAAAGGCGAAAATTATCAAACTGTAAAAAAAATCTTCGAAGCTTACTTAGAAAATAAGAATCTGAGAAAAACGCCTGAGCGCTATGCTATTTTAGAAGAAATTTATTCACGTTCTGATCACTTTGATGTGGAGTCACTTTACATCCACATGAAGAACAAGAAATATCGTGTAAGCCGTGCTACAGTATATAATACACTCGAATTATTAGTGTCATGCGATTTGGTTACCAAACACCAATTCGGTCGCAACATGGCTCAATTTGAGAAATCTTATGGCTTTAAACAACATGATCACGTTATCTGCATCGAATGTAATAAAGTCGTGGAGTTTTGCGACCCACGCATCAACCAAATCCAAAGTTTGATGGGCGATTTGTTGAAATTTGACATTAAACATCACTCCCTTAATTTATATGGTGTCTGTGAAGATTGTCAAAAGAAAGATACTGAAAATACCGAAAGTATGCCTAAAAAAGGCAGGAGCCCGGTAATTTCAAATTAATGTGGTAATCGCCAATTATTGTATTACCTTTGTTCAGAAAAGACCGGTTTGTCGTGTTTTTTCTAAACGTATCATTTAAATTTTAATATCGATATTTCAAATTATGCAAGTTGATGTGCTTTTGGGCCTGCAATGGGGCGATGAAGGAAAGGGAAAAATCGTGGACGTATTCTGTCCGAAGTATGACTTAATCGCGCGCTTTCAAGGCGGCCCTAACGCCGGACATACATTAGAGTTTGATAACAAGAAATTTGTCTTGAATACCATCCCGTCCGGTATTTTTAATGAAGGTACACTTAACCTTATTGGCGGTGGTGTCGTCATCGACCCAATTATTTTAAAACGCGAGTTAGATAATCTACGTGCATCGGGATTTGATCCAGTAGGCAAAGGTACATTGGTTCTTGCACGCAAAGCACATTTAATCCTTCCTACACACCAATTGTTGGACGCAGCTTCCGAATCCAAAATGGGCGCTGGTAAAATCGGTTCTACTCTTAAAGGAATCGGTCCGACCTATATGGACAAAACTGGCCGAAATGGTTTACGTGTAGGAGATACAACCCTTCCAGATTTTCAACAACGCTATGAAAAATTAAAAGCCAAGCATTTGGAGATTCTTTCCCATTATGGGGAAATTCCTGATTTTTCTGAAAAAGAAGTGGCTTTCATGAGCGCCATTGATTTTATCAAAACGATTCCACACGTAGACGCCGAACATTTAGTCAACAACTATTTAAAAGAAGGAAAAAAAGTCCTTGCCGAAGGTGCACAAGGTACATTACTAGATGTAGATTTCGGTTCTTATCCGTTCGTTACCTCATCCAATACGACTACTGCCGGAGCATGTACGGGACTTGGCATCGCACCCAATAAAATCGGTGCAGTATATGGTATCTTCAAAGCTTATGCTACCCGTGTGGGCGGCGGACCATTTCCAACGGAACTGGATGACGAAACGGGTGAAAAGTTACGCCAGATAGGACATGAATTTGGTGCAACTACCGGGCGTTCGCGTCGTACGGGATGGATTGATATCCCTGCTTTGAAATATGCCATCATGTTAAATGGCGTAACCGAATTGATCATGATGAAAGCCGATGTATTGGATACATTTGAAAAAATCAATATTTGTACACATTACAAACACAACGGTGAAACCATCGATTACATGCCTTACGAAATCATAACCAATCAAGCGGAGCCTGTCTTGGAAGAAATAGAAGGATGGAATCAAGATATTACGGGCATTCGTTCGAAAGACGAGATTCCTGCAGCATTAAAAAATTACATCGCTTATTTGGAAAAAGCGTTGGAGGTCCCTATTAAATATCTATCTGTAGGCCCCGATCGTATTCAGACAATCGAACTGTAATATCATATACAAATGGCTACAGCCGTATTTCAGGTTGAAAGGCAGCTATTCGAAAAACAAGCGCTTCAGTGGGCCCAACAATTCGATGAGGCTTGTTACTTTCAATCTAATGACTATCGTGATGAGTATGCACAAATAGATAGTTTACTTGCCGTAAAGGCTTTAGAGAGCTTTGTCAGCGGGCAAACAGATACATTCCATGCCTTGGAAAAATTTAGAGCCAAGCATCCGAATAGATGGGTGCCTGGCTTTTTTAGTTACGATCTTAAAAATGAAATTGAGGATTTAACGACCTCTTTTCCTAACCGAACAGGACTACCCGAAGCTTATTTTTTTATTCCGGCCATCGTTTTGCATTTCAAAGACAACCAGGTAAAAATTGAAGCCGCCAATCCAAAAAATATATATAATGATATTTTAACCAGTAGCCATACCGCAGGTGAGGAAATGATAGAGCCGGAAAACATTCATTTTAAAAAGCGGATGTCGAAACCAGCGTATGTACGCGCGTTTCAGCATTTGTTAAAACACATCCAACAGGGTGACATTTATGAAGTCAACCTTTGTCAAGAATTTTATGCGGAAGACGTTACGTTGTCACCACTAGCCGTATACCAAAAATTGAACAGGATTTCCCCTACTCCATTTTCCTGTTTTTTCAAAATCAACGACAACTATATTCTATCCGCATCGCCTGAACGTTTCTTAGCAAAGCGGGGGAATACGCTGATTTCTCAGCCTATTAAAGGTACTGCCCCCCGTGGAAAGACTGTGAAAGAAGACCATCACATTATCGAGACATTGAAAAACAGTCCGAAGGAAATTTCAGAGAATGTGATGATCGTGGATTTGGTTCGAAATGATTTAACACGCAGTGCACAAAAAGGTACTGTAAAGGCAGAAAAACAACTGGAAGTGCAGACGTTTGAGCAAGTACATCAATTGGTTTCCACCATCACTTGCCAAAAGAAAAGTGGCATATCAGACATAGAAGTTATCCGTAACACTTTCCCCGCCGGTTCGATGACCGGAGCACCGAAAATCAGTGCGATGAGATTATGCGATCGTTACGAAAACAGTAAACGGGGCATATACGCGGGTGCTGTAGGCTATTTTAATCCAGAAGGTGATTTTGATTTCAACGTAGTTATACGTTCCTTACTTTACAATAGCAAAAAGCAATACCTATCTTTCCATACGGGAGGCGCAATAACTATTGATGCTGAAGTGGGAAAAGAATACGAAGAATGTCTCCTAAAAGCTTCTGCCATACTCAAAACCTTGAACGCAAAGTTAGTAGAGTAATTAATTCCTTCGTGAACTAATTACTCAGATTTTTTCCCATCGGCACTCGTGAATGCAATGCATTTTGTTTAGGTTTGAGTATGTCTACACCCTACATCAACATACACACGCATTGCACCCATGCGCCGACAGAACAAATCTTTCCGCTTCCCAATGTTATTATATCAAAGGACTATTTGTCCCCCTATCCCTGTTCATTAGGCATACATCCTTGGTATATCGAGCTTAATACCAAGGCACAATTAGATGCCCTTCATCAATATGGAACCAAGAAACAGGTTTTGGCTATTGGTGAGTGTGGTCTTGATAAACGCTGCGATACCGAATGGTCTTTGCAGGAATTGATTTTTCGAAAGCAAATCAATTATGCCAATAGTATCCAAAAGCCTTTAATTATACATTGTGTCCGAGCTTATCAAGAATGTCTGGAAATACTTTACGAAGAAAAAGTATCTGTCCCTGTTATCTTTCATGGATTTGAAAAAAAACCTGCTTTAGCAAAACAAATTCTTAGTCTAGGTTATTTTATTAGTTTAGGAAGCGCCATCCTTTCAGAGCAGAAAGGCGAACTTATCCGACAAGTACCACTTAACAAAATTTTATTAGAAACGGATGATAAATCTGTCAATATCATTGATATTTATGCTTATTTTTGCCGCGTTCGAAAAATAGAGATGCAACTCTTAAAAGAAGAATTGTATCAAAATTTTATGCATATATTTAATTATCCGATAGGAAAATGAAAGATTTATCTTGGTTATCAAGAACAGAAGCTTTAACAGGACGTGACGCATTAGAAAAATTAGCAAATTCACATGTGATGGTTCTCGGTTTAGGAGGAGTAGGTTCGTTTGCTGCAGAATTCATCTGCCGTGCCGGAGTAGGCAAAATGACCATTATTGATGGCGACACTGTAGATCCATCCAATCGAAATCGACAATTGCCAGCCCTTGCCACCAACCATGGTGAAGCCAAAGCACAAATCATGAAAGATCGGTTATTAGCCATCAATCCCGAGCTAGAACTTCATGTTGTCCAAGATTTTATCATACCGGAAAAAATCCCAGCTCTTTTAGCGTCAATTCCCGATTATTGTGTGGAGGCTATTGACAGCATTACGCCAAAACTTTTTTTCATCCGGCATGCACTAGAAGCAAAAATTCCCTTTGTCAGTTCGATGGGTGCTGGCGGAAAAGTAGACCCTACCAAAATCCGCATTGCCGACATCAGTAAATCATACAACTGTAAACTTGCCCACCATATCCGTAAGAAACTTCGCAAGCACGGCATCCGCGATGGCGTTAAGGTAGCCTTTTCAACGGAGCTTCCCGATAAGAAATCCCTACTGTATACCGATGGCAGTAATTTCAAGAAATCTGCTTATGGAACGATGTCCTATTTACCAGCTGCGTTTGGTGGAGCCATCGCTTCCGTGGCCATTCGTGACTTGATTGGCAAGAAAGTTAATTAACATCAACACCCTTCCGTATTACTAATTAAATTAGTAATATTGTATCGTGAACAAACAAAAACACTTTGCTATAGTCGATATCGAAACAACCGGAAGTCATGCGGGTGGAAGTCGTATTACGGAAGTTGCCATTTTGATACATAACGGACAAAAGGTCATCGAACGGTATCAAAGCCTCGTTAATCCACAATGCCCTATCCCTTTCGCTATTCAGATGCTAACGGGTATCACACCTGATATGTTAGCCGATGTCCCTACTTTCGACGAAATTGCAGAAGATGTATACCACCTTTTGCAAGGCAAAATTTTTGTTGCCCATAATGTAAATTTCGATTATTCCTTCCTGGTGAAAGAACTAAAGCAAGCAGGCTATGATTGGCAAGCACCAAAACTCTGTACTGTTCGGCTATCCAGAAAAATCTTTCCTGGACACCGTTCCTACAGCTTAGGAGAGTTGTGCAAAGTACGCAATATTTCTATTACCGCACGACATAGAGCCATGGGAGATGCTGAAGCAACCGTCGAACTTTTTTCGCAACTTCTTGCACACGATAAAAATCAATATTTGCAAGAGAGCCTGGGCAGAAATATTGAACATCGGCTACCAACCCATCTTTCTTTAGCTCAATTCCAAAGATTGCCGGAATCTACCGGAATCTACGTTTTCCGGAATAAAAAAGGGAAAATTATCTATGTAGGGAAAGCAGTCAATATTAAAAAACGTGTGTTGAGCCATTTTGAGGGTATTAGTAGCAGTCTTAGGCGACAACAATTTATCAACGATATTGCGACGATAGATTTTGAGGAATCGGGCACTGAACTCATGGCGCTTCTCATGGAATGCCAAATGATCAAAAAATATTGGCCTATCCATAACCGTGCATTGAAACGCTACGAGCCGAAATTTGCACTTATTCAGTACGAAGATATGAGAGGATATATCAGGCTAGCGGTAAGCAGGGTAGCTGATCATGCTAACAGCGTCCGTTATTTTGAGACCGTACAAGAAGCAAATCAATTCTTAGCTAATTTGTTGGAAGAATTTAACCTGGCAGCTACGCTCTGTACATTCTACTCCCCCGCTACAGAGACGAGCGAAGACAGAAAAGTAGTTAAAGAAACACTCCCATCACTGGAGGAACACAACCAAACTATAGCTTTTATATTTCAACAACTAACCACCCGTACACGGTCCTTCCTGCTGATCGATCGCGGACGAAACGATGAGGAAAATAGCTACATCTATTTTAAAAAGGACAAGCTCTATGCTTTTGGGTTTGTCGAATATGCCCAACAATGGTCACAAGTGGAGGATGTTGTTTCCTATACCGATAAATGCATCAGTAATTTTTATATGCAACATATTGTCCTACAATATGCAGAGCGCTTTCCGGAGAAAGTCACCATCCTACCTCCATCAGCGCAGCAGTGAGTTTTCTTTCTTAAAACTGAGCACCTTATCTACCATGTTTTTACTTCCGATAACAATAGGTGTACGTTGATGTAGATGAGACGGTTTGATTCCCAATACACGCTCTTTACCAGATACTGCCTTCCCTCCCGCTTGTTCTATAATAAATGCCATGGGATTACATTCATAAAGCAGCCGTAACTTACCACTGGGATAACTAGATGTCTCGGGATAAAGAAATACACCTCCCATAATTAACGTTCGATGAATATCCGCCACCATAGAACCAATATAACGGGAAGTATAGGGTCTCGATGTTGCACTATCTTCCTCTTGACAATATTTGATATAATCTTTGATATATTGTGGGAATTTTAAATAATTCCCTTCGTTTACGGAATAAGAATTACCATCTACAGGAACTTGCATATTTGGATGTGACAAACAAAATTCTCCAATAGATGGATCCAATGTAAAGCCATTCACACCTTTACCTGTAGTGTAAACCAACATCGTGGACGAGCCATAAATAACATATCCCGCAGCTACCTGCTCATGTCCATATTGCAATATCTCTTCTTCAGATACGGGGGTATCAAGCCTCTCCCTTCGATAAATAGAAAAGATAGATCCAACGGAGACATTTAAATCAATGTTTGCTGACCCATCCAACGGGTCCATACAAACCATATATTTACCTTTACTTACCGAGTTTTTCAAAGAAACTTCAATACATTCTTCATGCTCTTCAGAAGCAATATAGCAGCATTCTCCCCCTCGTGTCAACGCTTCAACAAACTGTTCGTCGGCATATACATCCAATTTTTTTTGGGCTTCACCTTGTACGTTATGATTCCCATTCTCTCCCAATATATCCACCAGTCCGGCTTTGTTAACCTCACGATTAATCATCTTTGCCGCGATCCCAATATCTCGCAACAACCTCGAAAGTTCCCCTTTTGCATATGGGAAATCAGCCTGTTTTTCAATAATAAATTGACCTAATGTTTTGAATGCCATGATATATAGTTGTTCAGTTTGGTAACAAATTTCACGGTGCAAATCTACACAAGCTAACCTAATTAAAAAACTGATTTTCAGCTTATTGTACGATATACACATATTTATCAGACTGATATTCAACTGCTTATTTTTTATAAAAATTTTCTTTAAACAATTTTTTTCTAAAAAAAAGTTGTACAAAAAAGCGTCGCTTTAAAATTTTGATGCGTCCCACTACCCCGCACTTTTCCCGCATAGAGAATAGTTTACATGTGGCATTAAGAGATTAAGGAAGGGGCAATACAATTGTATGATCCCTTTCCTTAACACTAAAGGTCGCATCCAAATTTTGAGGCTGTAGGAACTCATCCTTACTACTATCCCTATCCTCAAAGATTTGAAGCGACGAGGTTTTGCTTCTTTTGCGGGAAAAAGAAGTTAAAGACAATTAATATTTTCATTATATTTAAGACACATTAGGGAGGTATATTTAAAACATCCAAACAGTGACAAAGAAAAAGAAGATGACAAATAGGTTTATTCCCCGCGATATCAGTTGGTTGAGTTTTAATGACCGGGTATTGCAGGAAGCTGCCGACGCAAGCGTCCCTCTTTCCGAAAGGATTAAGTTTTTAGGTATTTTCTCCAACAATCTTGATGAGTTTTTTCGTGTAAGAGTAGCTGGGTTAAAAAGGGCATTAGCGTTTAACGAAAAACAAGCTAAAGAAATTTTCTTCGAAAAACCACAAATTATCTTAGACCAGATTAACGATATTGTCATTCAGCAGCAACAACAATTTGATCATATCTGGCTAAAAGTGCAAGCTGAAATGGCGAAGGAAAGGGTTTTCATCAAGACCGATGAGGAACTGAATAAGGAACAGCAACAGTTTGTCAAGTTTTATTATGAAGAAGAAGTTGAGTCAAACGTTATCCCATTAATGCTTGACGACGCGCGCACGATGCCCTATCTGCGTGACAAAAGTCTATACCTAGGTATTGCCATGCGGAAAAAAGATTGGGAGTACGAAACACGTTTTGCCATTATTGAAAACCCTACCCGACGCAATGGTCGTTTTTTGCTTCTCCCTTCTCCGGAAGGAGAGAAACACGTCATCCTTTTGGAAGATGTCATCAAATTTAATATACCGTATATTTTTTCTTATTTCGGTTTTGACTCTTTTAAGGCACATGCGTTCAAAATCACCAGAGACGCTGAATTCGATCTTGATAACGACATCAATACCACCTTGGTGGAGAAAATCGAAAAGGGAATTAAAAACCGTAGGAAGGGGAAGCCTACTCGTTTCGTCTTCGACAAGGATATGGATTCGTCTTTAGTGGCTTTCCTGATTAAAAAGCTGAATCTTTCTAAAAAAGATAGCATCATCCCTGGGCAGAAAATTCATAATTTCAAGCATTTTATGGATTTTCCGAAGATTTTTGAATCGGAAAAGCAATCCAAAGTGCGCAGTTCCTTCGTCCATCCTGATTTCGCCGGACGACAACGTATTAGCGACGTCGTTGTTAAAAAGGATGTCCTACTATCCTTTCCATATCATACTTTTCACCCGGTCATTGACCTACTTCGCGAAGCAGCTATGGACCCTGAAGTACGTTCGATATATATCACTATTTATCGTATGGCGGAAAACTCTAAGATAGCCAATGCGCTTATTAATGCTGCAAGAAATGGAAAGGATGTGACCATCATGCTCGAACTTCGGGCGCGTTTCGAC
>Ga0308157_10009278_pt1 | contig 10941 bp, 10 predicted proteins | sample PhyBR1_FD_201035 | JGI IMG/M metagenome (GOLD analysis project Ga0308157, IMG submission 201035) | Phyllosphere microbial communities from UC Gill Tract Community Farm, Albany, California, United States - DLSLB.R1 | ecosystem: Host-associated > Plants > Phyllosphere > Unclassified | place: USA...
AAAATACAAATTATGTCAGGACATAACGAATCAATACTTAGAGAACCATTAATTACCGGCGATAATATCACGTATGCAAAAATTACGGATGATATTTTAGGACCGGTAGAAAACAAGCCAAACAAGGCTTGGTGGATTGGTTTCATCGTTTCAGCATTAGGTGCTTTACTTTGGGTGGTAGCTGTGAGTTACACTTTTTGGAATGGTATCGGTGCATGGGGCTTAAATAAAACAGTTGGATGGGCATGGGATATCACCGGTTTCGTATGGTGGGTAGGTATCGGTCACGCCGGAACGCTAATTTCAGCGGTACTATTGCTTTTCCGTCAAAACTGGCGTAACTCCATTAACCGTTCTGCAGAGGCGATGACAATCTTCGCCGTTATCTGTGCAGCAACGTACGTAGTATCTCACATGGGTCGTCCATGGTTGGCTTATTGGGTTTTACCGTTGCCAAATCAGTTCGGTTCACTTTGGGTAAACTTTAACTCACCATTGGTTTGGGATATGTTTGCCATCTCCACGTACTTCTCGGTATCATTATTATTCTGGTACACAGGTTTATTGCCAGATATCGCAACCATTCGCGATCGTGCTGTAGGAACACGCAGAAAAATCTATTCTATCTTTTCATTCGGATGGAGTGGAAGTGTTAAAACCTGGCAACGTTTCGAGGCGGTATCATTAATCCTCGCTGGTATTTCAACTCCATTAGTACTTTCGGTACACACTATTGTATCAATGGACTTTGCAACATCAGTAATTCCAGGATGGCACACCACAATCTTCCCTCCATACTTCGTAGCAGGAGCGATTTTCTCAGGCTTTGCGATGGTGTTAACCTTATTATTAGTAGCACGTAAAGTATTAGGTCTTGAAAACTACATCACCATGTTCCACATTGAGTCGATGAATAAAATCATCATCTTAACAGGATCAATTGTTGGTGTGGCTTACTTAACTGAGTTCTTTATTGCATGGTATTCAGGTTCTGAGTACGAGCAATATGCCTTCATCAACCGTTCTACTGGTCCTTACTGGTGGTCGTACTGGATGATGATGACCTGTAACGTAATCTCTCCTCAATTGTTATGGTTCAAAAAGATCCGTTTAAGTATCAAAGCTACCTGGATTTTATCAATCGTAGTAAACGTAGGTATGTGGTTCGAACGTTTCGTAATTATCGTTACTTCATTACACCGTGATTATATCCCTTCAAGTTGGGCAATGTTTTATCCAACCTGGGTTGACGTGAGTGTGTTCGTAGGTTCAATTGGTTTGTTCTTTACTTTATTCTTATTATTCTTAAGAGTATTGCCTTCAATCGCTATCGCAGAGGTTAAATTATTATTAAAATCTGCAAGTGAGCAAGCGAAAATGAAACAGATTAAAGACGGACATGAGAACAAAGAATACGTAGCAGAATACGTAGAGTCGTTACAGAAATTTGATAGTGTTAAACAAGAAGATTACGCAAAAATATAACAATGAGTGATATCAAATATATTTTAGGCAGCTTTGGTGATCCTGATGAAATGATGCATGGCATCGAAAAACTTCAGGAAAATGGTGTAAGCATTTACGATGTTTATACGCCAATGCCTATACACGGAATAGAAGCCAAATTAGGGATTAAAAGATCGAGAATTGATATTGCAGCATTTTGCTTTGGTATCACTGGAACTTGCGCAGCTTTTGCATTAATTTATTTTTGCGCAGTAATCGATTGGAAAGTAAACATTGGTGGTAAGCCATCATTTGCATTGCCGGATTTTATTCCGATAATGTTCGAGCTTACTGTATTGTTTTGTGCTTTCGGTATGGTTTTAACTTATTATGCTTCTACGCATTTGTTTCCAGGAAGAGCGCCAAGAGTAATGGATCTTCGTGCAACAGACGATCGCTTTGTAATCGCTGTTGATGCAAAAGATAACGCAGCGCATACTGTTATTGATGGTTTATTAAAAGATGCAGGTGCTTTAGAAGTAAAGTATAATGAAAGGAAGTACATTAGCTATGAATAAGAATAAATTTGTTTATACAGCGTTTTTAGCTATCGCTTTCGCAGCTACAGTATCCGCTTGTAAAGATAAACGCAGTACTGGTTTAGAATATGCCAGGAATATGTATGATGCATTAGCATTAAATCCGGATCAGCCTGTTGATACGGCTAATAAATTGCTGGCTAGTTTTAAAGGTCAGGCTGCACAAACGCCACCTGCAAATACAAAACCTGTTGGTTTTACAGAGTACGATGAATTTCCTAACACTAAAGAAGGTTACGAAGCAGCTGGGGTAAGTATGGTAAATCCATTGCCTGTCGATACCGTTAATTTGGCACAAGGAAAGCACTTATTTAATGTTTTCTGTAGCCCTTGTCACGGCGAAAAAGGTGATGGACAAGGCCATTTGGTAAAAATTGAGAAATTTAGCGGTGTACCGGCATACCAAACAGGAGCATCATCTCGTGGTGGTAATATGGTAGATCTTACTGCAGGTAAAATATACCACACCATTACTTACGGTGTAAATAACATGGGCTCGCATGCTTCACAAATTACGCCAACAGATCGTTGGAAAGTAGTGATGTATGTTCAACAATTACAAAAAGGACAATAGTAAAGCAGAATATAAATGGGAACTCACAATATTAATTTTAGTGAACAGTTTGAGTTTACAGGTAAAGTAAAAACCTTGAGCATTGTTGGTATCATATTAGGTGCTATTGCTATTGGTTACGGTTTTACTGGTGATAAAGTAATGCATGAGCGTACTTTTGCTAACCTGTTGCTTATGGGATATTACTTTGCATGCGTTTGTATGTCAGGTATGTTTTTCCTAGCCGTTCAATTTGTAGCACAAGCAGGATGGTCTGCTTCAATTTTACGTGTACCACAGGCATTGGCCAAAACATTGCCTATTGCTTCTATAATCCTGATCGTGATTATTTCTGCTGGTTTATATACACACAATTTATACCACCACTGGCATGCAGATGGATTAACTGATCCAAATAGCCCTAATTACGATTCAATGATCGCAGGTAAGGCCGTATTCTTGAATGTGCCATTCTTCTTAGGTCGTATGGTAGTCTTTTTGGGTGTTTACAGTGCATTTGCAATAAGCTTTACTAAACTTTCATATAATGAAGATTTAGCTGGTGGATTAGCTTCATACAGAAAGAGCTTTAAAAATGCTTGTATCTTCCTGGTAATTTACGGTTTTACTACACCGATTTTTGCTTTCGATACCATCATGTCATTAGAAGCGCACTGGTTCTCAACCATGTTCGGTTGGTACAACTTTGCCGCAATGTGGGTGAGTAGTTTAGCTACTATCGCAATCATCATCATCTTATTAAGAAGAGCTGGTTATATGCAATGGGTTAACAATAGCCACTTACATAACTTAGGTCAATTTATCTTCGGTTTCTCTATCTTCTGGACATACGTATGGTTCGCACAGTTCTTATTAATTTACTATGCAAACATGCCAGAGGAAACTGTTTATTTCTACAAACGCTTTGAATATTACAAGTTCTGGTTTTTCTTAAACCTGGCGATGAACTTCTTGGCTCCGGTTTTATTATTAATGGATAGAGACAACAAGAGAACAGATGCGAAGTTGTTATTCGTTTCGATCGTAGTATTGTTAGGTCACTGGGTAGATTACTACCAAATGATTATGCCAGGTGCTGTAGAAGATGGACACAATGGTTTCGGTATTGTTGAAATCGGTACTGCCTTAGGTTTTGTAGGATTGTTTACCTTTACCGTTCTAAGCAACTTAAGCAAGAAACCTTTAATTGCAAAGAATCATCCGTTATTACAAGAAAGTTTGCATCACCAGCTTTAATAGGTGATAGTATAGAGCAAATATTTAATTATTATTATAGAAGTACAGCGTACTACTTTTAAGGAAATGAGTTTAAGAAAGTTTATCACGAATAAAACGACCGCGGCTTTGGCAGTATTACTTACTGTTTTTGCAAACACCAGCGCTTTTGCGCAAGAGGCAGCAGCAGGTGCTGCAGCGGCACCGAAAGTTGATATGGGAGAGGTTTACAAATCAGTAATTTTTTATACGCTGATATTCCTTGCCGTATGTGTATTCATCGCTATTATTGGTAAAGCAATAAAAGTATATGAATTAAGCCGCGAAGCGCAAGGTAAGCCAATTGGTATCAACTGGAACGGGGTACATGCAAGCTTATTTGCATTGTTCTTGGTTTTAGGTTTGTACGGGGTGTATTGGGAATATACCGTTCATGGTTCTATGTTATTGCCTGATGCTGCATCAGAACACGGAAAGAAGATTGATGAAATGTTTAACTTAACATTAATCATCACCACCATTGTATTCATTGCTACGCACATTTTATTATTTGGTTTCGCTTATATCTACAAGTACTCGGCAAAAAGAAAAGCTTACTACTATCCACACAATAATACCATTGAGAAAATCTGGACAATCGTTCCAGCCTTAGTATTAACAGTTTTAGTGTTGATGGGTTTCTTAACGTGGAGATCAATCTTCTTCAAAGTTGAAGATCCTAATAACAAACCACTTCAAATTGAAGTAACATCTGAGCAGTTTAAATGGTCTATCCGTTACCCAGGTGCTGATGGTATTGTAGGAAAGAAAAACTATAAATTAACAACTGCATCAAATACTTTAGGTATTGATTTTAAAGATCTAAATTCTCGTGATGACGAAATGGCTGACGAGATGGTTATCCCGGTTGGTAAGCCTGTTAAATTGATCTTAAACAGTAAAGATGTAATCCATAGTTTTTACATGCCTCACTTCAGAGTTCAGTTGAATACTGTACCAGGTATGCAAACTATTTTTGAATTTACTCCAACAAAGACTACCCGTCAGATGCAGGAGGAAACCAATGATCCTAACTTTAAGTTTCTTTTCTACTGTGCTAAAATTTGTGGATCTGGTCACTATAACATGCAAAAAGATGTACGTGTAGTATCAGAAGCTGAATACAAAACATGGATTGCAGAACAAAAAACATACTTAAACGACGATTTAAGAAAACAATTTAATTTGCCTGTGGCACCTGCACCTGCTAAACCAGCAGCAGAAGGAGATTCATCAGCAACCGATTCGGCAGCTGTGAAAGGAAACCAAATGGCTTTAAATAAATAATATTAAGCAGGAGCGAAAAGAATATGTCAACAATAGCATTACACGACGAACACAATCACGACCACGCTGATCACGGACACCACAAGGAGACGTTGATTTCGAAGTATATCTTCAGCATGGATCACAAAATGATTGCTAAGCAATTCCTAATTACGGGTATCATTATGGCCGTAATTGCAATGGGCTTATCAATTTTATTCCGTATTCAATTGGCTTGGCCAGATCAAAACTTTCCATTCTTAGAAACTTTTTTAGGAAAATGGGCTGAAGGCGGTCGTATCAAACCTGACTTTTATTTAGCATTAGTTACCATTCACGGTACCATCATGGTATTCTTCGTGTTAACTGCAGGGCTTAGTGGTACTTTTAGTAACTTACTTATTCCATTGCAAATTGGTGCAAGAGATATGGCTTCGCCATTCTTAAATATGCTTTCATACTGGTTCTTCTTTATGGCTTGTGTGATCATGATGTCTTCGTTCTTCATCCAAACAGGACCTGCTTCTGGTGGTTGGACCGTTTATCCTCCTTTATCTGTAGTTGCGAAGGCAATGCCAGGTTCTGGTATGGGGATGACATTATGGTTAATTAGTATGGTACTTTTCGTGGCATCATCGTTAATGGGTGGTATCAACTATGTGAGTACAATCTTAAATATGCGTACTAAAGGTATGGACCTTTGGAAAATGCCGTTAACCATTTGGGCCTTCTTTTTAACTGCTATATTAGGTATCTTATCTTTCCCTGTTCTTGTAGCTGGGGTGGTATTGATGGTATTCGATCGTAGTTTTGGAACAAGTTTCTATTTATCTGATATTGTTTTAGGTACAGATATTTTACCAAATGAAGGTGGTTCTCCAATTTTATGGCAACACTTGTTCTGGTTCTTAGGTCACCCTGAGGTGTATATTGTAATTATGCCAGCTTTGGGTATCTCATCTGAAGTAATCTCGGTAAACTCACGTAAACCAATCTTTGGTTACCACGCGATGGTTTATTCATTAATTGGTATTACCGTACTTTCATTCATCGTATGGGGTCACCACATGTTTGTAACCGGTATGAACCCGCTGTTGGGTGGTGTGTTTATGATTACCACATTGATTATTGCCGTACCTTCAGCAGTAAAAACATTTAACTATTTAGCTACGCTATGGAGAGGTAATATCCGTTTCACTCCAGCCATGTTGTTCGCTATTGGTTTAGTATCATTCTTTATCTCTGGTGGTTTAACCGGTATCTTCTTAGGTAACGCTTCATTGGATATTAATCTACACGATACTTATTTTGTAGTTGCCCACTTCCACTTGGTAATGGGTTCTGCAGCAATTTTTGGTATGCTTGCTGGTGTTTATCACTGGTTTCCAAGAATGTTTGGTAGAATGATGAATGCTAAATTAGGTTACTTACATTTCTGGTTAACTTTCATCGCGGCTTACCTGGTATTCTTCCCACTTCACTTCTTAGGTTTAGATGGTGTACCTCGTCGTTACTATGCTTTCACTGAATTCGAATTCATGAAAAAATGGTTAACAGTAAACGTTTTTGTAACATGGGCAGCTATTATGGCAGCATTGGCTCAAGTAGCATTCTTGTTCAATTTCTTCTATTCAATATTCAAAGGTAAAAAGGCACCTCAAAATCCTTGGGAATCAAATACTTTAGAGTGGACTGCACCAGTTGAACATATCCACGGTAACTGGCCAGGAGAAATTCCAACAGTTTACAGATGGCCTTATGACTATAGCAAACCAGGACATGATGTGGATTTTATCCCACAAACGGTTCCTTTCTCTCAAACCATGAGCTCAAACTTGCCTCATGATTTTGAAGGAAATGCTGAAGCAGAGAAAATTCAACAAGATTGGGAATTAGCTAATCCTGTAAAAGAGAATCACTAGCTTTTAGCTTTAATACAATTTTAAAAGGGGTATCTGATTAAGTTTCTGCTTATCCGGATACCCTTTTCATCTTAAAAGATATATGGTCAGCAGATCAGAACAACGTTTTATTAGGATCAATTTCATAACCATCATAGTTACACTATTGGTTATACTTGCTGGCGGTATTGTTCGCAGTACCGGCTCTGGTATGGGTTGTCCTGATTGGCCAAAATGTTTTGACCGTTATATTCCACCTACCGACGTGTCTCAGCTTCCTGCAGATTATAAAGAGAAGTATGTTGCCGGAAGATTAAAAAAGAACGAAAAATTTGCTAAATACCTAGAGAGTATGGGCAAAGTTGAATTGGCGGATAGCATCAGGAACGATAAAAGTATTACTCTGCCTGAAGAATTCAATCCGGCAAAAACTTGGGTAGAATATATTAACCGTTTAACGGGAGTTGTTGCAGGAATATTTTTGCTTTTGACAGCGGTATACTCTTTTACCTATAGAAAATCAGCAAAGAGGATCATTTTTTTAAGTATCCTAAATATTCTAGTAGTGGGATATCAAGCCTGGCTTGGTTCTATTGTGGTTTCGACAAACCTAGCACAGTGGGTAGTTACCGTACACATGTTATTGGCCATTGTAATTTTAGCCATTTCGATATATACTTATAACTATGCGAAACAGCTGAATAAACCACAATCCGTAATTATGTACCGCATATTGTGGCTAAAAGGATTTTTGCTTTTCACGTTGATTGTTAGTGTTGTTCAAATAATATTAGGTACTGAGGTAAGAGAGTCGGTTGATGTAATTGCGAAATCACTTTCTTACAATCTCAGAGGAAGTTGGATAGCCAAAGTGGGTTCTGTGTTTTCATATCATCGCGACTTAGCCATATTAGTAGTGGTTGCAAATGCGATCGTTTATAAAATGGTTATTGATCGCTTTAGCGGAAAAGCAGCCCCATTATTAACTGCCCGTTTTATTTTAATCACGCTTCTCATACAAATTTTAAGTGGCTTTGCTTTAGCTTATATCGCATTTCCACCGGCAGCGCAAGCCATACACATTTTGTTTTCTACGCTGCTATTTAGTTTACAATTTTATTTGTACTTGCTGGTTTACCGTACAAGTACTTATAAGCAATAATAAAAAGAGAATTGAAACAAGTTATTTCTGATTTTTCTAAACTTATCAAGTTCAGGCTATCGTTTACGGTAGTATTTTCTGCATCGATATCATTTTTGATCGGTCAGAAAATGCAAGTAGGCAGAGGCCATATTCCATCAATTGATTGGGGAAATTGGGGCATTTTAATCGCTGGTGGATTTTTAGTAACAGCAGCTGCAAATTGTTTCAATGAAATTATTGAGAAAGACTTAGATAAACTCATGTCTCGTACCAAAGATAGACCAATGCCTGCAGGGAGAATGACAACCGGACAGGGCTTAATTTTGGGCGTGTTTATGGCTTTCGTAGGAACGTGGTTACTTGGAAGACTTAACTTAGAGACCGGGCTATTATCTGTATTTTCGATCTTGCTTTATGCTTTTGCTTATACACCTTTGAAACGCAAGTCACCGATTGCGGTTTTTGTTGGAGCTATACCTGGTGCACTGCCACCACTTATCGGTTACCTGGCAGCATTCGGAAGTTTGAAAGCGGAAATGTTTCACGAGATTGATTATTACATCGCAGGAATATTATTTTTAATCCAATTCGTTTGGCAGTTTCCACATTTTTGGGCAATTGCATGGGTGTTGGATGATGATTACAAAAAAGCTGGTTTCAGACTTTTACCTACTAAAAAACGCGATAAGGCGACTGCTTTATTAACTTTTGTAAGTACGTTAATTTTGATTCCAGTAAGTTTATTGCCGACCTTTTACGGTTTCGGTGGTTATTACATCGCTGGTTTATCGCTAATAGCCGGGCTTATTTTTAGCTGGTTGGCTTTAAAACTTTTATTAAACAGAGAATTAGTTGATGCAAAAAAAGTAATGTTCTGTTCGTTTTTTTACATTCCGGCCGTACAGTTGGGTTTATTATTAAATTTTATAGCAAAATAATTTATGGTTCTAACAATGGAAAATATCCAAGATACATTTGATCCAAAGCCAAGAAAATTTATAGTATGGTTATTTGTAGTATCATCAACAATTATGTTTGGTGGTTTTACAAGTTATTATCTTGTGTTTTCTGCATCCAAGGGAAAAGGTCATGGTTTGGTTTTGCCCGATGCCTTTATCTATTCTAGTCTGGTGATTATTGCCAGTAGTATTACGCTTTTCTTAGCTTCGAGAGCGTTGCGTAAATTAAATTTCAGCTTACAAAGAAACTTGCTTTTGGTAACTGTGCTATTGGCTATTGCTTTTGGTGTAATGCAATTTAATGCATGGGGCAGTATGATCAAAACAGGTGCAACCCTGGTAGGTAATAATGCAGCAATTTCGTTTATTTATGTGGTGAGTTTTATTCACCTGCTACACATTATAGCTGGTGCTTTCTTGATAATTAGTGCTTTAGTGGGGAGCTACAGAAATATTCCATTAGCGAAAAGCCAATATCGCATGGAAATCGCATCTATTTTTTGGCATTTTATAGATATATTATGGATATATCTGTATGTTTTTTTACTTTTGAACCGTTAAATTTGTTAACAAACTATTATACTATTTCCAAATGAATTCAGTATCACAATTAGATCAAGTTAAAACCGGACCATGGAATGGTGGTCGTTCTCCGTGGTCGGTAGAATATGGTAAAATCATGATGTGGTTTTTCCTTTTGTCAGATGCTTTTACTTTTTCATCGCTATTGATCTATTATGGCGCTCAGCGTTTTTCAAAATTAACATGGCCAGATCCTGATTTGGTTTTCCAATCCGTACCTGGTCTTGCAGATAGTGGTTATCCATTAGTATTTGTGGGTATCATGACCTTCATTTTAATCATGAGTTCTGTAACGATGGTATTAGCCGTAGAAGCAGGACACAGACGTTCTAAAAAAGAAGTAATTTGGTGGATGGTAGCTACTATTATTGGTGGTTTTATGTTCTTGGGCTGTCAGGCTTTAGAATGGACTCACTTATTCCATGAAGGATTTGGATGGGGAGAAATTCCATCAGCAGAAGAATTAAAACATTTGTTTTCTGGTGATGTTTCTTTGGTAGCAGCACAACAGTTTTCGAACCTTTTCTTTACTATTACAGGTTTCCACGGTTTCCACGTATTTAGTGGTGTGTTAATCAATATCATCATCTTAATCATGACTATTAATGGAACTTTCGAAAAAAGAGGTCACTATTTAATGGTTGAAAAGGTTGGTTTGTACTGGCACTTTGTAGATTTAGTTTGGGTGTTTGTATTTACATTCTTCTATTTGGTTTAATTTATCATATCTAAAAATATTATCATGTCAGAACATCATTCACATACAACAGAAGGACACGAAGAACACGCAGGCCTAAGCAAAAGAAAAATTTGGCAGGTATTCGGTATCTTATTATTGATTACGGTAATTGAATTTATTATCGCGTTGGTGATTTTGCCTAAAGGTTATATGTCTCATGGGGTAGGTAACTTTGTATATATTGCATTAACTTTATTAAAAGCATTTTATATAGTGGCTTATTTTATGCACTTAAAGTATGAAAAATTAGGACTTCAGCTTTCGCTTACCGTTTCGTTCATTTTCATTATTTACTTCATCGTTTTAATGTTAATTGAGGGTGGATTTCTTAACATCCACATGATGAGCCATTAATGAAAAGAAGCCCAATTAAAAAAGTATTAATCCTGGTAAGCATATTGGCTATACCAGGATTTTTGTTTTTTTACTTATTGCCACAGTTTGCTAAAAACAGGTATAAGAGCTTGCCCATATTCG
>Ga0308157_10009279_pt1 | contig 10940 bp, 11 predicted proteins | sample PhyBR1_FD_201035 | JGI IMG/M metagenome (GOLD analysis project Ga0308157, IMG submission 201035) | Phyllosphere microbial communities from UC Gill Tract Community Farm, Albany, California, United States - DLSLB.R1 | ecosystem: Host-associated > Plants > Phyllosphere > Unclassified | place: USA...
ACATTGTTTCATTTGTAAGGTATGTTGTGTGTTGTGTTGTTCTATATTAAACTTGGCAAAATTACAACTATAATTCGGGTTTTGAAAGTTTTACTATTAACAATTGTAAGTGCTTATGGCTTTGGATATTTATTCTTGATATTTCGTATTAAAACCTCTAATCCGTTCAGTTTAATTTCGTACATCATTGCCAATTGTTTACCTAATTTACCTGCCGGAAAACCTTTGTTTTTATACCATACATAATAAGGTTCAGGTATATCAACCAAAAAACGCCCCTGGTATTTACCAAAGGGCATTTTTGTGTGTGCTAATTCTAATAATTCTTTGTTTTGATCTTCCATAATTTTGCAAAACAAATGTACATAATACATTTTATTGTAAATATGAATTTACACAAAATGTATTTTAATTTTCAGATTTAGTATGTTTTAATTTATAAAAAACATCAACCTATATATTAGCTTATTATTTACTACTTTTTGCATTTTTGTCAATGTATTCTATGATAAATAAATTTTTATAGTTATAATTTACTTTAATTATTAATTCATTTTTTTTGGCAAAATAATTGTAAACACACAATCATAAAACGTATTTTTGAAACAAATTAATTAAGCAAAAATGAAACAATATATAATAACATCATTAGCAGTTTTAGCAGCATCAACAGCTGTTTATGCGCAAGATGTCAATAAAACGAATGCACAGGGCAAGCGTGAAGGCGTTTGGGTTGGTTATTACCCGAAAACCAATTACGTAAAATATGAAGGAACTTTTAAAGACGGAAAAGAAACCGGAACCTTTAAGTTTTATGCCGATGAACCCGAAAAAAAACTAATTGCAACTAAAGAATTTAAAGCAGATGGTACTGTTTATACGGTTTTCTTCAACGGAAAAAAGAAAATGTCCGAAGGTTTGTACGTAAATAAATTACGCGAAGGAATTTGGAAAGTTTACCATGTAGATGGTCAACATGTATTGGCAGAAGAACCTTATAAGAACGATAAAATTCACGGTGTTAAGAAGGCGTACTATATATCGGGCAAATTGTCAGAAGAATTAGAATATAAAAACGGAGTTGAAGACGGAATTTCTAATCAGTATGCCGAAAACGGTGTGAAAATTAAAGAAACACAGTACGTTAAAGGAAATTTAGACGGTAAAATTATCATTCGTGATGAAAATGGAAAAATTACCGACGAAGCAAAATATGTTAACGGAAAGCTAATTGTACCTAAAAAAGATTCCAAATAAAATACAACTCAACCAATTGTTGTAACTTTGCAGTTCGATTTTTAAACAATGAAAAAAAGAGTAGTAGTAGGTCTTTCAGGCGGTGTAGATTCAAGCGTTGCAGCGCAATTGCTTTTGGATCAGGGTTATGAGGTTATTGGCTTGTTCATGAAAAACTGGCACGATGATACCGTAACTATTTCCGACGAATGTCCTTGGTTAGAAGATAGTAATGACGCATTGCTTGTTGCCGATAAATTGGGAATTCCTTTTCAAACAGTCGATTTAAGCGAAGAATATAAAGAACGTATTGTAGATTATATGTTCAATGAATACGAAAACGGACGTACACCAAATCCGGATGTTTTGTGCAACCGCGAAATTAAGTTCGATGTTTTCATGAAAATTGCTTTAGAATTGGGTGCCGATTTTGTTGCAACCGGTCATTATTGTCGTAAAGAAGAAACGGTTGTAAATGGTAAAACAGTTTACAAACTGTTGGCTGGTAAAGATCCAAATAAAGATCAGTCGTACTTTTTATGTCAGTTATCGCAAGAACAGTTGGAAAAAGCTTTGTTTCCTATTGGGGAATATTTAAAACCTGAAGTTCGCGAAATTGCAGCAAAAAATGATTTGATTACTGCCGATAAAAAAGATTCGCAAGGTTTGTGTTTTATTGGAAAAGTTCGTTTACCCGAATTCTTACAACAACAGTTAAAACCTAAAAAGGGAATTATTTACGAAGTTTCTAAAGACCATACTATTTATACCGATCAAAAACCGACTTTTGATTCTTTGATTGATGAGTTAACCTGGGAAGCAACTTCAGTAAAATATACACCCGAAATGGCTAAAAAGGTAGGTGAGCATAATGGTGCACATTATTTTACAATTGGTCAGCGTAAAGGCTTGAATGTAGGCGGAACACAAGAAGCTTTGTTTATTATTGATACCAACGTTACCGAAAATACTATCTACACAGGTCAAGGTCAAATGCATCCAGGTTTGTTTCGTAAAACATTGTTGGTTCAGCCTCACGAAATTCATTGGATACGTGAAGATATGCGTTTAAACAACGGCGAATCTATGGAAGTGATGGCACGTATTCGTTACCGTCAACCATTACAGAAAGCAACATTGCATCAAACCGAAAAAGGATTGTTTGTACGATTCAATGAACCGCAATCAGCCATTACCGAGGGTCAGTTTGTTTCATGGCACATCGACGAGGAATTAATAGGATCTGGAGTAATATCGAAGATTTAATAAAATTGAAATTATAATTGCAAAACCAAACTAATTTTTTTAGTTTGGTTTTTAATTTTTATATATTGAAAAAAATAGTAACTCTCTACATTTTAACACTTTTTGTTTCCTGCAAAACTTACGAACTAACACCCTTAAGTTTAAAAACGCAGTTAGAAAATAGTTCTGTAGAAGAAAATGGTGTTAAATTAAACAATGCTTCCATTTTTTTTAATTCAACTTATATGGCTGTGAGTCTTGATTCATTGGAGGTTTATGATAAAAAAGGTAACATGTTTTATCTGCAAAATTCACCTTCCATAGAAATGCGCTTAATAAATAACGAAGGTGAAAAATTCACTATGTATTTTGATACTGTTGTTATTAAAAATGATACATTAACCGGAAGCAGATCAAGATTTATTTCAAATATTAAACACAAAGTTCCATTTAGTACAATATCAAAAGTTTTTGTTCAAGATGGACAAAAAGATTTTAAATACACTAATTAAAAATATTATGAACAGAATAACACAATTATTCAATATAAAATATCCAATTATTCAAGGCGGAATGATCTGGAACAGCGGTTACAAATTGGCAGCAGCGGTAAGTAATTCAGGCGGATTAGGCTTAATTGGTGCAGGATCTATGTATCCGGAAGTTTTGCGTGAACATATTCAGAAATGTCAAAAAGCAACCGATAAACCTTTCGGAGTAAACGTTCCAATGCTGTATCCGAATGTTGAAGAAATAATGAATATTATTGTAGAAGAGGGTGTTAAAATCGTTTTTACATCGGCAGGAAATCCAAAAACTTGGACTGCTTGGCTAAAAGAAAAAGGTATTACGGTGGTTCACGTGGTAAGTTCGTCAAAATTTGCGTTGAAAGCACAGGAAGCCGGTGTTGATGCTGTAGTTGCCGAAGGTTTTGAAGCCGGCGGACATAACGGAAGGGAAGAAACCACAACATTGACTTTAATCCCCATGGTTAAACAGCATTTGCAGATTCCTTTGATTGCTGCAGGAGGAATTGCAACCGGAAAATCTATGCACGCTGCAATGATTCTGGGTGCAGATGGAGTTCAAATGGGAACTCGATTTGCCATGACTACCGAAAGTTCATCTCATCAAAATTTCAAAGATACTTGCGTAAATGCACAGGAAGGCGATACCTATCTTACGTTAAAAGAATTGGCGCCGGTACGTTTAATTCGCAATAAATTTTTTAATGAAGTGCAAGATGCTTATGGAAAATGTGCCACTACCGATGATCTAAAAGCATTATTAGGTAGGGCAAGGGCAAAACGCGGTATGTTTGAAGGCGATTTGGAAGATGGTGAATTGGAAATTGGTCAGATTGTAGGTTTGATTAACGAAATTAAACCGGTTAATGATGTTATGCAGGAAATAATTGCTGATTTTGAAAAATCGGTCGCAACATCATTTTCGTTCTAAAATCACAATAAACCCATAAAAAGCAAGGAATATTTTTTTAGATATTCCTTTTTTCATTAAATTTAGTTCCCTATATAAGAATACTAACATGAGTTACTATAAAATTGCCGATCTAGAGCAGTACTTTAAGCATTATAAAAAATCAGTTCGCGAACCACGTAAATTCTGGAGCAAAATTGCCGAAGAAAATTTTATCTGGTATCAGGCTTGGGATAAAGTTTTTGAGTTTGATATGGGTAAAGGCGATATTAAGTGGTTTCTAAACGGAAAACTGAATATCACTAAGAACTGTATCGATAGGCATTTATCGAAACGTGGTGAAAAAACGGCAATTATTTTTGAACCGAACAATCCTTCCGAAGAACCGCAACACATCAGTTATAACGAGCTGTACACCAGAGTTTCAAAAACAGCAAATGTATTAAAATCGTTAGGAGTTAAAAAAGGTGATCGCGTGTGCATTTATCTGCCAATGATTCCTGAATTAGCCATAACAATGTTGGCTTGTGCAAGAATAGGAGCGATACATTCGGTTATTTTTGCAGGATTTTCCGATGCTGCCATTCGTTCTCGTGTTGAAGATTGTGGTGCGAAAGTTATTGTAACTTCGGATGGAGGTTTCCGTGGCGAAAAAACAATTAAGACCAAAGAAGTTGTCGATAAAGCTATTGAAGGATTAACATCGGTTGAAAAAGTTTTGGTTGTAAAACGCACCAACGAACCGGTAGCTTTTAATGATAAAATTGATGTTTGGTTTGATGAAATGTATGAAACTGCCGAAGCATCAAACATTGCTGAAATTATGGATTCCGAAGATCCGTTGTTTATTTTGTATACATCAGGATCAACCGGAAAACCGAAAGGAATGGTGCACACAACGGCTGGATATATGATTCAAACAGCATATACTTTTCAAAATGTATTCGATTATAAAGAAGGCGATATTTTCTGGTGTACTGCCGATTTAGGCTGGATTACCGGACATTCGTACATTTTATACGGCGCCTTGTTAAACGGTGCAACCACCGTTATTTTCGAAGGAATTCCAACATACCCGAATCCTTCTCGTTATTGGGATATTATCGATAAATATCAGGTTACGCATTTTTATACCGCACCAACAGCTATTCGTTCTTTAATGACAAACGATTATTCGTATGTGGCATCGCACAATTTAACTTCGTTACGAGTTTTAGGTTCGGTAGGCGAGCCGATTAACGAGGAAGCTTGGCATTGGTTTAACGATTTTATCGGAAAAAAACGTTGTCCGATCGTAGATACATGGTGGCAGACAGAAACAGGATCAATCATGATTTCTCCGTTGGCATGCATTACACCAACAAAACCAACGTATGCAACTTTACCATTGCCGGGAATACAGACGGTTTTAATGGACGAAAAGAATAACGAAATTTTAGGCAACCAGGTTATGGGAAGTTTATGCGTTAAATTTCCTTGGCCATCTATTGCCCGAACTATTTGGGGCGATCATGAACGTTTTGTAAAAACCTATTTTTCCGATTTTCCTGGAACGTATTTCACAGGTGATAATGCTTTAAGAGATGAAGTAGGTTATTATAGAATTACAGGTCGTGCAGATGATGTAGTGATTGTTTCAGGACACAATCTCGGAACAGCACCGATAGAAGATGCTATTAACCAGCATCCGGCGGTTGCAGAATCTGCTGTAGTAGGTTTTCCACATGATATTAAAGGTAATGCGTTGTACGGCTATATTTCGTTAAAAAAAGAAGGAAGCAAGCGTGATCGTGATAATTTAAAGAAAGAAATAAATCAGTTAATCGCAGATCATTACGGTCCAATTGGTAAATTAGATAAAATTCAATTTGTTGACGATTTGCCTAAAACACGTTCAGGAAAAATTTTACGTCGCGTTTTAAGATCAATTGCACTAAATCAGTTAGATAATTTTGGCGATACATCAACAATGATAAACTCAGAAGTTGTTGCAACAATTATAGAAAATAGATTGTAATAATTAAAACTTCTTAATAAAATATAGACTGTTAGAAGAAATTTGTGCCTAAGAGTCTGTTACTTTTAGTGATGTTTCATCGCAATTATTACCTGCAGTTCCATTAGAGAATTAAAATATTGATAATTAATATGTTAAAAGTCTATTCTTACGAATGGACTTTTTTTATTAAAAAAAACTAAATAATTTGTTAAATTAAATTTTGATTTTATCATAAATAAAATAAATTTGTGCAATTATAATTATAGAGTTTAATGATTTAACTAAAGCTCTGCTTTATTAACAAAAACACACATTTATGAACTTCAAACTTTTATTATTAGGAACAGTTGTTCTTAATTCTGTTATTTCTTTCCCTGGATATAGAATCAATATTAAATAAATAATACATATACTCTAACCTAAAATCATAATGAAAAAAATAATTACTTTAACAATTGCAATAATAGGTTTGCATTTTATATCACATGCACAGGCGCAGGCTTATGATGGATACAATGATATAAAAATGTTCATTGGATATACAAATATTGGCGGTAATTCTGGTATAGAGTATCAAACTGATAAAGGTGTTAATGATTTGTATTCATGGGGACTGCAAGCAACCTATTTAATTAATACCAAAGTTGATAATGATGGTGTAGGTTACGAAAAAGGATTTAAATTTTTAGATAGTGCTGATGCTGGAATATTTATTCGTTTTCATTTTTTAGAAGCGCTTAAACTACCTAAAAATATTGACCTTTATTTAGGAGGTGACCTTACAGCTAAATCTTTAGGTGCACATACAGGTTTTAAATATAATATTAGCAATACGATTGGTTTTTATGCAATGTACAAACAAAGTTTTGCCCCAGTGTTGAAAGGGGATATTACACTTTCTGAAGATAGAAATGGTGATCCTATTCCAAGTTTTTTTGCTAAAAAGGCAGCATTATCAGCAGGTATAACTTTTAATCTTAATAGGAGATATTTTTTTGAATAAATTGTTAAAAATCCATTCGTAAGAATGGATTTTTTTATTATATTTAACAATAAAACAGATGCTTATGAAAAATTTAGTACTCTTATTATTTATTTTTAGTTTGGTAGCATGTTCTGATGATAACTTTTCAAGAAGTGATTTTGAAAGGCAACGTAACAATCAGATTGCTGAAACACCTCCGCTTGGAAAAAAAATCAAGAAAATGACTGATAGATTTGGTGAGCATCAATATTATTATAATTCTTCAGGATTTATAGATTCGATATTTATTAGGTATAGAGGACAAAATAGTTCTACTTTAGATAGTTATTCAATCCATAAGTTTACTTACGATAAAAACAATAAACTTATTTCAATAGTAAATTTAAGCGCAGATGGTAATATCGAAAATCCTGTAAATAAGTATGAAAGTTTTAATAATTTTACCTATAATAAATCAAATCAGATTATTGAGGAACATCATTACATTAAAGCTAGTGCCTCAACACAAACTACTAAATATGAATATAATAGTGAAGGTAGTTTAAAAAGCAATAACAAATATTATTCAAACGGCAATTTAATTGTTGAAAAAAGTAACAATGAGGTTTATACTTATAGCTATAATGATAAAACTAATCCATTTTACAATATATATACAAAAGCTTACAAAGCAATAAAAGATATTGATAAAAATGATAGAATCTTAATAGAAAGAACTGCTGACAGTGGAACGTCGTATGCTGAATATTTTATTACATATGATACTGATAATTATAAAGTTCGGGAACATTTAAAATATCCGGTTGTAGATTTCTATAGTACTTATGAATATTATTAAAAATTATTTTATTTCATTTTTTTTTAAACGTATTTAGCTTTAAAATCTCTAAACCTTATCCAAAAAACTAAATATCAAAAAGCGTATATTTGTAGCTTGTAAACAACAAGTATGAAATTCGATTTATTACACACCGATATAAACTCAAAAGCTAGGGCAGGAATAATTACAACTGACCACGGCGTTATTGAAACCCCAATATTTATGCCCGTTGGAACGGCAGGAACCGTTAAAGGAGTACACCAACGCGAATTAAAAGAAGACATTAATCCCGATATTATTTTAGGAAACACTTACCATTTATATTTGCGTCCGAAAACCGAAATTTTAGAAAAAGCGGGTGGATTGCATAAATTCATAAATTGGGATCGTAATATTTTGACCGATTCTGGTGGTTTTCAGGTTTATTCGTTATCGGGCAGAAGAAAAATTAAAGAAGAAGGTGTGAAGTTTAAATCGCATATCGATGGATCTTATCACTTTTTCTCCCCTGAAAATGTAATGGAAATTCAACGTACCATTGGTGCCGATATTATTATGGCATTCGATGAATGTACACCTTACCCTTGCGATTACCGTTATGCTCAGCGTTCCATGCACATGACACATCGCTGGTTAGATCGTTGTATTAATCATTTAGAAAAAGTTCCTACAAAATACGGTTACGATCAAGCATTTTTCCCAATTGTTCAAGGATCAACCTTTAAAGATTTACGTGCACAATCTGCGGAATATATTGCAAATGCAGGCGCGGTTGGTAATGCAATCGGCGGATTATCGGTTGGTGAACCTGCCGATGAAATGTACGAAATGTGCGAAGTGGTAACAAATATCCTTCCAAAAGACAAGCCACGTTATTTAATGGGTGTGGGTACGCCGATTAATATATTGGAAAATATAGCGTTAGGAATTGATATGTTCGATTGTGTAATGCCTACAAGAAATGCTCGTAACGGAATGTTGTTTACCAGCGAAGGTTTCATCAATATAAAAAATAAAAAATGGGAGGATGATTATAGTCCGATCGATCCAATGGGAATTACTTGGGTTGATACTGATTATTCTAAAGCCTACTTACGACATTTATTTGTGTCAAATGAATACCTTGGAAAACAAATTGCGACCATTCACAACCTTGGTTTTTACATGTGGTTGGTACGTGAAGCCCGCAGACAGATTATTGCAGGAACGTTTTATGCGTGGAAAGAAAAAATGGTAAAACAAATGGCTACGCGTTTATAATTAGGCATAATGAAAATTATTGACTGGTACATATTAAAAAGATATCTGGGCACATTCTTCGTAATGATTTTGCTTTTTATTCCTATTGGAATTGCGGTTGACGTTGCCGATAGAATTAATAAAATTTTAGAAAACCAAATACCTTTGATTGATGTTTTAGAGTATTACGGCAATTTTACCATCTATTTTGCCAACATGCTTTTTCCGATATTTTTGTTTATTTCCATAATTTGGTTTACATCAAAATTAGCATCTAATACCGAAATTGTTGCCATTTTAAGTTCGGGAATTTCGTACATGCGTTTTCTGCGTCCTTATATTATTGGTGCAACATTTATATCGATTTTTGCCTTATTAATGGGCTTTTTTATTGTGCCAAAAGCGAGTTTGGGTTATAACGATTTTAGATATAAATATTTAAAACGGAAAGAAATTCGGGAAACACAAAACGTATTCAAACAGCTTAATAAAAACGAATTTATCTTTGTAAGTAACTTTAGTTACGGAACAAAAACCGGTTATAATTTTACGTTGGAAAAGTTTAACGGATTGAATCTGGTTTCAAAAATTGAAGCCGGACGAATTGTTTATAACGACAGCACAAAAGATTATACCTTATATAACTATCAGAAAAGAACGGTCGGAGTTCAAGATGATCAGATCGAAAAAGAATCTGAAAAACGCATGAAGTTTAGTTTTGAAGTTGATGATTTAACGCCGGCAATTTATGCTGCTGAAACCATGACACTTTCTGAATTAAACCAGTTTATCGATAAAGAAAAAATGCGCGGATCATCAAACATCAACGCGTACATGGTTGTAAAATACAAAAAGTACAGCGTTCCTGTTTCAGCCTTTATTTTAACAATTATTGCGGTGGCGGTTTCATCAATGAAACGTCGCGGCGGAATGGGGGTAAACCTTGCTATGGGTATTGGTTTGGCGTTTACCTATATATTCTTCGACAAAATTTTCGGTACCTTGGCAGAAGCCTCAAGTATCAATCCCTTATTTGCAGTGTGGTTTCCAAACGTACTATTCGGAATTCTTGCTGTTTATCTTTTAAATAATGCCAAACGTTAATTTTAAAAATCAGTTACATCTTCATTTAATCGTTTTTATCTGGGGATTTACCGCCATATTGGGGCAGCTGATAACCTTACAAGCTTTGCCTTTGGTTTTTACCAGAATAGCAATAGGAATAGTTGTGATTTTATTTTATCTACTGATAAAAAAGAAGAATCTGGCAATTGCACCCAAAGATATTTTTCGATTGTTTATCTTCGGATTTGTCATAGCCTTGCACTGGCTTACATTTTTCTATGCCATTAAAATTTCGAATATATCCATAACATTAGCCTGTATATCAACCGGAGCTTTTTTTACATCGATATTAGAACCCATCTTTTACAAACGTAAATTTATTTTGTACGAAGTTTTACTAGGGTGCTTGGTTGTTGTAGGATTATTACTGATTTTTCAGTTTGAAACTCAATACAAAATGGGAATTCTTGTGGCATTGACATCGGCATTCTTATCGGCTTCGTTTTCGATCATCAATGGAAAGCTGGCAAACACACATGACAGCGTTGTTATAAGTTTCTATGAATTGGTTGGCGGATTGTTTATTTTGGCTTGTTTCTTATTTTTTCAGGGAGGATTTACTTTAAAAAACTTCAACTTTCAACCAAACGATTATATTTGGTTAGGAATATTAGGATCAATCTGTACGGCATATCCGTTTATTGCAACCATTGATATCATGAAGTATTTATCGCCTTATACTATTATGCTTACCATAAATTTAGAACCAATTTACGGTATTCTACTAGCGGTTTTTCTTTTTAAAGATCAAGAAAAAATGACACCTGCTTTTTACTTTGGCGCATTAATCATTCTGCTTACGGTGCTGTTAAATGCCTATTTTAAAAATCGTAAAAAAGCATCGGTATAATTAT
>Ga0308157_10009280_pt1 | contig 10940 bp, 6 predicted proteins | sample PhyBR1_FD_201035 | JGI IMG/M metagenome (GOLD analysis project Ga0308157, IMG submission 201035) | Phyllosphere microbial communities from UC Gill Tract Community Farm, Albany, California, United States - DLSLB.R1 | ecosystem: Host-associated > Plants > Phyllosphere > Unclassified | place: USA...
AAATAATAATGGAAATTCTTCAGGTAATATCAGAAATAATGGCGGTTTCAGAAATGGAAATGAAGGAAATGTGAGAGCGACACCAACTCCAGCCATCCGACAGGAAAACATTAGAAATAATAATAATGGAATCCAACAAAATAAAAATTCTGAGAGAAAAGTGGAAACCCGAGGCAACGGAGCACAAAGAAATTCCGGGAGTAGATTTGCTTCCAGATAAAATTAACAAAAAATTATAATATTGATAACTTAACATTATAATTTATAACATATCCAACAAACAGATAAAATTTATAAATATTAAAATCGAAAAAAATGAAAAAAATAATTTTAAGCGCAGCATTTCTTGGACTAGGAGTTTTCGGGTTTGCTCAAACCAATTCAAAAGTTGATTACTCTCAGAAAAAAGCAGAGCATCTTCAAAAAATGAAAGCAGAACTTAATTTAACTGATGCACAAGTTGCCCAGTTGAAAGCTTTACACGAGTCCAAAGCGGCGGAAAGAAAGCAGGATATGACAGCTAAAAAAGAAGACAGAATGCAGAGAATGAAAGATAATGAAGCTGAAATGCAGACAATTTTGACACCTGAGCAATTCAAAAAATTCCAGGAGATGAGAGCGAAAAAAATGGCAGAGAGAAAGAACCAATTCCAAGCAAGAAAAAAAGCTGAGACAGCGGTTGTTAAATAAGTTTTTATTTTGTGATTAATTTCAAGAAGAGTAGTTAGATTATAGCTACTCTTTTTTTTATATTTGGGACTTTAAGTTAAAATTTCATAAAAAAATACATACAATTATGGTTTCAGAGAAAATAGTTACGTTGGTAAATGAACAAATTACCAAAGAACAATACGCCGCACAATTATATCTTTCTATGAGCGCTTGGTTTTATGCACAGGATTTGGAGGGCATTGGAAATTATTTCCGTGTACAATCCAAAGAAGAATTGATGCACGCAGACAAAATGTTTGATTATGTGAATGACATTGGCGGACAAATCATCCTGAATGAAGTTCCAAAACCACCACACGAATTCAATAACGCTCAGGAAATTTTTGAAAAGGCTTTGGACCACGAGAGATTGGTGACAAAAAGCATTTTCAATATTGTAAAAGCTGCAAATGACGAAAGTGATTTTGCAACAACCAGTTTTCTGCAATGGTTTATCAATGAGCAAGTGGAAGAAGAGTCCAGCGCATCGCTTTTGGTAACGAAAATCAAAATGGTCAAAGACAATCCTTCAGCTTTATATTTATTTGACCAAGAACTGGCACAAAGGGTTTTTGTTCCGGCTCCGGCAAAATAATTTCTTTAACAACTGATGAAAAAACTAATAACCCCACTGGTGTTAATGTCTCTCAAGATGTTTTCACAGAATTACGCGATCTCTGAAATCCCTGAAACTCTAAAAAAAGATGCAAACGCCGTCATCAGAAATTATAACTCGGAGCATCTCATAAAAGCGGCGGACAATATGGAAGTGAAAAATAAAAAAGTCATTTCCATATTGAACAAAGCGGCGGATGATTATTCCTATGTTTATATTCCTTACGACAAAAATACCAAAATATCAGATGTCAAAATAAGACTTTTGGATGAATCAGGGAAAGTGATAAAATCGTATTCTAAAAGTGACTTAAATGATATCAGCCAGTCCAATGATTCTTATCTTTATACAGATGATAGAGCCTTGGCGATGAAAGTGATTCAGCCAATTTATCCTTATACGATTGATGTCAGTTATTCAGAAAGAACCTCTGATACTGCCTTTCTTCCTGTATTACAACCTTTCAGGTCAGCCAATGTTTCTGTGGAGAATTGGAGCGAATCATTTAACAACGAATCAGGAATCAAACTTCGAAAAAAAGTTACGGATGCTATTTTCGGGAAGACCGAAGTCACAGAAGATGGAAATGTTGTCAAAGCCTCCTATACCAATATTTCAGCGTTGAAAGTTGAAAAATATGCACCAAGCCCGGAAACAGTCTTTTCTAAGGTTGAGTTTGCATTAGACAGAGCTTGTTTAAAGGGAAGATGTGGTGATTTTTCCACCTGGAAAGATTTTTCCAAATGGTACAATGGCCTGTTGGGCGAAGTTTCTATCGTGACACCCGAAATTCAAAAAGAAGTAGATGCACTTAATCTTTCCGGTTCTACAAAAGATAAAGTGAAAAAAATCTACCAATATATGCAGAGCAAAACACGGTATGTTTTTGTAGGAATTGGTATTGGCGGCTGGCAGCCAATGGTTGCAGATGATGTAAGAAAAAAAGCTTACGGAGATTGTAAAGCATTGACGAATTATATGCGTGTATTATTGAAAGCTGCCGGGATTCCGTCTTATTATTCCGTGATTTACAGTGATTCCACGCCAAAATTATTCGATGAAAAATTCCCTAGGATGGATGGCAATCACGTAATTTTGTACGTTCCCACAGAGAATGAAGACATCTGGCTGGAGAATACCAGTCAGAACATGGCGTTTAATCATTTGGGATATACGACCAGAAACCGGAATGTAATTATGGTGGGTGATGACGATGCAAAAATCGTGAATACACCAATTTATAAATCCGAGGACAGTAAAGAACAACTGCGGCTTAAAGCTCAGATATCAGAAGATAATTCGCTGAAAGGTAGTTCTCAATTGTCATTTACTGGCGGGATCTATGATTCAAATCTTGGTAAAGTCACTATGAGTCCACAGGAATTCAAAGAATCTTTGAAAGAAGATTTCAGTAGTCTCAATTTTTCTAAAGTAGATTATAGTAATCTTAAAAATGACAGAGATGGTGGCAGCCTGACTTATGATGTCAACTTCGAAGCTTCCAATTTTTCCAAAACTTTAGGGAATGATATTTATTTCCGAGCGTTACCAATTTCCTATCTTGGTTTTTATCTGGACAGTTCCGAGCAGAGAAAACTGCCTCTGGAGGTATTCTTTGGATATAATAATGATTATGAAATAGAATACACAATTCCCAAAAACTATAAGTTTACAGAACTTCCCGCCAATAAAAAAATTGATTCTGAGTACGGAAACTATGCTATAGAATTTGCTAAAAGTGATGACAAAATCACGATTAAAAGAACTTTCAAAATTAATAAAGGTATTATCCCTGTTGATAAAATTCCAGATTATATCAATTTCAGAAAACAAATCAACAAAACCGACGCTACCAAAATTCTTATAACCAAACTATGAAAACCAAATTAACGATTCTTAATCTATTGTTGGCTTGCACCTGCATTTTTGGACAATACAAATTTTTGGATGTCCCGAAGTTAGACATCAAAGATGTGAGTGCGACCCAATATCAAAAAAATCCGTCGGAAGCAGCGGAGGTTCTATACCGTTCTTATCATTATTGGATAGAGACCAGTGGGCAGATGAATCTTGAAGTGATTAGCCGTGTGAAAATTTACAAGAAAGACCAGGCAGAAAAATTTCTGAATCAGGAAATCTATACTTATAACGGAAAGAATAATAATGTTGAGAGAGTAAATTCTCTTAAAATCACGACATACAATATTGAAAATGGTAAAATTGTCTCGACGGTTGTTGATAAAAGCTCGAAATACAAATCGAAGGAATCCAAAAATTACACGGTAACCAAGTTCGCATTTGAAAATGTGAAAGACGGCTCCATTGTAGAATTCAAGTATAATATTATTTCGCCTTTCTATTGGATTGTAGAAAGAGTAGCGATAGAGGATATTGTTCCTGTCAGAAGGTTCGAATATGTTTTCGATTTTCCAAAATTCTTAGGCTATAATATGGATTACAAAGGCTCATTGATGCCGACTAATCGCGATGTTGCAGACAAGACACTTTACGGGTCAGATTATTACACCTACAGATTTGGTTATGACAATATTCCGCCGTACAGGAAAGAAAAATATGTCAGCAATATCAATAATTATATGACTTCTATAAGAGCAGAGCTCAATTCAACCAATGTAACAAAATCACCACAAGCCTATGAAACAAGTGATTTGGGTGGATTCAAATCTTATGCGGTATCGTGGCAAGATATCAGAAAGCAACTTTATGAATCTGACTTTTTTGGAGAAGAACTTAAAAGAAAATCTTTGGTCAAAGATGTGTTACCGGCAGAAATCAAGAATATAGAATCTGTGGAAGAAAAAGCTGCTGGGATCCTGAAATTTGTTCAGAAAAACTACACCTGGAACAAAAATTTCGGGGATGGAATCGAAGAAGGCAACGGCATCAAGAATCTACTGAATACCAAGGTCGGGAATTCCGGAGAGATCAATCTTTTACTGGTTATGCTAATGAAAAGCGCAGGCCTGGAAGCGGAACCAATCGTTCTGGCAACGGTTCGAAATGGTTTATTAGTGGACCATTCACCTTCAATAAATCAACTTAATTATACCATTGCTTATCTCGATATCAAAGGAAAGCCTTATTTGTATGATGCGACTTCCAAAATGACGATCCCAAATCTGATTCGCCCATCGGCATACAATTACAATGGGTTTATAATGACCGCAAAAGAAGCCAAAAAAATCAACATATTTCCTCCGGGGAAAAGCACAACCTATCTCACGGTAAATGCCAATATGAATATTGATGGTACTGTCTCCGGAAAATTCTCTGACCGGGATACGAAATTATATGCAATGATGAATAGCGAATTGTACGACGAGGATAAAGATTCTTACCAGAAAGAATCTTATAAAGACCGTTATACGTTCCCGTTTACCAACATAAAAACAGAATCTCTTGATAATAATGAGTTTCAGACGAGTTTTGATTTCGATTCAGATAGTTTTGTAGACGGAATTGGTGGTAAGTTGGTTTTTAATCCGCTATTGTTTCTTTACAATAAATCCCACGAGTTCGATCAGTCAGAAGAAAGACGTTCACCAATTGAATTGACGACAGGTTATGACAAAATCAAGAAAGTGACCATCACTTTACCAGATGGCTACACTTTTGAGAACATTCCGAAATCTAAAAAATTCCGAACAGAAGATAACGCTATCCAATACGTTTATAAAGTAACCCAGGAAGGAAACAAACTCACTGTGGAAACCACAACAACTGTGGAGGATCCGTTTTATCCAAAAGAATATTATCCTGCGTTCAAGCAGATTTTCGATAATATTACGAAGATGGAAGGTCAGTTTGTAACAGCTGTCAAAAAATAAAAACTAAATCCCGGGAAGTATTTCACCGGGATTCTTTTTATGTAAAGTCACATACTGACGACTTTTTACTAGCAATTATATATATTATTGAGCTAAGCTCCGTAGATGCGACCTAAGATTTCTGGCTTAAATGTAAATTACATCGGTCTTCACAACTTTCTTCCCAAATTGTTCCAGCGTCTTTTTATAAGTATCTACTTGTTTCTGGTCTTTTTCTTTCTCTTCCCCAGTTTTGAAATCGATGATGATGAAACCGTTTTCGGTCTCTACCAATCGGTCTGGACGATAGGTTTTAGATTGCTCATTTTCTGTGGTAAACATTTCTCTTTCATTGATGATTTTCAGATGGTCTGCAAAATAAGCTGAATAATTAATATTATTAAGGACATTCTCAATCCGTTCCAAAATCGTTGTCTTTTCTTCAATTGTGATTTTTCCCTCCAAAAGATAAGAGTTTAGAACTTTGGAAATATCTTTCTTTGTTTTAATTTTTGACAGGATTTCGTGCGTGAAAATTCCCATTCGGACGTGTTCTACACGATTCTGATAACTTTTAGAAGTCGTCGCAATTTCTATATTCGAGGCCTTCTCGGTTTGTTGAGAAATCGAATTTATGTTTTCCGATAGATATTCTTTTTTCTCTTTTTTCTTTTGCTGTTTCAAATCAGAAACAGGAAAAATGTCAAATGAATCTAATTTCTCACCATTTTCTGTAGGCTGAAATTGGGTTACAAAATCATACAATTCCAAATTGTTAGAAGATTTGCTCGGTTTCTCCAGATAAAAAAACAATTGCTCCACAGGCCGGGTTGTCGCTACATATTGAATACAGAAACGGTCTATTTTATTGCGGTAAGAATTTTCAAAATTGAATTGAGCCAAATCTTCATCATAATTTTCCAGTTCTGGAGAAAACTGATTCAGAATCACGGTTTTCAGTTCATCGTCACTGTTGAGGTTGTACCACTCGGAGAATTTTTTGTCGCTATTTTCATTTCTCATCGGGATAAAAACCACAGGAAACTCCAGACCTTTCGCTTTGTGAATGGTCATAATCTGAACCGCATCGATATTCTCACTGGCCTGAATACTGATTTTCGAAGCTTCATCATCCCAATATTTCAGAAACTCTTTCAGCGTTGCACCAGCATTTTGAGTATAATTGAATATCATCTCCAGGAAGTTCAGAAGGAAATCGATTTCCTTATTTTCCACAGAAAATTCCTGAATATAATATTCGATAAAGTTATAAAGATTCAGCTGTGGAATATCATTTTGAATTAATTTGACATTGTAATGAACAGCAATATAATTTTCGATATCTTTCTTGGATTCGAGATTTAAAATGGTTTTAATTTCAGAGGTGAAATCGGTCATTTTAATCCTTCCGGAAACATTCAGGAAGTACATCATTTTTACCAAAAATTGTCTGTTTTTTGGATTGATGTTCCATTTCAAGAACTCAATCAAAGCTTTGATAGTGAAAGATAAATCCAGCGTCAATCCTTTCTCAGAAATGGTTTTGATGTAAGTTTCTTTGTTGTTATAATTAACTTTCAGATTGCTCAGTAACTGGGAATAATTAAAAATGTCGCTGTTCCCTCTGCATAAAATGGTAATGTCAGAAAATGCAAATCCATTGTTCAAACATTCCTGAATATCCTGCTGCATTTTTTGCGCAGTTTCTTCATAAAAAACCACTTTCACAGAATTTTCCAAAAGATGAACTTTTACTCTGCCGCCAAGACTGGATTTTGAACCTTGAATGGCGTTTTCACCAAAAATTTTCTGATGATTTTCGCTGAGGTCATGAGACATAAAATCGTACAATCGATTATTGAAATCTACAATATTCTTCGCGCTTCTCCAATTGAATTGTAAGTGTTCTGCTGTTGCAAATTTCGGTGTGATTTCAGTTTGATTGATAATGTTCAGCATCAGTTCACTTTCGCCACCACGGAATCTGTAGATGCTTTGTTTTGGGTCACCAACAATGGTGAAACTCGTATTGTCGGAAGTGATGCTGTTGTCACGAAGTGGTAAAAAATTTTGCCATTGCATCGCCGACGTATCCTGGAATTCATCAAAAAAGTAATGCTGGAACTGCGTTCCTACTTTTTCATAAATAAACGCGGAAGGCTCATTCCGAAGATTTTCATTAATCAAAATATTGAATTTCGATAGCAAAACCAAATCGTTTTCTTCCTCGATTTCCATCAGTTTTTTCTGAATATCAGCATTGACCTTCAGTGGAAGAATGGCTTCCAGAATTTTCTCTTTTTTTTGAGAATCGATATAAAGGTCGATGATGTCTTTTCTCCATGAAATCAACTGAGGCAAAATCTCATTTATTTCCGAGTCTTTTGTTTTTCCTTTGGCAGAAGAACCCTTTTGGAAAGTTGCCAACGCCGAATTTTCGCTAGTTGGGAAAGGGAATTTGTCCCTGTTTTTAGTATGAAAATCAATGACTTTTACAAAAAATCCGCCTAGTCCGTTTTTACCTTGTGCAAAATCGTCAATGTCTATGTCTCTGCTCCTGATATTTTCGAGTGCTTGTTTTGCTAAGTCAGATGACAGGATTTTATTTTGATTGATTTTTTTTCTGAGTTCGTTTTTTTTGTTTTCGTAAGCTTGCCATTCAAAATCTTTATTCTCCTGCAAAGGTTTATAATGGATATCATTCACGAATTTTTTTGCAGAGTTGTAAAGCGTCTGATTCAGATTAATCCTTTCATTATTATCCAGATTATAATTGATGAAATCCATAAAAGCTTCAGAAACGGTCTCTTCTTCACCAATCTCGTCCAGCATCTTGTCAACTGCTTCTATCAGATAAGGCTCAGGCTGAATCTCCAGATTGAAGTTTTGGGCCAATCCCAATTCATAAGAAAAACTTTTGACCAATCGGGAATTGAACTTGTCAATCGTTCCAATATTGAGCGTAGAGTAGTGGTGCAAAATATAATCGAGAACCTTTTGCGAGCGGAAATGCAAATCAGCCAAAGTAATTCTGTAACCCTGTTCTGCAAGTGCATCTTGAATATTTTTAAGGTCTTGATTTTCCGTATAGTTATCTTTAACAAATTCACCAAGATAAAAAAGAATTCTTTCCTTCATCTCATTGGCGGCTTTGTTGGTAAAAGTCAATGCAAGAACTGTTCTGATGGCGTCTGACTGATTTGGATATCTGAGACAAATCATCAGTAAACGTTGAACAAGCGTATAAGTTTTGCCAGAACCAGCGGACGCATTGATGACGGAATATGTGTTTTGCATGCCTTGTATAATATAAAGGAAGTAATTTACAAATTTGTTTTTTAGAAATTAATCAATTTCTACATCATAATCTAAACGAAAAGATTTTCTATGATGGATATTCGGTCCGAATTTTTTTAGAGCTTTTTGATGGGTTTTAGTACAATAACCGAAATTGGTGTTCCAGCCATAATCCGGAAATTCTTCGTGAAGCTTAATCATCAGATTGTCACGGTAGTTTTTTGCAATGATGGATGCCGCGGCAATAGAAAGATACTTGCTGTCACCTTTGATGATGCAATGATGCGGAATGTAATTATAAGGATGGAACTTGTTGCCGTCAACCAAAATCAATTCAGGTCTCGTATTGAGTTGGTCAAGCGCGCGATGCATTGCGTGTAGGCTGGCGTTCAGTATATTATGCTGATCTATAAATTCTGGAGACAATTCTGCAATAGCAAAATCCACGGCATTTTCCCGGATATAAACGTCTAGATTCTGTCTTGTTTTAAAATTTAACGTTTTAGAATCATTAACTAAATTTTGCTTAAAATTTTTATCAACTATTACAGCTGCAGCCACTACAGGTCCGGCTAGACAACCTCTTCCGACTTCATCGCAACCTGCTTCTATGAAGCCTTCTGAAAAATTTTGTATTAATAGCATAATAAATTATTCTTCTTCAAAGTTATATAAACATTGAACTTTAACATATGTAATTAACAAATTTTTAACAATTTGTGTTGTATATATTAATAAAGTTTTGCATTTTTGTTTATTGAAAAATTTGATTTGATATGAAAAAATTAACAACAAGCGTGTTGGCAGTAGTTCTTTCTTCCTCTTTTGCGATGGTTTCAGCGCAAACGGTAAAAGATACGGCTAATACAACACAGATCGAAGAGGTTGTAATAACTGGAGCTCTCGGTTTGAAAAAGAAAAAAGATGCAGTTACTTCTGCTCAGCAAGTGGTTTCAGGAAGCGAAATTACTCAAGCAGGGGCAATCAATGCTATTCAGGCATTAACTGGTAAGGTTGCTGGTCTTCAAATTGCGCAATCTAATAGTGGCGTTGTTGAAACAAATAGCGTTATCTTAAGGGGAAGAAGAACAATAACGGGTAATAATGAAGCTCTCATTGTTATCGATAATGTTATTTCTTCCGCATCAATATTTTCTCAACTTACGCCCGATGTAATAGAATCTGTGAATGTTGTAAAAGGAGCACAAGGTTCTGCATTATATGGTTCTGACGGTGTGAATGGAGTTATAATTGTAACAACAAAAAGAGGAGCTAAAAATAGTAAATTAAATGTTGTCTTTAATTCTTCTGCTGATTTTGAATCTGTATCTTATTTACCTAAAAGACAAAGGAAATATGGCCAGGGGTGGGACGGTGTGAAAATTGATGTAGAAAATGGAGCTTGGGGACCAGCTTTCAATGACCCAGCTTATGCTGGAACTATGCAACCTTATGGTATTCCATTATATGACTACAATGGGGATGGTGTTATCAGAGTCAATCCAAATAATGCTACACCAACTGCTGATACTCCTGCTTCAATCTATTCACCTTTTGCACCTTATGGAAAAAAAGATAATTTGAGGTCTGTTTTTGATATGGGAACGATTTACTCAAATGATATTACTATTAATGCTGGTGGAGATGGTAAATATTTTATGGCCTCTTTAGGACAAATGGATAGAACTTTTGTTGTTCCTGGTGATATTCAAAGTAGAACAAATTTACTATTAAAAGGGGGGGCAACTGTAGGGAAATGGTCATTTGATGGTAGTTTTAATTACATTAGAAGAAAGGTTTCGACTACTAATGCTGATCTTTATCAACAAATGTTGCAGACTTCACAAGATATGCCACTAGACAAATGGAGAAATTATCCTGATATGGCTTATGCTTCTAATCTATATTATCAAAATCCTTACTGGAAAATTAAACATAATAGATATAACACGTACTCTAATATTTTCAACACGGTTTTAGGAACTACTTTTAAATTAGATAAGCATATTACTTTAAGGTATACTGGTAATTATCAGAATATTCAAAATGATCGGCTAGATTATAGAGACTCTTATTCTGCGGCAGGTAAAATCACAGGAGCTACTCCAGCTTCAATATCTTCAAATCTATTTGTTCAAAATAATACAAGAATAAAATATTATGGAGATTTAATGGCTAATTTTAATTATGATATTACAAGTGATCTTAATTTTCAGTTAGCCGTAGGTCATAATTATAGATATGAATCTTATAATGTTTTTACTGGAGGTGGAAATACTTTGATGGTACCTGGAATATATGCACTTTCCAATGTATTGAGTCCTACAGCATCTACTCTGTTAGATAATACTAGAAAATCAAAAAATTCACAATCTGTATTTGCTAATTTGGATATAGCTTATAAAGATTATTTATTTTTAAATGCTACGGCAAGAAATGAATGGGCTTCTGTATTGCCATCGGATAATCAATCATACTTTTATCCTTCT
>Ga0308157_10009281_pt1 | contig 10939 bp, 9 predicted proteins | sample PhyBR1_FD_201035 | JGI IMG/M metagenome (GOLD analysis project Ga0308157, IMG submission 201035) | Phyllosphere microbial communities from UC Gill Tract Community Farm, Albany, California, United States - DLSLB.R1 | ecosystem: Host-associated > Plants > Phyllosphere > Unclassified | place: USA...
CACCAGTGGGGCCTGCAGGTCGCCGCCCACGCGCACGGCGCCGCCGGCATCAAGGACGCCATCCGCGCCGGCGTGAACACGATCGAACACGCCAGCCTGATCGACGACGAAGGCATCGCCCTGGCCAGGAAGCACGGCGCCTGGCTGTCGATGGACATCTACAACGGCAGCTACACGGCCGCTGAAGGCAAGAAGAACGGCGTGCTGGAAGACAATCTGCGCAAGGACCGCGAAGTGACGGAACTGCAGCGCCAGAACTTCAAACGCGCGCATGCAGCCGGCGTGAAAATGGTGTTCGGCACCGACGCCGGCGTCCACCCGCACGGCGGCAACGGCAAACAGTTCGCTGTCATGGTCCAGTACGGCATGACGCCACTGCAAGCCATCCAGAGCGCCACCATCAATGCCGCCGAAGCACTGGCACGCAAGGACGTCGGCATCATCGAACCCGGCCGCTACGCCGACCTGGTCGCCGTCGAAGGCGACCCGACGGTCAACGTCCGCCTGCTGGAAGCCCCCGCCGTCGTCATCCAGAACGGCCTCATCGTCAAACGCCTCACCCCCTGAACAATGAGGGTCAGAGTAGAATTAATTAGCAATATCCCAATAGCAAGCGAGAAAATTGCACTGGGTTAGCAGATTTAAATCATGTGAAAATTCTTATGATTTAATTGGGGTCAGAGTCGAATTAATTTTCAATTGATTTTTAAAAATTGGCAAACAATTCGACTCTGACCCTACTTTTTATTGCGGATTGACGTTGTGATGTGCGGTCAATTGATCTGTGGGTGACACGGCGCCCGGGTTTATATCAAGCACTTTGCGCCGGTAGGCGCGCCAGGTCATCGCCCATTGGGATGGATCATCAAGATGGCCCTTCAGGCGATGGATCGCTGCATTGTGCGGGGCGGTCTTGACCAGTTCCGGGTCGCTGTAGGCTTCATCGGAAATCTGGGCGAGCACGGCAATCCAGGTGTCGAGTGCTTCCTTGCCGTACATCTCGCCTGCCTCCGGCGTGAACGGCTCGGGAATCAGCCAGGGGTGATGGCTGCTCCACATGGCATCAATGCCAAAATCGGTCATGCGGTTCTGGACGTCATGGGCATCTACCCCCGTGTCTTCCTTGAGTTGCTGAAGGCTGTAGCGCGTCATTTCCAGCCTCGGGCTCGTCGCGTCCGGGTGCGAACGGGTCACGCCCTTGATCGCCAGCAAGCCTTTTTCCATGTAGTTGTTTGAGAGGACCGAGATGTCAGCCGCCTCGGCCATGCCAGCTGCGCCCATCGCGCGCGCCCAGGCATAGGCTTTGATGATGACCGGCACATTGCCCCAGAATTCACGGATCTTGCCGCAGCTTTGTGGACGGTCCTGATCGAGACGATAGCGCCCGTTCTCCAGTACCACGACCGGCTTGGGCATGAACGGCGCCAGCTCGGCAGAGCAGCCATATGCCCCGACCGCCGGACCGCCGACGCCGCTCTTTGGCGCGCCAAAGGTCTTGTGCAGCATGAACATGCACGCATCGAAGCCGAGTTCGCGCGCGCGCAGGCGCGTCATCACGCCGTTGAAGTTCGCGTGATCGTAAAAGCACAAGCCACCTGCTTCGTGCACGATGCGGGTCCACTCCTTGATCTCGGGATTGTAGACGCCCATGTCGTCCGGATTGTTCACCATCAGCGCGGCCGTGCGCTCCGATACCGCCGCCTTCAGCGCTGCCAGCGACGGGTAGCCTGTGTCGTCGTCGATCATCAGCGTGACGACCTTGAAGCCGGCCGCCGCCGCCGTGGCGGCGCTGCTTGGATGGGTCTGGATCGTCGTGATGATTTCATTGCGCTGTTCCAGCTCTCCGCGCGCGGCATGGTAGGACCGGGTCACCGCGCAGCTGGTGTAGGCCGCATCGGCGCCGCCCCCGGCCTGAAATACAAACTGGTCCATTCCTGACAGCTCGCGCAGGATAAGGTCCATGCCATGAATAATTTCCAGTGCACCCTGCAGCGTGTCTTCGTCCTGCAGCGGGTGGACGTGGGTGACTTCGGGGCGCCATGCGAGCGCTTCGTTGATCTGGGCGTTGTACTTCATCGTGCAGGTTCCGAACAGGCTGATATTCATCATGCCGAGCGTTTGCTGCGACAGGCGCAGGTAGTGGTACAGCACTTCCGGCTCGGACATTTCGGGCAGAGCGGGCCTGCGCTGGCGCCGCATGGCCGCCGGTACCAGGCCCGCCCCGGTGCCGACCGTGGCGTGAATGTCCGCTTCGACTTCGGGAAAGACGACGCCGCGGCGGCCCGGGTAGCCCATCTCGAGAATGATCGGCTCGTTCCAGACGGGCGCGTGGTATTGCTTGACTGGCTTATGCATCATTGTTCACCTTGTTGATTGCCTGGACCAGGCGGTCGATATCGGCCTGGGTGTGTACTTCGGTAACGCAAAACAGCGCACTGGCACCCAGTTCGGGAAATTCGCGGCTCAGATCCTTGCCGCCGAAAATACCTTGCGCGAGCAGGCGCTGGTTGACCTCGGCCACGCCTGGCCCCTGCCCGTCGAATCGCACGACGAACTCCTTGAAGAAGCCGTCCGGGAACATGACGGTCACGCCGGGAATGGCCGCCAGCTGGCGTGCGGCGTAATGCGCGCGCTGCAGGATCAATTCGCCAACCTGTTCGAAGCCTTTCGGCCCCATCATCGCCATGTAGGCGGCATTGGCGATGGCCCACATGTACACCGAGTGGCCGGTCCAGTCGTTCCCCTTGTCGCGCAAACCGTACGAGGATTGCTCGAACAGGCTCAGGCCGAAGCCGTACTCACCCGGCTCGGTGGTCTCGCCGATGCTGATGAACAGGGTCGGGTACTGGCGCGCGTAGCGCTCTTCGTCGCGCGAGGCCATGAACCCGCTGACACCGCCCCCGATATTCATGTGCACGCCCAGCGGCTGGGTGGTGCCCACGACGATGTCGGCGCCGTAGGTCGCTGGCGTGGCCAGGACGCCCAGCGAGATCGGATCGACTCCCACGATCACTTCGGCGCCGGCAGCGTGCGCAATGGCGGCAATGGCGGCGCCCTGCTGTTCGATGACGCCGAAGTAGGAAGGCGTCTCGAAGTACACCGCGGCGGTATCCGGGCCCACCAGTGTGCGCAGGTGGGTCAGGTCCATCATGCCCGTCGCCGGATCGAAGTCCACCAGCCGGATCGCAAGATGGCTCGCCATCTGTACCGGCTCACAGAAGTTCTGGATCACGCCCAGGCGTTCGGGGTCGATCGCGCGCACGATCACGACCTCATGGCGTTCGGTCAGGCGCGAGGCCATCCGGAGTGCATGGCCGGCAGCCACACCCCAGCTACGCACCGGCAGCGCAACGAGGTCGAGCTCCAGCAGTTCGCCAAGCTGGCTGCAGAACTCGAACCAGGCCTGATTGCGGCCGTGATCCGAACTTGGTTCGCCGAACACGGAGGTGAGCCACTCATTGCGGCGCACGACTTCGTCGCAGGCCGCCGGTACGTGATGCTGCCACACACCGGCACCGAGGAAGTTCAGGTTGTCCTCGACCGTCTTGTTCTTCGCGAGGATGTCGAGGACATGGCGGCGAAGCTGTACTTCAGTCAGGGCTGGTGGCAGGTCGATCGGCCGCTGCGTGCGGTGATCGAGCGGAATTTGGCTGAACAGTGTCTCGATGCTGTCGACGCCGATTGCATCGAGCATCTCCTGCTGGATCGCAGGCACTGAATTGGCCATATAAGGATGGACGATATGGTCGCGCATGGGGCATTCCTTTCGTGGTGGAACAGGGAAAAAGTTACTCGACCTGAAGAACGATCGAACGACCGGGTGCGAACCGTACTGGCAGGTGACCCGCAAGTCGGGTGTTGAATTCGTTGTCGCCGGTGTCGACGAACAGGCGCCGGGGAGTCAGCGCCAGCAGCTTGTCCATCGCGGCGACGACGACGATGCGCTCACGCGGAATCTGGCGCAGGACTGCCGTGCTGAGTTGCTGGTTACCCCGGCCGAACAGGCTTCCGTGGCCGCCCAGCACGCCGGCGATCAGCGTTGTGGCGCGGCCCTGCATCAAGCGCAGCAGGTCGGCCTCGGCCAGGTCGGCGCCGACGAGCTGGCCGTCCAGTACCGCATCGACACCGAGCAGCGTTGCTGGCAGATCCAGCGCCGCCATCACCCGCCGTGTGGTGGAGCCCGGGCCCAGGATGTACAGGCCGCCTGGTTGCATCTCGCGGGCGATGTCGCGGCAGACGGCGTCGAGCGCTGCATCGGCGTGCAGGCTCGAGCCGGACTTGGCGTTCTGCGAATAAGCACGCAGGAAGGGGCTGCGCGCATAGCCATACAGACGGGTCGAGACCCGGTCACTCCGTATGGCGTCTTCGTCGATGTCCATGACCTCGGCTTCGCGCAGACGAATGGCGGTGTCGCCGGCCAGATAGCGCCCGGCCAGCATCCCCGCGTTTGCGGGCGTGGTGCCGAACACCGCCGACACCATCTTGACGCCGGCCGGAATCCCGACGACGGGCACGGCCTCGCCCACAATGTCGAGAATGTCGCGCGCGGTGCCATCGCCGCCGGCGAACAGCAGCAGGTCGACGCCCGCTTCCAGCATCGCCTGAGCGGCAACGCGCGTGTCGTTCGCGCTGCTCTCTCCAGCTGCCATGTGCATGACACGGATGTCGAAGCCAGCTGTGATGGCGGCTTCGGCGCCAAGCACGCCGGAACCGGTGAGGATGATTGTGGAACCGGCATGTGGCGCCAGCTGCTGCAAGGCCTGGAGAACACGACCGTTCGCTGTGGGCTGGGCGCCACGGCGGCGCGCTTCGGCCAGTGCTGCCGGGCCATCCGTCCCTTTCAATCCGACGCGGCCGCCCATGCCGGCGATCGGGTTGACGATCAGGCCGATCGTCCTGTCGCTGCATCGTGTGGTCATGCGCGCTCCTGTAGATTCACATACGGTTCGTATGTGAGGTATACTATTTGCATACGCAGCGTATGTCAACTGACATTCGCCGCGTATGTGAATTTTTGACAGAGAGAGAGAAAGCGAATGGCACAGAAACGGGCGGACATGATTGCTGAGACGCGCGCCAAATTGATCAAGGCAGCGCGCGAGGCCTTCGCCACGAAGGGCTTTGCCGAAAGTTCGATGGACGACCTGACAGCGCAGGCGGGCTTGACGCGTGGTGCGCTGTACCATCACTTTGGTGACAAGAAGGGGCTGCTCGAAGCTGTCGTGGGCCAGATCGACCATGAAATGACGACCCGCCTGGGCGAGATCCTCGCCAATGCGGCCACGACCTGGGATGGCTTTGTCGACGAAAGCATCGCCTACATCCTGATGGCGACCGAACCCGAGATCCAGCGCATCATGCTGCTCGACGGCCCGTCGGTGCTGGGCGACCCGTCCCGATGGCCGGGCCAGAATTCATGCATCCGCAGCACCGAGCGCAGCCTGCAAAAGCTGCTGGACGATGGCGTGATCCGCCCGCTCGACGCGCAGGCCACTTCGCGCCTGATCAACGGCTCGCTGCTCAGCGCAGCGTTGTGGATTGCCCATTCAGACGATCCGCAGGCGGTTTCGAAGCAGGCAGTGGACAGCTTCAAGGTGCTCGTGTCGGGCCTGTTGCTGGATCCCCGCTAGAAAGCATGTGCACTACGAAATACGGCGCCACGGCCGCCCCTGATTTCAGCCCACCGCATGCGCCAGCTGCCGTCGGCGACCAGCGGTCACCCGCCTTTGCTTGACCTCTCAACAATCAGGGTCAGAGTAGAATTAAAAAGAAATTTTTTAGTTTTCCTCACAATGCGCCTCCGATCCTTAGCTCAGCAGCAGATATTGCAAATCAATTAGGGTCAGAGTCGAATTAATGAGAAATTGATTAACTGAAGTTGTCAAAGAATTCGACTCTGACCCTAATTGTGGTTTGTATCTTGGAGATAAAATGAAAGCGATTGTTTATACGCAGAATGGATTGCCGATCGATGATCCGAAGGCGCTTGTCGAGATGGAATTGGCGATGCCCGTCGCGGGGCCGCATGATGTGGTGGTCGAGGTGCGCGCGGTGTCGGTCAATCCGGTCGATACCAAGATTCGCCTGGGCGTGGCGGCGACTGAACCGCGTGTGCTCGGGTGGGATGCCAGTGGTGTCGTGCAGTCGGTGGGTGACAGTGTCACCATGTTCGCGCCCGGCGATGAAGTCTTTTATGCCGGTTCGCTCATCCGCCCCGGCTCCAACAGCCAGTTCCAGGCGGTCGATGAGCGTATCGTCGGCAAGAAGCCCCGTACGCTTGGCTTTGCCGAAGCGGCTGCCCTGCCCCTGACGTCGATCACGGCCTGGGAGCTGCTGTTCGATCGCCTGCGCGTGCCCGAAGGCGGCGGGGCTGGCAAATCGCTGCTGGTCATCGGCGCGGCCGGGGGTGTTGGCTCGATCCTGATCCAGCTCGCGCGCCAGCTCACCGGGCTCACCGTCATCGGCAGCGCGTCGCGCGATACCACGCGCGAATGGGTCACCAAACTGGGTGCGCACCATACCGTCGACCATACGCGGCCGATGCAGCCGCAGCTGGCCGAACTGGGTTTCGACCAGGTCGACATCGTCATCAGCCTGACCCACACCGACCATCACTACGCCGACATCATCGAGGCCCTCGCGCCGCAGGGCCAGCTGGCGCTGATCGACGATCCGGCCACGCTCGACGCGGTGCCGCTCAAGCGCAAGTCGATCTCGCTGCACTGGGAGCTGATGTTCACGCGCTCGCTGTTTGGCACACCCGACATGGTGCGCCAGCACGAGCTGCTGAACCGCGTGGCCGACATGGTCGATGATGGCCGTTTGACCACGACCCTGGGCGAACACTTTGGCGCGATCACCGCCGACAACCTGCGCCGCGCGCATGCGCTGATCGAAAGCGGCAAGGCGGTCGGAAAAATCGTCCTCGAAAACTTCTGACGCGCGAATCGCTTACCATCGTCGACTGAACAATCAACGCATACCCAGCAACAGCGAAAGGACCACCATGAACATTCTGTCGGCCGCCAAGAAGCGGCATACCGCCAAAGCCTACGATACCGAGCGCCGCATCCCCGAAGACGTGATGCAGCAGGTGTACGGCCTGCTGCGCAACAGCGCGTCGTCGGTCAATTCGCAGCCATGGCACTTCATCGTCGCCAACACGCCCGAAGGCCGCGCGCGCATCGCCAAGGCGACCCAGGGCGGCTATGGCTACAACGCCGCCAAGGTCAACGATGCGTCGCACGTGATCGTGCTGTGCGCCCGCGTCGACATGGACGAAGCGCACCTGGAAGCAGTACTGGATCAGGAAGAACGCGACGGACGCTTCCGCGACGCGCAGGCGCGCGCCGGCCAGGACGCCACCCGCCGCGGCTATGTCAACCAGCACCGCTACGGCACCAAGGACGTGGCACAGTGGCTCGAGAAACAGGTCTATCTGGCGCTGGGCACCGCGCTGGTCGGCGCGGCCACGCTGGAGATCGATGCGACGCCGATGGAAGGCTTCGACCAGAAGATCCTCGACGCCGAATTCGGCCTGAACGAGAAAGGTTTGACCAGCCTGGTGCTGGTGAGCTTTGGTTACTCGTCGTCAGCCGACTTCAATGCGGGCTTGCCGAAGTCGCGCCTGAGCCAGGAAGCGACGTTCACCTTCATCGATTGATGCGAGTGTAAAACTGGCCCACTTCGGTGGGCCTTTTTTTGTCTTGCGTCGCCTCTGCTGGCACTGCCGGCTACACACGAATCACTGCGGTGATGGCGACGCTGGCTTGCGCTCCTGTTCCGCGCTCTGGCAGTTTGCGTTTTTGATGACCATCTCCTTGTAGATATCGAGTGGCGGCATACCGAGGGCAGCGCGGCGCGCTTCGACTTTCTGGCGATCGTCCAGCGGGTCGAAGTCAACATCGCACGGCTTCTCCGGCAGCGACATCAGCTGGGTGCCATACAGCTGCGGCCTGCGCTCGGCCACTGCCACGCGATCGGACAGATAGGCAAAGTTGCGCCCTACCGGTTCGCCACGCTCTGCAGCGATCTTCTCGAGCAAGGCCAACGTCTGCTTCTGGAATGCCCTGTCGTGATCAGCGTGCTGCACCAGCAGCCAGGCATCGCGCTCGGCGCGCTCACCATGCCTTTCGGTGTCAGGAAAACCGCACTGTGCAAACAGGACTTTCAGACGCGCCGTGTTGGCACGGTCGATCACGGCCATGTGCCCCCCGATTTTCTGCTGGGCCGGGGTGTTGATCTTGCTGAAGTCGAGCCGGGAGCGCAGGGCCTGGTCGGCGCTGACCATCGTGCGCAGTTCTTTTATGTAGTCTTCACAGGCTGCCTGCGCCGCGACGCAAGGCAGCGTGGCAGCCACCGCGATGCCCAGAGCCTTCAAAAAATTCTGCATCCATATCCTTGATGGCAGTAATCACCAGGCCAGTGTAAGACCGCGCCCTGGCGAGGTCTACGCATCCTGCATGATCTGCGGGTGCCTTCCTCTCGACCAGTCATGCTGGAACAGCGCAAGAGGCGACATTCATGTTCATCTGAGCGGTGCTGCGCCATCGCATGCGGGTAACAGCATCTTCTCCATGAACACGGACGCGATGCCGATCCCGCTGCGATGCGCGTACACCTCATCGCGCACCCTTGTAAATCCAGCGCGTTCATAGAACGCCACCGCATTGAGCGACGCCGACAAAAACAGGCGTTGCACGCCGCGGCCCTGTGCCAGCACTTCCAGCCGGCGCAGCAAGTCGAGCGCGATTCCGCGCCCCTGCTGCGCCGGATCGACAAATACCGCATCGACTTCACGGCTGGCCAGGTCGAGTACCGCGAAGCCTGCCAGCGTGCCGTCTTCTTCGGCCACCAGGGCGCTTCCGAGATTGACCAGTACCGGCAACGACGCCGGCGGCGCGCTGGCGCACCAGGTCTCGATCACGGTCGCCGGATAGTGCGCCGCGCAACTGGCCCGCACGGCGCGCGTGCGCAGCGTCCACAAGGTGGCAAGATCGGCCGCGGTGGCCGCCCGACAAAGCAGCATGACCCGCTCCCCACGTGTTGGTGAGCGTACATCGTACACGGGGTCGCCGTCACAGGCCGCCCCTGCAGGCCGCCCCTGCATGCGCTGACGCGCCACCTGCCGTCCCGGCCTTCGTGCTACAGTCTGATGCCGCTTTCCTCCCGACCCGCCATGCTGAAACAGCTCACCACCTTTGCCATCGCCGCCCTCGTCGTAGCCAGCAGCGCCCAGGCTGCGCCGCCGGTCTATGGCTTCGTCGTCAAGAACACCTATCCTCACGATCCGCAAGCGTTCACGCAGGGCCTGTCCTACCGCGACGGCTACCTGTACGAAAGCACGGGCCAGATCGGCCACTCGACGATCCGCAAGGTCGAACTCAAGACCGGCAAGGTGGTGCAGAAGGCCGATCTGCCGGCCAACGTGTTTGGCGAGGGCTCCACGGCTGTCGGCAATACCCTCGTCGGGCTGACCTGGCAGTCGCAGGTCGGCTACGTGTTCGACCTCAAGACTTTCAAGCTCAAACAGCAATTCAGGTACGAGGGCGAAGGCTGGGGCCTGGCGGGCGACGCGAAGCAGCTGTACATGAGCGATGGCAGCGCCGCCATCCGCATCCTCGATCCCAAGACGATGAAAGAGCTGCGCCGCATCCAGGTCACGGCCGAGGGCCAGCCGGTGCCGCGCCTGAACGAGCTCGAATTCGTGAACGGCGAGCTGTATTCGAATGTCTGGGGCACGGACCTCATCCTGCGCATCGATCCCGACACCGGCAAGGTCCTTGGCCTGATCGACCTGACCGGCCTGTTGCCACCGGAAGCGCGCGGCACGACCTCCGTCGACGCCGTGCTGAACGGCATCGCCTGGGACGACAAAGGCAAGCGCCTGTTCGTCACCGGCAAGCTGTGGCCCAAGCTGTTTGAAATCGAGCTGGTGCCACGCCTGCGCCGCTGATTACGTGGCTTTGGTCACGTCGATCACGACCTTGCCGACGTGCGCGCCGGAGGCCAGATAGCGGTACGCCTCCTGCGCCTGGCCAAACGGGAACACGCGATCGATTACCGGCTTGACGCCACTGGCGTCGACGAAGCGCAGTACGTCCTCCAGCATCGCGCGGCTGCCCACGTGCACGCCCACCAGGCGCTTGGCGCTGGCCAGCAGCGTCGCCGGATTGACTTCCCCGCCAAAGCCGCTCACGCCGCCGATGACGGCCACCGTGCCGCCCATCGCCACCGCCGCCACCGACCGGTTGACGGTGCCCTGGCCGCCCACTTCCAGCACCACCTGCGCGCCCACGCCATGGGTCAGGTGCAGCACTTCGTCCTGCCACTCGGGGATGGTCGTGTAGTTGATCGTGTGGTGCGCGCCCAGTTCGCGCGCGCGCGCCAGTTTCTCGTCGCTCGACGACGTCACGATCGTGCGCAGGCCGGCCGCGCGCGCCAGTTGCAGGCCCAGGATCGACACGCCGCCTGTCCCCAGCAGCAGCACGGTATCGCCGGGCTTGACGTGGTTGCCCGAGACGAAGATGGCATTCCACGCGGTGACGGCCGCGCAGGGCATCGTGGCTGCCTCGATGAAGCTCAGGCCCGCCGGGACAATCGCCAGTGCATCCTCGTGCAGCACGACTTCTTCGGCCAGCATGCCGTCGATGTCGCCGCCCAGGCCATTGCGGATCTTGGCAGGCGTCGGTGCGCCCTCGTGCCAGAACGGAAAGAACGAACCGGCCACGCGGTCGCCCACCTGCACGCGCGTGACGCCCGGCCCGACGGCCAGCACTTCGCCGGCGCCGTCCGAGCACGGGATGATCGGATCCTCGACCGAGACCAGGTAGTTCCCGGCCGCGACCATCAGGTCGCGATAGTTGAGCGCAACGGCGTGCACGCGAATGCGCACTTCGCCCAGGCCAAGGTCGCGCACCGGATACTCGATGGCTTGCAG
>Ga0308157_10009282_pt1 | contig 10939 bp, 11 predicted proteins | sample PhyBR1_FD_201035 | JGI IMG/M metagenome (GOLD analysis project Ga0308157, IMG submission 201035) | Phyllosphere microbial communities from UC Gill Tract Community Farm, Albany, California, United States - DLSLB.R1 | ecosystem: Host-associated > Plants > Phyllosphere > Unclassified | place: USA...
TTTCAAAGTTCATAACGTCTAGAATAGGTAAGGAAATGGCGTTTTGATCAGTAGCTTGTATAATTTTTTCGGCTTCCGGTAGTCCTTTTATAACCAGAACCTCATCATCATCAGGTTTCCAGTCGCCGTTGAAATCAACCTCATTGTCGATTCCTTTAAGGAACTGAATTTCTTGTTGTTGGAATACGCCATCCAACAAGCTTTCTAGTTCAACAGAAATTTGTATATGCTTTACTTCTAATGTATCGGTTTCTCTGCATATGGCGTAAAGCTGAGCCATCATTTCCCCTCGATATCGAGTATAATATATTCTGTTAGTTGTCCTACTTTTAACTTGTTCGCAGCAGTCCGCAAGTGCTTCTTTGTTATAAGTACATACGCTACACCTTCAGCTGTGGTTACTTTATAAAAATGCCATCTAAACAAACTTAAAAGGGGGTTAAAGTGGTAATTATATCCAGTAGCTGTGATGAATCCGAATATTATCAATGTTGGTATCCAAAGCTGCCAATCAAGCATATTAAACTTTGATGTAAATAGTGGCATGACATAAAGAATAAGAAAGGCTGTGTTTTCATGATCTGCCGCTTCTAATGAAGTGGGGTGAAATTCAGATACAGCAAGTTTTCTACGTGCCTGTCTTAGCATAAGTAAGCAAATTAAAACTAGAAATGCACTAAAAATACATATTGATAGCGCTTTATTTTGCTCTCCTTGCATAAATGCTACCCATGCATATGTTAGCCCAACTGGCGCTAGAGCTGTACATGTCAATAACAATCTTGCGAGTATGTTGAACATTGTACTGTATCTCTCTCAGAATATTATTCTTATCTAATCATACTCACTCTTATCAGAATGAAGTGTATCGTAATACAGAAGGGTATAAAAAAACCCTCCCACGTGTGTGAGAGGGTAAAAAATAATATAATAAAATGAACGTCAATCCGGCAGCTTTCGCACCGCGCCCTTGGCGGCACTGGTTGCCATCGAAGCGTAGGCTTTCAGCGCCGTTGAAATCTTGCGCTTGCGCTGTTCCAGCGGCTTCCAGCCTGTTTCATTCTGCTCTGCGCGGCGTTGTGCCAGCGTTGCATCATCAACAGCGAGATGGATCGTGCGGTTCGGAATATCGATATCAATGATATCGCCTTCGCGCACCAGACCGATTGTGCCGCCTTCGGCTGCTTCCGGCGAAACGTGACCAATCGAAAGGCCCGAAGAGCCGCCCGAGAAACGTCCGTCGGTGATCAGCGCACAAGCCTTACCCAGACCCTTCGATTTTAGGTAGCTGGTTGGATAGAGCATTTCCTGCATGCCCGGACCGCCGCGCGGGCCTTCATAGCGGATCAGCACAATGTCGCCAGCTTTGATCTTGCCGTTGAGAATAGCAATAACCGACGAGTCCTGGCTTTCGAAGATGCGCGCAGGGCCGGAGAATTTCAGGATGGAATCATCCACACCGGCTGTCTTCACGATGCAACCATCTTCGGCCAAATTGCCGTAAAGCACGGCCAGACCACCATCCTGACTAAAAGCATGTTCTTTCGAGCGGATAACGCCCTTTTCACGGTCAGAATCGACGCTGTCAAAGCGGCGTTCCTGCGAGAACGCAACCTGTGTCGGCACGCCACCCGGAGCGGCTGAGAAGAACCTATGCACCATTTCGCTCTTGGTGCGTGTTACGTCCCACGTATCAAGCGCCTTGCCCATGGTTTCGCTGTGTACGGTTGGCAGATTTGTATTGATCAGACCTGCTTTATCGAGCTGGCCCAGAATGCCCATGATGCCGCCTGCGCGATGCACGTCTTCCATGTGAACCGTGTTGTTGGCAGGTGCCACTTTACAAAGCACCGGAACGCCGCGCGACAGGCGATCAATATCCGCCATAGTGAAGTCGATTTCGGCTTCCTGAGCGGCTGCAAGCAGGTGTAGAACCGTGTTGGTCGAGCCGCCCATGGAAATGTCGAGCGTCATGGCATTTTCAAACGCTTCGAAGCTCGCAATCGAGCGTGGCAAAACGCTTGCGTCGTCCTGCTCATAATAGCGGCGCGCAAGATCAACAATCAGATGACCAGCTTCAACAAACAGGCGCTTGCGGTCGGCATGCGTTGCGAGCGTCGAGCCATTGCCCGGCAGCGATAAACCAAGCGCTTCGGTAAGGCAGTTCATCGAGTTTGCCGTAAACATGCCCGAGCACGAACCGCAGGTCGGGCAGGCAGAACGTTCAATCGCCTTGACCTGATCGTCAGTGTAGCTGTCGTCAGCGGCTGCAACCATGGCATCGACGAGATCGAGCTTCTTAACCTGATCGTCCCAGATAACCTTACCAGCTTCCATCGGGCCGCCGGAGACAAACACAACTGGAATATTGAGGCGCAGTGACGCCATCAGCATACCGGGCGTGATCTTGTCGCAATTGGAAATGCAGACCATCGCATCGGCGCAATGGGCATTGACCATATATTCGACGGAGTCGGCGATCAATTCGCGCGAAGGCAGCGAATAAAGCATACCGTCATGGCCCATGGCGATGCCGTCATCGACCGCAATGGTATTGAATTCCTTGGCAACGCCGCCTGCTTTTTCGATTTCACGCGCAACTAGCTGGCCGAGATCTTTCAGATGCACATGGCCCGGCACAAACTGCGTGAACGAGTTCACCACAGCAATAATCGGCTTGCCAAAATCCTCATCTTTCATGCCGGTGGCGCGCCATAGGCCGCGCGCGCCAGCCATATTGCGGCCGTGAGTGGTAGTACGCGAACGATAAGGAGGCATTTTCAAACCTTTTAGGAACTATTCTAATTTATGATGCCGGTATGACAGAACTGCTTCCGCAGAGCAAAGCGCAAATTGCCCCAGAGACTGCACTGGCGCACTATTTTTAAGGCACGTTGCATTCCACGGAAGATTCAGGCGTGCAATCGCAATTGCAGGCACCGACACGGATAACCTAACACATTATTGATATAATGCAAAAGATTTTGCCAATTAAACGTAATGAAATTTCTTAAAGCTCATTTATCGCAGAGGTCATGGCGCTGTCGAGCAGAGCGTTGGCTGTTTTCATGCGCTGTTCTGCAGCCAGACGAAACTCTTGCGGCAAGCGGTCTGGGTGGTTCTCGGCTGCAAAACTGCGTCGAAGACGCTGAAGCTCAATTCGTTTCATGCCAGCGTGTAAACCGAGCTCAACGCGAATAGATGAAGGTGACTGGCTTTCCATACGCTTTGCAAGTTCGCGCATTTCGCGATTGAACGTATCTGCTTCGCTTTCAAATTCTTCTAGGTCGAATTGAGGCAATATTCTTCTGGCTTGTTCTGTGTCAGCTGAAGCCGAATTCAAGCCTGCGGTGAAAACGGCCGAAGCGAGGTGAACATGCGAAGGACGTGCATATTCAGCGCTCTCGCTTTCGGTTTCAGCTTCCTTCAAGATGGTCGCAAAGTCCGGAAAACCATGCCGCATCAGCGCTGCTCTGCCATTTCAGACGAAAATGCGTGAGCAAGCGTCCGCGTAAGTACATAGGGCGGCACTGGCTTGCGAAATACCGGAACATCCGGATAGCGCGCTGCAACATGTGCAGGCATTCCTCCGCCCGTATGCACTACGACAAAAATATTGCGGCTCCTCAATCGCTCGAGAATGGGTTCAAGGTTGCCATCAGCCAAATTGACGTCGAGAATTGCTGCATCAACATCTTGTTTCTCGATAAGTTCGATGGCTTTCTTAACTGTTGCGACCGGCCCTATAACAGTCCCATGGGCATCTTCCACAGTAGCCGCTACGTCGAGAGCAACGAAAACTTCGTCCTCCACAACAAGTATTCGTCTATGTTCGAGATTATCCATCGTCTTTCCATTATCGCTATTGTTATACTCTTTGGTAAACCCTTTTTGGGTGTGCCGCCGAGTCAATGCGCGAGGACGCGAAGAGGTTCCATGGCCAACAGGATAATAGATTAATAGTAAATCAAATCTTTATTTCGGTTGCGTCTCAAGAACGGTTGCAATCATTGTATATCGGATAGTCAATTGCTCTTTTAGAATGCCGTGAATGTCAACGTGGTCAGAGACCGGACAATATTCGGAATATTCAGCACGTTCTCGTTGATGAACTTGCCAATGTCGTCGCCTTCTTTCACATAGATTTTTGCAAGCAGATCATATTCACCGCTCGTTGAATAAAGCTCTGATACGATTTCGCGCTGATAAAGTGTGTCGGCAACTTCATAGGTCTTGCCGGGCGCACATTGCAGTTGCAGAAAAACGGGCTTCATATTTGTTCCTTTCGCCATAATTAGCTTTAAAGCTTTATGACTGAATTGCCGATTGTCTTGGCTGTTTCAAGCACGGTCAGAGGCGCTAAATCAAGAGCGTTTGATCACTGCGCGTGTTTCTGCCTTCGGTTTAATTTACCGAATTGTATTTTCAATTAAGGAAGGCGATAACACAGCTTAAAATTAGAAATAAGATAATCAATCTATGCTTTATGTACTGCCTGCCGTTTTTATCCTGTTTTCATTGGCCTTTGTTATCGTCGGGGTCATAGATAAACTGCGTCGCCATCTTTTGTGGTGTGCTGTTTGTTTTATCTGCATTGGCTTTGCCATGCTTAGCCAACTTGTCGATATACCGGCGGATGATGAAAATAATACGCTGCTAACCACTGGTATTTATGTGTTGGGCGCTTTGGCGGGTGGACAGGGCATACTTAGAAGATCAGGTCTTAGCCTGTCTGTTGGGTTCTCTATTGTCAGCATCGTGTTGATCATGGGTGGCGTTCTTTGGTTTCTTTACCCCCAACCCAATGCGATTGGCCGTATTTACGTTGTAAATTTTGGCCTCGCATTCATGATTTTGGCGTTTGTCTGGTATTTGCGCGGGTTGGTTTATGGCTCTGTCGCTGACAAACTCATTCTCGGTATGTTGTTACTCGTATCGATACAATTCTTCCCACGAACATTGTTAACCGCACAAACTATTGTCGGCGACGATACCGGCATCGATTTTTCTTTTACACCGTTTTGGCAATGGACGGTGTTTTCGACTGCGGTGGCAGGCGTTATTGCTGGGCTTGTGTTATTTGCCGCTGCCGGTGCCGATCGGTTAAGTGAGTTGGAACACGAGCGCGATAGAGATCCTCTGACAGGGCTTTTGAACCGACGCGGGCTGGAAACGCGCATTGTTGAAACAGAGCGCAGCAATCTCTCCGGGTGGATTGTCGCTTGTGACATTGATCACTTCAAAGCCATCAATGACCTCCATGGCCATGCGGCGGGCGATGCCGTTTTGCGGGAGTTTTCTGATATTCTTCAGTCGTATTCCGGTGATCGCAATTTGACAGCCCGTATCGGAGGTGAAGAGTTTATTCTTTATCTCGACGATATGCCTTCGGACGAGGCGCTGGCTCTGGTCGAGACAATTCGCGAAACGGTGAATGATCGACAGTTTGCACGTTTGTCGGAAGGTCAGCAGGTCACGTGTAGCTTTGGCGCCGCGAAGCTCGAAAGCCACGGGGATTTTTGGGAAACTGTCGAAGCAGCGGATAAGATTTTGTATGCTGCTAAAAAAGCCGGGCGGAACCGGACGTTCTTTGGTAGCTGATTTTGATAGCCAGACCAGCTTGTTGGGTGCAGCCAATTCTTGTGGGGATCACAATCAATAACATTGCCGTGAAGGTCGACAAGCTGGCATAAAGAGTGTGTTATTAAAGCACTAATTTAAAATCTTTCTCAGCGAGTTTTCCAAAATCCAATGAAGTTTTTATATCGTCTGTTTTCCTTATCGTTTGTTGTCCGCGCTTTAGCGGTCACATTTGGGACTGTTCTCGTTGCTTTCAATTCACCAGCCTCGGCCATGACCGCGCTTGAAAAAGCGCAGCTTGAAAAGCTTGATCCCGCAACGCGCCTTGAGCAGCGTTGTGATGTCGAGGCAATGGAACAGATTAGCCGCGATGTGCGGAAGTTCTCAGTCGATAAGGTTTTGGCCTATGCGTTTTCCGACCCACGCGCTGGAAAAAATAGCATTAAGGCAGACGGTGCAGCATTCCGCAGTGGCGAACATTGGTATAAGCTCGCATTTGTCTGCAAGACTGCTGATGACCACATCAGCGTCACCTCATTTGATTATGAAATCGGCGATGAAGTTCCGCAGGATCAGTGGGACAAGCATTACCTCGTCCCCTGATTAGATTTTATTCTTCATTATCGTCTGAGCGGCAGGCTGCAAGTATCGTAATTTCCTTCGCTGAATCATCAGCTTCAAGATGCGTTAAAACAGCCTTGCCGTCTTTCTCATTCCAGCGATAGCTGTCCTGTTCATCCATAGCGACATATTTCTTCAATGCGTCGTGCCATTGCAGCGTGACCATTTTTCCCTCGGCATCAAGCACTGCAAAAGCTGGCTCTTCACCCGCGTGGATATAGGTGACTGGAACAACCACACCACGTTCGCATATATAATCTGTGCGAATGACTGAATCACGGCTGATCGATTGGGCTAATGCTGGCCCAGTCACCAGAAAAGCCGCAGTGAGTGCAATGATCATGTTCTGAGTTTTGCGTCGCATGAAGGCCTCTCTATTCACGTGGTTTCGAACGCATCACATTGTAATGTGGTAGCTATTCACTTCAAAGCACCAAATGCTCTTATGATTAAGGGGCAATTTTTTGGTCATAAAAAATCTTAAGAATTTTCAATATTCTAATGGAACCGAAATCATGATAATCCGTTGTGTGTGTGCTGGTCGTTAGATCGGCCGGGACCCGGACTAAATTTGCCCCCGCAATCCCAATCCGGGTCCCACCTTTTAAAGGTTCAGCCAGTTAAAGAACTGGTTTCTTCTCATTCTCACATTGATAATTCTTGCCTCCTTCCCAGTTAAACAACAGGGCGGTTGGAAATTTATTCCTTACAATCCACTCTGATCGCTTAGAATTTTCGTACAGCGTTTAAATAACAGAAACCTTGTGGCATCCTGTGATCACTGTCCTCTGATACTCTTTGAGGAATGAAACGCGGAGAGGTGGACCTGAACATGTCAAAGAAAATATCGAAATTTTCATTCGCGCTTGCAACTTTTGTTGCTGCCGCAGCGCTTGCCGGTGGGATTCAGGCAAGTCACGCTGACCAGACATTGCTCAATGTGTCCTATGACCCAACACGAGAGCTTTATAAAGATTATAACGCAGCGTTTGCCAAGCACTGGAAAGATGAAACCGGCGAGACGGTCACAATTCGGGCGTCGCACGGTGGATCGGGCAAGCAGGCACGCTCGGTTATTGACGGCGTGAAGGCTGATGTCGTCACACTTGCTCTGGAAAGCGACATCGATGCTATCGTCGAACATTCCGGCAAGATCGATAAGGATTGGCGCAAACGCCTTCCAGACAATTCATCACCGTACACTTCCACGATTGTTTTCCTTGTGCGCAAGGGCAATCCAAAAGGCCTCAAAGACTGGGGCGATCTTGTAAAAGATGGCGTTGAAGTCATCACACCAAATCCGAAGACATCGGGCGGTGCGCGCTGGAACTATCTGGCCGCATGGGCATGGGCGCATAAAGAATATGGCGGCGATGAAGCCAAGATAAAGGAATATATCGGCGAACTGTTCCGTCATGTGCCGGTGCTGGATACGGGTGCGCGTGGTTCAACCACAACCTTCGTGCAGCGTCAGTTGGGTGACGTGTTGTTGGCGTGGGAAAACGAAGCCTATCTCTCTATCGCAGAGTTTGGCGATGATGCTTTTGACATTGTTGTGCCACCTCAGTCGATCCTCGCTGAGCCGCCAGTAGCCCTCGTCGACAAGAATGCCGATGACAATGGAACCCGCAAAGTGGCGGAAGCTTACCTTGAATATCTATATTCGCCAGAAGGTCAGGGTCTGGCATCCAAGCATTTCTATCGCCCATCGAAGCCCGATGTCGTGCCAGCTGACCAGAAGCGCGATTTCCCGCAGTTGCAGCTTGTGACGATTGATGATCCAATCTTTGGTGGATGGGCCAAGGCGCAGCCTTATCACTTCGGTGATGGCGGAACGTTCGATCAGATCTACAAGCCAGCAAAATAAGCTGCTCTTGGTTACGAGTCAGTACGACCAATAAAAGGGAACATAATAATGTCTTCTCACCCTGCACCGGTCAGAGCAGGGTGGCATTTCAGAAAACCGAGCGTCATTCCAGGCTTTGGACTGACACTCGGTTTTAGTGTCGCCTATTTGACTCTGCTTATTCTTATTCCGCTGGCGGCACTTGTGCTGCGTTCCACTGATGTCGGCTTTGCGGGATTCTGGAAGATCGTCACAGATGCGCGCACGATTGCGGCACTTGAAACGAGCTTCGGTACGGCTTTCATCGCAGCACTGGTCAATGTGGTCTTCGGTGTCATCCTTGCATGGGTGCTGGTGCGCTATCGCTTTCCGGGGCGTCGGTTCATTGATGCGATTGTCGATATTCCATTCGCACTTCCGACAGCTGTCGCTGGTATCGCGCTGGCGTCTATCTATGCGCCCAATGGCTGGATTGGCAGCCTGCTGACCCCTTTTGATATCAGAATTGCTTTTTCGCGTGCTGGTATCATCGTGGCGCTGATCTTTATTGGCTTGCCATTTGTGGTGCGCACGGTGCAGCCGATCATGGAAGAGATCAGCCGCGAAGTTGAAGAAGCCGCTGCAACGCTTGGCGCATCGCGCTTTCAGACCATTTGGCGCGTGCTGTTGCCAAGCCTTCAGCCCGCCATTCTCACAGGTTTTGCGCTGGCTTTCGCGCGGGGCGTTGGAGAATATGGCTCAGTCATCTTCATTGCGGGCAATACGCCTTATGTTTCAGAAATTGCGCCGCTTCTGATCGTGATCCGGTTGGAAGAATATGATTATGCTGGTGCAACTGCGCTTGCCACTGTCATGCTGGCGCTGTCATTTGCCATGTTGCTGTTCATCAATCTGATCCAGTCGTGGACGAGAAAGAAGTACGGCTATGGCGTATAATTCTTCCACGCGCAGCGCTGTGACCGAAAGCCTGCCAACACGGATTATTCTGATCGGCATAGCGCTGGTTTTTCTCGCGCTGTTTTTGATCCTGCCGGTTATTGCGGTTTTTGTGGAAGCTTTTCGCAAAGGCACTGGCGAATATCTGGCGGCACTGGTTGAACCGGATGCCGTTGCAGCTATCAAGCTCACGCTTCTGGTGGCGGTGATTTCGGTGCCGGTCAATCTGGTTTTTGGTGTCGCTGCTGCATGGGCAATTGCCAAGTTCGAATTTAAGGGCAAGGCGCTTCTGACCACGCTGATTGATCTGCCATTTTCAATCTCGCCGGTTATTTCGGGTCTGGTGTTTGTGCTACTATTTGCAAGCCATGGCCTCATTGGACCTTGGCTTGAAAGTCATAATATTCAGATCCTGTTCGCAGTGCCGGGCATTGTGTTGGCGACTTTGTTTGTGACATTTCCTTTTGTGGCGCGTGAACTGATACCGCTTATGCAGGAGCAGGGAAGCGGTGACGAAGAAGCAGCGATTTCGCTGGGTGCGAATGGCTGGCAGACATTTCGTTATGTTACGCTGCCCAATATCAAATGGGGCCTTCTCTACGGCGTCCTGCTTTGCAATGCGCGTGCGATGGGCGAATTTGGTGCGGTTTCGGTGGTGTCTGGACATATTCGCGGCCTGACCAACACCATGCCTCTGCATGTCGAAATTCTCTATAATGAGTATAATTTCGTTGCGGCTTTTGCCGTGGCATCGCTGCTGGCACTACTGGCTCTCGTGACACTGGCGGTCAAAGCATTTCTTGAATTGCGCTATGGCGATGAACTGGCTGGCAGTAACGGGCATTAGTCTTTAAGTTAGAGAAAAGAGAATAAGCCGTCCGGTTTTATTAACCAGTGGCGGTAGGGGAAAGGGTCTGGAATGGAAGTTCGTGTCGCCGGTGTGCGTAAAGAGTTTGCTCGCTTTCCGGCATTGCATAATGTGTCGCTTGATATCCGCTCATCCGAGCTGATTGCTTTGCTTGGACCGTCAGGTTCCGGCAAGACAACTTTGCTGCGCCTGATTGCTGGTCTGGAAAAGCCAACCGATGGTGCCATTTATTTTGGTGATGAAGATGCTTCGCACAAAAGCGTGCAGGAGCGTAATGTCGGTTTCGTGTTTCAGCATTATGCGCTGTTTCGCCATATGACGGTCGCTGATAATATCGGCTTTGGCCTCAAGGTTCGTCCAAGCCGCACACGCCCTGAAAGTGCGGAAATCCGCCGCCGTGCGCTTGAATTGCTCGATCTGGTACAGTTGAAGGGGCTTGAAAGCCGCTATCCGTCGCAGCTGTCCGGTGGTCAGCGTCAGCGCGTCGCTCTTGCCCGCGCCATGGCGATTGAGCCAAAAGTTTTGCTGCTGGATGAGCCTTTTGGCGCGCTTGATGCGCAGGTGCGCAAGGAATTGCGCCGCTGGTTGCGCGAGATTCACGACAAGACCGGCCATACCACAGTTTTCGTAACGCATGATCAGGATGAAGCATTGGAGCTCGCTGACCGCGTGGTGGTGATGAGCCAGGGGCGTATCGAGCAGATCGGTACGCCGGATGAAGTTTATGACAATCCCAATTCACCGTTTGTCTATGGCTTCATTGGGGAATCGAGCACGCTGCCTGTGCGCATAGAGAATGGCGAAGTCTGGCTTGCAGATCGCAATATCGGCCTCACTGTCGAGAACACGGCTGATGGTGAAGCAAAGTTGTTCTTCCGCCCGCATGAGGTTGAACTGCTTGATGGTTGCGGCGGCTGTATCGCGGGCACGGTTGTTGCGAGCCGCAGATCAGGCGGTAAGCGCCGTGTCGAACTTGAAATCGGTGGTTCGCGGGAGCGGGTTGAGATCGAAATTCCTGCCGAGCATCCAGCATCTGAAAAAAGCCGCATCGCTTTTCGTCCGCGTTATTGGAAGGTTTTTGGTCACGA
>Ga0308157_10009285_pt1 | contig 10937 bp, 9 predicted proteins | sample PhyBR1_FD_201035 | JGI IMG/M metagenome (GOLD analysis project Ga0308157, IMG submission 201035) | Phyllosphere microbial communities from UC Gill Tract Community Farm, Albany, California, United States - DLSLB.R1 | ecosystem: Host-associated > Plants > Phyllosphere > Unclassified | place: USA...
TGGTAATTCTGCAATAATTAAAATAGAAGATTATAAAAAAATGGTTTATGATTTTGTTGACAAAGTAGAAGAATTTTATCAATCAAGTCTTCCTAAAATTTTACCTAAAGAAGAGTTTGAACTTGGAGCATACGAAGAAATTTGGACTAAATGGCGTGAATTGAGAAATAAATAAAAAACACCTTAGTTAACAGACGTCTGATGTTTGCAAACTTGGTATAAAGTTTACATTTTGTGATTCGCAAGAATTTTTATCTTTAACAAAAATAATAAGTTAACTAGGCGCTAAAACGATTTATATAATTTTACCACTAATACTGCAAAATGAAGCAATTTTATTTACAAGAAAGGTCAACTGATTTAGATTTAGGATATGGAAGGTATCAAATATTCTTCACCGGTGGGTGGTATATTAAAAACCTTGAAGAATTAGACATAGAACTTATAGATTTAGAAACAAATGAAAAAATAAATCTTAAAACTAAAGACTTTTTTGGTTTACGCAAGCAAGATTAAATTAGTGGTGAAAAAGCTGTGCAAGCATTTGAATTTAATCTATTAAAAGCATCTAAACTTAAGATTTTTATAAAAAATCCTGAAACTTTGATTATGAAAAAGGTTCATCCGTTTATGTTTATGCATAGCATTTTATTTCCTAGAAAAATAGAAATTGACAAAATTAAAGTTGTAATTAAATAAATACTGCTGATAAGATATTTTACATAAGATAAACCGTTCAAACAACAATGCTTCGATGAACTCAGCAACCACCGCCCTCCTACTCGTTTAAATGGGGAATTAGGGAATTAGAGAAAGTTAGTGACGAAGTAACTGTTTCTCGACTGGGCTCGAACTGACGTGGATTTGAGTGGTAGAATTGTTTGGTTATTACATATTACAGATTCCTGGACAAGTCATGAATGACAGTATTCAGTTAGGGAAAACCGGGCAGTTTGGCAGGAGATCAGATGGGAACATTCAATAATAAATAGTTAAAAAAAACTAAATCTTTGTATGCGTGCATATAAAAATAATTACCTTTGTACCTCATAAGTGTTTTTTTTGGTTATTAAGAGGTTGCAGGTATTATACTGCAACCTCTTTTTTTGATTGTTTAGTTCCATCAAAAAAATTAGCAATAAACAATGTTGCATGTTACAGTACAACAACCACAACTGTACAGCTGTTGTAAGAGAAACTGCTAAGATAGAGCCAATATAGAGTTATAGTTTAACTGTATAGAAGGAAGTTAAGAAAAAGGAATTAACGTGCAACTATAATTGGAATAAATCTACTGCTTATTCCAGTACTGTTTATTTGCAACAAAGTGTATTACTGTATATACTTTTGCATTCATTGGTCTTCAAAGTGATAGTAAAACTGATTTGAACTAAAGACCACCCAAAATAGGGTGGCCACTATATAACACCATTAAGCATCTCACCAACTTAACAGATGTTTTATAAAGGTATAAAAATAAAGTACAATATGTGTATATTTACACAATAAATTTTTAATTAAAGTATATTAATAAACAATTACTATCCTAAAAACATATTTAATGAAGGCAAATAAAGTTACAGGTAAAGATTAACCAGTACAGAACCTTGAATTTAAAATTTGATGTAGCAGATGTCTGTGAATTCTAATTACCTGTTCAGGTTTCACCATCCGTTTTTTTATGATAATTTGAAGATAAAAATCTTTGAAAGAACAATTTAAAAGAGAAGTTTAAACAGTTTGCTTTACACCTAACTGTAGATTATAAAAAAAACCACTAAATAATGTGGTTTATTTTTTTTTACATCTGGGGTACACCCAAAAGAAGATTAATTTTTTTAACGACAACTATCATTTGTAAAGATTCTGCGTTATGCTTTCTAAATTTTTTTAAATTTTCATCTACTTTTTCTAGCAGGCAATGCCTTATGAGCATCATTTCTTCATTTTTAAACATAGTGGTGAGATATTTGGGTTATACGTTATTGTAAATATAATATTTATTAATTGATCAATTTTGATACTATTTTAAATAAAATTGATACAAAACAGCAATTAGTATATGGAAAGCCAGAACGCACTTGCAAAAACCTATATGAATATAAACACCATTCCAAATGAATATATGCGATTTTTTGAACAGTAAATTTATTTAGAAAGCGAACCAACAACGCACAAAATGTTATCTTTATTTTCTGTTTGTCTTTTTAATTTAGAAAAATGCAATAGATACCGCATTTACTAATAAATGGGGAAATAGGGAATAAAAACGTTATTAAATATGAAAGATCGAGGCGCAACTGTAGTAATCAATCATTAGATTAAAGACGGAAAAACAAAATCAATACGAAAAGTGGTTGGATGAAATTGGATCAATTTGTAGAAGTTATGTTGGCAATATTGATTGGCAAATTATTCGTCCGATCCCCAATCTTACATATGATTATACTGTAATTATAAGATTTGATTCTGTATTGACATTAAACAAAAACTACCGTTATTTTTCCTTTTTCTTCGTTGTATTAAATCTAGACATTATCTGAAGTTGGGAAGTGGTTGCTTCAGACCGTAAATTTTCCTATGAAGGCTATAACTGGAATGTAAGAAACTGAAGTTGAATCGATAGAACAATTTAATGATTATTTAAACTGCACGACTGGTTAAAAAAAGTGCTTAACTTAAGTATAAAACCATTGAGATTAAATTCTGTAAATACTTTTTAATTTAATAGATTAGCGAAAAGGATTTACCGATAATTCATCACTGGAAATAAATGAGACTGAACCTAAAACTAAAAAGCTATGTGACCATTTTAATTTTCCTGATTATCGGGGTGCTGTTAATGGGCATTGTGCAACTTTTTGAAACACCGGAATGGCTTAACCCGACTTTTATAGTGCTGGTATTTTTTGTTGCAATGAATATTGCAACTGCGAAGATTTTAAAACTTAAAACCGAGCTTGAGACTTCTTGGTCAGTAAGAAAAATCTATTTTTTGCCTATTGGCATTTTAACAGGTGGTATGATTGCATTCAGTCCTGTTTTAGCCGGATTGCTGACTGAGGCGACATCTATAAGCCAGCTTAAACCCGCTGCTGATTTTACAATGACTGGTATTGTAGTAACATTAGCAATTGTGACATGGGAAGAACTATGGTTTCGCGGTATTTTTTTGAACTACTGCAACCAGAACCTGTCGGTAGTCGAGATTTCTATCGCCATTGGTTTATTGTTTATGCTTATACATGTGATGAATCCCGAAGTTGATTTACTGAAAACCGGACCCACCCTCTTCTTTGCCGGAGCATTGCTCACCATTGTATATTTTTATTATAGAACTATCTGGTTACCGATAGGGCTACATTTTGGAAATAACTATCTGACCATACAAAGCAATCTAAATAAGCACTGGCTTTACGGAGATGAAGGATATTTTGGAGCGATAATACTTGGTATACTTTATATAATGTTTGTAAAACTTACAATTAACAAAAAAAGCACCATTAATTAATGAATGAAACTCATCAACTTATACAATCCATATTTTACGTAAACAATATTAAAACTTTTAAGAGATGTAAGGAAAAAGAATTTCTATGTGACTGCTACTCTAAAACGGATCAAAAATGAAAGAGAATGCCAACTATAAGCGGTGGCGAAATTTATAATATTTCGTCGGATCTTGAAGCACTAACGGTCAGTCAAAAACTAAAAAAGATAAGCAACCGGCTTTAAAAAATACGGTTGCTTATCCTCAAAAAAAAACAGTTATGAAAACACAAATATATTGAGTAAAGTACTAACAACCAGTTAAAAAGAAGCTAAATAAAACAAAAAAAGATTGCGATGTTACAACTTACAACCTCTTTTGCCAAAGAAATATTTATTATATACAAATATATAAAAATCTAAAATTAAAAAAAGACTGCCTGAACAATCTCTCTGAACTGTATAACTACAATTTAAATAAACACTTTTTAAATTTAATTAATATTTTAAAAACAAAAAGCGCCTATAAATTTTGTACAGACGCCGGCTTAAAGTAAAATACATGAAAAGTATTATGATATTCAAGTTTAAGAAAAGTTGTAAAAGTGGAAAATAATAGCTTACATACAGCAATTGGTTATTAGTTTTGATTCTTAAATTGGTCTTATATCAAGATGAAGAATAAGAAATGCAACATTATATTCTGTTAATAGTTTCATACATGTTAAATTATATATAAAGTAATACGTTTGCACTATTAGCGCATTCATAATTTATTAGTTTAGATTAAAATAAAAAATAACTACCATGAAATGTCCAAATTGTAATGAAACGCTACTGATTACCGAAAGACAAACTGTTGAAATAGATTACTGTCCGTCTTGCCGCGGTGTTTGGCTTGACAGAGGCGAACTAGACAAACTACTGGAATTTGCTTCTAATCAGAAAACGGGTGAAAATCACAGTCAAACTCAAAGTAATAATAGATCTTACGACAATAACTATGATCAGGACAGGGGTCGTGATTTTAAGGATAAGGGATCATACGATCAGCAATATCCAAGAAAAAAGAAATCGTTTCTTTCTGATTTTTTTGATTTTGATTAATATTTTATATCAGATTACGGAGGTTGCAGGTTTCTTACCGCAACCTTTTTTTTATTAGTAAATATGTTTGTATATAAATATCTTCAGAACTGCTGAGTTATCTTATAAATGCCCTGCTAAACAGCAATGAATTTTTAAGTGAGTACACTGCGTACTCCCTAATAGGTACGAAATCTTCATAAAATAATTAAAACTGCCGTTTATAATGATAAACTGTCACTGAAAAAAATTTTGTGTGTAATTGATAACGAACTTTGAAAAAGTTCCTTACCTAGGTATTCAAGCAGATGATTTTTAAATTTCATAATACGGAAGCATCTTGTAAAGCATTAAAATATTTTTTGAGGTAGAATTTTGCTGAGAGGTGTACGATTTTTTGTTAATATTATCTAAATTTTTATATTTGTAGTACTCACCAACAATTAATACTATGTTTACCGAAAATGAACTTTTGCTGATTAGAAAGGTTTTAGCCAGCGGGTTTACAGAAATCTACAGAAAAAATCAAGTGCGTAACACTGATGAACATCTTTACATTCAAATTGTTAAGAAAATTGATCTTTATCTGCTTGATTTTAAAGATAGATGAAAAGTATTATTAAGCGGTACACAACGGTACCGCTTTTTTATTATTAAAAAATAAGCAGCAGTAAAGACAAGAAGTATTTCTATTTCTATTTCTATAGTATTATCGTTTATGCTGATACAACTTTTATCTAATAACCAGTTAAAAAGAAGCATTGAAAAATTCATGTTTCATCCCCTGGTATCAAGGATTTTCATAATGAGGCATGTCGACAGGTTTGGATTCGGGAGATCCCTTTTCACGAAGCCAAACTGATAAAAGCACGATGGCTGCTACAGAAAGAAATTCGCTCTGCCAGTTTTGAAAAGATTCAAACCAAAATCGGGAATTTGTCAGGTACTCTAAAACAGTAGCCGGCGATTTGGCGTCAGCCAGCTGTTCGGAATTAAAATCTGCCATGCTTCCGTACAAATGCAGTACAAAACTGGCTAAAAACAATATCGCAAAAGCCATAGAGAGTGAATGTTTATATAATTTAAGCCATATTCCACCTTTTTTTACCGGCCATGGAGCCGCAGGGTGAGCGACAGGTTCTTTGTCAACATCTTCCGGATCATTTAAACCTTTTGACTCACTTGAACCCTTTTGACGCAACCAAACAGTAAGTATTACATAAAGCATCATCTGTAAAAATTCACTTTCCCAATTTTCAAATGTAGCCTGTATGAAGTGGCCGCTGGACATATATTCAATGCAGGTAAATTCCGGGAGTCCTTTGTCTGAAAGTTCCTCATTTTTAGTATGAAGTCCCGTAACGAACTGACCAAACAGCGTAAACAACATTAAAAGTAGGAATACAATACTTAAACTATTGCGGTAAATAAAGCTTTTCTTATTCATATTTACTATTTTATATATAATTATCAGTACTTTTAATTATGAGATATAAGTGTCGGCATTAGAGAAATTAAATTGCTACAAATCATCTAACTTACAATTCCGGTTATTAAAAAGCTGTGGGTGTTTTTTACATATTCATTTTTGCGATTTTGCCACGCAGTCTGTAGAGATCGTTGTGCGAGGAAAATTTGTTGCAAGCGGTAATATTTAAAAATTTTACTGTGGCATATTTCCCACTGCACGTGTCGTGTTTTTATGTCATTTATGAATGTACTTTAAAAAACACCAATTACTAGATATCTAGGTTTCTATTACCTTATAATTCTTTCTGCTGGTCAACATCTTTCAAAACGGAAGCATTGTCGCTTTCCACTTCCTTTTCCTCCACGTAGACGGCATGGTCTGCCGGTTTGATGTTTTCACCTTTAGCAGCAGCATATACTTTAGTGAAAGAGGTACTAATATATAAAATGGCGGCAGAATAGTACACCCAGATCAAAATGATGATAAGCGAACCTGCCGCGCCGTAGGGCGATCCGACGTCGGATTTATCAATATAGATACCAATTAAGTATCTGCCCAGCATAAATAATGCTGCGGTAAAAAGAGCACCTGCCCTTGCATCTCGCCACTTAATTTTAGCATCGGGCAATACCCTGTAAATTACACCGAATAAAAGTGCAAGTACCAAAAAATTTATTAATGCGGTTAGTGCCGTTAACAAAATGACAGAAAAATCGGGCAGCCATCCTTTCAGAATATAGTCAAATGCAGAAACGGCCCCGTTTACTACCAGTGAAACAATGAGTAAAAATCCGAGTCCGATTATTATAGATCCCGACAAAAGACGGTCTTTAACCAATTTAACCCATCCCTTTTCGGGTTTAGCCTTAACGCTCCATATTTTATTTACTGAATCCTGGATATCTCCAAAAACCGTGGTAGCGCCAATGATCAAACTTACGCCTCCAATGACTAAAGATAAGGTTGTGCTGCCGGAAAGCTCCATATTTTTAATAATCTGCTGTATCTGCGCTGCTGCATCATTACCTACCAGTGCGTTTAGTTCAGCGAATACACTGCCTTCAATTGCTTCCCTGCCAAAGAATGCACCTGCAAGAGAAATAACCAATAACAACAAAGGTGCCATTGAAAATAAGGTGTAATACGCCAGAGAAGCACTAAGCTTTAATCCCCTGTTATCCATAAAAGTGTTCACTGTTTCTTTTAGAATATCGAACGCCGTTTTAAAAAGTGTCTTTTTTTCCATGTTTTTCTTATTTTGATATTTATGTGAAAGCAAAAAATAATCCAACTGCGAATATCACCTGTATCAAATGAAACAAATCAACTTAACATAAGCTATGTGCCAAATTCTGTGCTACCAAGTGAATATTTTATAAAAAGTTGCAACCTATTAATAAAAATTTTAGTATTACTAACATTGTATAAATGTGAAATTTTTCACAAATTGTGGAACTTTTAAACGATTGAAAATTCACTCAAATTTTTATGAAATAATCGTTGGGATACTTTAAATCAAGAATAATAAAGGTTATAAGTAAAATTTTGCCGATGCATTATCTCGGCATGAGTATTGGAGTTATATCATTAGTTTTGAATAAAAGAATTTTACACACTCATTTGCTTTGGTAGGTTAATGGGTTTGTTTTTTATGTAATAAAGCCTCATCAGTAACATGTGCAATAACCAGAATCAACAATGAATTCAAGATTCTTTGTGCGCAGTTTTAACTATAATCTCCAAGTACTATTAATTTACGTTTTTATACAATTTTACTACTTCAAATTAATTCATAATACATAAGTTTTTCTTACACAAATTGTTGTAGATAATCCGTTTTTTATTTCTTAATCTACATTAAGTTTTTTATTCTTTACAATTTATTAAATTTGAACAACATAAGTGTTTTTTAATACTAATAAGAGGTCGACATTAAGTTTAAAATGTGACCTCTTTCTTTTTTTATTTAAACTGTAAATAAAAATTATTATATTTGATAAGCTTAATTTTTTAAGTTAAAACCGAAAGGGACTATAACCGCGCACATAGTCCCTTTTTTGCTAACAGATGTTATTGAGCAAACCGAGTAGAAATTTTTTTTTAATTTCATGCAATACTTTGCATTTAAAATACCCAACATTTATATTTATTTATCTAGCTAAACGGATACCCGTAAACTGCCATTTAAGGTGGGTTTGAAAGAAATTACGGTATGTGTTTCGACTGTGGCCTTTTGGTGTGGCCTCTGATGCACCGCGCAGTACCATTTGATTTACCATAAATTTACCATTATATTCACCTACAGCACCAGCTTCTTTCTTGTAACCCGGATACGGCAGGTATGCAGAGTTAGTCCATTCCCAGCGTCTGCCCCAGTCAAAATATTGCGATGCTGCTTCCCACTCTGCTTCGGTAGGCAGACGCATTCCTTTCCATGCTGCGAATGCAGATGCCTCGAAAAAATTTACATGGCAAACAGCATCATTCCAATCTATTTGTGTAAGTCCTGAAAAGGTATAGTGCAGCCATTTACCGTCTATGAAATACCAATACATTGGTGCATTTACTTGCTGTTGTTTCACCCATTCCCAACCTTCTGAATGCCAATACCTGAAATCGTTGTAGCCGCCTTCTTCCATGAACTGCAGGTATTCGGTGTTAGTAACCAAACTGGCGGCAATTTCGAAATTGTTCAGATAAACCTTGTGTCTATCCAGTTCGTTATCAAAACAGAAATCCGATCCTTGAAAACCTATTTCGTACACTCCTTCCGGCATACGAATCGTATTCAGCTTTGCGGTAACAGTTTTCTTTGCTTGGATATTCTCTTTATAGGCGGGAAAAAGCGGGTTGTGTCCCAGTATATATTTTATGTCTGTAAGCAACAGTTCCTGATGCTGCTGTTCGTGATTAAGTCCCAGCAGGATTAATGACTGTACCGAAAGTGCATATGAACTACCTAGCAGGTAACGTTGCATTTCTTCATCTACATACTTTCTGTATTCATACACCTGGGACACCGAAGGCCTGCTGAGATTTCCGCGGTCGGTGCGTATAACCCTTGCCCCTACCGTTTCGTAATAACTGTTGAAAACAAAATTAAACTGCGGATTGAATACCTTGTAATCCGGGAGATTAGGCTGCAAAATAAATGTTTCGAAAAACCATGTGGTATGCCCCAAATGCCATTTTGGGGGACTTACATCGGCAATCGGCTGTACAACATAATCTTCCGTTGCAAGCGGTTTACAGATTTCGACAGTGTGCATGCGAACTTTGGAATACTGCTGCGCCAAAACTTCGGCTGCAGTATTGCCGCGATTGATAATAAGATCGTTCTTCATATATAAACTATTTTATACAACCTGCCATACTGAATCTACAAACCAATTCTTGGAATCCGGTATCTGGCTGATGATTCGGAAGCCAGATTGTGATGCAAGCCTGTCAATATCTTTCTGACTGTACTTTTGAGAAATTTCCATGTAGATAAATTCATTTTCATTAAATATGAACCTGTGCTCACCGATACTTACCATTTGTTCCTTTAAACTGAAAAGATAACTTTGGCATGCACCGGATACCGGATTGTAGGTTTGATAGTGTTGAAAATTTGCAATATCGAAATCAGCACCGAGTTCCCGATTTATACGAGCCAGCAGATTGAGGTTAAAGGATGCTGTTATACCTTTTGGATCGTTATAGGCATTTAGGATTGTATGCGGGTTTTTCTTAAAATCGAAACCTGTAATAAGCAGGTCGCCCTTCTTAAGATTGTTATGCAGTTCGCGACAAAATTTATACGATTCTTCCACCTCCATATTTCCAATGTTACCACCCAGAAAAAGCACCACCTTTCTTCGATCGGATCCATGGATTGCTTTGTGCAACATCTTAAAATAATCGCCCTGAAGTAATTGAATATCCAGTGAAGGAATCTGTTTTCTTAAATTTCTATCTAATACAGAGAGTATATTGCCGGATATATCTACAGGCATATAAGTGAATTCTATTTTATTTTCTGCCATTAATGTTAAAAGATGTGCAGACTTGAGCGCATCACCGGCACCCAATTCAATCAGGTCAAAAGGACTTCCGTCCAATACTATATTCGCAAGAAGTTCTGCCGTTTTATTTTTGAAAATATCCAACTCACAATCTGTGAGGTAATATTCAGGCATTTCCATGATCTGCTGAAAAAGACTGTCGCCTTTCTCATCATAAAAATATTTTGAATAAAGTTTTTTAGGTTCCTGATGTAATCCATTGACTACATCGTTCAGAAAATTCTCCTGTTCTTCAGCTTTCTTGATATCTTTTTGCAGACACGAATCCATAACATTTTTTATTATACGGACTGCAACTACCCTGCCAGCAGCCTAACAATAGAATATAAATTTCAACGAATTAATATTACATAAATATTTTAGAGCGAAACGGAGTGTAGCACACAACAGGCAAATTTATATTTATCCAAATTTTTTATCATGCAAAACAGCTTATTGTATAGAATTCCACGCTACGGGTACTGCTAAAAGTATAATTTAGCCCTAAAGCAGAATCAAATAAAGATCGTTTTTTAAATAAGGTAGAAGTGATAAAGGTTATGGATTGCAGTGTCGCATGCCATACCATAACCTCCTTTATGATTAAGATTCTATTCATGATTCTGCCTATTTATTGAAAGCAGATGAGAAGGCAACAACATAGTTACTGTCTTCATCGGCAATTTGTTTATATATGATATTCGTAGAAGATCCTAAAGCAAGAGCAGATCCATCAGTAGCATAATCAATGTCTTCTACAACTATCGTTGTATGCAAAGAGATCATATAAAAATCTGATTTATTTTATTAAACCTTAACGTATTAATGCAATTTCAAAGCATTAC
>Ga0308157_10009286_pt1 | contig 10936 bp, 6 predicted proteins | sample PhyBR1_FD_201035 | JGI IMG/M metagenome (GOLD analysis project Ga0308157, IMG submission 201035) | Phyllosphere microbial communities from UC Gill Tract Community Farm, Albany, California, United States - DLSLB.R1 | ecosystem: Host-associated > Plants > Phyllosphere > Unclassified | place: USA...
TCGGCGGCAGCGCAGAGGCCATATCGGCGCGCTGGTCGGGCGTAGCAGCGATAGGCGGTGAAAAAGGCTACAACCCTGTTTTAGCAGTAGGAGGTGAAATAAAGGGGCCAGCGGCGAAAGCATCGGGCGAATTGCTGGCTGGCGATGACGGCACAAGGTCAGGGTTCAGCCAAAAAGTTGACGTTGGCGCTCAGATTGTGGGGTTCGAAACCTCTCAGGTAGCTAACATTCCTTTATGGGATGACAATAGCGTGCAGTTCCGACAGAAGGGTGGTGCTTCGCTCGGCCCAGCGGGCATCGCCGAAGGCTTCTGGGGCTACCATGATAAGAAAACAAATCGTTTTTATTTGGGCATAATGGCCAAGCTTAGATTGTTGTTTGGTTTAGAAGGCGAAATGGAGATGTCGGTGGGCAAAAAATTCAAGAAGGACGAGCCCGCACCACCGGCTACTCCAACCAACCCGTTTGCAGGCTATCAGAACACTCCTGGTCTGGGGCTTGGGGGCCTGCCCGGCACCATTCTCTCTGGCAAGTTCACAGTACTTATTGGTTGACGCGCCGAAATGAACCCATTCTTCAACATTGCTTTTCGGTACGGTTTGCCCCTGCTAGTGGTCTACCTCTCTTACCGGTACATCTGGAAGGATGCCCTGCTTAATATTTCATTCAAGGGCTGGGGCGATTTGGCAGCCCACTACCGCGTTGAAAGCCTGCCGGTACCAGGCGGTATTATCACGATGCGCATTGGGTCGCAAACATACAATTTCAACAACATGTCCTTCGCACTGACTGCGCAGGGAATGTACTTGCAGCGGAAGCAATTAGGCACCACGGCGACGGTTTGCATTCCCTACGCCAAGATTAAATTATCGGAACGGCCGAGGATGAAAAAATTTCTATTTTTTTCCATTCCGGTTTACGGCCTGTTCTACGTTGACGGCGTGGACTTATGGATTGACAGCCCGCACGCGGAACGCCTCATCAGCTATTTGCCTGTATGAATCATTCACTGATTAGGCTAGGGGTGAAACAGCTTTTCATCCTCGCTGCCACTGTATTATGCAGTTGTGAGTCGGCACCTACCACCTTGCCAAAAACCACCATGTCAACGCCGTCCGTCCGTCCCGAATTGCCTCCTTTCCCAACCGTACCGCCTTACGCTAAGGCTGACATTCCGAAACTGTTCGGCTCCTTGGACTATGAGCAAGACCCGGATTCTGCCCTGCACTTTCGTATTCTGATGCCGTTGCAATGGGGGCAGGTACCCGGTACGCGGCACTTGGTTACTCCCAGCCACCCCTTTGAGTTACGGGGCCACGTCAAAACGATGACCGGTCCGGAGGCTGAAATTAAGGTTTACATTGCTTACGTGACGCAGGAATTAGCTCCCCGCGACTGGTTGGCCATGTACCTGCAAACTCAGGGAGAGCGAGTGCTTCATGAGCGTTATTTTGCGCAGGAAGGCGGAGAAATACCTGACGTGCTGACGGTAGGGGGAAAAAAAGGAGTTGAACGCATTTCCCGCTGGACCGTGCTCAAAGACTGGGCTAAAACCGGGGGGGCTCATCACTTCATGGTACAAGCCTCCACGCCTGTTCCGAACTACTCGCCGGAGATGGCTAATGTATTTCTAATGGCCATTGGCAACTTTGGGTTGCTTCATCCCACAAAGTGGCATTACGCCGAGCAGTTGCGTACATTGGTGCGGGCGGTACCGGCCAAGATTTCTACGGTGTTTCCGCTTTCGTGGCAACAGCAGGAGAACCCACTCAGCGATGAGCACTTTTATCAGGTCAAGCTGACCAAAGACCTCAATGGGCACCGCATCGGCCTTATCAACCTGATGCTAACGGCCAACCAGACCGAAACCGACCTGCGCCGCCTTGAAGAAGAAAGCCGCACGGCCTACCAGACCGAGCAGTTGGAATTTGCTCCCGCCGTATTCAAGGCCGAGCCCGCATTCGGGGCGTTCCAACAAGTGCTTGCGGCCCGCACGCCCCAAACCAATGCCGCTGGCGATATGCTGGCTCAAGAGCGGGTGGTTGTGTTGGCCCGCGCGGGGACCATGTGGGTGTACTTGGAAAACGTACGCTATTCCCAGAAAGCAGCCCCGCTGGAGTGGGCCATTAGCAAGCGGGCTTTCGAGATTGTGCAGGAGCATCTGGTGGTGAAGCCCTGAAGTAGTAGGGACAGTCCGTTTGGCCTTGCTCGGCAGCTCGTGGCAGCCACGGGGCCATTCACTAGCAACAGCAAGTGCCCCGCAACCAAGCCAGGCTTGGTTGCGGGGCACTTCTCATTTAGCTGATTGTCAAGCCTTCCGCCTATTGCGCCGAGGGCGGCGGGGTCTTGGTACCCCAGGTTTTGTTGGGCTGCGGGCCCATCGTGAATACCAGCCGGCCGCCCTGCATCAGCTCGTCGCGGTAGAGCCAGCAGTTGGCCAGCGGCTTGCCATTGAGCGCAGCCGACTGCACGTACACGTTGGCCTTGGCGGTGTTTTTGGCCTCGATAACCAGCTGCTTTTTGTTGCCCAGCTGAATGGTAGACTTGCTGAACAGCGGGCTACCCAACTCGATGATGGGCCGGCCATCGGTGAAGCCTTTCACATCGAACAGCCCTAGCGCGGTGATAACGTACCACGACCCTAGCTGGCCTTGGTCCTCATCTTGCCCGTAGCCGTAGCCGTGGATGGGCTCGGTACCATAGAACTCATCGCAAATCTGGCGGGTCCACTTCTGCGTGAGCCAGGGCTGACCCGAGAAATTGAACAGCCAGCTGATGTGCAGGCAGGGCTGGTTGCCGTGGTTGTAAATGGCATTGACCCCGGCGAAGGCGTCGATTTCCTTGCCGCCGCCAAATCCCGTTTTGGCCGAGGCAGTGAAGATACTGTCGAGGCGGTTGTTGAACTTGTCGCGGCCCAGCGCCGCCACAAGGCCGGCGGGGTTTTGCGGCACGTAGAAAGTATACTGCATCGCATTGCCCTCCTGGAAGCCCCGCCAGGGCTCAAAGGGCTTGAAGTTGCTCACGAACGTGCCATCGGCCAGCTTGGGCTGCATGAGCTTGTTTTGCGGGTTCAGAATCTTCTGCCAGCCGTTGGAGAGCTTAATAAGCTGCTCGTAATCAGATTTCTTGCCCAGTGATTTTGCCATCTGGGCGGCGGCAAAGGCGCTGTAGCCGTATTCCAGCGTGTGCGAATTGGCGAAGTATGAGCCCGTGGAGTCCGTTTTGTACCACTCGCCCTGGTACTCCTTGTAATTCTCTTTGAAAGGCACGTAGCCGTACTGCGTGAAGGCCTTCACATCCATCTTGCCCGAGCCGAAAGCACGATTGCGGTAGCCTAGCTCGTTGGCGCGCACGGCCTGGTAGGCCAGGTTCACGTCGTAGTTACGGATGCCTACCTGGTAGGCGCCGGCCACGGCTAGCCCCACAAAATTGGTGCCCACGCCCGACACGTACTCACTATTAGCCAGGCCGTCGCCAAACCAACCCTTGTCGCGGTACACCTGTAGCTGGGTGTTCACGTAGTTGCCGTACCACTCGGGGTACGAGAGCGCCCAGAGTTGGGTAAGGTTCCAGTAGCCGCCCCAGATGGCATCGGTGTTCAGGAACTCGGGCTTGGGGCCGGGGCCGCTGGCCACCAGCTGGCCGACCTGGCCGCCGTGCTTGGGGTAGGCGCCGCTCACGTCGCTGGCAATGCCGCGCCCCAGCAGAGCGTGAAACAGACCGGTGTAAAACTTGGTCTTGTTCTGCTCGTCGGGGCCTTCGACCGCGATTTTACCCAGCTCGCGCTGCCAGGTGGCTTGCGCAGCAGTGCGCGCCTGGTCGAAGGTGAGGCTTTTGGCCTCGGCCAGCAGGTTGGCCTTGGCGTTGGCGATGGAAGTATACGAGAGGCCGATTTTCAGCTCAACTTTTTCCTGGGCGCTGGTTTTGTAATCAAGCACCAAGCCCGCGCCCTTGCCCGTGGCCGACTTGGTATTGGGCTGCGGGCCGGCGGCCGAAAAGGCGCCCACGCTGGCTGGCGCCTTGCTGATTTCACCGTAGAAATACATGTTGACCTTGCCGCTAGGGTCATAGGTTTTCACGTACTTGGGGTAGGTGCTCACGAAGCCTTCCACGTGGGTGGCGTCCACCATCCGGATGCTGGCGTCGGTTACTTCGCCGCTCTCGCCCTGCTTGTTGCCGATGTCGAGGATGATGTGCGCCTGGTCGCTCTTAGGAAAGGTGTAGCGGTGAAAACCCACCCGCTTGGTGGCCGTGAGCTCGGCCGTGATGCCGTAGTCGTCGAGCAATACCTTGTAATAGCCGGGCTCGGCCACCTGGTTTTTGCGGTCGAACTGCGAGCGGTAGCCGCTGCCCGGCTTGTCGAGGTCGCCGGGCTGGGTGCGCAGCTCGCCCGTGGTGGGCATAAAGCTGACGCCGCCCACCTGCCACTCGTGGAAGTGCACGAACCCCTCAATGGAGTTTTGGCGGGTGTCGTAGCCCACGGCTTCCCAGCCCGAAGCGTTGCCATAGTGGCCGTTGGTGGAGGGCGCCAGCTTGGCCATGCCGTAGGGCACGGCCGCCGGGGTGTAAAAAAACCACCGGCTGTGCGCCGTACCAATATTGGGGTTTACGTACTTGAGCACGCTTTGCGCGCTAGCCCCGCCCGCAGCCAGCAGCAAGGCTAGCGACCAGGTGCCGGTCGTGAAAGTCAATTTCATACAGGAATTTTAAGAAGTATGGACGCCAACAAAATGCCCGCGCCCGGCCCTAGCGGCCAGACGCGGGCGGACCAAGGCGCGCCCACCACGCAGCCCGGCCTCTTTGCCGTCGGAAACCCTAGAGGAGCTTGCGGGCCTGCAAGTCGGCCATTACCTCAAACATCATCACGCCGCTCATCTGGGTCGAGCCATCGACAGTGGCGCCCGGCTGGGTTGTCCAGTTGGTGTTGAAGAGATAATCCGACTTGCGCACGCCCTTTTGGTAGAGGCTTTCGCCGTTGAACTTGAGGAACGACACGTACCGGGCGCGGGTGGCGGCTGCCACGGCGGGCTCGGTAGCGAGCTGAGCCAGGTAGCGCACCAAGATGCCCTTGAACAAGCCCCCGTCGCCGGCGCCCTCGTCCTTGAGCACGCCGCCCGGCGAAAGCTGGCTGTCGTTGAGCACGTAGCCGGCCGTGCGGGTAGCATCGTCGAGGTAGGTGCTCTGCTTGGTGGCGCGGTACAGCTCTAGGCCGGCACCCAAAAACACGCCCTGGTTGTAGCTAAAGCGCCAGTCCTTGTCAACCTGACCGTTGCCCTGGCGGTTGATGCCGTCCCACACGGCGCCGGTGGAGGGGTCCACGAGGGTCTTTTTCTGCCAGTCGTAAATTCTGGTGGCCCAGGCCAGGTCGTCGGGGTTCTTATCGAGCTGGTAGAGGCGGGCGCCCAGGATGGCCACCGGCGCATTGGCCGGCGTGTTTTTGTAGTCGCGCTGGTCTTTTTTCCAGGCTATGCCGCCGCCTTGGTTGGTGTTCCAGCCGTTTTTGAGGTCAGCCCAGAGCAGCGTGGCCGTGGCTTTGTACGAGGGGTCCTGCGTGAGTTGAAAGGCGCGCAGGTTGGCCAGGGCCTGCCAAGCCATGTCGTCGTAGAAGTTATTGTAGTACGTGTTACCGTTCTTCTTCTTGGTGCCCTGCTGCAGCTGCTGCATCTTGGTGACGTAGTCCAGCACCCGGGTGCGCTGGTAGCCATCGAGCAGAATATCAAGGCCGTGGCCCTGCCACCAGTAGTTAAAGCCGGGGTTGCCAGCACTATTCTGCAAGTAGTAATTATCGCTAGCCCAGAACGAGCGATTAAGTGCCGTCTGGGCCGAGTCGGCGCGGGCACTCCAGTTGGCCACTACCGCTACCGGCTTCGGGGCCGGCGGGGTAATGGCGTCATCCACCTTCTCGTTGCAGGCGGAGAGAAACGTGAGGCCTAGCAACATGCTGGCCCCGGTGCGAAAAGAAGTCATAGCTACAACCTTAATGAGTTGATTAATAAGCAGTCAACTCCCTAACGCACCTTCACCTGGTGGGTGTAAGCGGCAGGCTGCATCATTACCATGATGTCCACGTTCTTGCGGTCGGCGGTGCCAATGAACTTAAAGGTGTTGTTCCACTGGTCGTTGGCTACCGGCACAATGGTGTAGTAGGCCGCCGCCGTGGTAGCCGTGGGGGCCGAGTTGTCCACGTTGGGGCTGCCGTACTGGCGCGCCGTTACGGTGCCGGCCATGTCCTTCTCGGTGAAGATGAACTTGTAGCGCTCGTCGCGGCCCCAGCTGAACTGGAAGAACTCAATGGGAGTATTCTCAATCTGCCACACCCCCTTGCCCACGTAGGGCAACGTGGCAGTCACCTTGTTCTGGGCCGAAATCCAGAGGCCGACCGACTGAATCTCGGTGAGCACGGCCGAGCCGGCGTTGAAGTCGAGGGTCATGCGGTACACGCCCGTGGTCGTGGTGGGGTTGGTGGCCGTGGCGCCTTGCAGCAGCTTGGTGCCGTCGATGTAGTAGGCGGTGGGCGTGCCGGTGGTAGCATCCACAATTTTCACCTCGCCGGGCGAGAGCTTGGTGTACAGCTCAAACACACCCGCCGCTACGCGCTTGAACGGCAGCGCCTGGGCTAGCGTGGCGCCGCCCTCGGTGCCCGAGCCAGTGAGGTAGAGGTTGCCCGGAATAACCGAGAAGCCGGCGGGGCGCTCCACCGTCATGGTGCGGGCGCTGGCGGCGGGCATCACGTTCAGGCCCTTCGAGGCGTTCACCATCCACTTCAGCTTGCCCTGGCTCTGCGAGGAAATGCCGGCCAGGTTAGCTATTTTGTTCAGGTCGCTGTGGCTAAGCACCAGCTTGGTATCGAGGCCGTTGGTACCCGACACCGTGCTGTACACGGGCTTGGAAAAGTCGCCATCAGCTTTGTCAAACACCACTTCGTAGAGCACCAGCGTGCCATCGGCGGCGCGGGCCTGGCCCCACTCAAACGTCACGGCCGCGTTAGAGGGCGGGTCGAGCTTGTAAAACGTGTTGTCGGCGGGCGAGATATAGTTCGATACCGGCGTGATGGTATCATCGAGCGCCTTATCGTCTTTTTTGCAGCTGGCCAGCAGGCCAACCAGCAGCAGGAGGAGCAGCAGGGGGTGGGAAAACTTTTTCATGGAGCTAGAGGCGAAGGGAATTGCAAAGAAGAGAGAAAAAGACTACCAGCCAGGGTTTTGCGTGAGGTTGGGGTTGATGTCGCGCTCGCGCTGGGGCACCGGCCAGAGGTAGTGCCTGGCGGGGTCAAACGTGCGCTGGTCCACGCGCAGGTAGCCGTTGTCCACGCTGGGGTCACCGGCCTTAATGCCGTGCGCAAAGCCCGTGAGGGCGGCCTGGGCCGTGCGCCAGCGGCGCAGGTCGAAGATGCGCAGGCCTTCCATGGCCAGCTCGGTGCGGCGCTCGCGGCGCACTATGGTTTGCAGGCTAGCCTTGTCGCCTCCCGGAAAGGTGAGCGCGGCGGCATCGGTGAAGCCCGCCCGGCGGCGCAGTGCCCCAATGGTGCGGTCCCACTCGCCACTGGTCAGCATCCCTTGCTCGTTCTTGGCCTCGGCGTGCATGAGCAGCACATCGGCGTAGCGCACCAGAATCAGGTTCAGGCCCGAGTTGAGGTTGGCGTCGGCGGTGGGGTCGAAGTACTTGGCCGAGTAGTAGCCGGTGGGGCTGGCGTCGGCCCGGTCTACGGAGTTGTCGCCGGTGCCTGGCACCGTGCGGATGAGGATGCTCGACCCATCGGGGCGCTGCCAGCGGTAGCCATCATACACCAGGGTGGCGGCAAAGCGCGGGTCGCGGCCCACGTAGGGCGTGGCCTCGGTGTAGCCCGAGCCGCTTTCGGTAATAGCCTTGCCATTGGCCATCACGTAGTCGTTCACCAACTCCTGGGTGGGGGCAATGGCGCAGATGAGCTTGCCCTCGGTGCGCGGAATAAAGAAGCGCTGCTCGGAGTGCGTGCGCGACGGAAACAGGTACTGCAAATCGAGTATCACCTCGCTGTTGCCCTCGTTGCCGGGCGCAAACACGCCGGCGTAGCTCGAAAACAAGCTGTAGGCGCCGGCCTGGCCCCCTAGCAGCTGTTCGGTTACGGCGGTTACGTCGGCCCAGCGACCTTCGTAGAGCAGCACGCGGGCCTTCACGGCCAGGGCCGCGCCCTTGGTAAAGCGGCCGCGGTCGGTGGCGGCGTAGGCCGTGTTGAGGGGCAGCGCGGCAGCGACGGCGTCCAGCTCTTTCAGCACGAAGTCGAGCACCTCGGCGCGCGGGGCTCGCACCACGCCCGCCGCATCGGTTACGCTGATTTCAGTGGTTATCAGGGGCACGTCGCCGTACCAGGTCAGCAGCTGAAAGTACTGGTAGGCGCGCAGGGCGCGGGCCTCGGCAATGTAGCGGGCCTTGAGGCCGGCGTCGAGGCTGCTAATCTTGTCGATGTTAGCCAGCAGCTGGTTGCACTTGCGAATGCCGCTGTAGTGGTAGCCCCACTCGTTGGTGACGCGTGCCTGGTTGGTGCCGTAGGCGCCCTCGGCAATGTTGCGCGAGTTGGAGCCGTTGACATCGCTCTTGTTATAGGCATTGTCGGAGAGCGTTTCGTTGAAGAAGAAATACTCCGAGTTGTAGAGGTTTTCGTAGGCCGTCGTCAGCACGTTGGCCGCATCCGAGGGCTGCTGCCAGAAGGTGGCATCGGTGGGCCGGTCGGTGGGCGGCAGGTCGAGCTTCTGGCACGCCGAGAAGCCAAAACCCAGCCCGAGCCCGAGCAGTAAAGTATGGCGAAGATTACGGTTCATCTGAGGGAGTGGGATAGAGATTAGAGAGTAATGTCAATGCCGAGGGTCATCACGCGCACGGCCGGATACACGCGGCCGCTGCTGCCCGAGCCCCCGCCCTGGCCCACGCTCTCGCTGAACTCCGAGAGTTCGGGGTCAAACCCAATGTTCTTCAAGTGGCTGATGGTGAATAGGTCCTGGCCCGAGGCAAAAATCCGCAGCCGCTGGATGTAGGCCCGCTTGGTGAGCGTAGCGGGCAGGGTGTACCCTAGCTGCACGTTTTTGAGGCGGGCGTAGGCGCCGTTGCGCAGCCAGTAGTCCGAGCCCTGGTTGTTGTTAGTTGAGGCCGTGCCGATGGTCAGGCGCGGGTAGCTGGCGCCGGGGTTGGTAGGCGTCCAGCGGTCGAGGTGCTGCTGGTACACGTTTTCCCAGTTGTTGTGGAAAGCTTCCACGCCCTCACCCCGGATGTAGAGGCTGCGCTTGCCCACGCCCTGCACAAACACCAGCAGGTCAAAGCCTTTGTAGTCGGCCGTGTAGGTGGCCCCGAAAGTGTAGCGCGGGAAGGGGTTGCCCAGAATAAAGCGGTCGTCCTGGTTGATAACGCCGTCGCCGTTGCGGTCTACGTAGCGAATGTCGCCGGGCCGCACCGTGCCGGGGGCCACAAACGACGGCACGGGGCCGGCGTTTATTTCCTCCATCGTTTGGTAGAGGCCCGCCGTGCGGTAGCCGAAGTACGAGTTGATGGGCCAGCCCTCGCGGATGATGTTGGTGGCGTCGCCGCCCCGGATGGTTTCAACGCCCTTGGTGTCGATAACCGTGTTGCGGCTGTCGGCCGCGTTCAGGCTCAGGCTCTGGTTGAAGCCGCGCTCGGTGCGCAGGCGGTACGTGGCCGACACTTCCCAGCCTTGGTTACGCACTTTGGCCGCGTTCTGGGTAGGCGCGCCGGCCCCGAACACGCCCGCCACCGGCAGGTCGATGAGAATGTTGCTGGTGCGCTTGTCAAAGTAGTCCACGCTGAACGACAAGGCGTTCTGGAAGAACCCGAAGTCGGCGCCCACGTTGCCCATCGTGGCCGTTTCCCAGGTAATGTTGGCGTTGGAGGTGCTGAAGTACGAGCCCGATACCGGCACGCCGCCGAACGAGTACGTGCCCGGCGCCAGGCTCACGGTGCTGAGGTAGCGGTAGAGGCCGATGTTCTGGTTGCCGAGCTGCCCGAGCGAGGCCCGCACTTTGAGGTCGCTGAAGGTAGGCTTCAGAAAATCCAGAAAATTCTCTTCCAGCGGGCGCCAGCCCACCGAGCCCGAGGGGAAGAAGCCCCAGCGCTGGTTGCCGGCAAAGCGCGACGAGCCGTCGTAGCGGAAGCTACCTTCTACTAAGTACTTGCCGGCAAAGGCGTAGTTCACGCGGCCAAATACCGAGTTCAGCGCCCACTGTTCCTGGTTGCCGTAGGTGCCGTTGGCGTGGAAGCCGCCGCTAGGGTCAAAAACACCGGCGTAGGTGGTGCCGTTGTTGATGACGCCAAAATCGTTGCCCGGCACGTTGATAACGTGGATACCCCGGCGGTCGTCGGTGTAATGCTCGGTCGAGTAGCCTACCACGGCCTGCACGCTGTGCTTGTCGGCAAAGGTGCGGTCGTAGTTCAGCGTCGCCTGGTAGTTGGTGAGCAGCGTGCGCTGGTTGCGGTTCTGCACCGAGTTGTTGCCGTCGCCGCCCGCCGTGGGCGAGCCGTCGAGCGTCACGTACATCAGGCTGCGCGTAAACTCGTCGTTCTGGTAGCTCCACAAGTCGCCGCCCACCAAGCCACGCAGGCGCAGGCCCTTGGCAAGCTCAAACTCGGCGTTGAGGTTGCCGAAGACGTTGTCGTTGGAGTTGGTGCGCAGGCCACCGTTGAGCAGGCGGTTCACCGAGTTGTCGCTGGCCGTGGCCGGCGTCACGTAGTTGCCCTGCGCATCCCGAATGGGGTAGATAACCGGAATACGGGCCGCGTCGCTGATAATCCACTGCGAATCGAAGGCGTGCTCGCGGGTGCCCACGTGGGCATACGACACAATGGCGCCCAGCTTGAGCCGGTCCGTGACCTGCGTGGTGAGGTTGAGGCGGCCGTTGAGGCGCTTAAAGCCGAAGTTATCCCCGAAGAACAGGCTGTTCTGGTCCACGTA